>Ga0114974_10003714_pt1 | contig 11478 bp, 16 predicted proteins | sample S_130206_EF_Meta_FD_87318 | JGI IMG/M metagenome (GOLD analysis project Ga0114974, IMG submission 87318) | Freshwater microbial communities from Lake Simoncouche, Canada to study carbon cycling - S_130206_EF_MetaG | ecosystem: Environmental > Aquatic > Freshwater > Lake | place: Lake...
AGCGATCAAGTCGCTGGTCGAACAGACCTTTCCACTGGCGGATGCGGCCAAGGCCCATGCATGGATGGATGACAGCCATGTCGGGAAGTGCGTGCTAACGGTTTGACAGATCAGGGCGACATAGCCTTTCTGGTCTCTTTCAAATGCGCCGTGGCCAAGATGCTGGACACTGCCCTCTCTCCCCAAGGCATGTTCTCTGACGACTGACGCCTGCCCCGTTTCCTTCGGACACGAAGAGGACTATAAGTCGTCCACAAGACCCGCCCGGCCGAAAGGCCGGGCGCCGCTGTTTGTGGAGTATGCCAATGTCCGATCCGATCCTGATGCCGAAGGCCACCGCCGTCTGGCTGGTCGATAACACCACGCTCGAATTCACCCAGATCGCCGAGTTCTGCGGTCTGCACCTGCTGGAAGTGCGCGGCATCGCTGACGGAGAAGTGGCGCGCGACATCCGCGGTGCCGACCCGATCGCCAACGGCCAGCTGTCGCGCGAAGAGCTCGAGCGCGCCCAGGCCGATCCGACCTATCACATGAAGGCTCAAAAGAGCCGCCATGCCGAGCTGCTGAAGCCGACCAAGAAGGCCCCGCGTTACACGCCCGTGTCGCGCCGCCAGGACCGGCCGGACGCCATCGCCTGGTTCCTGCGCAACCATCCGGAAGTGACCGACGCTCAAATCTCCAAGATCCTGGGCACCACCAAGGCCACAATTGACCAGGTGCGCGACCGCACGCACTGGAATGCCGCCAATATCAAGCCGGTCGATCCGGTGACGCTGGGTCTATCGACCCAGCTCGAACTCGACGCCTTGGTGCGCAAGGCGGCCGATAAGGCGACCAAGGACGCGGCCAAGAAGGGCGGTGGTGCCACCCTGCTATCGGCCAGCGAGACCGGCACCCCCGAACCCGAGATCGAGGAAGAGGAAGCGCCCCGCAAGACCGACCTCAGCAACGTCTTCTCCAACACCGCCCGTCACGATGACGAGGGCGACAAGGACTAGGCCTGACTTGGGCTCTGTTTTTAGGTGATCAAGGCGTGGCGGCTCAAACCGTCACGCGCTTGGCTGTCGCCGCCTTCAGGAGGGCCGGACGTGCATTGAACACCCGCTACACGAGCCTGTCTGATGTTATAGGGTTGCCCTGGCGCGGCGTGTTTCCGGCCTTGATCTGGAAGGGAGTCAATCCATGACGAGCCCCACGCAAAAGCCCCGTCTGGTGGTCGGTATCACCGGGGCCTCGGGTTCAATCTACGGTCTGCGCACGCTCGACGCCTGCCGGGAATTAGGGCTGGAAAGCCATCTGGTGCTGTCGCGCGCCGGTGCGATGACCCTGCAACAGGAAACCGGCCTGTCTGTCGCCGACATTTCCGCTCGCGCCGATGTGATCCACAAGGTCGGCGATATTGGTGCCCCGATCTCTTCGGGCTCATTTCGCACTCTGGGCATGATCGTGGCACCCTGTTCGGTGAAGTCGATGAGCGAGATCGCCGTCGGTGTGACCGGCTCCTTGCTGCCGCGCGCTGCTGACGTGACCCTGAAGGAGCGCCGTCTACTGGTGCTTATGGTGCGCGAAACGCCGCTGCATTTGGGCCACCTTCGCACCATGACCCAGCTTGCCGAGATGGGTGCCGCCATCTGCCCGCCGCTGCCGGCCTTCTACGCCAGGCCCAAGACCATTGCTGAGATGGTAGACCAATCCGTGGGCCGGGCGCTCGACCTGTTCGGCCTTGAGTGGAAGCCGGTGAAGCGTTGGGGCGAGGACCTTGCGGCGCTCACGGGCGAGCCGTGAGACTCTGGGACTGGGCCCTGGCGGCCTATGGTCGCGAAGGCGTGGCACCGGCCTGTCTGCACCTGCAAGACCATCACGGGGCGAATGTGCCCCTGCTGCTGGCCGCAGCCTGGGCCGCCGCGGAAGACCGGCTGTTTGATGTCTCGGCGGCGGTGAAAGTGACCCGCGATTTCGAGCATGACGTCATTGGGCTGTTACGCGCCGTGCGCCGTGGCCTAAAATCCGCCCGCCAGGGGTTTCAGGATAGCGCCAGGGAACTTTTGCGGGGTCACGTCAAGGCGGCGGAGCTGGAGGCAGAACGGCTGCTGCTCGATGCGTTAGAAGCTCTGGCAGGGTCGCCGTCCCAAGCCACCGATATCAGCGAGGGTCTTTCGACCACGGCCGCTGCCTGGGCCAAGGCTGGTGGTTTTTCGCCGCCACCGCCGGGTGAAATCAAAAATCTGGCACGTTTAATCGGCTAGGATGCGAGTCGATGAACGATGATGATTCCAAGGCCGCGCCCGCCGCCGTTGCCGCCAGCCTTGCTGCGCTGCGCCAGGAGCACGCCGATCTTGAAGCCTCGATTGCCGCCCTGGAAAATCAGCCGGTGCCCGACCAGCTGCTGATCGTCCGCCTCAAGCGCAAGAAACTGGCCCTCCGTGACCAGATCGTGGTTCTGGAAGATCAGATCACGCCCGATTTCATCGCCTGAATGGCTTCGATCCCCTGCGTCCTTGCCCGCAACACGCGCAAGGATGACGCTGAAACCAAGGCCGATCAGGTCGCTGTCCGCGCCCGCTTGTTGAGGAACATCACCGCGCCCATCTCGGCGAGCACGACCTCAGGATCGGTGTCAGGGTCGATCTCGCGCACGCCAAACGAGACATGCAGTGGGGCCGACCATTCGCCCAGGGTCACAGGCGTGGCTTCAATAACCTGTGCGAGGGACTGAGCCTTGGCCGTGGCCGTCTCGTGATCGGCCTGCACCAAGGCCACGGCAAATTCGTCGCCGCCCATTTGCCCGACCACATCGCTATCTCGTGCATTGTCGAGAAGGCGTTGCGCCACGGCTTACAGCGCAGCGTATCCGAAGCGGTCGTTTAATGCCTTAAAACCGTCGAGGTCGAAATAGACCAGACTCGCCTTCGAGCCGTAACGTTGGGCGAAGGTGGCCACCCGGCGAAGTTCCCGCACAAAGGCGCGGCGATTCAAGAGCGGCTTCAGCAGGTCTTGATCGGCTATGTTCTCCATCTCGGCCAGGCTCGACTTGAGGTGGCTGACTTCGCTGCGCAGGTCATTGACCTCGGCCAGAAGGGCGGCCAAGGCGATCTGGACTGCGGGCGTCAGGCCGGCCTTGGTTAGGCCAAGGAAGGCGGCGGCGTCTACCGGATTTGACTGAGCTGAGGCCTGGCACCGGCGCGGGTAAAAGCCCGCCGGCGTATGGCGGAGAACGTCTCGGTACGCGTCCCGGAGATCTTCATATGGCCGTGGTCTTCACGAAAGAGAATCAAGTTTGCCCGACCTTCGACTAGAATCTAACGGCATCGGTTGCGGGCGCAAGGCGGGTGCCGTATTGCGCGAGCTTCTGTCGCCGCAAGCGCCAAGGTGAATTACATATGAGCGCCGATAAGCCGCCCGTCGCCATAATCATGGGCAGCCGCTCAGATTGGCCCACTATGGAACATGCCGCCAAGGCGCTGGACGAGCTTGGCGTTGCCTATGAGGCCAAGGTGGTCAGCGCGCACCGTACGCCACAACGGCTGTATGACTTCGCGGCCAATGCCGCTGAGGCCGGGTTCCAGGTGATCATCGCCGGAGCGGGCGGCGCGGCGCACCTGCCGGGCATGGTGGCCTCCATGACCATTCTGCCTGTGCTGGGCGTGCCGATCCGCTCCAAACAGCTCGATGGGCTCGATAGTCTGCTATCGATCGCTCAGATGCCGGGTGGCATTCCAGTGGGAACCCTGGCCGTGGGCGAGGCCGGTGCCAAGAATGCCGGTCTGCTGGCGGCGCAGATCCTGGCCCTGGCCGATCCCGACCTAACCGACCGCCTGACCTACCTGCGTGCAGCCCAGACCGCGGCTGTGTCCGAGTCGGTGCAGGATGGAACGCCTTGACCCCTTTCCCTCTACCGCCGCGCAGCGCCATAGGCATTCTCGGCGGCGGCCAGCTGGGTCGAATGCTGGCCCTGGCCGCCGCGAGGCTGGGCTTTGACGCCGTGGTCTTGGGGCCCGAAGCGGATTCACCGGCCGGCCGCGTAGCGGCCCGGCAGATCGTGGGGGCCTTTGACGACCCGCTCGCTCTGAAGCAGCTTTCACAGGCTGCGTCGGTCATCACCTTCGAATTCGAGAATGTGCCCGCCTCCACCCTGGAGCGCCTGGCCGCTTACGGCGTCGCCATAGCGCCGGGCAGCCGCGCCCTGGCCGTGTCGCAGGATCGGGTCGAGGAGAAGACCTTCCTCAATGCTGCCGGGGTCGCAACTGTGGCCTTCCAGGCTGTCAACAGCGCCGAGGATGCCGCACTGGCCGCCGCCCGCCTGGGCACGCCCGCGCTGCTCAAGTCTCGGCGCGAGGGGTATGACGGCAAGGGTCAGGTGTGGATCGAACATGCCGCCAAGGCCGCTGCAGCCTTTGAATCGCTGGGTGGCGTTGCCTGTATCCTGGAAGCCGCCGCGCCCTTCGAACGTGAGCTGTCGGTCATTGCCGCGCGCGGGCGCGACGGTGAAATCGTGCTCTATCCGCTTGGTGAAAACCATCACGAGAATGGCGTGCTACGCCGCACGAACGCCCCGGCCCGTATCACGCCGCAGATCGCCGAACATGCCGAGCGGATCGCCCACCAGGTGCTCAACGGCCTAGACTATGTCGGTGTGATGGGAATCGAACTGTTCGACGTGGGCGGCGGCGTTCTGCTGGTCAACGAGCTGGCCCCACGCGTGCACAACACCGGCCACTGGACCCAGGACGGCTGCGAGGTCGACCAATTCGAGCAGCACATCCGTGCCATTGCCGGCTGGCCGCTTGGTCCCACCGACGCGATCCGCCGCGTTGAGATGATCAACCTTCTGGGAGCCGAGGCCGATGATTGGCTGGCGCTGGCCAGTGAGCCTGAGGGTCGGTTACACCTTTACGGCAAGTCTGGTGCCACACCGGGCCGCAAGATGGGCCATATCAACCGGGTACATTCGGTCTAGCGCGCCCTGGCTTCCATCCGGGGCCATACCTATGCGCTAGGGTCGCGCGTATCTCATCCGGCCCAGCGCCGCCGCAGCCCGTTCCACGAACCGGCGGGGCTTGACCCCCGCCTTCCACTTTTCGAATGCAATGACATTGGCCAGGCTCGCGTCGAGCTGTTCGATGGCGGCGGCCCGGCCGCCTACCAGATCGCCGCCCAGCATGGCGGTCAGCACGCCGCAGAGGATGGCGCGCTTGGAATAATGATTCTCGTCCGTGGCCGTGTCACCGGACCAGCGCCAGATTTGGTCGGCTGTTTCCCACAGAATTCGGGCGGCCAGGGCCGCGTTCGACGGCAAGGTAAGAAAGCCCATGCAGCGGCGGGCAGCTTCGCCGTACTCGCGATGGGCGTCCAGCCGGGCAATCGCTGCGGTGCGCACGCGCTCGCGGACCTTTAGGGTTTTGGGGTCGGTATTGGTCAGGGCTGCCATGGTGGCGGTATCGCAGCGGCGCGACAGCAGTACGGCCAGATCGCGCGAGCTGTGCGGCAGCAGCAGGGCCGTTTCGGCGGGTGAAAGCCCAGCCTTGGCACCCGCCTGCACGGCCAGGGTCCCACCCCAGCCCTGGATTGGTGCTAGGACCACAGCAGCATCCAGAACGGTCTGTTCCTGGGCGTTGGCCCAGTCTAGGGCGGGCAGGGCGTTACGTTCGATCATGGAAACCACGTTATACCCAACTGCATCGGTGTGCACGGCATGGACAAGGGCCCGTGACTCTGCTAATTCCCCGCCCTTCGCTGCAGGCCCCGTGGCCCTTGGCTCTCGCATTCTATCCGATGGAGAAGGACTCCTGGTCCAGATTTTCGTTCGCGACAACAATGTCGACCAGGCGCTTAAGGCCCTGAAGAAGAAGATGCAGCGTGAAGGCTCGTTCCGCGAGATGAAACGCCACGTGGCCTACGAAAAGCCCTCGGAGAAGCGCGCCCGTCAACAGGCGGAGGCCGTGCGCCGCGCCCGTAAGCTGGCCCGCAAGCGCGCCCAGCGCGAAGGCCTGGTGCCTATGCCCAAAAAGGTCGTTCGGCCTTAGGGTTTAGCGAATCGAGATTCGAAAAAGCCGCCTGGGGAACCCGGCGGCTTTTTTTGTTGCGCCCAAGGCTTCGTTCGCGGGCTTTCCCTAAGCGTTCCTGTCCGAGCCTCTGGGTCGATACAAGGCTGAGCGGCCCGGTCTCAGGGCCTGCGGGTGCCGCCTCGGCCGGTGCCGGATACCCATTGGTCGACTGGCCGTCCGCGCTCTAACTGCTGGGTTTTCAGAGCGCCGCACGCACCTTGGCGATGCCAGCGATAATATCCCGCCCGTGGTTAAGGCCGAGCAGGGTACGGTGGTTGGCAGTTTCGACGTTCTTGTAATAGCCACGACGCGAAGCCTCGGCGGGGGCGGCCATGCGGCTAGCCTTGGTGAACTGATCGATGAAGGCGCTGGTCTGCCCCATTGCGGTCGCCACGCGGGTGGTTGCGTCGCAGAGCACGAGGCCGGCCACCTGGTCCGGCCAGCGCTTGGCGTAGAGCGGCAGATAAATGCCGGCCATGGAGTGGCCCACCAGGAGGTAGGGCCCTGTCTCGCCGGCCAGGGCCAGCAGGTTGTGCAGGTCCGCGGTGACCGCCATGGCGTCGTGCGGTGTGTCGCCAGCATCGGGAAGCCCCATGCCGGCGCGGTCGTAGGCGCAGCTATGCCAACCCTGTGCGGTCGCCATCTGTTGCACCACGCCCCAATCGGCCGAAAAGCCAAAGCACCCGCCTCGAACACAGTGGTGGGGCCATGGCCCTTCGCTGATGATGTGCATACGCCGTCCATCACCGACGTCGATGAGGCGGCCGCGCAGGGGCGGGGTGCCAGCAAGGGCGCTAAGGGAACCGCCCAGGGCGATGAAGGCCAGGACGGCGATCAGGGGAATCAAAAGCAGGCGAAGGATCATCGCGTTAGCCTAGTGAACGATTTTCACGATCGTATGTCGCCGCCGAAACGCAGCCCGGCAAGGACCGATGCGCTACAGCCCTTTCAGAATCCCCTCGACCATCTTCTTGGCGTCGCCGAACAGCATCATGGTGTTGTCGCGGAAGAACAGTTCGTTCTCCACGCCGGCGTACCCCGCCGCCATGCCGCGTTTGATGAACAGCACTGTGCCGGCCTTTTCAACATCCAGGATCGGCATGCCGTAAATTGGGCTTTGCGGATCTGTCTTGGCCGCCGGGTTGGTTACGTCGTTCGCGCCGATCACGAAGGCCACGTCGGCCGAGGCGAACTCGGCGTTGATGTCTTCCAGCTCGAACACCTCGTCATAGGGCACATTGGCTTCGGCGAGCAGCACGTTCATGTGGCCAGGCATCCGTCCTGCCACCGGGTGAATGGCGTATTTCACCTCGACGCCTTCCTCCTTCAGCTTATCACCCATTTCGCGCAGGGCGTGCTGGGCCTGCGCGACGGCCATGCCGTAGCCCGGCACGATGATCACCTTGGACGCGTTCTTCATGATGAAAGCCGCGTCTTCTGCACTACCCTGTTTCACGGGGCGGGTCTCGACCTTGCCGCCACCGCCCGCCGCCGCTTCCGTGGCCCCGAACCCGCCGAGAATTACGCTGATGAAGCTGCGGTTCATGGCCGCGCACATGATGTAGCTGAGGATCGCGCCGGAGCTACCGACGAGGGCGCCGGTGATGATCAGGGTGGTGTTCTCAAGCGTAAAGCCCAGCGCCGCCGCGGCCCAGCCGCTGTAGCTGTTGAGCATAGATACCACCACAGGCATGTCGGCTCCACCAATCGGGATGATCAGGGTGACGCCAATCAGCAGGCTCAGGGCAAAAATCGCCCAGAAGGCCCAAAGGGCGTGACCGCCGCTCACAATCAGAATGACGATCATGGCCACGATGGCCATGGCGATCAGGATGTTCAGCAGGTGCCGGGCCGGCAGGATGATCGGTGCCCCACTCATATTGCCGTTCAGCTTGGCGAAGGCGATCACCGAGCCGGTAAAGGTCACGGCGCCGATAGCGAGGCCGAGCGACAGTTCGATCAGGGATTTAAGCGCCACCGACCCATCGGGCAGGGCGATGTGATAGCTGCCAGGCGTGTAGATCGCCGCCACGGCAACCATACAGGCGGCCATACCGACCAAGCTGTGGAAGGCCGCGACCAGTTGCGGCATCGAGGTCATGGCGACCTTCCGCGCGATCATCGCCCCTACGCCGCCGCCAACAACGACCCCGGCCAGGATCAGCCCAATGGTGATCGGGTCGAGTACGCGCTGGCTCCAGAGCGTGATCAGGGTGGTTCCAACAGCGATGGCCATGCCGATCATGCCGTTTCGGTTGCCCGCCTGGCTGGTTGCCGGACTGGACAGGCCGCGTAGCGCCAGGATGAACAGCACCCCGGAGATCAGATAGGCGATGGCGGCTATGTTTGCGTTCATGATTTTTTCCCCCGGCACCCTGGTCCTACTTGGACTTCTTTTTGTACATGGACAGCATTCGCCGGGTGACCAGGAAGCCCCCGAAGATATTCACCGAAGCGAAGGCGGCGGCGATCACGCCGGCACCCTTTGAGATCCACACCGAGCTGGTGACGGCATGTCCGGTTTCAGGATGGGCGGCTGCCGCGAGCAGTGCCCCAACAATGATCACGCTTGAGATCGCGTTGGTCACGGCCATCAGCGGCGTGTGCAGGGCGGGTGTGACGCTCCACACCACATAATATCCGACAAAGATCGCCAGGACGAAAATCGCCAGACGAAACACGGTAGGGTCGACGGCTTCCATCCTTTGGAGTCCTTTCAGGTCAGGGCTGACGGCAGCATCAGCCGCAGGCTTATGGCTTTGCCCAGGAACACTGCAGCGCCGGCGGCTAGGGCGATGAAGAAATACAGCGGCGCGACCTTGCGCACCGTGTTAGCGGCCAGGATGGCGAGGCCGGGAGCGAGGCCCGCCAGCACCGAACCCAGCACCTGCTGTCCCGCGAACGCGCCCAGGCCCAGCATGTCGCTGCGTTGCATAAAGCCCATGTCCAGCACCACGCCTGCGCCGACAGCGGCCATCGCGCCGAAGCAGACGACGTCATAAACGTGCAGAGGCATGATCTGACGGGCGTTGCGCCGCACTGAAGACTATCCTTTTTTCGCCGGAGGCTTCTTGGCGGCAGCGGTCTTGGCGGCAGGTGCCTTGGCCTTGGCTTTTGCATTAGCAACTGCGGCCGGCTTGGCTGCGGCCGGAGCCGGAGCCGGAGCCGGAGTCGCCGCGCCACCGGCCAGGGCCGGGTGCGTGACTTTACCGCCCGTGCAGACCACGGCACCGACCAGAATTTCGTCGGTCCAGTCTGGCGATACGGCACCCTCCTTGCTGATCAGCAAGGCCGAGAGGTTGACCAGGTTCTTTGCGTAGAGCGAGCTTGCATCCGCCGCGATACGACCGGGCAGGTTGGCGTACCCCAGGATGATGGCACCGTTGGGCATGACCACGGTCTGGTTCAGCTTGACCCCTTCAACATTGCCGCCCTGTTCGACGGCAAGATCGACCAGGATCGAACCAGGCTTCATCGACGCCACTTGCGCGGCATTGACCAGCCGCGGCGCGGGCCGGCCGGGGATCAGGGCGGTGGTGATAACGATGTCCTGCTTTTTGATGTGCTCAGAGACCAGGGCCGCCTGTTTGCCCTGATAGTCCTTGGACATCTCCTTGGCGTAGCCACCCGCAGTCTGGGCGTTCTTGAATTCGTCGTCCTCGACGGCGATGAACTTTGCACCCAGACTTTCAACCTGCTCCTTGGTGGCGGGCCTCACGTCGGTGGCGGTGACCACGGCACCGAGACGACGGGCAGTGGCGATGGCCTGCAGTCCGGCGACGCCAACGCCCATCACGAACACCTTAGCGGCCGCGACGGTGCCAGCCGCCGTCATCATCATCGGCATTGCGCGGCCATAGGCCTGGGCCCCTTCGATAACGGCGCGATAGCCCGCCAGGTTCGCCTGAGACGACAGGGCGTCCATCGACTGGGCGCGGCTGATCCGCGGCACGAATTCCATGGCAATACCGACCGCACCGCTCTTGGCCAGGGCGTCTAGGCTCTTACGGTCCATGTGCGGGTTCAGCAGGGCAGCGACGATGGCCCCCTTCTTTAAGGCGGCGACCTCCGCCGCGTCCGGCGCGCGCACCTTGAACAGCAAGTCTGCGTCCTTGATCGTGGCGGCCGCACCCTTGGCGATAGTTGCGCCGGCGGCGACGTATTCAGCGTCCGGGATCGATGCCCCGTCGCCGGCCCCGCTCTCGATACGGACCTTCAGGCCCATGGCGATCAGTTTACGGATGGAATCAGGAGTCGCGGCAACGCGCGTTTCCCCGTCTTGGCGTTCTTTGGTGATGGCGACGACAGCCATACTTCTCCCCTATTTTCATCTGAGGGTATGGGGCGAACGCGCCGCCTGTCTAGCGGGATGTGCCTAAAACTTTAAAATGCCGCCTTTGATTGGGAAACATCCGTTCAAATAGGCGGTCAAAACATCCGGCTTGTTGCCGGAGGGTGCTAGTGAGCGGCCTTGCCGCCCTTAAGCAGCACAAAGCCCAGCACCCCTGCGATCACGGCTGTGATGAACGCTGCGCCAAAGCCGGCACCCGTGCAGAACCAGAGGGTGACGAACAGCAAACCGACTGCCAGAATAAGCGATCCCCATTTGCTCATGGCCATGAAGCCGGCATAGGTGCCCGCCTGTTCTTGGATGTCCATCTCGCCGCGATGATAGTGCGAGTCGGAGGAGCGGGACGCCTTGGCCATGGATGCGGTCTCGGTTAGGTGAGGCAATGATGAGCTGAGCTTACAACGCTGCGGCTCAAGGCTCAAGCGGAGACGCCCAACAATGTCCCGATCCATGGCGCGCTTGCTTCACGGTGCCGTCAACCTGCTCACCGCGCCGCAGAGCGTGATCCGCCGCGCCATGACGCTAGCGCGCCTGGCAGAGCGACTGGATGAGGCTCAGGCGCTAAGCATTCCGACCAAGTATGGCCCGATCCGCGCGCTTACCCTGCGCGGTCCGCATCTGGCGGCCGCTGCGGTGGGGTTTGCCGACGAGGAACCTGAGTTGCTGGAATGGATCGACGGGTTCGACGCCGGTTCTACCCTCTGGGATGTTGGCGCGGCGACGGGCCTGTTTGCGATTTACGCCGCCAAGAAGGGCATCAAGGTCATTGCTTTCGAGCCTAAGGCCACCAGCTTCGGCGTCCTGGTCGAGCACCTGGCGCTGAACGGTGCGGGCGATGATGTCTTCCCGGTTTGCATCGCCTTTTCCGACAAGACCGAGCTCACCCATCTGCAACTGCATCAGATGGCGGCCGGCTCGGGCGGCAACAGTATCGAGGGCCAGCCCAACCAGTTCGGCGAGCATCGTTTCATGTTTAACCAGGGTGCCCTGGCCTACAGCATGGACGACTTTGCCAAGACGTTCCGCTTTCCAGCCCCCGACCATCTCAAGATCGATGTCGATGGGGTCGAGGGTCTGATCTTG
>Ga0114974_10003715_pt1 | contig 11478 bp, 9 predicted proteins | sample S_130206_EF_Meta_FD_87318 | JGI IMG/M metagenome (GOLD analysis project Ga0114974, IMG submission 87318) | Freshwater microbial communities from Lake Simoncouche, Canada to study carbon cycling - S_130206_EF_MetaG | ecosystem: Environmental > Aquatic > Freshwater > Lake | place: Lake...
GAATACCGGGATCTTCAATCACGAGAAATTTCCACGGTTGTAGTCCAAAAGATGAAGGTGTTAGAATTAGAGACTCCTCAATAACATCCCACGTTGCTGGTGGAATTTTCCGCGTGGAATCAAATTGTTTCGTGGCATAACGCCAACTCAATGAGGCAATAAGTTTTTCGGGTGAAATCGTCATAGTGAAATTATTGTTGTCCAGTAATGGTGAAAGGCAAGGCAGCGGAGGGAAAATCTTTCAAGGTCAAATTGAAGACCATGCCGTATTCTTTTTGCAATCGGTTATCCAATACGGTGACACCTACGCCAGCCACCCAATTCCCAAGATCACGATGCAAGGTAAATTGCTGTTGCTGCAATGTGCCATCATCTAACTCCACAACGCCAATCGCGCCAAGACCCCAATTGTCGTTCAAGCGAAGGTATGATTGCAACGTGAGTTGATTCGAATCATTAAGGTTAGGATGCCCATTTAAAATAAGATACGCAAAGGAAAATTCGATGCTTTGCGTTGGCATAAATCTCAAGGTCGAGTTGAATTGGCTAAAACCTTCCGGGTCATTGTTGACAGGAAACTGGGTTTCAAGACCTGCCGATACCCATGGAAGCGGTTGCCAACGGGCTTCGTTGTAAAGATTCGAGTAATCTCGGCGACCCTCTGGGTCTTGGATGAATGCATCCATATAAGTCTCAAAGTACAGCCACTCAAATGCTTGGTTGTCACGCTTGGTTAGAAAGCGATTGCGAGTACCAAAACGCACAACATTCCATGTTTCAAGTTGATCCACCGCGTTGAATCGCACCGGATCAAGCGGGCGCGGGCGTGTCGTGGGAGTGAGACGGTCTACCTGGGGATCCTCGACACTAAAGCTGTCAGTCGAAACAAGCGACCATGACGCATAAGGCTGCAAAATGTGCTTCAACCCATCAAGCCCCCAACTAGAATTCCGTTGGTTATTAACCTCTTTGGAAAACTTCGTAGAAATTTCTGTTCCTGCGTGCAGGTAAGTTCGGTCCGTATTTGCAATCGTCCAGTTTGCAGCGTCATACCGAGTGTATCCCAACCCCGCAATCGGTGTGACATACAGGGCCTCGCCGAATGTCATCGGCATGGATAACTCTTGATACACATTCAATCGTGCGTAACTCGAATCCAAAAACTGTGTACGAATCGCTTCTCGTCTCGGATCATTCAGTGGAAGCGCTATAAGTTCCTCCGCCAACTGGCGTTGATAACCATTGAGTTGGTTGAGCACACTTTGCGCAGTCGGGTCTCCAGCTGTTAGGTCCATCAAGGGATTGATAAACGTGCCCTCGGCAAAGTCTGCGGCTTTTTCTCCGATAAAACCGAATGAAATATTTCCCTCATGGAGCACGGGAGAATCAAACAACGGCGAACGCACTTGATCAAAAAAGACCTCTGGCGATCGAGTGTCGGCTCGATAGAAATCATTAATTCGAAACCTACCATAAATTGAAAGTAACGAATCGTCATCTCTGCGATAAAGTCCAAGCGTGTTGTCTGGCGCAGGGTCACTCCGATAAACTCCTAGATTGAAATCTTCGAGATAGTATTGGTCACTTAAAAGTGTGAAATTTGAGTCAAGCGACCACTCTGCTTCCTTTTCAAAATCCAAATCCAAGCGATGCTTCAGTTCGACCTGATATCGATCTGCATCGATGGTACCGCGTGGCACACCGGTAGTGCTGGTCTCTGGCGCAAGGTCGTGTAGGTAGTACAAACTTAGACCAGAAATTTCGTTGCTATTCTCGACTCTTGTGTCGACAAAATCCACGCCTGAGCCGATTCCCCGCTGGGCACGCAAATCAAAATGCCAACGAGAAAGAAGCCACGAATCTTCGTTTTCACCAGTTTTTGGATCGGTTTTACCACCTAACATGATCCCATAAGTGTTGAGTAAAAAGGGTCCCCAACCCGATCGTGAGCCAGGGACAAAGTGGTAGCCCAGTTCCTTATCCAAAGGTTGGCTGAGGTATGGAAGCCAGAACACTGGTACATCACCTGCATAGACTCGCAAATCATTGAAAACGATCTTATCGCCCGGGAACACCGTCGTTTTCTTCGCCCGCAACCAGTATCCGGGATCTTCAGAATCATCGGTCGTGATGCCCGCGTTTTCTCCTACCAATATCTTTTTCCCGCCTTGTTCTTGAGCGGTGAACTTATCTGCCTCAAGCAAGATCGGGTCCATCGACGCACGCATATCACTCGCATCAAATAATTTTTTCTCATAGAAATAAACCGTGCGCTCTCCACGTTGTAAAATATTCCCCTGATAGATACTAACATTGCCTTCCAAGGTAGCAGTCTTGGCGTTCACATCAACTAAAGCGGTATCCGCAAATGCCTCCATTCCATTATCGCCGGTAATTTTAATTCCCGGTCCATAATAACGCAGTCCTACATCTTTAACCCCCTCGATCAATCCGCCACCAAAATTGCTAATATTCAGGTTTTGCGGCATCACCATTGGGGCAGCTCCAGGAAGCCCTAACGAAAACTCCATCGGCGGGACAGGGGTGATTGTGTCGACCGTCGATGATGCGACCTCAAGGTCCGGCAGAATTTGACCACAAAGTGGCAAAAGCAGCAGAGGAGAGATAATCCATGCACCAATTTTCAACACGTCGTGATAAGAAAACTACCGACTGGTGAAGTAAAGATCGAAAGCCCATTGCAGCACACGATAAATTCAAGTTTGCCTCGCAGAAAAATAAGCTACTATACTCGTATGATGCCAAACGAGTGTGTCGCCATTGTCGGAGTGACCGGATTCATTGGTCGCGGTTTACCCAATCTGCTGGGAGAACTTGGATTGACCACCACGGGTATCAGTCGCTCGGGAACGGGCGATGTGCCAGGAGTCGATGTCTGGCAGTCATCACAGTCGCTCGATTTTTCGGGATACCACGCAGTAATCAATTTAGCTGGTGAGCGTATCGACCAACGGTGGACTCCGCACAACCGCCGCTTGTTCCGAGAAAGTCGGATTGGCGTGACATCTCGAATCGTTCAATCCATCGCCAAATTATCGCCAGAGAATCGTCCAAAAGTACTCATCAACGGGTCAGCAGTTGGATTTTATGGAGACCGAGGAGATGAAATCCTCGACGACGATGCCCATCACGGTGATGGCTTCCTCGCAAGCCTCTGCCGCGACTGGGAGGACACCGCAATTGAAGCAGAATCACTCGGTGTTCGTGTCGTTCGATTGCGCACTGGGGTAGTCCTAGGAAAAGGTGGTCCCGCGTTTGAAAAGCTTCTCACTTTGTTTAAACTCGGAATCGGTGGCCGGCTTGGCTCGGGAGAACAATGGATGCCATGGATCCACGTTGCAGATCTTCGCGCTGCGATTATTCATTGTATCTTATCTACCGATCTAATTGGTCCAATTAATGGAACTGCTCCTAATCCGGAGCGCAATAAAACCTTCACTCGTAAACTTGCTTCTGCTGTTCACCGTCCAGCGATACTCCCCTCCCCCGCTTTCGCCCTTAAGTTAATCTTAGGAGACTTTAGTAGTGCCCTGTTAGGTAGTCAACGAGCTGTTCCAGCTGCTTTGCTGATCGATGGATTTGAGTTTAAGTTTCCAACGCTAGAGTCAGCTTTGATCGATTTAGTTTAAGCTTCACCACGTTGTGATTTTAAGTTAACTACGGCTTTTATGGCTGCAATTTGAGCTGAAATGCGCTGGGCGAGAGCTGCACGACTAGGAGTTTCGAAGGTGAATGAAACTGGACACCCGAGTTTGGCTAGATAGATTGCTTCTGGCCATCCTTCCGGCAAATCAGGTTCTGCGATGTGATAGATCCATCCAGGGCCGCTGACTTCGTGTCCGTCGATGATGGGGCCTGGCTCAGGCTGAAACCACGGATAGACGGCATCAAGAATACGCTTCATTCGCCCTATATCCTCATCACCAAGGTTGATTTCGTAAAAATAAAATCCTTCGGTCTCCCAATCTTCGTGAAGGGAGATGAATATGTCTGGAGCGCCACAAATCTCAAGCCACTGGGTGTGAGCTTTGACCTCGGCGGATTCTCGTTGCCAATAATCACGATTAAGATCCACACCGCTTGAATTTTCACGCGTGGAGGCCGAGAGCCCAGTCGGATTGAGCGCAGGGCACAATAGCCAATGACACTCTGAATTAAAAAAATTATTTTTTAATAACTCTAACAATGCCAATGGTCCCGCTGGCTCATCGCCGTGAATTCCCGCCGAAAGATAAACACGGGGTCCACCGCTCAATCGTTCCCATGCTTCTACATACTCGCCGTCTATTTTGACTAACAAAGTCGAAACAAAGCCCGCTGCTTCGGCGGCCTTGCGAAATGCGATTTTAAAATCCAACCAGTTCATTTCGACATGCATCAGAGTAATAATGCTGATCTCTGTTACTTTTGCAAAGCCTGCGTATTCCGCACAGTGCCTTTGATAATCCAGTGAGACTCACTCGCCATCAAAGACAATACGAAAACCTAAGTCAGATCGGCGGAGCGACCTGTCCTGCGTCCACTCACAAGTTAGCGCGTTACTGCCTAGCTTTAAGTATGATCCACCGACGATAACCCAAAGCGGTTCGCCAAGCGGGTTTGCTGGATTCGTACCTCGACCGGATGTCCATTCCGACACAGATCCAGCCATTCCAATTATCCCAGTCGGAGTTCTATCTTCAACGTGGGAGGTAACCGAGATCCATGGTCCTTTCGGTAACATTTCGGGCTCTCTGATGCCCGAGATTAAAGCGGCCAACCATTGTTCTTGTGAGGGCAAGCGGGCTTTTTTCCACTCCGCGTATGCTGAAGCGTCCCACCAATCCACACCGACCACTGGGAAATCTAACGTGACCGATTGATTTTGCCATATTCCATTTACTTGAGCTGCGGCGAAAAGATCTGACCAGTCGGTTGGCACGTGAGACGTTTTTTCAGCGGGTTGATCCGCTGAGTCGAAACTGTGTTCGCGCTTTTCTTTGGAAAGTATGCCGAGGGTTTCAAGAAATTCCGCGTATTGGCCGATGGTTATTTCATTCGCAGAGATACGAAAAGCGGCTAAAGACTTATCCACACCCGTGAACGATGGATGTTTCCCTGAGACGACTGCGACCGCATCTGGCAAAGGGGCACGAGACAGACGCGGGGGCGCAGGTGGGTGAAGTCGGTAAGCTATTCCAACAATCCCTAAAATAACTACTCCCGCACCTAATGCTATTTTTAGCCCTGAGTGAGATCGCACGGCGCGTTTACCTCGCTTGGTCGGCGACAACGAGGAGCCTAGCTCTGCAAGTTGGTGATCGATTTCACCACAATAGTCACGGACCTGATCCCAACGGATCGGCGCGTCAAGACCTTCACCTCTCATCCAACTCAGTAAAGTAAGAAGACGGGTACTTCCTGGTTGATTTATCGCAACTAGTGGAACCAGTGAAGCGCCTAGAAATAAAATGTCTCGGGCGGATTCATCATCACGCCGTTCACCATATATTGTTAGGTTTTTTAATCTAACAACTGCTTGAGTATCTACAAACACCGCATCCAAAACTAGTGGTAAAGTTGCATGTCCCGAAGATTCATGATAAATTTCAGCTTCGGAAATTTTACGTAGAATCAAGCTCAGCTGGGCGGGTTGAAAATACCGGCGGTTTTTTTCGCAAGTTGCAAGATCGGTCCCAGGTAAAAATTCATAAGCAAAGTAGCATCGCTCCGTCTCCAAACTCGCTTCATAAACCGAAGACACCGAGGGGTGATCCACCGCTGCCTTCGTCCGAACTTCTGCTAGAAAATCTTCTCTTTTATCGAAACAGTCGGATCGAAGTTCATCGACAAGAACTCTGCGTGTAACTGAGGTCTGCTCTGCAAGCCAAGTGTTTGATAAGCTATTTTTAGCAATTAAATGCGTTAGGCTGTAATCACCCAATTGTCGATTTTCGTTAGGTAATTTCATCTTACTTTGAAAATCACTTACTGGGAAGAGGTGGGAGGAGCGGTAAATTAGGATCGAATTCAGGGGGAAGCGTGTCTTGAAATTCTGGCAGAAGTGGATCGCCCCTTCCCGTGTTAGGGCCACTTGGAATTTTGGCGGCAAGGTCACGTGGCCATGCTTGGACATCGAGAATCTCTCCTTTATATAGCAACGAAACCACTTGTCCATAGTAGGTACGCCCACCAAATAAGTGTTCTGTCTGGCTGTCTTGGTTAGGAATCCGGTAGGTCATTCTCAAACTTTCTTCTCCCCCGTTCCAATCAAATGGCAAGGATGCCCATTGCTCTGTCACCCAAGAATTATCCTCAAGCTGAACTATTTCACCTTTTGATGTTTTATTAAAAAAGATCACCGAGATCGCCATTTCAGCGACATCGATCTCACCGTCGGGTGATTTTTGAACGGGAATGGTTAGAACTACCCGCTGTTCGCTGTCATTTTTTAAATCCTTAAAAATTTGCACTCTCCCCAGTGCTAACTTGCCGGCCATCGCATCCGGCTGTTGAATTCCTTCACGCAACTTGCCAGCGGCGAGGGTGTAGAGCGAGCCTGCACCCGAAATTCCAAGGTGAAAGACCTTTTCGTAATAAGCACCAGCAGTGTCAAAAACCCCCATCTGCTCATGAATTAGACCAAGTTCATAAAGCACGGTTGGGTCATTCGGTGATTTGTTTTGCGCCTCGGACAACTTGACAATTGCCAGACCCATATCGCCAGCGACCCGGGCTTTTTGTCCTTCTTTGACTAGGTGCTCAGCACGTGGGTCGCTCACTCGAGGGACTATAATTGGCGAAGGGGCAGGCGTAGAAGGTGATGGGGGGGGTGAAACCACAGATGGCGGGTAAACGGGGTCTTTCCGAGTTGCACCAGATGCGGGAGTGCGTATCGCGATCCATTTAGGAACTTCCTTGATGACAATTTTCACGCTTCGCGAATCCTCGAACCTCGTGGCCAATGCTAAGCCAGCGATCAGCAATTGAACGAGCGCCATCAAACCCAGTAACCAACAGGATATCAAAAAAACCGGTGGTCGTGGAAATGAGGTGGGGTTTGTACTTTTGAGCACCACGTGCTGAAGATGCTACTCACCGTTCACCTTGTCAATCCGATGGGATTTTGAGTACTAGCGCAGGATTTTCTCCTTGATATCCCCTGCCCCAGCTTTCAGTGGTCTTATCAGTTGGGTGGGAATATGACTTCCTGATTCTGGGGTGTGTTGTGACCAAACTTATCACCGATATCTTTGCTGGTGACAAAAAGCATTAGGGAAATCAGCGCAAGTGCGCAAACGGTCTGAAGAATTTCCAGCGGCTTCGCTTTCACGGGGCGACCAAAGATTTTTTCCAAAATCGCCAGAACGATGTGACCACCATCCAGAACCGGAAATGGCATCATGTTGAGAACGGCAAGATTAACGTTGAAAAGAACCATAAAAGCCAGAATGCGCCTCCATCCGTCATCCATTTGCAATAGCTGATATTGGAGCGTCGCAATACCGACCGGGCCACTGAGATGACCAACCCCAATACTAGAGTCTGGAGCGGCCACACTCTCGATCGTGATCCACATCATCCGTAAACTGTCTCCGATCTGCTTAAATGGTCCCGGGTGCACAATGCCTTGGCTCTGGGAGGGGGTATCGTAATAGCGTATGCCTAACATCGGTGGCGTGTCAGGTGGTGACTGAGGAACCAACGGAGCCACGGTGAAATTTAAATTTTTACCCTCTCGAGAAATTAAAATGTCGATTGGCTTTAACCCAATTGATCTAACATATCCTATCACTTTAGAGCTATCGATAAACGATTTCCCATCCATTGATACGAGCACGTCTCCTTTTTTCATTCCAGCTTTTGCTGCTGGGCTGCCTTTGATGATCTCACCGATCTCGATATTTTCGATCTCTGGGCCGATACCCACTTGGCGCAGTCCTCCGCGCTGATACCACTTCGTCTTTCGGGTTTCAAACTCTGAAACCAGCTTCAATGGAGTGGTTACACCCGGTCGTTCCACAGTAAATTCGATCTGCTTTCCTTTGCTGAGAATAATTCCCTCAGTGATGCTATCCAATGAGCCCGCGAATCCATCGACCTTCTTGCCATTGATTTGGACAATCTTGTCACCAGAAAGCAGGCCGGCCTTATCAGCTGGGCTATTGACTACAACTTCGCCAATGACTTGGGATGGGATAAAATCTTTGGGCTTTCCAACTCCCCAAACCACCAACGCGGAAAGAAAAGCCAATGCAATCGAGAAAAGTGGTCCGGCAAATGCAACGATGATTTTATCTAAAGGCGTGATTGGGGGCAGTGGTTGGTCTTCTTTAGTCGCTCCTTCCAGAGCTTCCATTGGTGCCATCTGAGGAAGTGCAACAAAGCCACCCGCAGGAATCCAACCTAGTCCATATTGGACACCATTGATCTGCTTCTTCCAAATGGGTGTACCAAACCAGATTTGAAAACGCTCAATTTTTAATCCGCGCCACTTGGCCGCCAAAAAATGACCAAGTTCGTGTACAAAAATGATAATATTAAAAATGGTTAGAATAATAACAATTAATAAAATTATTTGAAATATTTGAATGATAACAGCCATGAAATATAAAATAAGAATTACAAGATAACATCAAAAACCTAGCACTTTCCGACATTGCGGCAAGTCGATTAATTTTTCTTAAGTATTATCGAAGTCCAACAGGAGGCGCAAGAACCTCACTCATCACCAAGGCGGCACGGATTTCTTGTCGGCTTTTCAAGCGAACCCGGATCGTAAGTGCCGGCACTGAGTTCGGCATCTTGGATCCTTTGGACATTACACGTGCCCTTGTGGCTGCCGCGCCACCCGTGGTAGTAGCCTTGTTATCTCTCAGTTTTTGCAACTTATCCGCGAGATCTTGTTGGTGTTTAAGTGCCTTGGCTGCCTCGTCGGCCACCGCAGCATCATATCCTGGTTCCCGCAACGGTGGGGGCACACGTTGTTGCACGTCTTGCCCTACATGATCTGGAAGTGGAGGCTTATTAACCACTTCATCGGGTGCGAAAACCTCTTCGGAACCATTATCCTCCTGCTCGCCCTGCTGCTTTCCTTTCTTTTCCAACGTGCTTTTCAACACTGATCCCACACCTAACGCGATCAATGCGATGACTTGAAAATGTTCAAGAATCCAGTTCATGAAATGATATTGTAATGATTAATCAAGCGCCATCGGGTTTTGAAATGTTCGTCCGCATTTGGGTGTCAGCCTTGACGTTTTCCATCTTGTAAAAATCCATCACTCCAAGTCTTCCGCTGCGGAATGCTTCTGCGATCGCTAGCGGAACTTGGGCTTCAGCTTCCACAACTTTCGCTTTCATTTCAGCAACTCGGGCAACCATTTCCTGCTCTAACGCCACCGCTGCCGCTCTGCGGATCTCGGCTTGGGCTTGAGCCATATTTTTATTGGCCTCGGCTTGAGCTTCTTGCAACTGAGCTCCGACATTTTCACCAACATCGACATCCGCGATGTCGATTGAAAGAATCTCAAATGCTGTCCCTACGTCCAAACCGCGGTGCAAAACCACCTTCGAAATCGAATCTGGCGACTCTAACACAGTTTTGTAACTTTCTGCCGATCCAATTGTAGTAACAATGCCCTCACCGACGCGAGCGATGATGGTTTCTTCCTTAGCGCCACCCACGAAACGATCCAAATTGGTTCTCACAGTGACCCGAGCTCTAACTTTGACTTGGATTCCATCTTTCGCAACCCCGTCAATCGTGGAACGTCCAGACGCGGGATTTGGGCAATCTATCACCTTGGGATCTACCGATGTGCGGACTGCTTCGACGACGCTTTTTCCTGAGCCTTTGGTTGCGAGATCAATCGCACAGGTGCGGTTCCAATCCAATGTGATCCCAGCTTTATGGGCGGCGATGAGTGCTTGGATGGATGGTATGACATTGCCACCCGCAAGGAAATGGGCCTCTATATCGTTGATTGGAATTTCAATTCCAGCCTTCTTGGCAGTGATTCGCGCATCCACAATCATCCCATATGGCACTTGCCTGAGGCGCATTGCTACGAGTTCGGTGAATCCCACATACGCACCTGCCAACCAAGCGCGCAGCCAGACACTGAAGAAGGAGAAAATAATCCCAAAGAGAATCAATCCAAGGACTAGAATTACGACAAAAATAATTGAGGATATGGCAGGCATAAGCGTATTGTATCTTAGTTAGAGTTAGGTAGAGAGACGATAAGACGAAAACTGTCAGCACCGATGATTTCTAGTCGTGTACCGGCGGGCACTTGGCCATTTTGGCAAAACGCATCATAGCGATGACCATTCACAAGCACATAACCACTTGGGGAAAGCATGGTCAAGGATTCTGCGGATTGTCCAACGAGATCGAGCGCTTCTTTGCCGATTGCTACGCTCACTGCGGTGATTTCCGATGTGAGAAATGCACGCTTACCGTATTTAGTTTTGGGTAAAATTCTAAACTCCACAAAAAGAGCGAGAATTGCGATCGAGAACGCTGAAAAGACCGCTAAAACTCCACCAAGCGTATTGAAATTTATGAATGCCACGTAGCAACCCGCCAACATCAGGAGAGCCCCGATTGATCCCAATACCGCACCCGGAACAATCACCTCAACGGTTAAAAAAATAATACCAAGCGCAAACAACAGAATAATTAAACTCACGATAACACCTCCACAATCAGTCCAAATTCTGACTTTCCTGTGACAATCAGCGAGGATCCCGCATCGGCGTAGCCTAAAGCAAGACGAGCCTCATAGCGCCTACCGTGGATCTCAATCTGACCCGAGGGAAAAAGCGCAGTCGCGGCGGTCGCGGTCATTCCAACAAAAGACGACGAACCGATATCGTCATCGCTGCCGCCTGCTAGGGCACGAGGTGCTCCAGGTTCGCCTCCAACTGCTGCGTAAAGAACCATGCCTCCCCACAGTCCCCCTTTGGGTAAAAACTTCAACATCACCATAAATGATACCACTGCCAAAGCCGTGCCTATGACAACGTTCGCCAAGGGTTCGACCAGAGTTGCACTCGATAAATCTAATGGCTCATTCGGCCACAAGTCTATCATTGCCCAAATCAGTGAACCAAAAATAAGGATCACACCGACCATCGCAAGAATCATCCCCGGTATCAAAAAAAGATCGATCAGCACCAAAGTAATACCAACTAGGAAAAATAATATTGGCTCATGACCTGAGAGACCTGCCACAAACTGTCCAAAGAAAACAACCATCAGAATCATAATTCCCGAAATCCCAAAAACACCAAAGCCTGGAGTTTTAAACTCAATAAATAGGGCTAAAAGTCCTACTCCTAACAATATAGGCGTCAAACTGACGAGATATTGCGCCAGTTTCTCTGACCAAGTTACCTCTAGGACTTCCACCGTATAATTACCAGCAACATGAATAGAATCTAACAAAGAACCAAGGTTTTCTGCGATTC
>Ga0114974_10003717_pt1 | contig 11474 bp, 8 predicted proteins | sample S_130206_EF_Meta_FD_87318 | JGI IMG/M metagenome (GOLD analysis project Ga0114974, IMG submission 87318) | Freshwater microbial communities from Lake Simoncouche, Canada to study carbon cycling - S_130206_EF_MetaG | ecosystem: Environmental > Aquatic > Freshwater > Lake | place: Lake...
AGGTGAAATGATATCAGTCAGACGGATACCATAACGATCGTTCACGATAACGACTTCTCCCTGTGCAATCAAGCACCCATTGACCACCAAATCTAGTGGATCTCCCGCATGGACATTGAGCTCAATGACCGAACCTTTGTGCAGGGCCAAAAGCTCCCCAATGGACATTTTGGTACGCCCCAGCTCCACCATGACTTTGACGGGCAAATCCATGATCATTCCAACATCTCGAATGCCAGGTTCAGCGGACTCGGTGGCTTCCAAGTTGTCAAAGGTGGCTTTTTGTACCACGCCTGAGGCGGGGGCATTTTTGAGCCAACGGGTCAAGTCATCGGCTGGGGTGTTGCCGCTTAGGTTAGAAAGTCCGTCCATTACTGGGCTCCCTCATTTTTTTGAATTTGGTCTACCAACTGGCTCATGGCCTGCGCCGCTGAGGTCAAGTCAGCTTGGGCCTGCTCTGGCACGAAAGGGCTGGGGGTCAAGACCTCAGGGCTGAAGGTATCGGTCGTGACATGGGGCGAGGTCTCATGGAAAGCATGCTGCTCATTGATGTGCTCTACCTTGAGTGCATAGTTGCCATTGCGAACGCCATAGCGGCCACTCAACATGCTCACACCGTCCACCATGAAACGAACAGGCTCGGCAAGCTCGATGGGCAAAACTTGCCCAATCGACAATGACAGAAGCTGCGCCACCGTGAGTTCTTTTTCACACAAAACTGCCACAGCTTCAACGGGCGTTGAATGCAACTGATGTTGCAAGCTTCTGCTCCAAGCCACAGGCTGAGATGGGGCACCACTGACGTTTTCAGACGAAGCTGGGTTGAGGCACTCCAAGGCTCTGTGCGGTAGGCACAAATTGACAGCAAGCTCTACGCGATTGAAGGAAATCACAAACTGCGCATGCAAAACAGCTTCTTGCGGCGACGTCAGGCGCAAAGAAGCCATTTGCTGCTCTTGCCTTAAGTTTTTGAGCCGAATAGGATAGACCGCTTGCCATGCTGATTCGTAAGCTGTGGCCAAGGACTCCACCAAGCGTTGACGCACACCCAACTCAATGTGGGTGACGCGTCGAGGCAGATCTCTGACGGGTATACGGCCGGCACCACCGAAGACACAGTCCACCGCCGTGGTCACCCAGCGGCTGTCAAAACTCCAAGCACACAAAGATTGCAGGGCATCAATTTCAAAGACTTGAATGTCAGCCAGTGCAGGCACATCTTGTAGAAACTGCTGGTAACTTTTGAGCTGAATATCGCCGGCACGAATTTGAACCACAGCAGGCACCAAAGCTGATAAAGACTGACGCCACTGGGCCAAAAATTGCATGTGCAATGATTCCACTTTTTCACGATTCCAGTCAACGCCCGTGAAGGCGCCCGTCGCAAATGGAAATTGCAAGGTTGCAGATGATTTATTCATTTTTTCGATCGATCAAGCATACAGAAAAACTTGGCCGCCATTGTTTTTGCGGGCTCTTTCAGCGGCCGCTGCTCGAGTGGCTTGCGGCGTGGATTCTTGGGGTTGATTATTATCAAATCCAGACTCGTTAGGTGTCCTATCGGCTGCGCCAGAAGACGGTGAATCTCGATTTTGGCGCATGTCCAATTGTAAGTTCAAGCCCATTTGCTGAAATTGCTCCTGGAGTTGAGGGGCACTTTGTTCTAAACGTGTTTTGGTGGAATCGCTCACACCTTCGACTTTCAAATAAGCGCCACCCATGTCGTCCAACTTCAATTCAATGGTGAATTTGCTTTGATCGGGTGGGGTTAACTCCATCACCACATGACCACCGCCCTGTTTCACCATGCGTTGAATTTCAACTTGGACAGCACCAGCATCAAGACGCAACTCGTGCGGCATGACGGGACGGGGGGACTCTTGAGGTTTCAGAGCGACCCAATCCATCACTGTGGTGATGGGACGCTGAGGGCCACCTACCAAGGCGCTCACAAAGGTTGATGACACATCACTGAATCCCATTGCAGAGGGCTGCACCGCGTCGCTTTGAGAGACCGAGACCGTCGCGCTCTCTGTCATCACTTGCTGCGCATTGGCACCAACAGATGACAATGCATTGGCGGGGCCTGCTTCAATCGAAGAAGAACTATCACGGGTGTTCTGACTCAATCGAGATGTGCTTGCGCTGCTTAAAGCCGCTGTCGAGCCCGTCTGATTGGCTGTAAGTTCATCGACTGCTTCAGACAGAAATTCGTAACCTAAAACCTCGCTGAGTTCAGTTTTGTTTTGACGATTCTCTTTCATTGATTCAGCTGTATTGCGCACCTGAATTTGGGTAGAGCTTGCAGCTGATTTATGAACAACAGGCGTTCCACCAGTTTGTAAAGCATTGGTTGTGATGCTGGTTTTTTGGACTGAAGACTCAACCACCACTACTTTGCCATCTTTCAAAGTATGAGCCTGCGACACTTCAACTGCATCTGAAGAGACAATCACCTGACTTTCAACAGCGGCACCCTTGAGCGGCGCAGAAGCCGCCAGCGATAGTGGCACTTCAGGGCCTGCAGCACCTCCGAGAGAAACTGGCACAGAAGTTTTCGCTTTTCCGGCCAAAGCAACTTCAGGGGATTGAGCGCCTAACTTGGCATCAAACTTAAATGAAGATTCTGGCGTCACTTCACCCTTTACTGTCTGAATCAGCTGATTGGCTGAGTCACCCATTGGTGATTCATTTTGCACGGCGTTCGATTCAACGAAGAGCGTTGTGTTGGCAACTGTGGTTCCCGAATTTGACACGCCTTCGAGGCCTCCACCAGAAGGCAGAGCATCATCTGCAGTTTGAAGAAAGTTGCTTGGCTGCTTTAAATTGGCTGAATCTTCGTCAATCGGTTTTGCAACATCACTCTTCGCAATGTCAAAAGCAGATTTTTGAAGATTCAAGGCTGTTGAAGGCTGTGTGGCACTGTCAATAGTGGGAGCTGTAGCAATGGTCTCAACACTTTGCGAATGCGAAGCCTTGACAATAGACTCTGCTGTCGTTGGGTTGATTTGATTGACTTTGGTGGTTAATGATTCTGCAGCTTGTGATTGCTGAGAAGAATCAGTAATAGCAATTACTTCACCAGCACTTGCAGTTTTGACTTCTGAGTTTGTTTGCACAGCCGCTACCAAGGCCTCAGCTTGAACGAGAACAGGCTTTGCGTCGGGCTGTTGACTCACAAGGACTTGTGGACCTTGCGCGACTTGTTGCAAATTTTGTGCTGCGCTTGATATCTGAGCTGTGGCTAAATCAATCGGTGCGCCTGATTCCAATTTCAAGTCAACATTCGTTGTCATCAGATTTGTTGGGGAATTAACCACAACAGCATCATTCGGTGATGAAGTTTCCCCAAGGCCTAGGCCAATTCCAACGGCAACACCAGCTGGTGCAGCATCAGCTGAATCTAATTCTTCTGTTGCAATAGAAGCCTGCGATTGGGAAACTGTTGTGTCGACCGGAGCGAATTGTGTTGCGGTTTGTGCTGCAGTTTGTGCTGCCATTTGCGCCGCCAATTCAGCAGCAGCCATCTCAGCAGCCTGAGTTGGGTCCAGCGCGTCAAGCAAAGAGGTTTCGGAAACTTCTGGACTGACTTCTTTGATCAAGGCTGACTCTTGAAAAGCCTGAGCACCTTGAGCCACGAAGGCAAAATTTGCTTCTCCAACGGCATTCATCAACACATCAGGCGGCAAAATTTGCAGGTCATTCAACTTAGATTCAACCAAAGGGACGAGTGGTTTTTGCGCTAGGTTGGTGCCGTCCGCCTGTTGACCAGGGGGCTGCATCGCTATGGCCAGCTCCTCTGTAAAGCCTGCAACCAGCGGGTTTACAGCAGGATCTTGGGGCTCAGTGGGAGCGCCCGTAAATTGAACTGTCGATGGGTTGCTAACAAGAATTGCCATGGTCTAATTTCCCAAAATATAACCATGTCATGCAAATTAGATGCCACCCTTCAAGAAGATCTCTGTCTGGCCTGTAAAACGTCTTCCTGAGCCTTCTCGTCTTGCTGGTCCAAAGCCTTTTGTTTGAGGCGTTGTCGATTGGCCATGAAATTCTCCAGGGTTTTCAGCCGCTCTGCGTCTTGTTGGGCCTTTTCAAGCGCTTCCCTGCTCTGGGATTGGAGGTTTTGAATTTCTGGCAGCTGCGAGGCGGCCGTAGCACGAAGCTTTTGCCCAAAGCTGGCTTGCGTTTGCAGCTGAAGAACGGTGTCGCCCTTTTGCGCTGCGCTCATCCACTGCGACTCGTATTCGGTGGCATACGATTCAATTTGCTCGTTGAAAGTGCGAACTCGGTCAAACTCAGCCTTCACCATTTTTGACTTGGCCACCGACCTGTCCTTGCGCATCTTGAGCATTTGCTGCAAAACCTGAAACACGCGCCCGCTCATAGCTGCGAAGCCCTCGCAATGGTAGAGAGCGCCTCAATGCTGCCGTTGATGTCGGCCACCATGTGAGAGTCTTGTTGCAAAAATGTTTTGATGTGCGGCCAAAGTTTCAATGCAGCATCTAGATCTGGATCAGAACCCGCCATGTAGGCGCCCATGGCCACCATGTCCCGGCTTTGAACGTGCCGGCTAATGAGCTGTTTGATGCGACGTGCAGCCAAAACATGCTCTTTGGTCGCCACTTTGGGCATCACCCTGGAAATTGATTTTTCGATGTCAATGGCGGGGTAATGACCAGCATCTGCCAACTCTCGCGATAAAAAGATGTGCCCATCCAAGACACCACGAGCCGCATCTGCGACGGGGTCGTGCACATCGTCACCCTCCAGCAACACGGTGTAGAAGGCGGTCAAAGAGCCTTCAGCCTTCTCGCCATTGCCGACGCGCTCGACCAAGGCAGGCAAGCGGCCAAAAACACTGGCAGGGTAGCCCCGCGCCACAGGGGCCTCACCCAAGCTCAGCCCAATTTCCCGTTGCGCCATGGCGTAACGAGTGAGTGAATCCACAATCAATACAACATGCTTGCCTTGGTCTCTAAACCAAGTGGCAACATCCGTGGCATATTCAGCGCCCTTAGCGCGCGCCAGCGGAGAGGTGTCTGCAGGAGAAGCAACCACCACGGCTCTTGCGCGAGAAGTCTCGTCCAATTGGTCGTCACAAAACTCGCGCACCTCGCGACTGCGCTCACCCACCAGGGCAATCACAATCACATCGGCCACACAATTGCGCGTGAGCATCGAAAGCAACACACTCTTGCCCACACCAGAGCCCGCAAACAAGCCCAAGCGCTGTCCACGCCCCACAGTGAGCATTGAATTGATGGCCCTAACGCCGGTGTCCAAAGGCTCATGAATCGGCGCGCGTTTTAAGGGATTGGGTGATGGCGGCCGAGCCAGTGCATCCGACCAAGTGGCGCCGCCCAAGCCATCCAGAGGCCGCCCGAGGCCATCGACCACGCGTCCCAACAACTGCAACCCAATCGGCAAGGACGCAATGCCCTGGCGCATGCGATAGCCGTGGGGTCCTCTTTGCGGTGTGAGCAAGGGATAGACCACGGCGCCAGGTGAAAGACCACTGACTTGGTCAAAAGCCATGAGGTAGGTTGTGTCGCCTTCAAAACCAATGCACTCTGCATCGATCCAAATATTTTGTCGGCTGTTTTCAACGCAGGCGTGCGATCCAATGGGAAGTGGCAAGCCCTCCACCTCAATCATCAATCCTGAAACACGCTTGACGCGACCTTCGCGCACAGACAAAGGCAACTGAGCCAACTTGGCGCGATGCGCCTGCACAAAATCTTGTAAATCGGCGGTGCTCACGGAGGGCCCTGTGATTTAAAACCGGTCAAGCTTGACCAGGCGCAGGATGCGGGAGTAAACCCAGTGCACTGCGAACCAGTGCCTCACGTGCACGGCTGCCCACATCAAGCCGAGTCCCTTCGACCTGCACATAGGCATAGCCAGCACTGAGTTCAGGATCGGCCCTGACCACGGCGGTGAAGGGCATATCGGGGTCGCGCAATAAATTTTCCCACGCCTCTAACTCGGCTTGCGGAACACCCACGGTTAAGCTTTGGCCGGGTCTTGGCAAACGCAGCAAAGCCTCTTGAACAGCTGCGACAAAAACCGATCGGTCCATCTGCTCTTTGCCTGCCAACCGCAAAGCTGTTTCGTAGACCCATTCAGGCAATGCGGTTTGAAATGCATCGGGTAAGCCGGCCAACCTTTGCAGAACTTGCTTCAAGGATTGGCCCAATTGCTCAATGTCTTGAGCGCCACTTTGGTAACCCTGTTGATAGCCCGTTTGGAAGCCTTCTTGGCGACCTTTTTCCAAACCTTCATCTCGGCCTAAAGAAGCTGCTTGGTTGCGCCCTTCAATCAAACCTTCTTGAAGACCTCTGGTAAAAGCGTCTTGATAAGCCTTGGCGCGTATCGATTGAATTTCGTCGATGGTGGGGAGTGTGAGGCCGGCAGAAGTCCTGGCATTCATCGAATGCTTCACGTTAGCAGCGACAGGCGCTGGCTCAGCATCAAATGAGGGCAGGGTCCAACGGTCCATCACGGCCTTTGGTTACACCACGCCTGCAGAAGCACCGGCACCCATGCGGTCAAGCGAAATGACTTTTTCGTCTTGCAAACGTCGCGCAACCTGCACCACTTCACGTTGCTTAGATTCCACTTCTTGGACTCGAACAGGTGGCAAGCCATCCATTTCAAAACGCAAGCGGTCTGCTTTGGCTTTGGTCACGTTTGACAACATGAATTCGCGGACTGCAGGGCTAGCGCCTTTAAGCGCAATGAGCAACACATCGTTGGCCACTTCAGACAAAACTCGTTGCACCGCTTGCGGCGCAATTTGAATGAAGTCATCAAATTTAAACATGCGGCCTGCAATTTGATCCGCCAACTTAGGCGAATGCGTCCGAATTTTGGCGAGTGTTTTTTGTTCTACGCCACCGGCGAACAAACTCAAAATTTCAGCAGCAGGCAAAGCACCACCAACGCCACTGATATGAGAAGCCGAGTCCGCGCCTAAAGTGCGCTCGAGCATGTCATTGAGCTCCACCAATGCAGTCGGATTAATTTGATCTAAAAGTGCAACACGAAGAACGAGTTCATCACGTGTTTCGTCATCAAATTGTTCCAACACAGAGGCCGACAATTCTGAAGGAATCAATGCCAAAAGAGTGGCCACCACTTGGGGGTGTTCCTCTTTCAGATGCATTTGCAATTGTTCAGGTGACATGCTGGTGAGCAGGTCCAACGCGGGCACACTTTGCGCCAACTGATTGGCAGGAGAAAGCCCCATGTCTGCGGCTTCTCCAGAAAACTTCTCTACCAACGCAGCCACGAAAGCCTTAGGGTCGAATGGCACTTGCTTGCGGTGCTCAGTGATGTTCTTGAAGCTGTCTAAAACTTCAATCATCACTTCTCGGTCCAAGCTTCTGACGGTGGCCAACAAAGAGGAAACTTTTTGAGCTTCTGCGGGTGAAAAAGATTTAATCAATTCGCCGGCAACGTCAGGGCCAATGGCCATCAATACGATGGCCGCTCTGGAGGGGCCGTCTAAAGACTTAACGCCGTTACCCACTGAATCAGGTGATTGCAAACCCTTGCGCAGGGCACCGCCCAAAACGCCAGGACTGAAAGTGGTTGCCATATTGCTCATGAACGTTCCTGATTGGCAGACTGTGACTCTGAGACCCAAGCACGTAACAACAAAGATGCATCTTGGGGTTGCTCTTTTGCATATTTGATGGCGTAAGAAACCAACTCATCAATTTTGGCTTTGCTCGCAATTTCACGATCACGCATACGCGCCATTTGTTCTTGGATTTCACGCTCAACGCGTTCTTCTCTGGCCTTTTGCGCATCTTGCTGTGCAGCCCAGTTTTCTTCTTGAACTTGCATTTCTTCTCTCGTGCGCTCTGCCTCACTCACTTCTGGCATGACAGGCTCAATGAATGCAGGCGCTGCGGGCGGTTTAGGCTTAGGCCAAAGCAATGGGCGCAAGATTGCAAAGTAGGCAAACAACACGGCCAATGCAATGGCGCCGTAGCGCACCAACTGAGAGACAAGATCGGGGTTCACAATGGCTGGCGGCACAACAGGCTCCTCAGAGAAAGGCAAGTTCATCACGCTGACCGTATCGCCACGGGTTTGAACATACCCAATGGCATCCTTCACAAGACTGTTGATCTTTTGAATTTCTTCGGGTGTGTAGGCCAACTTGCGGCCTTCATTGGGCTGCGCGCCCTTTTCATACTTATTGTCAAGAACCACGGCTGCAGAAACACGCAACAACTTTCCCTTGCTGGACTTGAGTTTTTCAATCGCGCGGTCTACTTCGTAGTTGACGGTTTGTTCTTTGCGAAAGTTGGAATCTTCCGACACGGCCACACCCGTTTCAACACTTCCCGGCGCACGCAAATTTCTGGGTCTGCCATCCGCTTGGGTCTGCACTTGATTCACGATGGGCGCTTCGGGTGGCTGAGGGGGCTGATTGGTTAACGAACCTGGAATACCACCCGCACCTGGTTTGCTGCCGCCCGCATCGACCGATTGCTGACTGCGAATCGATTGAGGATTTGGTGGAGAATTTTTACCGTAAGTCTCTGAGGTGCGCTCACGCTCATCGAAGTCAACATCGACTGTCACTTGCGCACGGAAGCCATCTTTACCCGCCAAGGGCTCCAAGATAGAGGACAAGCGGCTTGCGAGGGCCCCTTCAATTTCAGCGGTGTACTTGAGTTGCGAAGCATCGAGACCCGCCAAGCGGTTGGCGTTAGAGCCCAGCACGCCGCCTTCTGTGTCCATGATGGCAACGTCTTGCGCCTTCATGCCTGGCACCGCAGAGCTGACCAATCTGGAGACTGCTGCAATTTGCGAGGGGTCCAAAACACGACCCGCATGCAAAGTGAGAATGACCGAAGCGGTGGGCCTCTCTTGCTCGCGAACAAAAGCCGAGGGCTTAGGCACTGCCAAGTGAACACGCGCAGATTTCACTTGACCCATTGAGCTGACGCTGCGCGCCAATTCGCCTTCAAGGCCACGCAAATAGTTGACACGCTCCACAAACTGGCTGGTGCCAAACTTTTGGTTTTCCAACAATTCGAAGCCCACATTGCCGGCCTTGGGCAAGCCTTGTCCCGCCAACTTCAAGCGGGTTTCGTACACCTGTGCTTGCGGCACCATGATGGCGGCACCGCCCTCGGTGAACTGGTAGGGCACATTCATTTGCTGCAAAGAAGCAACAATCGCCGCACCATCACCGTCGTTCACATTGGTGAAAAGTACGCGGTAGTCTTGGTTGCTTTTAGCGGTAGAAAGCGCAAGGCCCAGTGCAAGCACCAGGCCCAGCACACCGGCGCCCATGAGCAAACGTTGATTCTGCGTGAGTGCTTGAAATCGCTGACTGAGCGTGTCAAACAAATTAGATGGGGGCACCGAAGTGGCAGTGGTACCAGAGTTACCCATGGACAACACGACGGCATCACGATCTAAAGGGAGATCTTTGGGAGCGTCCAAGAACTGAGCCTCTCTTGAAATTCAAAAAGGATCACAAGTAAATCTCCTTTACTTGCTACATTATTCAATATGTATTTTATGATAGCTTGTATGCATTCTTACGCTTATTGCCAATAATCGTTGGGAAATTAACAACAATCACTTAAATGTCAGAAACCCCAAAAATAGAGCAACCGGCCAAAGCCAGTGAACTTGCTGGGGCATTTGAATTGTTTGTTGAAGCCTCGCAGGCTTTAGAGCAGCAATATGCAGCCCTGAGCCGGAAGGTGGAAGACCTGAGCGCAGACTTGGTTCAAGCCAACGACCGACTGATCGTTTTGCTCAACGCATTGCCCGCTGCGGTGGTTTTGATTGAAAACGACCACATCAGCCACTTTAACCAAGCGGCCGCGCTGCTTGTTGAAGGCCTGCAAACCGGCACCCTTTGGCATACGCCCTCCAACTGGAAGCCTGGAAATGGCCCCGACGAATTCCACCTCAACACCCCCTCGGGCACCCGCACCCTGCAGGCCCAACGCGTGCAAGACGGCCTGCGAAGTGTGATTCAAATTCAAGACATCACGGCCAACCTTCGCACCTTGGAAGAGAGCGAACGGGTGGATCGCTTGGCGGCCATGGGCAAAATGTCGGCGGGCATTGCGCACCAACTTCGCACCCCGTTGTCGACCGCCCTGCTCTATTCCTCGCATCTTTGTACACCAGAATTGGGCGCAGAAGACCGCGTCAACTTTGCTCAAAAACTCCAGAATCAACTGGTCCATTTGGAAAAAATGGCCGGCGAAATGCTGCAGTTTGTGAGGGCCAGGCCTCAAAAAACTCAGATCATTGCCCTCGACGAATTGGTGCAAGAGGCCATGCAAACGTTAGAAGGCTTGAGCCAATCTAAGAAGGTGGTGATTCAGGCTGATCTCCAAGCTGCCGAATGCTTGGTCAGTGTCGAGCGCCCCTCGGTCGTCTCTGCCTTGGTGGCCATTTTGGAAAACGCCATTCAGCATTCTGCCGAAGGCCAGACCATTCACATTCAAACTCAATCCGACCATTTGCGCGGCATCATGACCATTGAAGACAACGGCCCCGGCATTGCCTCCGACATGCTGCCCCGTTTGTTCGAACCCTTTGCCACCAATCGTGTGACAGGTACGGGCCTTGGATTGGCCATTGCCCAAAATGCCATCCGCAGTCACCGCGGTGAAATCAATGTTCAAAACAAAGCCGAAGGCGGTGCGCTTTTCACAGTTGCACTGCCCAGCATGGCCAACCTCTAAAGACCGCCGCACACCATGTCCTCCATCACGCCCTTTCAAATTCTCCTGGTTGAAGACGACACCGATTTGCGCGAAGCCATCAGCGTGACGCTGCGACTGGGAGGCGTTGAACACCAAGCCTTTGAATGCGCTGAAGACGCCCTGCCCGCCATTGACCCTGAAGCAGAGCAAATGTTGGTGACTGATTTCCGATTGCCCGGCATGAACGGTTTGCAACTGCTGGCGAAAGCCCGCGAACGCCATCCCCAACTGCCCGTGGTGGTGATGACGGCCTATGCAGACACCCAATTGGCCGTTCAGGCACTCAAAGGTGGGGCCCGCGATTTCTTGATCAAACCCTTCATGCCGCAGCAACTTTTAGAGGTGATTGCAAGGCACAACCCGAGCCCCAAACCGGCAAAAACGGGCATGGACGCGGAAATCATTGCAGCCGACCCGGCAATTCTTGCCGTCAAAAACCGCTGCGAGCGGGTGGCAGGCACCGGCGCCACGGTCCTTTTGACCGGTGAATCGGGGGTAGGCAAAGATGTTTTTGCCAAACAAATCCATCAACTTTCAGATCGAAGAAGCAAGCCTTACGTGGCCATCAATTGCGCCGCCATTCCTGAAAACCTGTTGGAATCGACTCTCTTTGGCTACGAAAAAGGTGCTTTTACGGGCGCCGTCAAAGCCCAGCCTGGCAAGTTTGAACAGGCCAATGGCGGCACCTTGTTCTTGGATGAAATTGGCGAAATGCCGCTC
>Ga0114974_10003718_pt1 | contig 11473 bp, 9 predicted proteins | sample S_130206_EF_Meta_FD_87318 | JGI IMG/M metagenome (GOLD analysis project Ga0114974, IMG submission 87318) | Freshwater microbial communities from Lake Simoncouche, Canada to study carbon cycling - S_130206_EF_MetaG | ecosystem: Environmental > Aquatic > Freshwater > Lake | place: Lake...
GAACAGCGTCGATTTGCCGGCGCCGTTGGGGCCGACCAGGCCGACCTTTTCGCCTTTCTGAAGGCCCATCGACGCGTCGATGAACAGGAGCTGATGGCCGTTCTGCTTGCTGATGTTGTCGAGGCGGATCATGGAGACTGCTGGTCGAAGGGTTTATTTGGAGATTTCTGCATTGCGCCTCGCCCGAGCTCGGCGCGTGATCCGCTCAAATCAATCCATCAGGATTGATTTGACCCGGCCGAAAGGCCGGGTCGCGGATCACTCCCACTCGATCGTCCCCGGCGGCTTGGACGTGATGTCGTAGACCACCCGGTTGATGCCGCGCACCTCATTGACGATGCGGGTGGCGGTGCGGGCCAGGAATGAATGCTCGAAGGGGTAGTAATCCGCCGTCATGCCATCGGACGAGGTGACGGCGCGCAGGGCGCAGACATGGTCATAGGTGCGGGCATCGCCCATCACGCCCACGGTCTTCACCGGCAGCAGAACGGCGAAGGCCTGCCAGATGGTGTCGTAGAGGCCGGCCTTGCGGATCTCGTCCAGATAGATGACGTCGGCCTTGCGCAGGATTTCCAGTTTCTCTTCGGTGATCTCGCCGGGAATGCGGATGGCGAGGCCCGGCCCCGGGAACGGGTGGCGACCGACAAAGGCCGGCGGCAGGCCCAGTTCGCGGCCCAGGGCGCGCACTTCGTCCTTGAAGAGATCGCGCAGCGGCTCGACCAGCTTGAGCTTCATGAAATCCGGCAGGCCGCCGACATTGTGATGGCTCTTGATCGTCACGGAAGGGCCGCCGGTGGCCGAAACGCTTTCGATCACGTCGGGATAGAGCGTGCCCTGGGCGAGGAATTCGGCGCCGCCCACCTTGTGGCTTTCGGCGTCGAACACGTCGATGAAGGCGGCGCCGATGATCTTGCGCTTCTGTTCGGGGTCCGACACGCCCTTCAGCCGCGTCAGGAACATGTCACGGGCATCGGCATGGATCAGGGGAATGTTGTAGTGATTGCGGAACAGGGAAACGACTTCCTCGCTCTCGCCGCTGCGCATCAGGCCGGTATCAACGAAGATGCAGGTCAGCTGCTCGCCGATGGCTTCATGGATCAGGACGGCGGCGACGGAAGAATCCACACCGCCCGACAGTCCGCAGATCACCTTGCCCTTGCCGACCTGTTTCCTGATCTTCTCGACCATTGCGGCGCGGAAGGCGTGCATGTTCCATTCCGGCTCGATGCCGGCAATGGTGCGCACGAAATTGGCCAGCAGGGTCGCGCCGCGCGGCGTGTGCGCCACTTCGGGATGGAACTGCACGCCATAGAAGCGGCGTTTCTCGTCGGCGATCACCGCGTAAGGCGAAGACTCCGATGTCGCCACCACGGCAAAGCCCGGCGGAATGGCGGTAATCTTGTCGCCATGGCTCATCCAGACCGGTTCGCTGCCGCTTTCGGCCAGGCCTTCGAGCAGCGGCGACTGGGTCTTCACATGGATGTCGGCGCGGCCGAATTCCTTGTTGGAGTGGCTTTCCACCTTGCCGCCCAACTGGGCGCTCATGGTCATTTCGCCATAGCAGATGCCCAGAACCGGCACACCCGCTTCGAACACCGCCTGCGGGGCGCGCGGGGCGCCATCTTCATAGACCGAGGCCGGGCCGCCGGACAGAATGATGGCACGCGGCTTCCTGGCCAGCGCCTCATCGGCCTTGTTGAAGGGCACGATCTCGCAATAGACGCCGGCTTCACGCACGCGCCGGGCGATCAGCTGGGTGACCTGGCTGCCGAAATCCAGAACCAGGACGCTCATCGGGCGGCGTTCGCCGTCGCCGCGGGCGACCTGTCGAGTGCCGAGATCGCCTTCAGCGCCGCAGGCTCCTGCGGGTCGATTTCCAGCGCCGCGTCATAATAGTTGCGCGCATAGTCGGGCTGGCCGGCGGCGGCATGAATGTCGCCCAGCGCCACATAGGAAGTGGGCCGGGCCGGATCGGCGACGATGGCCGACTGGGCCAGGCGCAGCGCCAGCTCAACCTCGCCCTTGGCGGTCGCGGCCCTGGCCTGGGCCAGCAGGGATTCGACGGTAACGGGGGCTGCCGCTTGCACGGACTTGGTGGGCGCAGCGGCGACATTGGCCGTCAGCAGCGCCAGGGCGGCCAGAACAGGAATCGTGCGGAGGATCATCTCGGCAACATAAGCCATTTTTGGCGCGCCAAGCCATGCGCCAAATACACCTCAGCCCCGAACAAGCCCGGCACAGTAAAAGCCGTCTGTTCCGGTCCGGAACGGGCTGGCGCGGAAGTCCTGGCCCAGCCCCGGCGGCGGCCCCTTGGAAGTGGGGTGTCCCCAGTTTTCCGCCAGATTGACCAAGGCAAAGCCGGGATGGCGGGCCTGGAAAGCCGCAACCCGGTCCTGGTTCTCGGATGGCAGGATGGAACAGGTGGCATAGAAGAGATGCCCGCCAGGGCGCACAAGGCCGGCGGCCTGGTCCAGCAGCTTGTCCTGGACCCCCATCAGATACTCGATGCGCTCGGGGGTGAGCCGCCAGCGCAATTCGGGCTGGCGGCGCCAGGTGCCGGTGCCGCTGCAGGGCGCGTCCACGAACACCGCATCGAACAGGCCGGACGGCTGGCCGTGATCCAGCGGCAGGGTCTTGATGATGGTGACGCCGGCGCGGCGGCTGCGTTTTTCCAGTTCGAACAGCGCCTCGCCCCGCGTGTCGCAGGCCAGGATCTCGCCGCTGTTGTTCATCGCCGCCGCGAAGGCCAGGGACTTGCCACCCGCGCCCGCTGCCAGATCCAGGATTCGCATGCCCGCACTTGCGCCGCACAGATGGGCGGCGATCTGCGCCGCCTCGTCCTGGAATTCAAAGGCGCCGGATTCGAACAGCGCGGATTTGGAAAGATTGCCCGTCTCGCCCGCAAGGCGGATGCCGTGCGGCGCATAGGGCGCTGGTGCGCAAGCGATGCCCTCTTCGCCCAGCGCGGTGATCACCGCATCGCGGCTGGTCTTCAAGGTGTTGACGCGGATGTCGGCTGGGGCGCGGTGCTGGAACGCGGCCATCTCTTCGCGCAGGTGGTCACCGAAAGCGCGGCGCAGCTCCTCTTCCAGCGCTTGGGGATATTCGCCCGTCACCCAACCCGGCGGGGCCGAGGGCGCGGCGCCGATGACGCGCTGTTCTTCGTCCGTCAGCGGCGCGGGACCATAGCCGCCGCCCGTGAACAGCGCGGCGATATCTTCGCCCGCTTCCAGCAGCGCGGCGATCACCAAAGCGCGGGGCGTGTCGGCGCCCATGCGATGGGCCAGGCTGGCGCGATGGCGCTGGGCGGAAAAAACCGTTTCCGCGATGGCGCGGCGGTCCTTCGATCCGGCGAAGCGCCGGATGCGAAACCAGCTTTTCAAAAAGCGGTCGGTGGGCTGGCCGGTCTTTTCCAGCCCTTCCAGAATGTCGATGGCCATCTGCAGGCGGGCAGCCGGAGTCATTTTTGAAGCCAATCCAAGGCGTTAGCCATGAAAGAGTGCGTTAGGATTGCCCTTATAGAGTGTGGCCGATCTTAAAAGCCAATCTGATGCCCCGCTCGGCCTCCCCTGCCCTGATATTCGCGCTGTTCGCCGCTTTGGCGGCGGGGGTGCTGGCGGCGTTTTCGCCGGGCCTGCTCAACGACAGCGACACCTATTGGCACATTCGCGCCGGGGAATGGATGCTCGGCCATGGCCAGGTGCTGCGCGCCGATCCGTTTTCCTACACAGCGGCCAATGCGCCCTGGCACACCCAGGAATGGCTGGCCGAGATTGCAATGGCGCTGGCTTGGGCAGCGGTAGGATGGCCGGGCATCCACTTGCTGTTCGGCTTCGCCGCGGCGCTGACCGCTTTCGTCACCGCCTATGCCGTGCGGCGGCGGGTGGACCTGGTTCCCGCGCTGGTGACGACGGTGCTGGGCCTGGCTTGCGTCACCGGCAGCCTTCTGGCGCGGCCGCACATGCTGGCGCTGCCGCTGCTGGCGCTGTGGACGGCCGGACTGGTGACCGCGCGTGACGAGGAACGCACGCCGCCCTTCTGGCTGATCCTGCTGATGCCGCTCTGGGCCAATCTGCATGGCAGCTTCGCCTTCGGGCTGGCGCTGGCGGGCGCACTGGCAGTCGAAGCGGTGGTGGAATCCTCCACCCGCGTCAAAGCGGGTTTGCTCTGGGGCATTTTCCTGTTGCTCGCCGGCGCTTCGGCGCTGCTGACGCCGTTCGGAATCGAGGGCCTGCTGTTTCCCTTCAAGCTGTCGGGCATGTCCAGCCTGGGCCATATCGGCGAATGGCAGCCGACGGATTTTTCGGCGCTTTCGCCTTTTGCCATTGCCTTGCTGGCCAGCCTGTTTGTCTTCGGCAGCGGCAAGGTACGGGTCCCCCCCATCCGCCTGGCTTTGGTGCTGGGACTGGTCGCCGTCGCATTGCTGCACAGCCGCCACCAGATGCTGCTGGGCGTGGCCGCGCCCATGCTGCTGGCGCCGGCCCTGGCCAAAAGCTGGCCGGCGCGCGATCAAAAGGATCAGCCGCTATTCGCGGCGCTGGCCGCGATCCTGCTGGGCATTGCCATGGTAACGCGGTTGATGCTGCCGGTGACGCGCAGCGACGATGCCATCACCCCTGCCACGGCGCTGGCGCATGTGCCGCGCATGCTGCGCGAACTGCCGGTGCTGAACGACTACGCCTTTGGCGGATACCTGATCTGGAACGGCGTCAGGCCCTTCATCGACAGCCGCGCAGATCTCTATGGCGACATTTTCCTGGGCAACTATGCCGACGTCACCGCGCCCGACAAGGATGCACTGGCCGCCACCCTTACCTTCCATCACGTGCGCTGGACCATCTTCCGCCGCGAAGCGCCGGTGGTGAAGCTGCTGGACGCCACCCCCGGCTGGCATCGCTTCTATGCCGACAAGCTTGCGGTCGTGCACGTACGCGATTGACGGCGCGGCTAGTTGTTGCCGCCCGGATGGTAGTTGGGGGCTTCGCGCGTCACGGTCACATCGTGGACATGGCTTTCGCGCAGGCCCGCGCCGGTGATGCGCACGAACTGGGCCTTCCTGTGGAAGTCCTCGATGGTGCGGCAGCCGGTATAGCCCATGGCGGCGCGCAGGCCGCCGATGATCTGGTGCACAACACTGCTGACCGGGCCCTTGTAGGCGACCTGGCCTTCGACGCCTTCGGGCACCAGCTTCAGCGCGTCACTCACTTCGGCCTGGAAATAGCGGTCGGCGCTGCCGCGCGCCATGGCGCCGACGCTGCCCATGCCGCGATAGCCCTTGTAGGACCGGCCCTGATACAGGAACACCTCGCCCGGCGACTCCTCGGTGCCCGCCAGGAGCGAACCCACCATCGCCACGCTGGCGCCCGCCGCCAACGCCTTGGCCAGGTCGCCGGAATATTTGATGCCGCCATCGCCGATCACCGGCACGCCCGCGTCGCGCGCGACGCTCACCGCGTCCATGATCGCGGTCAGCTGCGGCACGCCCACGCCCGCCACGATGCGGGTGGTGCAGATCGAACCCGGGCCGATGCCGACCTTCACCGCGTCGGCGCCGACATCGATCAGCGCCCTGGCGGCGTCGGCGGTGGCGATATTGCCGCCCGCGACCTGGGTGTAGTTGGACGCCTTCTTGATGCGCCGGATCGCGTCGATCACGCCCTTGGAATGGCCATGGGCGGTATCGACCATGATCACGTCGCATTCCGCCTCGATAAGCGCCATGGCGCGGGCATAGCCGTCTTCGCCAACGCCGGTGGCAGCAGCGACGCGCAACCGGCCGCGCTCGTCCTTGCAGCTGTTGGGATACATCTGCGCCTTCTCGATGTCCTTGACCGTGATCAGGCCGACGCAGCGATAGGCGTCGTCCACCACGATGATCTTCTCGATGCGATGCTGGTGCAGCAGCCGCTTGGCTTCGTCCGACTTCACGCCTTCGCGCACCGTGACCAGCTTGTCGCGGGTCATCAGCTCGGAAACCTTCTGGCGCGGGTCGGCGGCGAAGCGCACATCGCGGTTGGTCAGGATGCCGACCAGCTTGCCCGCGCCCTTGGCGTCGACATTCTCCACCACCGGCACGCCGGAGATTCGGTGGCGTTCCATCAGCGCCAGCGCGTCGGCCAGGGTGGCCTCGGGACCGATGGTGACCGGATTGACCACCATGCCGCTTTCAAAACGCTTCACGCGGCGCACATGCTCGGCCTGTTCCTCGATGCCGAGATTTTTGTGGATCACGCCCATGCCGCCGGCCTGGGCCATGGCGATGGCCAGGCCCGCTTCGGTGACGGTGTCCATGGCGGCGGAGACCAGCGGGATGCCCAGCTCAACCGTCTTGGTGAGACGGGTGCGGGTATCAACCTGGCCGGGAAGGACTTCGGAGGCGCCGGGCACCAGCAGGACATCGTCGAAGGTAAGGGCTTCGCGGATGGTCGGGCTGGTCATATGGGGGCGCGCTCCGTCTTGGAGCGCCGAGCCTGTATCAGCGCCCCGCCCCTTTCGCAAGTGCCAGGGAACTTGGACCATTAAATCCCTGTAAAATAAGGATTTCCGCCTTTTGCCGCCACCCCCCTGTGGAACCCAGCCTGATCCGGGGCGTTCCTGCAGTGCGACCGGCATTTTGCCGAGTCCTCCAATTTCCCCAGGAGACCATTATGAAGACATTGAATCTGATGATCGGCGCCGCGATTGCCGTGGCTGGTCTGGCCACCGCTGGCGTCGCCAATGCCGCCCCCGCCGGCATCAAGGTCGGCACCCTGACCTGCAATGTCGCCGCCGGTGCCGGCTTCGTGTTCGGTTCCACCAAGGACCTCGCCTGCAGCTATGAGCCGACCAAGGCCCGCGTTGAGCATTATACCGGCTCGATCTCCAAGTGGGGCGTCGATATCGGCTACACCAACAAGGGCAGGCTGATCTGGGCCGTGTTCGCCCCGACCTCGGATGTGCGCTCAGGCGCTCTTGAAGGCGAATATGCCGGCGCCAGCGCCTAGGCCACTGTCGGCGTCGGCCTTGGCGCCAATGCCCTGATCGGCGGGTTGGACAAGTCCATCGCCCTGCAGCCGCTCAGCGTTTCGGGCTCGACGGGCCTGAACGTGGCGGCGGGCATCGGCTCGATCAGCCTGAAGCACGCGCGTTAATCGACGATCTCTATCGTTTGCGGAAAGCTCCGGTGTTCACGCACCGGAGCTTTTTGCTTTTGCGAAGCCCTATTTGCCCGTCGCCTTGAAGCCCAATGCCACCACATAGAGTTCCACCGACTCCGCGCGACTGGCGGGCGGCTTGACGTGTTTGACCTCGCGAAAGTTTTTCTTCAGCCGCGCCAGCAATTCGTTGGACGAACCGCCTTGGAACACCTTGCCGACAAAGGTGCCGCCGGGCCGCAAGACATCCTCGGCAACCTCCAGCGCGATCTCCACCAGCGCAATGGTGCGGATGTGATCGGTGGCGCGATGGCCGGTGGTGGGCGCGGCCATGTCGGTGAGCACCAGGTCGGCGGGGCCGTTCAGCGCCGCTTTCAGCAAGGCCGGCACATCCGGATCGGTAAGATCGGCCTGGAAAAAGGTGACGCCGGGAATTTCTTCCATCGCCAGCACGTCGGCCGCAACCACGACGGCGCCGCGCGCGGAGGCCACCTGGCTCCAGCCGCCCGGAGCCGCGCCCAGGTCCAGCACTGCCGCGCCCTTTTTCAGAAAATGGAATTTCTCGTCCAGCTCTACCAGCTTGAAGGCGGAGCGGCTGCGATAGCCCTTGGATTTCGCGGCGGCGACATAGGGATCGTTGAGCTGGCGCTGCAGCCAGGTCTGCGACGAGGTGGTGCGGCCGCGATTCTTCTTCACCTTGACGGGCACGCGCCCGCGTCCCGACGCATCACCCGATTTCATGACAGTTCCTGGCTCAATTGCCGGAGCATGCCTTCGCGCAGGCCCCGGTCGGCGACGCGTAGCACCGGCGACGGCCACAGGGAACAGATGGCCGAAAAAATCGCGCAGCCCGGCAGCATCAGGTCGGCGCGCTCGGTGCCGATGCTGCCGATCCCGGACAGCGCCTGTGTGTCCATGCCCACCAGCCGCTCCACCACATTCAGCATGTGCCGGGTTTCGTGCCAGCTGCCGTCCACCCGGGTGCGGTTGTAGCGCGGCAGCTTCAGCGCAATCGCCGCCAGGGTGGTGACGGTGCCCGACGTTCCCAGAAGGTGATTGCGGCGGACGTCGAAGCCGCCCCCCATTTCGCGCGCAAAGGGCGCGAAGCGCTCCTGCAGGTCTGCGCGCATGCGGTCAAAGCCCTCGCGGCTGGCGGCGTGCGCGCCATAGCTTTCCGCCAGGCTCACCACGCCGACCGGCACCGAGGCGGTAAGCCTGGCCTTGGGGCCTTCGGGCGTCTTGGCCAGCCAGATGATTTCGGTGGAACCGCCGCCGATATCGAACACCAGCGCGCCCTTGTATTTGCGGCCCATCAGCGGGGCGCAGCCGCTGGCGGCCAGGCCCGCTTCTTCGTCCGCCGAAATCACAGACAATTCCAGGCCGGCTTCGTTGCGGGCGCGCGACACCAGCACATCGGCATTCCGGGCCAGCCTTGCGGCCTGGGTGGCGATGACGCGCACATGCGCAACCTTGTATTTGGCGATGCGCTCGGCGCAGATTTTCAAGGCGGCGATGGTGCGGTCCAGGGCTGCGTCCGACAGCAGGCCGGTCTGGCCCACCCCCTCGCCCAGCCGCACGATACGAGAGAAAGAATCCATCACCCGGAAGCCGCCCTTGCCCGGGGTGGCGATCAGCAGCCGGCAATTGTTGGTGCCCAGATCCAGGACCGCCAGCAGCGGTCCGGCCGCAGCCGACCTGGCCCCGTCTTCCCCCGTTTTATGCCGGTTTCCGTGCAATTTCGCCTCGTTTCGCGGCTCGAAGCAGCGCTAGTGCCGCCACGCTAGCACGGGTTGCGAAGGCCGTGTGCCTGTCTGGCGCTGCCGCGAAAAAAAGGGGCTTGTGCCCCTATCCCCGGCCCACCAATCTGCCCCCAAGCCAGAACAAGCGTTGGGGGAATTCGCGTGTCAGCACCAAAGACGGTCATGCAGCGGCTGCGCGCCATCACCACCGGCTCGATCGGCAACCTGGTCGAATGGTATGACTGGTACGCCTACAGCGCCGCCGCGCTGTATTTCGCGCCGGTCTTCTTCCCCAAGGGCGACCAGACCGCCCAGTTGCTGCAGACCGCGGGCATCTTCGCGGTCGGCTTCCTGGCCCGCCCGGTCGGCGCCTGGATCATGGGCCGCTATTCCGACAAGCATGGCCGCAAGAATGCGATGGTCATCTCCGTCGCGCTGATGTGCTTTGGCTCGCTGATCATCGCCTTCACGCCAGGCGCCGCCGCCATCGGTGTCTTTGCGCCCGTCATCCTGTTCGTCGCCCGCGTCCTGCAGGGCCTGGCGCTGGGCGGGGAGTATGGCGCCAGCGCGACCTATATGAGCGAAATGGCCGGCAAGACGCATCGCGGCTTCTGGTCCAGCTTCAATTACGTCACCCTGATCGGCGGCCAGCTGCTGGCGCTCGTGGTCCTGATCACCCTGCGCTACAGCATCGGCGAAGCGGCGATGATGGAATGGGGCTGGCGCGTGCCTTTCGTGATCGGCGCCATCCTGGCGGTGGTCGCCTTCTGGCTGCGCCGCTGGATGGAAGAATCCGAATCCTTCGTGAAGGCCAAGGCATCGGGCGAGGAGCTGGGCAGCACCAAGATGCTGTTCCAGAAATTCCCCCGCGAGACCCTCACCGTGCTGGGCCTGACGGCGGGCGGATCGCTGACCTTTTATATCTACACCACCTATATGCAGAAGTTCCTGGCCAACACCGCCGGCTTCACCCGCGACCAGGCCACCGAGCTTTCCGCCGCAACGCTGGTCTGTTTCATGCTGGCCCAGCCGCTGCTCGGCTGGATCTCGGACAAGATCGGCCGCAAGCCGCTGCTGCTGATGGCGTTCGGCGGCGGCACCCTGATCACCTATCCGGTGATGACCACGGTCGCCCAGGGCGGCTCGATGCTGATGATCTTCTTCATCCTGTTCGGCGCCATGATGATCCAGGGCGGCTATACCTCCATCAATGCGGTGGTGAAGGCGGAACTCTATCCTGCCTATGTGCGCAGCCTGGGGGTGGCGCTGCCCTACGCCCTGGCCAACGCCATCTTTGGCGGCACCGCGGAATATGTGGCGCTGTGGTTCAAATCCGCCGGCAACGAAAGCGGCTTCTATATCTACACCTCGGCGATCATGGCCTTCGGGTTCCTGGTCGTGCTGACCATGCCGGACACCCGCCGGACCAGCCGGATTCAGGAGGATTAGCCGGTACTTGGCCGCCCCCGCTTCGTCCTTGAAAGCCGGTGCGGGCTGGTCTAAACGGGCGGTCCCACGGGGGTCCGCTCCCGCGCTGGGGGATCGTCTAACGGTAGGACTGCAGACTCTGACTCTGCCTGTCTAGGTTCGAATCCTAGTCCCCCAACCACTTCCAAATCGGCATGTTGGCGTTGCGCCTGCCCCGGCGCGGTCAGAACGCGTAGACCAGCGATATGCGGCTGGTGGTGTCGTTGCTCCGGGCCAGCGGGCGCGACTTGGCTTCGCGCTGCAGCCGGTAGGAAATGCGCGCAGACAAGGCGTCGATCAGCTTCATCGTCAGCGCCGATTCCGAGGTCAACGTCTCGTCCCGTCCTTCCCGGAAGAAGGCCTGGTCCTCGGTCAGGGTCAGCTTGGGGGTCAGCGACCAGCGATAATTGCTGGCCACGCGCATCGCGAACTGGCTGCCGCGGCCGGCCTCGGCATAGTCGGTCTGGCGCAAGGCCGGTGACGCCTCCACCGACAGGGACATGCTGGGCGCGTTGATAAGGGAATACCCCAGGCCGGCCGAAGCGATCACGCGGCTGCGAAACCCCTGGGCGCGGTTTCCTTCCCAACTGGCGAGCGCAAGCGCATAGAGCCGGTCATTGAATTTGAAATTGGTCTGGTGGCCCGCGAAATAGCGGTTGCGCTGCTCGACCCCATTGTAGCGCAGATAATCGACCGAAGCGGTCATGGCGTTCTTCCACCTGAGGCCGTCCTTGACCAGCGACACGCCGCCGGTGATGCCGGTGCTGTGGATGGTGCCGGTGGCGCTGGTGGCGCCGAATTCGCCCCTGCCTTTCCATCCTTGCGAAAATCTCTGCCGCCGGAGTTTCGCCAGCCGGCGGAAGTCGATGCGGGCCTTCAACTTCGCGAACAGGGCATCAATCTCGACAGAAGATTGCGGGTTGGATTTCTTGGCGGCCCTGACCACGGCGTTGGCGGCGGAGAGATCCTCGCTTTCGACCGCCGCGCGGATCATGTCGGCAACGGGCCTGGGCAAGGCGGCGGCATGGGCGAGGCCCGGCGCCATCAGGACAGCAACGAACGGTATGAGCTTGCGCAGGGCGATCATGTCGGAACTCTTCGGCAAATACGCGTTGACCACGCGAACCTGCCAAA
>Ga0114974_10003720_pt1 | contig 11472 bp, 11 predicted proteins | sample S_130206_EF_Meta_FD_87318 | JGI IMG/M metagenome (GOLD analysis project Ga0114974, IMG submission 87318) | Freshwater microbial communities from Lake Simoncouche, Canada to study carbon cycling - S_130206_EF_MetaG | ecosystem: Environmental > Aquatic > Freshwater > Lake | place: Lake...
ATGACGCGCGTTGGTCCCGCCTGGAAGATTGCGCGCGCCCCCTCTTCAATCATCTCGTGCACTTCGTCTGCCGCCGGCATGTCCTTCATGTCGCGGCGGTACACAAGCGTCACCTCTTTTGCGCCGAGTCGAATGCTCGTGCGTGAGCAGTCCATGGAGGTGTAGCCGCCGCCAACTACAACAACGCGGCTCCCTTCGTGGTTCGGATACTCAAGGCCGAGTGCGGCGGTGTGCAGATAGTCGAGTCCGTCAATGACACCCTCAGCGTCTTCGCCAGGAATGCCGAGGTCGTTCGTGTCGTAGCAGCCGATCGCCACAATCACCGCGTCGTAACCCTGCGCCTTCAGGTCGGCGGTGGTGAAGTCGCGCCCGAGCATCTTGCCGCACTCAAATCGGCCGCCGAGTCGCGTGATTGACTGATACTCGCCATCGAGCACCTCAATCTTTGGTAGGCGGTACTGCGGAATTCCGTAACGGAGCATTCCGCCTGGCTCTGGGTCTTTTTCAAAGATTGTCACGTCGTGCCCGGCAACCAGTAGGTAGAAGGCGGCAGATGCACCGGCGGGACCGGAGCCGATCACTGCGACGCGCTTCCCAGTCTTTGGCTGCAGTTCAAACGGAAGTGGTGGATCAATGTTTTCGTCCCACATTGACTTGAGCACCTGGTCACCGGCGTAGCGATGGCTATCGCGAATCGCGATCGCCTCGTCAACTTCGTCGCGACGGCAGTGGTCTTCGCATGGCGCTGGGCAGACGCGACCGAGGATGCTAGGGAATGGGATAGTGCGTTTGAAGATGCGCGCCGATTCGCGGAACTGCGATTCGGCATTCGCCTTCAAGAATCCTGGAATGTCGATGTGGCTCGGGCACTTGTTCTGGCATGGCGGCAGACAGTACGCGTTGTGGTCGCTGAAGATCAACTCAAGGTTGGTGCGACGAATCTCGCGCAGACGATCGGTCTGCGTTGCAATCACCGTCGCTGGTTCTGCCTTCGCAGAACAGCTGATCAGTGGCGCGTCGCAGCCCTCAACATCAACAACACACATACGGCATGCGCCAAACCCTGGAAGCTTCGGGTCGTAGCAGAGCGTTGGCACCTCAATGCCATTTGCGCGGCAGACCTCAAGGATGGTCTGTCCTTCAAACGCTTCGAGCTGCTTCCCATCAATCTCTACGTAGAAGGTTGGCGTGCGTTGTGGTCGCTGCGGGCTGCGCGTTGAAAGGAGCTGCTCAAGCGCCTGGCTCTCCGCAGCCTGCTGCGTGACGAGGCTCTCGCTCGTCACAGCGCCTTCACTCGGCGCAAGGTTGCCGCTCGGTCGCTCCATCAAGCCGGCCATTATTCGCTCCGTCCCACTACTGCGCCGCTCTTCTCCGCGACGACTCCCGCTGGTACGAACTCTCGCTCGAAGTATCGCATCCCTGTGAGGAGTGGGCTCGGCGTCAGGCGCTCATGTGCGCAGAGCGCGCTATCGGCAACGTCGGCGGCGAGCGCATGCAGTTTCTGTACATCATTAGGTCCCGCCAGCCCATCAACAAAGCGTTGCCCGATCTCAGCAAGGCGGCGTGTGCCGATGCGGCACGGGATCGTCTTCCCGCACGCCTCGTCGGCGCACCAGCGCGTCAGCATCGCTGCGAGCTCTGGGATCGCCACACTCTGGTCAATTGCAAGGAGTGCACCAGATCCAATATGGGCACCGACTGCGGCGAGGCCTCCGCCGCTGTACGGCGTGCTCGCCAAAAGATTCGCTGGGACGAAGCCGCCAGACGGTCCGCCAATCAGCAACGCCTTAATCGTGGCCCCCTTCGCGGGGCCTCCCGCTGCGGCGGCGATCTCCGCGAGTGGCGTGCCGGTTGGCACCTCAATGACGCCTGCGTTGGTGAGCGATCCGCTGATCTGCACGAGTGCCGTGCCTGGTTCAGCTGGATCACCGATCTGCCTGAATGCCGCCGCGCCGTTGCTGATGATCCAGGTCACAGCAGCGAGCGTTGCCACGTTATTGACGACGGTTGGCTTTCCGAGATACCCAACAGTTGATGGATACGGTGGTGTCTGTTCTGGCTGGCCCCGCTTTCCGGCGAGCGCCTTGAGCAGCACTGTCTCTTCGCCGATCATGCTTGAACCCTGCAGTGGTCGCACGCTCATGACGAGCTCTCGTCCACTCCCGAGCACGTTTGCACCGAGTACACCGTCTCGCTCAGCGTCGCGAATGATCTCTTCAAGTCCGCGAATCGCCTCGGTGTATTCCGCGCGCACCGCAATGAACGCTTCGCGCGCGCCAACGGCGAGCGCGGCGATTGCGAGTCCCTCCACAACCGACTGCGCGTTCTTCTCGAGAAGGAGTCGGTTCGTAAACACCGCAGGGTCTGACTCGTACCCGTTCGCAACGGCGTACTTACTATCCGCGTCGCTGGCAACGGTGACGCGCCACTTCTCGCCAGTAAGGAATCCGCCGCCACCACGGCCGCGCAGGCCGGCAGCGATCAGTGTTTGCACAGTTGCAGCAGCGCCTACGGCGAGCACGTTGCGCAGCGCCGCCCACGGTGTTGCCGGTGGCGTTAGCAGGAGTTGCGACCAGCCCTTTGGTGCGGCGATCTGCTTCATGCGGCGTACCTTCCTGCGAGCGCCGCCGCCCACGCTTCAGCGTTGCGACTGGAGAGATCGCGCTGTGGTTCGCCGTCGATCACCACGAGTGGCGATGGCGCGTCTGGAAGGTGTGACGGAAGTGCCTCAAGGCGGAGGTTGCTCCACGGAATTGCGTGGCCGAACTCCGTGCCGAATTCAAACGTGAGCGTCCCGATCACGCGCCCTGCGCCTGCGACAAGGCAGTTCGCGCAACGGCAGACGGCGATGGTGCGGTTGCGCCCTGGCTCAAAGCTGAGGTGTTTATAGAAGGTTGCGGTGCCGTAGACCATGGCGTACCAGGCGCCAGTGGCGTGGCTGATGCGCTTCAACGCGTCAACGGGAAGGTGCCCGTATGCCGCCTGCACCGCCTCAAGAATCTGCAGCATATGGTGTGGGTCGTAATCAACGCGCTCGAGCGCCGCCTCCACTGGACGCAGGTCGATCGTGCTTCCATGCGCCGCAGCGGCGTTTGAGACGGTGCGCCCAGAGCGGCGCATCGCCGACTCTTCACGTCGCTCGGCGTACTGCTCTGCAGGACCCCAATGCACGGCGTAGCGACCCTTCGTATCCGTGCCGCCCATGTCAATGCACTCAATTGGACACGCCTGTGCGCACTGGAAGCAGGTTTCGCACTTCAGCGTGCCGCGCTCGTCGGTGACGAGTTCAAGCCGACCACGGTTGCGCGGCGGGATGTCAGGCTTCACCTCCGGATACATCACCGTCTTCTTCGGCTGGAAGAAGCGGGTCAGCGTGAGGCCCATCCCACGGATGATTCCTGAGCCTGGAATTCGTGCCATCACTCCCCCTTTATGACGTCAGCAGCACGGCGGCAGCCGTGGCGAAAAGGTTAAGGAGTGACGCCGGGAGGAGCCACTTCCAGGCGAAGCCCATGAGCTGATCGATGCGAGCGCGCGGGAGCGTGCCACGCATCCAGACGAAGATGAAGATCAGCGTGAACGTCTTTAGGAGGAAGAAGAGAAGGTCGGCGATCGGCGGAAGCATTGCCCACGCCCAGAACCCGATCACTGCCGTAGAGAGTGCGCCGAAGATCAGGAAGCCACCGAGGAGCGCCTGCCAGCCCTTGATCTTTGAGCTCGCCATAAAGATTGGGGCAGCGAAGATCAGCGTTCCAACCACTGGGGCAAGTCCGGCGAGGATCGGCAGCATCACGCCGAGGCTGCCTAGGTTCACGTTGATGTCCGGATTGAACGGAAGATTAATCGGCGCGTTGGAGCCGCCCAAAAAGAGCGCGGAGAAGAGTGCCGAGACAATAAACACGTTGACGTATTCCGCGAAGAAGAAGAAGCCGAAGCGCATGCCGGAGTACTCAGTTGCGAAACCGGCAACGATCTCTTGGTCTGCCTCAGTGTTGTCGAATGGTGTGCGATTCGCTTCGGCGGTGATTGCAATGAAGAAGATGATCGCCGCAAGTGGCTGGCGGAAGATGAACCAATCGAGCAGCGAGCCGCTCTGCGCCTCAACAATCTTCGGCAGCGAGAGCGTGCCGGTAAGAATGATGATGCCGACAACGGAGAGCGTCAGTGGGATCTCGTAGCTGATCGCCTGTGCTGCGGCGCGAATACCGCCAAGCAGCGAGTACTTATTGAATGACGACCAGCCAGCCATCATCAGGCCGACCACGCCGAGACCACCGATGGCGAAGAAGTAGAGGAGGCCGAACTCAAGCCCAGCGCTGGTGAGATCTGGCGCAAATGGAATCACCATCACCGTCATGAAGCTTGCGAGGTAGACAACAACGGGGGCAAGCGTGAAGACTGGAACGTCAACGCTTGGCGGTGTGAAGTCTTCCTTCATCAGCACCTTCAGCCCGTGCACCACACTCATCACCGCACCAGCTGGTCCAATGCGGTCTGGCCCGATGCGCAGGTTCATCAGCGCAATGATCTTCATCTCCATGTAGATCAAGAGGAAGGCAACGGGCACCGTCACAAGGAAGGTGATCACCGACGCGGCGAGGAATCGAACGATTGGAAGATTTGCGCCGATCGTTGCACCAATGAACGGTCCAGCAACGATCAATAGCGCTGTGAGCGCCGCGCCACCGATGGAGAGGATCGGAAGGAGTACGGCGAGCGCGCGTCCGCCTGGCGTCAGTCGCGACCAGGCCATCTGCGCGCCGCTCACTTGTCCACCCCGCCCATCACAGGGTCAAGGCTTGCCATGACCGCCATGGTGTCGGCAATGAGGTTGCCGCGCGTGAGTGGTCCAACAAGTTGCAGGTGAACGAATGACGGGTCATGGATGCGCATGCGGAACGGTTGATCTGTGCCGTCAGAGATTGCATAGACGCCGTACGCGCCACGTGGCCCTTCTACCGCGCCGAAGGCGCGGCCCGGGCGTGGGCGAATCAGTCGCGGTAGTTTTGCCATCACTGGACCGTCTGGCATTTCGTGAAGGACCTGGTCAATGATGCGAATCGACTCGCGAATCTCGTCGATGCGCACCATGTATCGCGCAAGCGAGTCGCCTTCGTCGCGCGTTGGCACATTGAACTCCAACTCTGGGTAGACGAGATAGGGGTGATCGCGACGCAGGTCAAACGGCACGCCAGTTGCGCGCAGGTTCGGACCAGTGACGCCCATGCGCAGCGCAGTTGCTTGATCAAGCGTTCCGAGACCGCGGGTGCGTCGCACGAAGAGTTCGTTCTCATTTATCAGGCCCGTGTTTGAGTCAATCTGCGCCGCTGCACGACTCATCCAGTTGCCGAGGCGGCTCATGAACTCGTGGTTGAGGTCGCCGTTCACACCACCGATGCGGTAGTAGTTGTAGAGGAGCTTCTGTCCTGTGAGCGCCGCAAGCATGTCCACGATCTCGTCGCGCTCAATGAAGGACCAGAGGATCGGCGTGATCCCGCCAAGATCGAGCGCCATCCAGCCCTGGAAGAGGGTGTGGCTCGCGATGCGGTTCAGCTCCATGGTGAGCACGCGGATGTACTGGGCGCGGCGCGGCACCTCCACATCCATCAACTTCTCGAAGGCGGCTACCGGGGCCGCCTCGCAGAAGAGGGAGGCAACATATTCAAGCGGGTCGGTGTAGCAGATTGCCTGGTGGTAGTCGGCGTTCTCGCAAAGCTTCTCTACGCCGCGATGGAGGTAGCCGAGCACCGGATCAAGGTCCACCACCTGCTCGCCGTTCACCTTCACCACAATGCGCAGCACGCCGTGGGTTGACGGGTGTTGTGGCCCCATGTTGATGAACATCTCGCCGTCGCGAAGGTTAAGGAACTCCGCCTGGCGCTCCGTCTGCGCCGTTGGCGCCGGCTCGTACCACTCTGAAGTGGACGGGATCGCGATCCGCGGATCGTCGAGTGACGGGCGCGTCTGCTGTGTTGTCATGACTATGCCCCAGAACTCTTGCGCAGTGCGGTTGCGCGCGTAGCGTCAGCTGGCGTTCCAGCGCGCTCCATGTTGCGCACGCCTGCGGCGGGCGACCGTGATGCATCGTCGGCCAAATAGAAATCTTTTCGTAGCGGATGGCTCAGGTAGTCATCTGGCATATAGATGCGGCGCAGGTCACGATTCCCTTCAAAGATGATGCCGAACATGTCGTACGCTTCGCGCTCCATCCACTCGGCGCCTGGCCAGAGTGAGACGAGTGAGTTCACACGTGGTGCGCTGCGGTCAACACCAGGAACGATCACGCGCAACCAGTCACCAGTTGTGGATGACGAGAGGTGATAGACAATCTGCATCTCTTCGCCCTTATCTACGCCGCAGAGATCAATCAGCATCTCAAAGGCGAAGTTTGGTTCATCGTGGAGCGCACGAAGTGTTGGGATTGCGTCGGCGATGCTGACGCGAATCTCTGTCTCATCAAATCGCTGACGAACAGGTGTGAGAAGTGTTGGGCTGAAGCGTTCCTGCAGAGCCGACGCGAGTGCGCGATCCATTAGATGCCGTCCGGAACAGTTGGGCCGATGGCGCGCTCTGGCCAGTGGCCGCGACGATCTTTAATGAGTTGCTGCAGTTTCATCATCCCGTAAATCAGCCCCTCTGGTCGTGGTGGGCATCCTGGAATGTAGACATCAACTGGCATGACGCGATCAATGCCCTGCACTACGGAGTAGCTGCGCTTGTAACGACCACCAGAGCAGGTGCAGTCGCCCATCGCAACAACCCATTTCGGTTCTGGCATCTGCTCCCAGAGTCGAATCAGTGGCTCTGCCATTTTTGTTGTGAGTGTTCCGGCAACAATCAACACGTCCGCTTGGCGCGGTGATGCGCGGAAGGGGAACATTCCCCAACGATCAATGTCGTTCTTTGGTGTTGCGGTGGACATCATCTCAATCGCGCAGCAGGCAAGGCCAGAGAGGAGTGGCCAGAGGCTGTTCGCGCGAATCAGATCAAGAACGACGTCGGCTTTTGTTGGAATTGCGCCGAGTGCGCCACTCCATCGCGCGTCATCAACGCGTCCGTCACCGGTTGCGTCATAACGTGCAAGCTCTAGGTTTGGATGTTGCTCAAGTGGGACGCCGCCGTATGCGCGCGGATCATCTGTTGTCCAGAGCGTGTTCGGCGTAACGATCGGCGTTTGGAGCCCCTTCTTTGGGTCGCGTGTCATCGCCATGAGAGCACCCCTTTGCGCCAAGCGTAGCCGAGCCCAATCAGCAAAATGCCGATGAAGATCGCCATGGAGACAAGTCCGTCCATCAAGAGCACCTTGAAGTTGAGTGCCCAGATGTAGATGAAGACGATCTCAACGTCGAAGGCGACGAAAAGGAGCGCGTAGAGATAGAAGGAGAGGCCGAAGCGACCGTGGGTGTCGCCGTAGGTGTCGATGCCGGACTCGTAGGGGACCTGCTTCCCGCGACTTCCGCGGGTGCGGTGGGAGATCAGCCAGGCGATGCCGATCGTCAAAAAGACGAACGAGACACCCGCGCCGGCGAAGCCGAGGACGTACCAGAGTCCGTTCATGCAGCTCCTCTGTTGGACCCCTGCTCCCGCGCTGCGCCCCGTGCGGGACGAAGGGTGGATCCTGCGAGGATTCTAGACGAGGGGGCGAATCGGAGCCGCCGCTCCAGGGAGCGGATTGGTGGGGTCCGCCATGCGTGATTTGTGCTCAGGAGTGCCGAGGGCGAAGAGCTCAACGGCGAAGCCCCCCATGCCGCGCGGGTTCATCAGGTGGGCGAGGGCGGAGCGAAGGGCGATCGCCCCCTCAAGGGTCGCCTCGGGCCCCCGTCGCAGTCGGTCGATCTCGTCGTCCAAACCTGCCCCGGCGAGCAGCGCCGCCTGGCTGGTTGAGGTGACCGGTTGGAGCCCCGCGGCGGCGGCGGCCTTGCGCAGTGCGGTGAGGTCCACATGCGCGGTGAGGTCGCGCTCGCCCGGTTCACTCAGCAGATCAGTGGTGGCACGGTGACCCTGATAGGCGAGTGCCGTCCCCGCCATCCGACTCGCCGCGTCGCGGAGCGTCACGCCATCGCGGCCGTAATCAATCACCACCACAAGGCCGCTCGTCACTCGTGTTGTCACTTCGCGGAGCCACGTATCAAATGCAAAACAGGCTTCAGCCAGCTGCCCCTCAACAAGTGGTGCGCCGAAGTGCTCTGCTACGCGCTGCGCCTCGCTCGCGTCAAGATCTCGCTCAACCCACACTCTCGTTACGCCATCCGCTGCGAGCCCAACGCACCGCTCTGACACTCCGTGCGCAGTGGCGTCGCGGCCAACATAGATATTGAACGGAAGCGCATCAAGATACTCATTGGCAACCACCATCCCAGCAACTGGTGGCGCATCGGCGTGAACGAGTAATGGTACGCCGTTCTCTTGCTGAAGCGTTACGGCGCCGCGCAACTCCTCACTACGAAATGTATTCACATCAATCGGTTGAATTTCCAGTGCGTCAATCAGCGGTGATTTGTCACGGCGCAGCTGTGCAACCAACGCAAGAGCGAGTGCCCCCGATCCCGCGCCGTATTCAACCCAACGGAATCGCGCGGGCTCGCCAACCCTGCGCCAGACTTCCGTTGCCATGCGCGCAAGTGCGGAACCGAGAAGCGAGTGCAGTTCTGGTGCTGTGATGAAGTCACCTTCGCGACCGGCTCGTATTTGCTCCGTTACGTAGTAGCCAAGGGAAGGCTCTGTCAACGCGCGTTCCATGAATCGCGAAAACGACATTGGTCCGTCTTCAGCAATCTCCGCGTTAATGCGCAGGTCGAGTTCGCTACTCATTCAATACGTCGAGTCACTAACGTCGATAGTGACGACGGCCGGTGAAGACCATCGCCATTCCGTTTCGGTTTGCGATCTCAATCGCCGCCGCATCGCGTCGTGATCCGCCCGGCTGCACCACCGCTGTAATGCCGGCTGCCGCCGCGGCGCTGATCCCCTCTGCAAACGGGAAGTAGGCATCACTTGCGAGCACCGCGCCGCGTGCGCGATCGCCGGCGCGCTGCAGCGCAATCTCAACGGCAACACGGCGATTCACCTGCGCCGCGCCAATGCCGAGCGTTGCGGCTCCGCGCGCAACGACGATTGCGTTCGAGCGAACATGTCGCACGGTGCGCCAGGCAAAGAGGAGATCGGTGAGCTCTTCGAGTGTTGGTCGTCGCTCTGTCACCACGCGTAGCTCCGCGCGCTCTATTGCGCCATGGTCTGGCGTTTGGAAGAGGACTGCAGAGCTCAGTCCGATGATGTCAAGCGTTGTAGGGTGTGCTGCGCTGTAGATCAGCACACGGAGATCTTTTCGCGTTGCGAGCGTGCTTGCCGCAGTCTCATCCGCAACTCCAGGCGCAACGACCGCTTCATAGCTCCCGTTTGCAATCTCTGCCGCTGCTGCCTGATCAATTGGTGTGTTGAGCGCAATGATGGCGCCTGATGTTGCAACGCTGTCGGTCTCAAGTGCGCGACGGAGTGCGCCAAGCGGCGTCTCTGCGGTTGCAACGCCGATCGGATCGGTGTGTCGGATCAGTGCCGCACTTGGGATTGGAAGGTCAGCAACGAGACGCGCGCCAGCATCAAGATCGAGAAGATCGTTCAGTGTTGGCTCTGCTCCCTGGACGAGCTGCGCGCTGAGTGGGCCTGCTGTTTGCTGATCGCTGCGCCGATATGCGGCGGCCTGTTGGTGCGGATTTTCACCGTGTGCAAAGTTGCGCACCCGCTCAAGAAGGATGATTTCGCGTTCTGGTAGTTGGTCGCCGCCGCGCGCTGCTGGTGCGAGTGCGGCCGCCACCGCAAATGCGGCGTGTTGCGTCAGTCGGTCACGAGCGGCGCCGCCCACTACTCCGCCCACCGCGCCGTCAGCTTCGCCACCACCGCGCGCCAGCGAGAGGGCGCCAATCAGGTCACCCGCGTCCGCCGGGTCGACCAGGATGAGCGGGGTGTCCACTCCAAGGCTGAGCGCACGGGCGACCGCAGCGAGTGGTTCGCGGACGTCGCCCGGGCCGAGCGGCGCAATAAGAAGGTCGGCCGCCGTAAAGTCGCGAATGGTGGCGTCGAGCGCCGTGGCGTTCAGCGGAGTGTGGGGGATCCCCTCGCGGGCGAGCTCCGTGCTGAGCGGCTCGTGAGCGTAGATCTCGGCGCCGTGCGCGAGCAGTGTGGCGAGCGTTGGCGCCAAGCGTGTGACCGCAGGCGCTGCTGGAGTGGCGACAACGAGGACCCGCATGGGGGCGATGATGGCATACTCGTCAAGCGAGCCGACCCCTTGTCGGATCAACTGAAGCATGAGGTAACGCAATGGCGCAGTGGCCCTGGGAGTATCTCTTCGTTGCACTGAACGCGCGACTCGGCACCTTCTATACGCCGTTCTGGATGGTCAACCTCGCCCTCTTCATCATGACGATCGTTGCGTATGCGGTTGCAACGCGCGGCTCGCGTGCCAGGGGCGTGCTCGGCGATGAGTGGGAGTACCTGCTCTGGATCGGCGTCACCACCTTCGGCCTCAATCTCATCTACGCCGCATTCCAGTGGTACGGCATCTTCCCAATTGCCACCACGTTGATTGGCTTCTACCTCCTGCGCGACACCGTCGTGAATCGCTTCCCGCCACAGTTCGCTGGTGAGGCTGCACACGAAGCGGCGCTACGCGCACGTCGCCAGGTGAGCGACGGTATTGAGGCAACGCTCAAGCGTCCAAACCGCCGCAGCGGCAGCAAGAAGCGCTGAGCTCCACGCGGTGGAGATCCGCCGCTTCGGTCCCGGTAACCGCCGCACAGAACGCGAAGCTGGCGCGATCGGCGTTGCCAGCGCACTCCTTCACGCAGGCGCAAACGCGCACATCACCGAGATTGCGCTGAGCGACCGCGCCGCACTTGGACCGGTTCGTAGTCCTAACGACGGCCTGCTGATCGTTATTGAGGGTGGTGGCTGGCTCGCACTTGCCGACGAGCGTCAACGTGTTGCGAGCGGCGAAGCGGTTGCGCTTCCAGCCGGAGTTGAGCGACTCCTAGCGACCGATGGTGTTCCGCTTCGCGCGATCTTGGTTGAGTTCACCTCTGCTCATGCGCTTGAGCAGAGCGTAGGTGAGTAGCACAAGGACTGCGAGCAGCACGACCACAAGTAGCGACCCATCGCCAGTGGCTGCAGCCTCGTCTGGCTTCTCTAGTGTCACGCCAAACTGAAACGCCCATGTCCATGTTGGGAGAATCCCCTGATAGAAGTTATGGATGCCAGTTGGTAGTGGAAGCCCTGACCAGTTCGGATACCAGACCACCGCAACACCAGCGATCGAGATGAGTGCCCAACGGAAAATTCGCCGCGCATCTGTGACGCGCTGAACTGACCAGGCGACGTACGCGGCTGGAATCAGCAGCGCTGCGCCGATGATCGGACCCGGTGTTGCAAAGCCGCCAGCGGTGCACACCTGACTCTCTGCATAGACATCAAGGACGCCAG
>Ga0114974_10003721_pt1 | contig 11472 bp, 14 predicted proteins | sample S_130206_EF_Meta_FD_87318 | JGI IMG/M metagenome (GOLD analysis project Ga0114974, IMG submission 87318) | Freshwater microbial communities from Lake Simoncouche, Canada to study carbon cycling - S_130206_EF_MetaG | ecosystem: Environmental > Aquatic > Freshwater > Lake | place: Lake...
ATGGGTGGCCCCGGTAGATCATAGCCCGCCGGGTTGCCGCGCATTTATGGTTGGTTTCGAATTCCTGGCTTAAAAACGCGAAATTAGTTTCTTGGTTGTTTGCGGGGTTTGGGCGGACTGGTTTGTTGTTGTGTGGCTTGGGTTGCCTGGTCTTCATCTTTCTTCAAATGGCTTTCGAATTATTCCATAAAAGATTTATCGCTAAATTGTTCGGTGAATATTTGTCTTTTTTCCAATTGCCTTTAATTTTGGTCGCCCTCTTCAAATATCTTGAAATTCTAACTGGGTCATTATGCACAGTTGCATCCTCGTATCGCAGATCTCCAAAATGAATATATTTATGGTCATCATTCATGATCATATATTTTTTATTCTTCCTTGTTGATGGTTCTATATTTTTCTTGTAGATCATTCTACTCAGTTTATTTACTTTGTTAATGTCAGATACTTTATCCATATAATATACCTTAATAAAATAATTTCTAATTTTATATTATAAATGAGTATTAATAAAATTATTGACTTTAAGGACAACGTTCCGCAAAATGTTAAAAATGCACTTAGTAAAATCGGTAATAATAAAATTATTTCCGCTAGATTAGGGCGCACGCCAGTTCAAGCAGTTATTCAAGGCGCACTAAAAGCCGTTGCAACAGTCCCGTATGATACATTATTTCATCTGTTCATAGAATTAACTCTTGATAATGGACAGAAATGGACCTTAGAAAAGATCGAGAGAATTAATTTAGTAAAAGAAGATAGGAGCAAAAAGCAAGGAGCAGAGTTTACATCTTCGTTTCCAGTGAATAAAACTGTGAATGAATTATTTCAGAATACAAAAGCTAAAATGGGAGATCGCTTTCTACCATACCAAAGCGCATCTAATAATTGTCAGGTCTTCATTATCGGCGTCTTAGATGGTAATGGATTAAACAATTCAGAGCGTACATCATTTGTTAAACAAGATACTAAGAGTATTTTCGCAAATAATACAGTATTACGGAAATTTGCAAACACTTTGACAGATATCGGCGGTTATGGTAATGCAACAATGCAAGAAATAGCTAAACCAATAAACAAAATAGAAGAAGCTTTAAAACCTAAAACAATTAAAAAGAAATTTAATAAAGCAATGGATAAAATAAATTTCTTAGATTAATATATAAAAATGGATAATTATACTGATGAAGATTTAAAACAACTAATGAACAAGTATAAAGAGAAGCAACAGCGTTATGATCTTATCTATAATGAAACAACAATAAGAAATGAAAGAATATTATTAAACATTCATTTAGAACAAATAAGAAGATGGAGAGAAAAACATGTTAATGCGTTTAAGGATGCATCACAGAGTATTATTTGATTGTATTGGGGTTTGCGTTTGTCGTTGGTCGATCGCTTCTTCTCCAGCGACGTCCCTATTTATTGTAATACAGCAAACTTTAACTTGTGAGCATTTACTTTTATAGCACTGCGCGCCTATGGCAAGTATAAAGCCAATTAACGAGCTATACAAGCCGGTGAAAAACACTTCACTAAACATTTTATTTATATAATAGGATATGAATAAAATGATTAGATAATTAAATATTTATTTTTTCATAATATGTTTCAATGCTTTAGCAGCACTGGCAGTGATTACAACCTCACCTTTATGAACTTTAGCAAGACCTGTTTTTTTAACTGTTCCGCCGTTTTTAAATCCTGGTATCATAGGAGATGTAGAGGTATATTTCTTGATATTTTGAGCGGCACCCCTATTTACCGCTTTTGATATTTTTCTACCTGCGAGAGTGTGATAGGTATCTGCCATAGCACCAGAAATACGTTCCATTTTTTTAACACGATTAACCATTTAAATATAATATATTCTATATTTAGATATTTTTTTTAAAATAAAATAAATTAAGAAACAATAACAACTTGTTTGGTTTGTGTATCAATATCAATAATTGCATCATATACAGCGATTAACATTGCGTTATATTGTTGATCTGTCGCTGCATTACAGTTAATAATGGCAGTAATAGGCGAGTTTTGTGTTGATATTCCTGTAAAAAATGCTTTACTTGGTATGGTTAATTTTTGAGTGTTAAATCCTACAATAAATTTACCCGGTTTATCATAGGTTGTAGCGTTTCCATCAGTTCTACAGAATTCATATGCATTTATTGACATCGAGACATTATTACCAAATAAAGATCCCATGGTTCTTCGTAATTCATTAAAAATACCTGCTCTATTATTTAATGTTGATAAAGCCTTCTGAGGGTACGATATTCCCGCGACCTGGATTGAGTAATCTCCCCCATTAGTAATATCAGTAATATCAAAAGATTCCATATTTTTGCTTGAACTTGCCGTTGTAGATGTCCCACCAAAATTCAAAAATACAGCCTTTATAGATGCATATCTTAGATTATAAAGAAGATTAATATTTCCACTTGTTCCGCTTGCGATTGGTGCGATGCTAGTATTATAAGAACTTGATTTAATTCTAATTTTTGGATTTTCAGCCATTATTTGTCGTTGAATTTCTTGCCCGAAATCAATAACATTATAAACAACTTCAAAATTAGATATAGAATAACCAGTCATAATTGATCCAGAGTCAGTTGATAAATTAGAGGAAACATTCGCGAGGGATTCGAATGTAAATTCTAATCTCATATTTTGAAGTAAAAATAGAGGTATCAATTTTTCTGAATTACCTAATAGCGAGTATAATGGAGCGCTTAAATAAAATGTATCAGTTGTAGCGACACATAAGCGCCCATCTAATGCTTCATTATTTACTGGCGTTGTTGTGGTATCAACATACCCTAATGAGTACTGTTGTCCTAGTTTATCAGCGACTGACATTTGAAGATTTACGAGCACATTAGCGACTGTATTATAATTAGATATAGTTTCTATAGTTTGAGAATTAGCATAACATACAAATTTATTAATAAAAGTATATGCAGGAGTTCCAACAATCTTAGTTTGTGTTGTGCTTGCGCTTGTAGTAGTTATTTTATATCTGATTGACAATGACGCAGGATCTAAAAACCCTCTATTAGTGGTTAGATCAACTTGTGCAATACTTCCTGGTCCAAAAGTTGACCCGTTAGTAGGAAGCGCCGCGACTAGGAAATTGGTTGTATTTTCTGGAAGCATTAAAAGCGGTTCGGAATAATTAACTTGATTAGGTAAAGCTGACATTTATATTATATATTAATAATTTAGATATTTATTTTTTATAATTTAATATTTTTAATTCTTTTTCATTTTGTGATTCTTCTATTGGTGGCGGTGGTGGTTCTTCGGTTTGTGGTTCTTGTTGTAAATCTATATATTTATTATTCATTTCATCAATAAATAGTTGTTTTTGTTGCATTCTAATAGTATCCCATGAAATATTTAATACCTCGTCAAAATTAACCTCTGATGATATAACTAGTGTCATGGTCCAGTCTAAATTATTAAAATCTATATAATTATTATTTTCATCATAGATATTAATATCTATTTCGTTTATTGATCTTATGTTTAATAAATTTTTATTTGCGTCAGATTGTGAACTATATGATATCATTGAGAAAGGCGATACATCAGAAGGTATTGTCAATAAAATATTTGAAGATGCATAGTCAAATGTTGAAACAGAATGAATAGATAATCTAGTTGATTTTATCAATAATTTTTTGACGCCTAATAAATTTAGAGGATAAGGGCATGTATAATTTGTTGATGTTGCGATTGTTGAACTTGTAGTGCCTAATATTTCTAAAATAGTTGATGCAGATGTAAAATAATAACTTAAAAAGCCATTAGATGAGAATGTTAATATTCCATTTATTTTATTAATAGCAACTGTCATTGTTAAACCACCAGCGCTTATTTTGCTTTCTAGTTCTGTAATTAAAGTATTAGCATTATAGTTTCCATATGATACATATATTGTTGTAGTTGTAATAGTTGGACCGGCTATGACTAATTTATTATTCAATGCATTTATGACATAAAAAGAACATGGTATTTGTGCATTGATTACAGTTACGAAAGATTTCAATATATTTTCATCATCAGATAATAAGTTTTTATAATTAAATAACATCTTACTCTTCATTGTCCCGTTTTCTTGAATTCCATATTTAGAATTTACAGTAATTAATTTATTTTTAGTATATATCATTATATAATTAAGTTTAGAAAAAATAAATATATTATAGTAATATATAATAATGCCCAGAACTCCACGAAAGAAAGAAAATAAAAAATTAGAAATCATTGAAGATGTGAAAGAGCCCGAACCCGAGCCAGAAGAAGAAACAGAAACAGAACAAGCACCTAAAAACGACGCATATTACTATTCTAAAGATAAAACCCCTGAACCTGAACCTGAACCTGTAGCGGAACAAGAGGAAGATCAAGATGAACATATTGAACTAGTTATGCCTAAAAAGAGAACAAAACAACGAACAGAAAAGCAGTTAGAACAACTTAAATTAGCACGCGAAAAGGCTTTACTTAATAAGGAAGCAAAACGAAAGCAAAAGGAAGAAGAAGAAGCCGCAGTTAAAAGAGAACTAGAAAGCAAGATCCAAGCAGAAAAGAAAGCAATTGAGCAAAAGATAGTAAAGAAAGCACTATCCATTAAAAAGAAAGAGATTAAAAAGCAAGAAATACTTGATGAAATTTCAGATGACGAGACACCAATTGAACAAATCAAAGTGCCAGTTAAAAAAGAACCTAATCTAAAAGTAAAAACAAATAAAACATTATATTTTGATTAATTTTTTTATAATACTAATTTATATTCATATGGTAAAAATTAGTATTAAGAAGGAAGAGAAAACTATCAAACCTAAGCAGAAACAAAAACAATCCCAAAAGGTTGTTGTTAATATAGGCAATGATGTTTTTAAACCAAAGAGAAAAAGAGCACCAAGACAAGCACTACAAAAAGGTAAAGTAGTTAATAGACAACAAACAACACCAACGCAAATTAATGTCCCACAGGCATTACCTATAAACAATCAACCACAGCAACAATCAATGAATGAATTGATTAAATATTTGAAAGAAAGTGAAACACAAAAAGAGATAATAAAAGAAAAAGACAAAAAGATAAACGAGCTAGAGAAGGATAAAAAAGATAAAGAAAGATCAAAGATATTAACAGAAGATGAAGTCCAAAATGATTTTTCAAATGTTTATAACAATTCAAATATATCATCATTAACAAATAGCGGAACAGCAACACCAAGATTATCTTTTCCTGTTGATAGTAATTCTTTAATAACAGCATTAAGAAGAGAATCAGATCTTAGAAGTGAAAATCCAAATAGCGGCGTAGTATCATTATCAACACCAAGCAATAATTTATTTTCATTAAGTAGTAACAGATCTAATTCTGATAGAACATTTACAACCCGCGCAACAAATAACACACAACAAAGTAGTTTGTCATATTTTTTAAATCAACCAGTAGTCGGAAGAGAGGATCTAACATCATATATACCACAAGCACCACCTAAAGATCCAACAGAAACAAAAATGCAATCTAATTATGAAGAAAAAATCCAAGATGAAATTGAAGCGCAACAAGTAGTACCCGTAGATGAAGCGCCTGTAATTGATGAAGTAATAAATGAAGAACCAGATAATCAATTAACTGTATATGAAGAACCAGAAAAACAAATAATTATAAATGAACCACAAAGAACATCAACAACAGCAACCTCGACACAACAATTGATCGGTATGGATAATACAAGTATACCCGCATTTTTAAGACCAATAAACACACCACTACCAGCGATACGTTTAAATGATATCATAGGACAAAGACCAACAGCAGCAGAAACAAAAGATATCAGACAAGCCAGAATTGATAAATTAGATAAGAAAAAACCAGTATTAGCACTAGAATCACAATCATCACAAGCAGAGGCGGAAGATACTATAAAATTATTAGAAAATATTCTTAAACCTAAACCAGCATCAGAACCAGCATCAGAACCAGATTTAAGTCATTTAGATGAGACACCAGAACTAAGAGCATTTAAGGATAAAATAAAGGCAATGAAGAATAAAGAGATGGGTCAATTATTAAGAGAGAATAATATTAAAGGGTCTAATGGTGAAAATTTTACTGTAAATAAAAGAGGAGCATCATTAGGAACTTCAACGCAAACCAAAGAATCATTGAAAAATTATTTGTTAAAGGCTTTTAATGATGGATTAATTAATTAATTTCTAATATAATATTATAAATGAGTATAACAATTAAACATAATAAGAAACCAGATTTACCTGTTTGTCATATGGTTTGTGATAAAAAGATACATCCAAAATTAGACAAATACGAGCTAACCAAATTTTTAAATTGTCATTCTACGAATCTATTGATAGGCAAACCAGGAAGCGGAAAGACAAATTTAATATATCAGATCATGAAAAGCATTACTAATAAGTGTTATGATAAAATATATTTATTTCAACCAGAAAAGAGCCGTATAAGTATGAAAGATAAACTATTTGACCAATTACCCGAAGATCAAAAGTTTGAAGAATTATCCTTTGAAAATTTAGAATATGTAAATGACACTTTAGATGACGAAGGAAATAACTGTATAATATTTGATGATATGGGCGCGTATTTGAAGAACCACGATATTAAAAAGCTACTGAAAGAGATCGTAATGAATAGGCGCCATAAGCATGTTAGTATATATTTTTTAGTTCAGACATATTTTTCAATTGAAAAAGATATTAGAAAACTATTTAGTAATTTATTCATATTCAAAGTTTCTAAACATGAGCTAAATACGATATATGACGAGTTAATAGAGCATAAACGGGAATACGTAGATGAAATAATAAAACTAGTATATAATAAACCTTATAATTACATGTTTGTTAATACAGATACACAGAGAATATTTTCTAATTTTGACGAGTTAATAATTGAAGATTAAAAAATAATATCTAATTTATTATTATAAACAATGAAAGGAGAAATATACAATTTTGTTTTATTTTCAGATATTGGAACGGGAACAGTCGCTAATAAATATTTTTTTGTTGATTGGAATAGATTACCAGACTCTAGATATAAATTAACCTTTGCCTTTACATCGTCTACTGTTACATTATCTACAACTTTTGAGGCTATGTTATATATTAGTGAATTAGGATGTTGTAATAATACTGTAGTCTTTGCCCCAAGTGGTGCGTCTGCATATAATGCGGGTTTTATTGGTATTTTACGAGATTCAACTAATGCCGCATATATCCAAGCGAATACAATTGATAATCCGCCGTCATTTTTACGATCTAGACCAACATCAAATCAAATCAATATTAGAATACACCAAAACTTATCAACACTAGGGACAGATTATACACCATTACCTACCCGTTATACTTTAATACTATCTTTTGAACAATTAGACGAAGATGAAGGAAATAAATGTTAATTAATTTTACAGAATTTTTTTATTATACAATTAATATATAATAAAATGAGTTATACCAATGGAAATGAATACATTATTAAATCAATGAATGGAATTAAAACGTATGATGATGGAAGCGGGACCGTCATTGAGAATGGAGCAATAACAACAACTGCAATGACGACAAATGATATTAATTGTTTATTTACTGTCAGAGCGCCATCAGTTATTACAGATTCTATTGGAAGCGGGACGACAAGTTTAACGCTTATTTCTCCTACAACAACTAATTACGATCTAACAGTTTTAACAAAGGCGTCATCAGATAATTCAACAAATGCGGCATCTACATCATTTGTAAATACTGCAATAACTAATTTAAAATCAGCTACTAATATATGGTCAGGGGCTACGAATACATTTAATAATTCATTATTAGTGCCAACACAGACTGCGACAGATAATTCAACAAACGCGGCATCAACTGCGTTTGTAAATACTGCAATAACTAATTTAAAATCAGCTACTAATATATGGTCAGGAACTACAAATACATTTAATAATTCAATATTAGTGCCAACACAAACTGCGACAGATAATTCAACAAATGCGTCATCAACGGCATTTGTAAATACTGCAATAACTAATTTAAAATCTGCAACAAATACATGGACAGGAACACAGACATTTACAGGGGCTACTGTTACATTTACAACACAAGCAGCGGGAAATTCTACAACTGCACCAGCAACGACTGCATTTGTAGGCACTGCTATTGCTAATGTTTTAAACGGGGAATCATATACAGGGGCACAAAACTTTACAAGTGCCACAATCACGGTGCCAACAAAAGGAACTACAGATAATTCAACAAATGCCGCATCTACTGCCTATGTTACTACTGCTATTGCTAATGTGTTAAATGGGGAATCTTATACAGGTACACAAGATTTTACATCTGCAACATTAAAAGCATCAACACAAGGCAATTTAATAAATGATACTACTGTCGCTACTACTGCCTATGTAAATACTGCGGTTACTAATTTAAAATCAACTGCTAATACATGGACTCAAGCACAAGATTTTTCAGGAGGAACAACTACCATAACAGTACCAACAAGAATAATATCAGATAATTCAACTAATGCCGCGTCGACTGCTTTCGTTAGATCTTGTATTACTAATATAGAAGCGGGTAATACATGGACTGGCTCACAATCATTTACAGGTGCTAATATAACATGTGCTACTCAACTCTCATCGGATAACTCAACTAAAGTAGCAACAACTGCATTTGTAAAAGCGAATTCTTCTTCATCTGTTTCTTTAGGTGGTAATAATGTATGGACGGGAAATAATACATTTAATTTAGGCTCAAAATTTGGCATTTCAACGGGAACAACACAGATAGAAATAACATCTGATACAATAAAATCAGCATTATCTAATGACACAATAAATTTATTTAATACTAATACAACTGGCACAATAAATATGGCTAGTAATTTAATTTTTAAAGCAAGTTCAATAGCTTCATCTGGTATTGCTGATACTATTTCATTATTTAGTAATTTAACAACTGGAACTTTAAACTTAGCTACTGGAATTACTACTGGAGCTATTAACATTGCTACAACTTCTATGACATCTGGAATTATAACTATAGGTACTCCAGGATCAGGAACCACAAAATTAAACGGTAAAGTTAATTTTGGAACATCCCAAATTTCGGGTTATTCTAGTTTTATATCGACATCTGCAAATTATACGGTTCCAACAACTATAAACAATGAATTTTTTATATATGGCGGTGGAGCATCCGCCCATTCAATTTTTTTACCTTCTTATATTGCTGGTCAAAAGTTTTATATTAGAAATGCAATCGGCTCAGGTAATATTCTTAATATAACGGCACAAACAGGACAAAGTATTATTTTACCCGCAGGAAGTGCTGGTCAAACTTACACAATGCCAAATAATACTGGGTTAATGTTATATTCTGATGGAACAATATGGATAGCAATGTTAAAATATTAATTCAAATGTATTATTCATATTGGTTTTATAAAATCAATATAAGTAATTCTAATTTATTTCTTTTTCTTCTAATAGTCTCGTTAGATGTTCAATTTGTTCTTTCATCTGAGTCAGATCTGTTTTTGTATTTCTCAAACAAATATCAGTCTGTTTATGCTTTTTGAGCCGTGAAAAACTTACAACGCGCCCGCATTCATCACATTTACATTTAGTTTTTAGAGTATTTAATATTGATGCTTTATGCTTCGCATAATACGCCTTATTATACTCGGGTGAATTGTTGTATTTTGGGTCTTTAGGTTTTTTATCTTTTATCTTTTGTTCTTCCATGTTATACTATAGTATTATATATTTTTTATTCTTTAAGTATTATTTAATTCTTTTCTTTAGCTTTTCTTGGTAGTGATCTTCTAATGAGTTTTGCCGGTAGTGGCTTTACTGTATGATCATTTGACTTTAAAAACTGTTTAACTTTCTTTTCTGTCTTGGATTTCTGTATTATATTTGGTCTTTCATTTGATACTGAGTTCGCGGGCACCTGGAGTAATTGCGCTCTGATGTATTTCTTGTCGTTATCCAAGATTAAGTTTTTACCGTAGATCTCTTTTACTTTATACACTTTCCCGCTGTATCTTGGATCAGTTCCTTTTAAAAATCCATCTGAAATTTTAATTCTAACTGAATCGCCTATTTTTAGATCTGTCGCGGTATCATTCATTTCAGCTTTATATAAATTGATCAACAATATATACTCGTTAATTAATGCGTCGTCATTGCTCATAACATCCGCGGGAGAATAGCCGCCTAATGATGAATGCGGGGAATAATTATATGTTCTTACAATCTTTTGATATATGTCTAACCAGTTCTTTTTGTTTGTCTGTAAAAAATGCGCCGTTAATATGCGCTTAATGCGTTTAGCGAAGTTGTCAATAATGCCTAATGAATTATGATCTCCAACTGCATTAGGGTCGTGATGTATATCATATTTAACTAATACTTTTTGAAATTCCGATCCCATAAACGACGAGTCATTATCAGACATGATTAAATAAGGCGGTTCTTTATGATAGCTTATAACTTCTTGTAGTGCCTTTGTTGTGCTCTCAATGTCTTTATTTTTTAGTGGTATAATGTATGCGTAGCGCGTAAACACATCTACAACGGCAAAAAGATACTTAAATTTCTTATTTGACGTCTCATATCGGCTTAAATCATATATATCAATTTGCCATATCTCATTTATTTTAAATGCAACAATATGCCCTAAATGAGACTTTAAATTTTTACCCTCTTTAAGTAATTGATATGATATTTGGGCGTCTAAAAATGTGTCTACGTCTTTTGCCTTTGTTTCTGGTCGCTGCTCTTTAGCGAGCTTTAAAAGTTTCACCTTCGCCGGGTAATTATTTTCACTCCATATATTATTTAAAAATGGTTCCATTTATAAATAATAGATTAGATAATATTTATTAAATTTATGTCTGTTGCGTCTGGATATATCTCTTTTCTTTTATCCATTGTCATTTGACGGGCGACATCTTCGCCGTATTTCTTGATACTAAATTGTGCTCTTTTTTGCTTCTCACCTTCAAGTCTATATGAAAAACACCAGGAGTCAATAACATATCCATCTTTGTCTTTGGCAATTCTCTTGAATACTGATCCGTATTTAAAATTAACGGATTTTGATCCTGTCTGTGAATCTGATACTTTTTTAATGTGATCTGGTGATCGTTTTTTATAAACTACATTTTCGTTCAATAGTTTCTCGCGAGCAGCTTTTGATATTTCATCAAATTCTTCTCGTTCAAGATCCTCTTTAGAAGTAAACGGCATTGACTTGATGAGTAATATTTTGAAGTGTTCTATTCCGATTGTGTTCATGTGTCCGTGAAACTTACAATTATACTGTTCTACTTTTCTGGCTCGCCCTCTATGTTGGCCCATTCGTTCAGCTAGTGTTTGCATTGTTGATCCAATG
>Ga0114974_10003722_pt1 | contig 11471 bp, 17 predicted proteins | sample S_130206_EF_Meta_FD_87318 | JGI IMG/M metagenome (GOLD analysis project Ga0114974, IMG submission 87318) | Freshwater microbial communities from Lake Simoncouche, Canada to study carbon cycling - S_130206_EF_MetaG | ecosystem: Environmental > Aquatic > Freshwater > Lake | place: Lake...
ACGAGCGTATATTATTTCTTCACGCCGCTATTAACAAATGAATACATCTTTTCGGCGGTTTCTAGTACTTTGTCTAGACCTGGAAATGATGGCATCTCCACAGTACTAACGATTTGACCAGTCTTCTCATCACGAGTAGCAGTCATTTCCCAGCCTTGGAATTTGGCATGGAAGTCGTCTTGTACTAGGCTTTTTGCCATTCCTAAAATATCTGTACGGATTTCATATCCGTTCTTGTTGAATTTAACTTCTGGTAGTTTTGGTGTTTCAAATGCGTTTGACATAATAATCTCCTGTGTGTAATGTCTGTTGTTAACAACTACTTCTTTTTCGCTGTTAACTTATTATATATGCTCTGTGATTGAAAAGCAACTTATTTCTTGAACTTGTTTACTCGTTCTTTAATAAGTTTAACCACTACGTCACTGAGCACAACCTCATAGTGGTTATAATCTACTTCTACTAGTTCCATATCTGCATGATGCTTTTGACTGACAATGGTCACTACACCATCGTTAGCTTCGTGCATAAATGGACTTTGACCTTTTACTGTTACAATGTTAGTCCACGGGTGCTGTATCTTAATGTTCCTAGACTGTTTCATAACCCACGAACTAGGACCAATATCACGCATCAGTCTGCTGAATGGCAAGAAGTATTGAGCATAGTCTGCTACTTCAGCACCACCATAGGGTGTACTCAATGTAACAGCCCCCTTAACAGCATCAGGCATTGCATTGGCTAGATGTAATGCATATATACCGCCTAAACTATGAGCTACAAAGAAAATATTTTTAGTAGCTATCAAACTAATTTTCATAGCAGCTAAATTATTTTCAAACCCATTGCGGCTATCGTAATTAATGTCTAGGCCATTACCTAGTTTGCTCTTAATATAATTAAAACTCTCACTAGTGGCATTTGCACCGTGAATATACACCAAGTTCATGCCAGTATTTATTAAGATCCGTATACAGCTTTGGCTTCTTCAGTACGTCCTTGACGAGCAAGGCTAGCAGCATAACGTGCTTGGCCAAATGCTTCTAAAAATGACCAGATTGTGTTTAATATTGTTTTCATAGATAACTTTCCTTTTGGGAGTTGAATTGTTGGATATAGTGTTCCAACTGTGCGGCATCGGTAATGCCTTTGGTGCTTAGATAAGCATCTAAGCGGCTTTGGTAGCTGGATCCAGGGAACATTTCGGATAGACGTTCCAAGATGCCTAACATTTTTTTTGATATGTATTTCATTGTGTTTTCCTGTGTGTTTGTGTAGACTACTGGTTTCTACTGAGTATTTAGTCCGAGCTTGTGCGATCGCACATTTTTCAGTACAATGTTATTATTGTTTAAAATGAGTTAAATACACGATAGGAAATAATTTATGAAACTTCGAACCAGATCAATTCTGCAAGAACTTAATGAAATTGCTGAAGTACGTAACACGGATTCACTAATCGAAAGCCGTGCTACCAACATCATTAATTCCGCTATTAATCTGCTGGAAAGCATACATAAGCACTATGATGCTGAAAGTGCTGACGAGCTAGAACGCCGTCTCATCAATGCTATCAAAGGGCAAGATCCTAGTAAATTTACCCGTGGTGTGCGAAGAATTGCAGAATCACGTAAAGCCAAAAGAAAACTAGAAGAATCCAATGACAATGAGTAATCTATTCGAAGGCGGCAATGTATTCAAAGATGCCGACAAAAAACCATTAACACAACGCATTGCAACCGGTGACGTTGAAGCCACAGTAGCCTATATTGAAAAAATAACAGGTTTGGACTTTACCAAAGAAAAAGATCTAGATGACAAGAAGCCTGTCAAATGGTTAGGTACTACTGGCCGTAAAGAAGATCCAGACGGCACATTTGAACGCAACAGTTCCGGAGATCTAGATCTTTCAGTGGATGCCAACGAAGTAAACAAAAAAGAATTTGCTGACAAGCTGATTGCACAGTTTGGAAAAGAAAATGTAAAACTCAGCGGAGACAACGTACATTGGAAAACTCCCATCAACGGTGATCCAAGTAATGGATTTGTACAGGCTGACTTTATGTTTTCAGCTAATACCAAGTTCCAGCAGGGCAGCATGATTGGTGGACAAGGTGAATATCGCGGCGAGCATCGCCACATTGTGCTAAGTTCAATTGCTCGTGCCCGCGGTATCAAATACAGTCCCAAACACGGAATACTAAATGCTACTACAGATGAGCTACTGCCAAATGGCAACGATTGGAATCAGATTGCCAAAGTTCTGTTAGGACAAACAGCCACAGTTAAGGATATTAAATCAGTTGATGCAATTCTTAACTACATCAAGAAGTTGCCTAACTATGAAGAACTAATTGCAGGCGCTAGAGAAACACTAGGCAAGCAAGGTATTACTCTACCAGAAAACGTAATTTCGTTTGAAAGCGCCATGACAGGAACACCTGCCTGGTTTCGCAAAATGATGGAACGGGTTAAATGAGAGCATTTGAATTCCTAACCGAAGCTGAAACTCCTGCTCCAAAGAAGGTGGGCCGCGAGTTTAATCACCTAGAAGATCTAGTGTTCGCAGAAGCCAACGGTGCTAATAAAGCAATTAAGATTCTAAAAGATCTAGCCAGTCCTGAAACTAAGATTACCATCAAGTGGGACGGCAACCCTACAGTATACTGGGGTCGTGAAGATGATGGCTCATTCCGTATGGTGGGCAAGAACAACTGGGGTCGTGAGGAAGGCAAAAGCAACAGTCCAGAAGAGCTACAACAGTTTATTATGAGTCGCGGCAAAGGTGAAGAGTGGCGTCCTAAGTTTGCCGGCGATATGGCAGCTCTGTGGCCCATATTTGAAAAGGCAACACCTGCAGACTTCCGTGGCTATGTCTACGGTGACATCTTGTTTCACCCTGGCAAGCCCTACGAAGGCGCAGATGGCAAAATTAGTTTTACTCCCAATCAAACCACCTACGGTGTTAAGGTCAAAAGCCCCTACTATCAGAAATTGATCAAGGCCAAAGTGGCTGTAGCGGCACACAAGGTGTTTGGTTACTTTGGAGACAAAAGTGGAGAGGACTTTGACAATCCTGAGCAATTCTCAACCAACCCGGAATTAGCAGTATTTGGCTTGACCAGTGTTAGCTATAGACCAGCTGTGGGAGCAGATAATCTTGCAAAAATAGAAGCTTTGGCCAAATATCAATCAGCAATTGAAAAAATGTTGGCACCAGTTCCCGGAATGGGCTATTTACAAACAGAAATTTACACCTTTGTTAATAATCAGTCAAAAGCTAAACAATTAGACAACATCAACACAGAAGCCTTTATGGATTTTGTGCAAAAGACTCCTGCAAAAGCAGCCAAGATACAGGCACACAGCGATCTTCACCCAGGAGTAATGGACAAGATGTTTGAGCTGGTGCTTGAAATTATGGCGGCTAAAGACGAAGTGATTCGTGAGCTAGATGCAGCAGGTGGCGACATAGAACAAAACACCAAAGGCAAACCCGGCGGTGAAGGCTATGTTACAGGCGGTTCAAAACTGGTACCACGTGATCGTTGGACCCCATTTAGAGCCGATTAATAGCTCAAAACCCTGGTTTTTTCCTTACCAACATAAATACTTACATAAGAATCAAGGTGGTTCTTACTATTGCCGGCCTCTGAGCGAGGTCATTGATTAAGGAGAAAATATCATGGCAGACATTACAACAGTAGCACAAATTTATGACAACGCTGGTGCAGAAATCACAGCAGCTCGCGTTGGTGCAAACGCATTCAAATTCGTTGATCCATTTTCAAACTTTGCTACACGCAAAATCCGTTTTGTTAAGTTGGTTAACGGTGGTGACTTGACAAGTGGTGATTTCACAACTAACAAAGCAAACACTAACAGTAACCTATCAAGAGCAGTTCGTTGCGCTCTAAATTACGGCGAAGTTGCTGTAATTGGTACACCTTCAGCAACTGGTTTGATCGTTGGTTACTATGACGACACACTCAATGATGGTTCAACAGCAAGCCCATCAGTATCTGATGCATCTTATGGTAAGTTAGAAGCTGAGCTTGTAGCAGCACTTGGTGGTACACACACTGTAACCACAGTAGTTCCAACAGGTATCACATTTGCTTAATTTAAATTAAGTTTATTCTCAGGGATGGGAAGCACTAAAGCACCTTCGGGTGCTTTTTTGTTGGCTGTGATTTCTACAAGTTAAATACATACATAATGGCACGATACAAAATTATTACATTGATTGATATTACACGCAGTCATCCTACACGAGAAGAAACTGATAGAATCCTATTGGGACAGCAGGCTAATTTTAACAGCCTGCTTCAGGCCATAGGTTTAAGATCTAACGTAGAATGGTTGAAAGATCCAACCAAACACACTGGCGCACTGCCAGACAGTCTAGGTGGAAAAGCCACTCATTGGATTTGGGAATTTGAATGTGAAAGAGACGAAGTGTTTTTACACAATAATGATCATGTATTTCTGTTGGTACAAGATCTCAATCGTGTTCCAGTGGTAACCAATTTAACCAACAGTGCAGACATTGAGCCTGCGGCCTTTCAAACTCAAGGTGCAAACATAAATACTTGGGTAACAATGATTTAGACAAAGAATGTTTTTAAGCATTCGTGATAAATACATTATCAAAGGCACAGTAGTAACCATTAGGCATTCAATTATAGACTAGGCACATGGCTCGGAGCGAGCACTTGACTTATAACATTGGAGATAGCCATAAATGGCCACAAAAGAAGCGGTAGCACAATTGGCTGCATTACCTGAGCGGGTAGCTGTAGTTGAAATCAAAGTTATCAACATTGAAGAAAAAATTGACGATCTCAAATTAGATGTCAAAGATATGCACGACTGTCTAGATAATACTCGTGATTTGCTAGATAAAAAACTGTGTGAAATGGCAGACGCATCAAACAATCAACACGCAGAACTTGCTGCCAAGATCGGTGATTTAGAAAAACTTAAAAATAAGTGGACAACCTATGCCATGGTTGGCCTAGCATTTGCCGCAGGCACTGGATGGTTAAATTCAGTACATCTTCCACACTTACTCAAGTTCTTTGGTCTGTAAAACGAGAACACTTAAATAAAGGACCATAGGTCCTTTTTTTATGACAGATATTCAGCGACGGCTTGATCGAGTCGTTAGCAAAGAACTTGCACGTAACATAATTCCTTTAAAAACAGATAAGGGAATCCTTGTAGGCTCAATATTGATAGTTAGTGAAGGACCAGTTAAACATCTTTATAAGAATGAAATGTGTTTATACAGCAACATAAGTCTTAATGCTGTAGCAATCAAAATGGCCAACACTCTTGCCAAGAATCAAAGCTCTCTACAAATAGATAAACTATATAGAGCTGACCAGGAGTATGGAAAATGGTTTGTAGACAGTCAAACGCTGTTGGCCAAGTACCATTCTGCAATTAAAAACAAAGACTACGAACGAGCCGATACGTTATGGGCCAAATACTACGAAAGCAGGGAACGAACTAATACAGCCAAATCTACCGCTGTAAGTTTAACTTACTTCGTATAAATACACTATCACTCTGGACCTTTACAAATATGAGAACAACAGACCTTTTTACATTTAATAGATCAGCAAAAAGACTCAACGAATCGTTGGCTAAAACTTTTGGGCGTAAACTAAACCTAGAAACATTCACGATCGAACAGCTGGAAGATGCACGTAACAAACTACGTACACAGATCTATACAGCTCGCAGCAGTTCTAGCTTCAACGAAACTGTGGAAAACGATGCACTGTCAAAGGCACAGTTCATGCACGATGCCATTGTTGCAGAACTTGCAGAACGTGACGAGCCCATTGTTGACAACACGGTACAGGAAGGTGCAGATTTTGACGAACAAGAAGTAGTTGAACTTCTCAAGAAGTTTGACGAGGATATGAACGAGATTTACGGCTACGGCGATCCTGACTATGAGAAAATTATGGCAGCTTTACGCAACGGTGATGTTGAATCTGCGGTTGATGAAGTATGGAATTCTTATAGTGATCAAGATGGTGGCGAACTTCGTAATATGGATTCATACATTGAAGACCTAGAAGCCAATCTTAATCATATTGTACAAGGATCAGACGATGAAGGCGGTGAAACTGATGACAGTTATGCACTGGCTTCAGCAGGCTTTGGTTCAGATGAAGATTATGAAAGCGTTGAAATGGAACGTGTGAGAGATCCAGAAGATTGGGACGAAGGCAACACTGAGCCGCCAAACAACTTTGCTGTTTCTATCAACGGCAAGAAATGGAAGGTATTCAAAGGTCGCGGCCGGTATGCAGACGACGATCGTGAGCGAGCTCACTATCAACAGCTGAAAGATTGGGCTGCTAAGAAATCAGCAGACACTGGTAAGAAATGGGAAGTATCTATCACAGGTGAGAACCCAACAGAAAGTATTGAACAAAATAATGAAAGCATAAACACAGGAGAAGATATGCGTAATCTAAGAGAAGGTGAGATCCAGCAAGCTTCTGCGATCGTCACAGCAAAGACAATGGTAGACAGAGTAGGTCGTTGGATCGAAGAACTTTCCGGCATGGAGAATGATACTCTATTGCAGTTAGGCGACAGCATCCGTGATGAAATGAGTCAAGAGCAGGCCAAAGCATTCATTGAAGCAGTGGCACCAGCTATTCAACAGGCCCTAGAAACTTTAAAAACTACAAGAGACACACTGTCCAGTGGTGTACGCAGTTTAGCCAGTGGCGAGCAGCCTATGGATATGCTAGGTGCAGAACCAGGTGCAGAGCTGGGTGCAGAGATGGGACCAGCTGAGCCTGATATGATGAACCCAGCAGAACCAGCTGACGAATTTGCTGCGGCTGAACCTGCAGTTGGCGGCAGTGAAGCTGCTGGTCGTGAACAACGAGAAAGCATTCAACGCAGTAGCAATCTGTTAAGAGTGCTAGCAGGTTAATGAGACTTAGTGATCTAAAAGAGCACGACCAACAACTGGACGAGTTGCTGCCAGCAATTGGTGCCATTGGCGGAGCACTGGCCAAAGGTGCTCAAGCGGTTGGCGGCGCAGTTAAAACTGGAGTACAGGCAGTTGGCAGCACGTTGGCCAAAGGTGCTCAGGCGGTTGGGCAGGCTGCACAGGCCGGACTAGCAGGTGGAGCAATGGATCCTGCACAGGCCGCTGCTGCTGCTAAAGATCGACAAGACCAGAAAAAACAAGTACAAGATCAGATCAAACAGACACAGGCTCAATTGGCAGATTTACAAAAACAACTGGCAGAACTAGGATGAGATTTTTTGAATTTTCAGGCGACGAAGAAGGCGACAGATTGATTGTGGTCTTGCGTAATTACATAGGCAGAGCCGCTTCTAAAAAAACTCCAGCAAAACTAAACTGGAACGGGCTGAATAATATTTTAACCAGTAGCGGATTTGAAGTATCGGCAGATTACGAAACATTTAAAGCTATGTACGACGGCAGTCCAGCATTGCAAAAAATGGTTAAAAATTTCAATGACGACGGTATCGAACTAAATGTACCAGGTGCGCCAGATGAAGAGCCAAAAGGCGACGGTACCCAGACTCCTGCAGACAGCCAGGCAGCAGTGGACCAAACAGCAGCGTCAGCAGCGGCTGGCCAACTAGCAGCATCACAAGCAACTCCTCAGGCTTGACAAGCTGACTCTTTTCCTGTAATATATACAGTATGAATATATTACCTCCTCCGTTCATTGAACGCATCCAATACAAAAACTGTAAACAGATCAACGATCCTGTTACACGCAAGCGAGTATATCTAACACCCGACGGTGAAAGCCTTCCTAGTGTGACAACCATACTGTCAGCTACCAAGGATATGACACATTTGAACGAATGGCGGGATAGAATTGGACACGCCAAAGCTCAACAAATCACTACAGAAGCTGCTGGAGTAGGCACAGCCATGCATGCCAACCTAGAACGTTTTTTAATTGGTGAACAACGCCAACCTGGTAATAATCCAGTACACGTTCAGGCAAACAAAATGGCCGATGTTATCATTGAAAACGGATTGAATAAATTAGACGAAGTATGGGCTATGGAACAAAGCCTGTACTATCCTGGATTGTATAGTGGAACTACTGATCTAGTTGGAGTCTATCAAGGACAGCCTGCAATCTGCGATCACAAACAGACCAACAAGCCCAAGAAAGCAGAATGGGTGGAAGATTACTACCTACAACTGATGGCCTATATATTAGCACATAATGAAGTCTACGGCACTGATATGAAACGTGGTGTGATCTTTATGTGCAGTAGAGATCTACAATATCAACAGTTTGATCTAACTCCTGATAATTTCAACAAATATCAGGATATGTGGCTAAACAAGGTTGAAGAATACTATACAACAGGCCGGTAACTGCTTACCCAATAAGATAAATACCCTATAACGGGAATTTATCTATGGCTGTCATTCAAATCTCAAAAATCCAACATCGAAGAGGATTAAAAAATAACAATGTGGGCATTCCACAGCTTAGTGCAGCAGAACTTGCCTGGGCAGTAGATACGCAAGAACTGTATATTGGTAATGGCAGTGTTAGCGAAGGAGCTCCTTACGTAGGGAATACTAAAATTCTCACAGAACACGATAATATAATAGAGTTGGCTTCTAGTTATCGTTTTGCATCAACTGATCCCACAATCACACTCAGTGTGCCGAGATCCTTGTCAAGCAAACTCGATGAACAAGTCAGCATATTAGACTTTGGCGCAGTACCAGATGGTAGTACTGATTGCTCTGATGCCTTTGAAACTGCATTTAGCCAATTGTTTAGAAATGCTGACAACAAATATAAAAAGACCTTGATACTGCCCAACGGCACCTATCTCTTTAACAGGTCTATCAAAATACCATCAAACACTAGAATGCAAGGCGAGACTCAGTCGGGAGTGATTTTAGATTTTTATGCCAACGATATATCTTTGATTACCGAGTTAGGTACAGAAGTCACTGGACCGTTTACGGATGTCGACAGACCAACAGACGTATACATTTCTAATCTAACAATCGCGGCTACTGTAGGACAATTTGTTATCACAGGATTAAAAGACAGTGTGTTTGATCAAGTTACTTTTGTTGCAGGCTATCAACTTGGTGATCCTGTAGCTGTTGTAGCAGATGTTGAACCTGCGGTCTACTGGGAAAACACTTTAGAAAACACCAAGGTAAACAATATTGTTTTTGAAAAATGTAAATTCATCAATCATAGATTAGGTTTACATTGTAGACAGACTGCCCCAAGTGAAGTTTTACAAACACAGATCAAAATACGTCAATGTGAATTTTTAGAAAATCACACTAGTATTTTAATAACCGGAGTGCAAAATCAAATTAACAAATGGACCATATCACAGTCCAAATTTGAAGAAATATCGGCCAGTGTTCTGTATTCTAATCAAGGTACTGGCACAGTTGTTCGTGACTGTGAATTTGTCAATTGCGGCACAAGCACCAATAATGCTACAGCACCAACTAGCTCTTTTATCACTTTTGTTCAGGCAAAAAACAATGTGGTAATTGACTGCGTGTCTGATCGCCAACAGGCCACTGGCCTAACATTGGTATCCACTACTGCTGCATTCTCCGAAGTTGAAAATGCCAATTTCTGCAACTTCCTCAATGGAGTAACTTTTCCTATTGGCAAATCTGATAGCTTTTTTGACTTGGCTGTTTTTTCTTCTGCAAATAAATTTACTGAGATATCTTACCTATTAAATTTGAACGGCCATAGTAGACGCGGCCTATTAAGTTTTACCATAGACACTGATCAAAGTACTGTGGCCCTAACAGACAGTTTTCAATACTCATCGGGAGGAGCAATTATGACTGATTTTGAATTTAATGCTACACTAAAAAACAATAGAGGTGATTCAACACAAGAAACAGTAATGATTTCTTACAAAAACCTCACGGTCAATGATGCTGCCGGTGACATCAGTTTCTTTGTAGGCTACGGTGTTTGATGCATATGGTATAGATAGACTGGCCAAATGGAAAGAATTTAGACAACAGCTAGAACACAGCCCAACACCTTTAGAAGATGTGGCTGGGTTTTGGAGTCGTGCTCCGTTTGTCAGTGACTATCTCAATCCCAAAACTCCTCAGACTTGGCCAGATCCTTGGCACCTTATTCTTGATCAAAAATTAGACAGTCTTGCAATAGTTCTAGGAATGCTGTATACTATTAAATTAACACAGCGGTTTATGGATGCAGTTTGCGAGATACATATGTCTATGTCCCAAAAAGAAAAAGATCACGATTATTATCTTGTAATCGATAATACGTATGTACTAAATTTTTATTATGGCGCAGTGGCCTCAATTGAAGACTTTAAAAATGTTCAAACCAACATATTGTTTTCTGTAAAAACTCTGCAATAAATATCATACAGGAAAATCATAGAATGACCATTACAGTAATAAAAAGAAACGGAAACAAAGAGTCACTAACCATAGAAAAATGGCAGGCACAGGTCGCTAAGATTTGTTCAGGAATCGCCGATGTTAGTCAATCAATGATTGAGATCAAGGCACAGCCTCATTTTTATGACGGCATTACCACTAGAGAAGTAGACGGTATTACTCTACGAGCGATTGTGGATCTGATTGACGTTGAATCAAACCCTGATGTGGGCAATATCAATTATCAATATGTAGCAGGCAAACAGCGTTTGAGCATGCTTAGGAAGGATGTGTATGGTAGTTATGATCCTCCCCACCTTTACGAAATCGTTAAAAAGAATGTAGCAACTGGTCTATATACACCCGATCTATTAACGTGGTACTCGGAAGATGATTGGAACAAGATGCAAGATATGATCGATCATACCAAGGACGAAGGTTATTCCTATGCTGCCATTGAACAACTGATCGAAAAATATCTGGTCAAGAACAGAGCGACTAAACAAACTTACGAAACTCCTCAGATTAGATACATGGTGGCCGCGGCCACTGTGTTCCACAAAGAAGAGCCCAATGCGGCTCGTATGCGTTACATTAAGGAATATTACAATGCGGCTTCAGACGGTCTATTTACTCTCGCTACTCCTGTTCTTGCTGGGCTTGGCACACCCACTAAGCAGTTCTCTAGTTGTGTGCTCATTCGCAGTGATGATGATCTTGACTCCATTTTTGCTAGTGGCGAAATGATGGCCAAGTATGCTAGCAAACGTGCTGGCATTGGTTTGGAGATAGGACGTCTACGTCCATTAGGTAGTCCCATCAGAGGTGGTGAGATTATGCACACAGGTATGATACCTTTCCTGAAAAAATGGTTCGGCGATTTGCGATCATGTTCGCAGGGAGGTATTCGTAATGCAAGTGCTACTGTATTCTATCCTATTTGGCATCTTCAGTTTGATGATCTTATTGTTCTTAAAAACAACCAAGGAACAGAAGAAACCCGAGTCCGTCATAT
>Ga0114974_10003727_pt1 | contig 11463 bp, 15 predicted proteins | sample S_130206_EF_Meta_FD_87318 | JGI IMG/M metagenome (GOLD analysis project Ga0114974, IMG submission 87318) | Freshwater microbial communities from Lake Simoncouche, Canada to study carbon cycling - S_130206_EF_MetaG | ecosystem: Environmental > Aquatic > Freshwater > Lake | place: Lake...
CGGCAAGGTCGATCCGGTCTTCAGCGAAGCTGCTTTCTGAGGGGTTAACGCCTTCCTTCAAATTTGAACGAACCTGTTGGCGCGCGATTCGGCAAAATGGCGAAAAGCGCTTCGCATCCCTGCATTCATGTCTTTTTAACCGAAGAAATTAGCGGATAAGGCGCAAAGCACCCGGCATTGTCACCGCAACGCAAGCCCGTCTTGCGGAGGCCGCGGGATCACGATGACAAGCCAATTCACCTCAGGGGATAGCCGAACGCATGCTTGGCGCGGCGTGGTGCTGGCGCTCGACCAGACCGCTTGCGGGCGCGCGGCCTATCGCGTGAAGCTCTGGGGGAGTGACGAGGCGGCCTCGCTGGTCTGCGTTCTCGAGACCTTCGACGGTCACGAAGCCATCGGCGCATGGACGGCCCATGCGCTGCGGTTCGGCCTGCCGAAATTCATCGAAAAGGCGCCGGGCGAGATCGAAGGCGCCGAACTGCGCCTCGCCCAGGCCATGGCCTGCCACACCCCCACATGGCGGCGCCGGGGCGCGAACATTGCCAACCGGCGCCCCGCGAGCCTCCTGCGCCGGAGCGCGCAACTGATGTCCTTGCAGCGGCAACCCGGCGACAGGCGATTCAGCCCAGCCAGCCCTGCAAGCTGAGCCCGGCGAAGAGGATCAGCCCCGCATCCCGATTGGAGCGAAACAGGCGCAGGGACCGTGCCGTGGAGGCCGGATCGATCATCGCGACCTGCCAGATGAGATGCATGGCGAAACCTGCGACGCCCGCATAGGCGAAGGCTCCTCCGCCCACCAGCGCCACGCCCGTCAGCGCCATGGCGACCGCCGCCCCATAGAACCCCGCCACCCCCAGACGCACCCGCCCGCCAAAGAGCCGCGCCGTGGAGCGCACGCCCACGATGGCGTCGTCGCGCGCGTCCTGCAGGGCGTAGATCGTGTCATAGGCGACCGTCCAGGCGATGGCGGCGCCATAGATCAGCCAGGCGGGCGCGGCGAGCGCGCCCATGGCCGCAGCCCAGCCCATCAGGCCCCCATAGGCGAAGGCCAGCCCCAGCACCGCCTGCGGCCAGGAGGTGACGCGCTTCATGAAGGGATAGGCCGCCACGATCAGCAGGGACGCGAGCCCGAGGCCCACCGAAAACCAGTTGAGGGAAAAAAGCACCATGGCGCCCACCAGCGACTGGGCCACCATGAAGATCTTGGCCGCGCGCGGGCTGACGCGGCCCGATGGCAGCGGACGGTTGCGGGTGCGCTCCACCCCTGCGTCGATCTCGCGATCCACCAGATCGTTATAGGTGGAGCCAGCGCCCCGCATGGCGACCGCGCCGATCAGGAACAGGGTGAGATGCCAGAGGTCCGGGCCGCGCTGATTGGCGATCCCCGCCAGCGCCGCCGACCACCAGCAGGGCAGCAGCAGCAGCTGCCAGCCGATGGGCCGGTCGATGCGGGCGAGCTGGATGTAGGGCGCCCAGGAGACGGGCGCCAGCGCCAGCACGCGGCTACGGATCGAATCGGGAAGCTCGACGGGGCCAGCGAGGGGGCGCCCGGCAGAGTCGCTCACAGGGGGCCGGAGGGCAGTTTCATGGCGGGCGCCGCGCCCATGCCGGCGGGAGCCTGCTGCTGACGCTTCATCTGGGCGGCGGCCTCGCAGGCGCGCTCGGCGATCTGGGCGGTCTTGGCGGTGCCCTCCTTCATGCCCTCGATCACGTCATCGGGGATGTTGCACCAGCTCTGCTGCTTGATCATCCAGACACGCATTTCAGCCTCGACGGACACGAGGCTGCGCAGCTTCGGGCAGGAGGCGACCGGGTCGACCTTGCCCTTGCCGGCGGCCACGATCTTGTTCAGGGCCTCGATCTGGGTCTGGCGACGCTCCTGAAACTTGCCCATGTCGGTCTCGCAACTGGACGCGGGCGCGGCGGTCGGCGGCGCCATGAGGGCGGCGGGAGGAGCCGCAGCGGCGCCCGGCGCAACAGGCGACAGTCCCGGCGCGCCCAGCATGGACTGGGCGGCCAGGGGGCCGGAAAAGGCAAGCAAAGCCGCAAGGCACATCAGCGAGCGGGAAGAACGTCCAAACAGCACCATCGAAGCCGCATCCTCGTTTGATCCCGACGCTCGGGACAGACTTGATAGCAAGCAGTCCGCCCCCTCACAACCCGGAGCGCCGCTGATGCCCTGCGAAAGAGGCAAGTTCATGGCGCAGGTTCCATCCCGGCGCTCACCGCGCTATAGAAGCGGGCCGATTTGAAGGAGCCTGACGTGTCCCGCTACGACTTCGCCGCCCAGCGCCTGTTCGTCGATGCGCCGCTCTGCGAGGGCGCGCGCGTTCCCCTCAGCCGGGAGCAGGCCAATTATCTGCTCAATGTGCTGCGGCTGGGCGCGGGCGACGGCGTCATCGTGTTCAACGGGCGCGAGGGGGAATGGCGCGCGGTGCTGGCCGACACCGGCCGCAAGGCCGCCTCCCTCGACATCGCCGAGGCCCTGCGGGCGCAGGAAGCCGGGCCGGACCTCGACTATCTCTTCGCGCCGCTCAAACATGCGCGTCTCGATTACATGGTGCAAAAAGCTGTGGAAATGGGCGCGGCCCGACTGCGGCCCGTGCTCACCCGCCGCACCCAGGCCAATCGCGTCAATCTGGAGCGCATGCGGGCCAATGTGATCGAGGCGGCCGAACAATGCGGCGTCCTCTCGCTGGCGGAAATCGAGGAGCCCCGTCCCCTTGAGAAGGTGCTGGCCGAATGGCCGCAGGACCGGCTGCTCGTCTTCTGCGACGAGGACGCGCCGATGGAAGACGCAGTGGCGGCCCTGCGCGCCCGCTGCGCGCCAGGTGAGCCTGTGGCTGTGCTGATCGGCCCCGAAGGCGGCTTTGACCCCGCCGAACGCGCCATGCTCATGGGCATGAAGCAGACGCTCGTGATTTCGCTGGGTCCGCGCATCCTGCGGGCGGATACGGCGGCGGTGGCGGCGCTGGCGGTCGTGCATGCCGCTTTGGGAGGATAACGTCCGCAGAACGGCGTAATGACCATGATCTCGCCACGATGTTGAGCGCACAAAGAGCCTCGGACGTGGCGGTAAGCCCCATTTTGCGGCCCCTTTGCTCCTTTGGCGAGTCCTGCGATGATCAGTTCGGCCCGATCTTGTCGTTATCGCCTGCTCGCGCTGGCCGCCTGCGCCTTCGCGGCTCCCCCGGCCATGGCGCAGGATCTGCAAAACCCCCGCGATAAAGCCAACCGGATCTGCGCCAGCTATGGGCAGGGCTTCGTCGCTGGCCCCGGCCCGGGCCATTGCGTGAAAGTGCAGGAACGGCTGCGGGTCGAGCCCCATGCGCGCCGCGCGGCGCTGGACGAGCCGGGAACGGGTTTCTCCTCATTCCAGGATGCGCCCATGCGCGACCGCCTGCGCCTCAATGGCGGATTTGGAAGCGCCTCCGCCCGTTGATAGCCAAAACGCGGGCTGCGCCTGTTTGCCCCGGGCGCGCAATGCGCCTAGTTTCGCTGACGCAGCGAAAAGGCGGGATGATTTGCAGGACGGTTTGAAAACGACGCTGGAGCAGGGTTTGCTGGAGACGATGACGCAGGCGGCCTTGCGCGGCGGCGCCATCGCCCTCGACTATTTCCGCCCCGGCGAAAGAACCAGCGCCCGCATCGACAGCAAGGAAGGCGGCTCGCCCGTCACCGAGGCCGACCATGCGGTCGACGCCTTCCTGACCCTGGAATTGCGGCGCGCGCTGCCGCAGGCGGGCTGGCTCTCGGAAGAGACCATCGACAATCCCGACCGGCTTTCGCGCGATCTCGTCTTCATCGTCGACCCCATCGACGGCACACGGGCCTTCATGTCGGGGGATGCGCGCTGGGCCGTCTGCATCGCGCTGGTGCAAGGCGGAGCGCCCGTGGCGGGGATCATCCACCTGCCCGCCTTGGGTCAAACCTTCGTGGCCTATCGCGGCGGCGGCGCCTTTCTCGATGAACAGCCGATCACCGTCTCTCCCCGCGCCGAGCTTTCCGGGGGCCTGATCGCCGGTCCCGCCGGGATGCTCAGGGATCTCGCCGCCACCGGCATGGACTTCCGGATGGAGCCCCGAATTCCCTCTCTGGCCTATCGTTTCGCAAGGGTCGCGGAGGGGAGCCTCGATGCTGGCATGGCCTCGACCAACGCCTGCGATTGGGATATAGCTGCGGCCGACATCATCCTGCAGGAAGCTGGCGGCGGATTGACCGATCCCCACGGCCTCGCGCCAATCTACAACCGGCCTGCCACGCGCCACGGACTTCTGGGCGCAGCGCCCGGCCAGTTGAAAGACGAGTTGACCACCATTCTCCGGCGGTCCCTCGGGCGGGCGCAGAACTGACATCAAACTGCGGGCCTGGCCCCAAAAACCACCAAAACGGAACAGACGATGAGCGAGAGCGACCACACGCGCGAATCAAAGCAACTGCTTCACCTGGTCTTCGGCGGCGAGCTGAAGTCTCTGGACGGCACCGAGTTCAAGGACACCTCCCAGATCGACGTCGTCGGCATTTTCCCCAACTACGCCAGCGCCTGCGCCGCCTGGAAGGCCAAGGCGCAGATGACCGTGGACAATGCGCAGATGCGCTATTTCATCGTCCATATGCATCGGTTCATGGACCCCAGCTGAGACTTGCGCTAAGCGTCAAACCGCTCGACCGGCGGAAAACGCAATGCTGAAGCACCTGGGACAAAGCGCAGCGGTACAGAGCCTTCTGGGGCTTGTGGCCGTTCTCTATCTGCGCCTCGTCCGCGCCACGACCCGTTTCGTCGATGATCCCCCCGGCTTCGGGCGCACAATCACGCCGCAACTGCCTGTCATCATCGCCATGTGGCACGGCCAGCATCTGATGATCCATTGCGCCTGCCCGCCGGGCATGAGCGTGAGCGCGCTCATCTCCAAGTCGGGCGATGGCGAGATCAATGCGAAGATCCTGGAGCGGCTCGGCGTCAGCCCCATCAGGGGCTCGGGCGGCGACGCCGCCAAGAGCCGCAAACGCGGCGGCATGGCGGCCCTGCGCGAAATGCTGCGACGGCTGGAGCAGGGCTCCAGCATCGCGCTGACCGCCGATGTGCCCAAAGTGTCGCGCTTGGCGGGTCTGGGCATCGTGACTCTGGCCCAGCTCTCGGGCCGCCCCATCTATCCCGTCGCCGTGGTCAGCGCCCGGCGCATCGACATGAATTCCTGGGACCACGCCTCCGTGGCCCTGCCCTTCAGCCGTGGCGCGATGGTGCTGGGAGAGCCCATCACCGTGGCTCGGGACGCCACGCCGCAGATGCTGGAAGCCGCTCGCAGCGCCGTTGAGGCCGGCCTCAACGAGGTCCACGCCCGCGCCTATGGGCTGGTGGGCCACCGCGATCCAGGCGCCGCTGTGGAACGGCCCGCATGAGCCGCCCCGTGGAACCGGCTCTCGCCTTCTACCGCATCGCCACCAGCCTGCTGGGGCCGCTGGCGCCCGCGCTGCTGAACTGGCGCAGGCGGCGCGGCAAGGAAGACCCGCGCCGCATGGCCGAGCGCATGGGCCATCCCTCGCTGGCCCGCCCCGTCGGCCCTCTGGTCTGGCTGCATGGCGCGAGCGTGGGCGAGGGCATCGCCCTGCTGCCCCTGGTGGAGCGCCTGGTGGCGCGCGGCCTCAATGTGCTGGTGACGAGCGGGACGGTCACCTCCGCCACCATTCTGGCCGACCGCCTGCCCGCCGGCGCCCTGCACCAATATCTGCCCCTCGACATTCCCGCCTTCTTGGCCCGCTTCCTGGATCATTGGCGCCCCGATCTCGCGCTTGTCGCGGAATCCGAAATCTGGCCCAACATGCTGCGCATGGTCCATGAGCGCGGCGTGCCGCTGATGCTGGTCAACGCCCGGCTGTCGCCGCGCTCCTTCGCCCGCTGGAGCAAGGCGCCCCGGGTGATCGGCGCCCTGCTCTCGCGCATCAGCCTATGCCTGGCGCAGACGCAGGACGACGCCCTGCGGCTCCAGCAACTGGGGGCGCCCTTCGTGGAAGTGTCCGGCAATCTGAAATATGACGTGCCCGCGCCGCCCTATGCGCAATCCGCGCTGGCGCAGATGACCGGCGCCGTGGGCGCGCGTCCCGTCTGGTTCGCCGCCTCCACCCATGCGGGCGAGGAGGAGATCATCCTGCGCGTGCACCAGCGCTTGAGGGAGAGCTTTCCCGACCTTCTCACCATCCTCGCGCCTCGCCACGCCAGACGGGGGCCGCAGATCGCGCAAACAGCGGCGGGCTTGGGCCTGCCGGTCGCCCTGCGCTCCCTGGGCGACAGGATCACCCCCCAGACCCAGTTCTACATCGCGGACACCATGGGCGAGATGGGACTGTTCTACCGGCTGACCAGCATCGTGCTGGTGGGCAAATCGCTGGGCGCCGCGCGAGGCGGGCAAAATCCCATCGAGCCCGCAAAACTCGGCGCCACCGTCCTGCATGGCCCCCATGTCGGCAATTTCGCGCAGGTCTATCAGGATCTCGCGGCGGCGCAGGGCGCGGTCGAGGTCGCGGACGAAGCGGCGCTGGAAGCGGCCCTTCGCCTCTATTTCTCCGACCCCGCCCTCCTGCGGCGCAGCGGCCGGGCCACCCAGGAGGCGGTGGAGCGCTTCGGCGGGGCCACCACCCGCATCATGCAGGCGCTCGAGCCCTGGCTGACCCATATGCAGGCCGGGCGGCCCTGATGCGCGCGCCCGCCTTCTGGTGGAAGCCTGCCCCAACGCTCACCGCGCGCCTTCTGTGGCCCTTTGGCGCGCTCTATGGCGCCCTCACGGCCCGTCGCATGAACCGCGCTGGCGCGGACTGCGGCCCGCCGGTGATCTGCATCGGCAATTTCGTGGCGGGCGGCGCGGGCAAGACGCCCACCGCCATCGCCGTGGCGCAGGCGCTGCTGGCGCTGGGACACAAGCCCGTTTTTCTTTCGCGCGGCTATGGCTCGGAGGCGATCGCCCCCCGCCTCGTGGACCGCGCCCGCCACAAGGCTGCGGATGTGGGCGACGAACCCCTGCTGCTGGCGGCCGTCGCCCCCTGCATCGTCTCAGCCGACAAGCTTGAGGGCGCGCGCGCCTGCGTGGCGGCGGGGGCGGATGTCATCGTCATGGACGATGGGCTCCAGAATCCCGCCCTCACCAAGGCGCTGCGCATCGCGGTGGTGGATGGCGCCGTGGGCGTCGGTAACGGGCTCTGCGTGCCCGCAGGCCCGCTGCGCGCGCCGCTCGCCGACCAATGGCCCCATGTGGATGCGCTGGTGGTGATCGGCGCAGGGGCGCCCGGCGAGGCGCTGGCGCAGGCGGCGGAGGCCCTTGGCAAGCCCGTCCTGCGCGGCGTGCTGGCGCCCGACCCCGGCATGGCCATGGGGCTGGCGGGCCGCGAGGTGATCGCCTTCGCCGGGATCGGGAGGCCCGAGAAATTCTTCGACACCCTGCGCGCGCTGGGCGCAGACGTGATCGAGACCGAAGCCTTCCCCGACCACCACGCCTTCACGGCGCGGGAGATCGCCGGGCTTCAGGGCCGGGCGAAGAGGCGGGGAGCGGCGCTGGTGACGACGGAGAAGGACGCAGTCCGGCTGGGGCCTGCGGCGGAGCAGTTGCTGACCCTGCCGGTGCGGCTGGCGCTGGAGGACGAGGCGGGGTTGTTGGGGTTGTTGGGGTTGTTGGGGTTGTTGGGGTTGCTGGTGAAATTACGATCAGCAGCGCCTGTTCGACCGGCGCAAACCTCCCGAGATTTCGCGCCCCCCACCCCTCACCCCTCCCCACGAGGGGGAGGGGAAGCGGCAGGCGGCCCTCCTGAATGAGGGAAATCAGGCGCGCATCATACCCTCCCCCTCGTGGGGAGGGTCGGCGCGCGACGCGCGACGGGGTGGGGGGCGCGAGGTGCTGATCGGGAGCGCGCCTCGCAGCGCCCTCAGAGCTTGATCTTCACCCCGAGGCGCTCGAGCTTGGCCTGGGGCGAGGCATAGGCTTCCTGGCGATCCACATCCCAATAGCGCAGCTCGTCGATGGCGATGGGCTCCTTGGTGACGGCGCAGCGCACATAGGCGCCAGCCTTCACGATACGGAAATCCCCATCGAGAAATTCGATCTCGGCTTCGCCGGGTATGCCGGGACGGCGCTCAAAACGGTTCATGACTGGTCCAGATGGCAGGCGCTAACATGATAACGCGCCCGCCCGCCCAACGCCAAGCGGGAAATCGACCGGCTCAGGCCACCTGCGCGCCGTAGCCAGCCGCGGTGATGGCGGCAGCCAATGTCTGCGCCGACGTCTGCGTGGTCGCCTCGAGGCGACCCGTGGCCAGATCAATGGCCACCTCGGCCGCCGGATCGGCGCGCTTGACGATGCGGGTCACCGAATTGACGCAGCCCTGGCAGGTCATGCCGGTCACGTTGAGAACAACGGGTTTTGCTTCGCTCATGGTCACGCCTCGCGCACGGCCTCGCCCTCGATCTCCACCAGATAGTCCGGATTGGCCAATCCCGCCACATAGAGAAAAGTGCTGGCTGGCGCATTGGTCCCCAGACGCTGGTTGCGGATCGCCCGCACCACGCCGGACCCGCCGGGCTCCGCGCAATAGATCACCAGCTTGACGAGGTGGGAGAGATCCATGTCGGCGGCGACCAGAAGGGCCTCGATATTGTCGAAGACGAGCTGCGTCTGCGCCTCCAGCCCCTGCGCCAGGGAGCCGTCAGGGCGCACCGCCACCTGTCCCGACAGGATGAGCCGCCGGGCGTCGGCCTTCACCAGCACGCCCTGAGAATAGCGCGAGCCCGGCGTGGAAACTGTTGGCGGATTGAGAAAAGTGGTCATGGGCCTCTCCTGAAAACCCGCAAGATATTCTCCCCTTACGGAAACGGAAAGCGGGCGCTCGCGCCGCGCGGCCATCCGTTGCCTGCACAAGTATTGAGCAGACAGCCCGAGCGCAGGCGAATGGAGCCGTCCACCGCTGTTTTACACGCCATTTCAAGGCTTCTCGCTCGACAACATTTCGCCATACCCTACACTTCAATTGCAAGGGGTCGCTTTGAGGTTTAAGCGATTCGACGCCAATCCTTGAAAATGTGTGGAAAGTCCTTTCAGGGCGTACGCCACAAGCGGATGGGCGCCGTGGGTAGAACGTCTGTTTCAGGAGGTGATCGCATCGTGCCAACCAGTGACTTCCGCGCCAGGCGGTTCAAATCTTCGCAGTGCTGTCGCGCGCTGACCTACCGGGTCAGGCCGCACACCATCCCCGCGTGGATGAACGACCGGGACGGAGCGCAGGCGCGATGAAGACTGGCAAGTTCCTCCCGCCCCCCAACGAGCCGCGCCGCCAATATGCGGCCCTGCCCTATCGCATCACCGACGAGGTCGAGGTGCTGCTGATCTCCTCGCGCGAGACGCGGCGCTGGATCCTGCCCAAGGGCTGGCCGATGAAGGGCCGCAAGCCCCACGCCGCCGCCGCGCAGGAGGCGCTGGAGGAGGCGGGCGTGGTGGGCAAGATCGGCAAGGAGCCAGTCGGCATCTATCATTACATCAAGCGCATGAAGAACGGCTCCCAGCAACTCTGCCATGTCACCGTCTTCCCCATGAATGTCGCGCGCCAGCGCAAGGTCTGGCCGGAGATGGACCAGCGCGTCACCCGCTGGTTTCCCTTGGCGGAGGCGGCTGATCTGGTGGGCGAGCCCGAATTGCAGGAGGTGATCCGCAATTTCGAAGCCTCTCCAGAGGGTCAGGCGGCGGAAGCGGCGGCCGAAGCCGCGCCCGCCGATTGACCTTGGCCCTGCGAGCGGCCATCTTCCCGCCAAGTCAAACCTTAAGGGAGGCCCCATGCGCATCGTCCGTTTCATCACGACCCTCGCCAGCTCCGCCATTCTCCTCGCGGGCGCGGCCCTCGCCGAGGTCAAGACCGAGAGCTTCGACTACAAGCAGGGCGACACCACCCTCGAAGGCTTCATCGCCTATGACGACGCCAAGACCGGCAAGCTGCCGGGCGTGCTGATCTTCCCCCAATGGACGGGCCTGTCCGACCACGAGCGCAATGCGGCGCGCGAATTCGCCAAGCTGGGCTATGTGGCCATGGTGGCGGATGTCTATGGCAAGGGCGTGCGGCCCGCCCCGCCGAAGGATTCCGGCGTCGAAATGGGCAAATACATGAAGGATCGCCCCCTGCTGCGCAGCCGCGTGAAGGCGGGCTTCGAGACCTTCTCCCAGCGCGCCAATGTCAACGCCTCGAAGATCGCCGTCATCGGCTATTGCTTCGGCGGCACGGCGGCGCTGGAGGCTGGCCGCGAGGGCCTGCCCGCCGCCGCCATCGTGACCCTGCATGGGGTGCTCTCCAACCCCACGCCTGCGGACGCGAAGAATTTCAAGGTACCGGTGCTGGTGCTGCATGGCGCCGATGACGCGGTCGTCTCGGCCAAGGAGGTCGAGGACTTCCAGGCGGAGATGAAGGCGGTGAAGGCGGATGTGCAGTTCATCAGCTACAGCGGCGCGCCCCACGGCTTCACCCAGGCGGGCAATTACTTCAACGCCAACGCCGCCCGCCGCTCCTGGACCGCCATGCAGGACCTGTTCAAGGAGACCATCGCCCAGTAAGGCCCGGCGCTGCGGCGAATCCACCTGTTGACACCGCCCGCCCCGGCCTTTAGCGGGGCGGGATGACAAACATCCCCATCCTCACCAGCGCCCGCGACCTGCTCTCCGCCTATGACGTCCTGCTTTGCGACGTCTGGGGCGTGATCCACAACGGGCGGGTCCATTACGCCGAGGCCTGCGACGCCCTGATGCGCTTTCGCGCAGGCGGCGGTCGCGTTGTGCTGGTGACCAACGCGCCCCGGCCCAACCCGCCCGTGCGCCAGCAGCTCGACGCCCTGGCCGTGCCGCGCGAGGCCTTCGACGACATCGTGACCTCCGGCGACGTGACCTTGGCCTTCATCGCCGCCCATGGGAACGCCCCCGTCCATCACATCGGCCCTGATCGGGATCTGACCCTCTTCAAGATCCTCGAGAGCCAGACCGGCCACGCCCCCCCGCTCGTGCCCCTGAGCGAGGCCACCTACATCGTCGCCACCGGCCTCTATGACGATGAGGACACCCCCGACCAGTATGACGAGGCGCTGGCCATCATGCGCGGGCGCGATCTCGAATTCATCTCGGCCAACCCCGATCTCATCGTCCATGTGGGCGACAAGATGCTCTATTGTTCCGGCGCCATCGCCCAGCGTTACGAGGGCATCGGCGGCCGGGTGATCCAGGCGGGCAAGCCCTATGCGCCGATCTATGACCGCGCCCTCACCCTCGCGCAGGGCCTGCTGGGCCGGGCGGTGGACAAGAACAGGGTGCTCGCCATCGGCGACGCCATCCGCACGGATGTGAAGGGCGCCTGCGATTTTGGCGTGGATGCGCTTTTCATCACCTCGGGCGTGCATCGCGACGAGCTGCACCCCACCTCCGCCCTCGACGAGGCCGCCTTCCACAAGC
>Ga0114974_10003729_pt1 | contig 11461 bp, 14 predicted proteins | sample S_130206_EF_Meta_FD_87318 | JGI IMG/M metagenome (GOLD analysis project Ga0114974, IMG submission 87318) | Freshwater microbial communities from Lake Simoncouche, Canada to study carbon cycling - S_130206_EF_MetaG | ecosystem: Environmental > Aquatic > Freshwater > Lake | place: Lake...
GCCATCAATTCCATGCGTTGATTTGTGGTGTGAGTTTCGCCACCCGTTGCAGAAGGCTCACCGGTAGGAGATGTTGCCCACGCCCAGCCGCCAGGGCCTGGGTTTCCCGAACACGCTCCATCGGTGTAGATAACAATCACGCCCTAGATACTTGCTGATCGGAAGCCGCTCGGCAGGTACCCACCAGTAAGTCTGCGAGAATGAGCCCATGATCTTTGATGGTTCGATGCATCAGTTGCCCGATACCGATCCGGGCGAAACTGCAGAGTGGCTCGACTCACTCGATGCAATCGTTGATGTCCAGGGTAAAACACGCGCAAGATATTTGTTGTCGCGACTTCTTGAGCGCGCTCGCGAATCACAGGTGAGTTTTCCTGCAACTGTTTCTACTCCATATGTCAACAGCATCCCTCGCGAGCAAGAGCCATGGTTCCCAGGTGATGAACACATTGAACGACGCATCCGCGCATACATTCGCTGGAATGCCGCTGTCATGGTGGTGCGTGCCAACACCAATGCCGAAGGCATCGGCGGCCACCTTTCTACATTCGCATCGTCAGCAAGTTTGTACGAAGTTGGTTTCAACCACTTCTTTCGCGGCAAAGACAGCGGTACTCCTGGCGACCACATCTATTTTCAAGGTCACGCAGCGCCAGGTGTCTATGCCAGAGCATTTATCGAACGCCGCTTAGACGAAGACGACCTCGATCATTTCAGGCGCGAGATCGGTCGCAATGGTCGCGGACTTTCGAGTTATCCGCATCCTCGGCTCATGCCAGAGTTTTGGGAGTTTCCAACAGTCTCAATGGGCCTTGGTCCACTCACCGCCCTGTATCACGCCAGATTTAATCGCTACCTACAAAATCGCCAACTCGACGACACGTCCGCAAGTCGCGTGTGGGCATTTCTTGGTGACGGAGAGTGCGACGAACCAGAAACGCTCGGATCAATTTCACTTGCAGCACGCGAACAACTCGACAATCTCACGTTCGTTGTCAACTGCAATTTGCAACGCCTCGATGGTCCAGTGCGCGGCAATGGAAAAATTATTCAAGAACTCGAAGCGGTGTTTCGTGGCGCAGGCTGGAATGTCATCAAGGTTATTTGGGGTTCAAAATGGGATGAGCTACTCGCCCGCGATACGACCGGCGTGTTGCTCAACAAAATGAACAACACCGTCGACGGTGAATTTCAGCGATACATCATCGAAAACGGCAACTACATTCGCGAAAACTTTTTTGGACCAGATCCACGATTGCGTGAGATGGTCTCGCACTTAAGCGACGAGGAACTCGAGATGCTCCCCCGCGGTGGACACGACTATCGCAAATTGTTTGCCGCTTTTAAAGCAGCGAGTGAAAACATTGGTTCGGGCAGACCAACAGCGATTTTGTGCAAAACAGTGAAGGGTTGGACGCTCGGTCACGAAATTGAAGGCCGTAATGCAACTCATCAAATTAAGAAAATGACCGATGAACAATTGCGCACGTTGCGCGACACGTTGCACCTCAACGATGAGATTCCCGACAGCGCCTTAAGCGGCGACGATCCTCCGTACTTCCGTCCTGCCGAGGACAGCATTGAATACCAATACATGATGGAACGCCGCCGCGCACTTGGTGGCTCGGTACCAAAACGCACTACCACTGCACGTAAGCCACTCGTATTGCCAAGCCCCGACGCGTTTAGCGAGTTTGACTCCGGCAGCGGTGAGCAAGCAGTGAGCACCACCATGGTGTTTACTCGCCTCTTGCGCAACATGGCCCGCGACAAAGTCTTCGGACAACGTGTAGTGCCAATCATCCCCGATGAAGCTCGAACTTTTGGAATGGATTCGCTTTTCCGAGAACTCAAGATCTACGCGTCACAAGGACAAAAATACGAACCCGTAGATCACGCGCTGTTATTGAGCTACGCCGAGTCAACATCGGGCCAGATTCTCGAGGAAGGCATCACCGAAGCCGGCAGCATGGCCAGTTTTATTGCGGCTGGTACAAGTTATGCAACTCGTGGCGTGCCAATGGTTCCGTTCTACACGTTCTATTCCATGTTTGGCTTTCAACGCGTTGGCGATCTCATTTGGCAAGCAGCCGACGCACGCACACGCGGATTTTTGCTCGGTGCAACTGCTGGTCGCACCACTCTGATGGGTGAAGGTCTACAACATCAAGACGGACACAGCCTGTTACTTGCCAGCACAGTGCCTTTCTGTCAGGCATACGATCCTGCATTCGCATACGAAGTTGCAGCGATCGTAAAAAACGGACTCAACCGCATGTACGGAGATGCGCCCGAGGATATTTTTTACTACATCACGCTGTACAACGAGAACTATCAAATGCCAGCGCGACCAACGTCGCCTGTAATAGAAGCCGACATCGTGCAAGGTCTTTACAAGTGGCAAGAAGCCACTGGCGGCAAGCATCGAGCAACAATTTTGTTCTCCGGCGCAGCTCAAGGTGCAGCCCGAGCTGCAGCTGCAGAACTGCTCGAGAAATATGATGTCGGCATCGACTTATGGTCTGCAACTTCGTACAAGACGCTGCGCGAAGAGGCACTAGAAGTAGAGCGTTGGAACAGACTGCACCCAACAGATGCACCGCGCCAACCGCTAGTTACCCGCTTGCTCAGCGACGCTCCAAACCCTTTTAGTCCAATAGTTGCGGTCACCGACTTTATGCGCGCTGTTCCCGAGCAAGTTGCAAGGTTTATTCCCGGTCGATCATTTACGCCTCTTGGCACCGATGGCATGGGTCGCAGCGATACCCGAGAGGCATTGCGCCAACACTTCGAAGTCGACATGCCACATGTGGTTGTCACGGTCTTGCACCAGCTTGCTTTGGCTGGCACTATCAAATCAGAAGTTGTGCAATCAGCAATCACTGCATACGCAATCAACCCAGAAGGCATCAGCCCGCTCTATTCATAGGCGATACTTGTAGCTATGGCTGCAGCAGCATCACCCACCCCAACTCGAGTCCTCTATATCACTGGCATCCCAAAGGCAGATGCTTTGCTCAACAGCAATGGAACGGCACTGCTCATTGGCATGCTGCTCGATCAGCAGGTGCCGATGGAGTGGGCGTTCACTGGTCCATACACGATCAAACAAAGACTTGGTCATTGCGACGCGTCAAAAATCGCTGCGATGAAAGAAGAGAAATTCGTTTCAGTCTGCTGCGAGAAACCAGCCATTCACCGATTTCCTGCATCGATGGCGAAACGTATTCATCAAATGTGCGTGATTCTTTCTACCGAGTACAAGGGCAAAGGATCAAACATCTGGAAAAAGATTGAAGATGCTGAAGAATTACGCAAGAGGCTTCGCCAATTGCCTGGCTACGGCGAGGAAAAAACTGAGATATTTATCGCTCTACTTGGCAAAACATTTGGAGTTCGCCCAACTGGATGGAAAAAGGCAGCTGGCGTGTTTAGCGATACCAAACCACGCTCAGTTGCCGACATTTATTCGCAAGCGTCTCTGCTCAAGGTGCGTGGCTTCAAGCAGATGCAACGGGCACAAGATGTCGACAAACAAGACCGTCCCCGTCGTTAGGGTTATTGCATGACCGTTCTTGTCACCGGTGGCGCTGGCTACATCGGATCCCACACCGTGCGCGCACTTGTCGCCCAAGGCCGAGATGTTGTCGTACTCGACTCGCTCGAGCTTGGTCACAAGAGCCGAGTTGGCAACGTTCCACTTGTCGAAGGCAACATCAGCGATGCAAAGATCATCGACAAGGTTTGTCGCAAATTCGAAGTTTCTGAAGTCATCCACTTTGCCGCTTACAAAGCTGTTGGTGAGTCAATGGAACAACCATTGCGTTACTACAACAACAACGTTGCCGGCACGATCGCACTGGTGCGCGCACTGATGGCCAATGGTGTTGAGAAAATAGTCTTCTCATCATCGGCAGCGGTTTACGGCAACCCCGATCATGTGCCTGTCACCGAAGATGCGCCGTTACGACCCGAAAGTGTGTACGCCGAAACCAAGGCAATCGTTGAAAGGTTCTTGGCGTCGTGTGAATCAATTGGGCTTCGCTCTGTATGCCTGCGTTACTTCAACGCAGCTGGCGCAAGCACAGATGCAACCATCGGCGAAGACTGGTCAATGTCGCAGAACTTGGTGCCTCTCGTGATGAAGGCTTTGCTCGGATTTAGCGGACCACTCAATGTGTTTGGCAATGACTACCCAACCCCTGACGGCACCTGCACGCGCGACTACATCCACGTAGAAGACTTGGCTGCCGCACACATAAAAGCACTCGACTATCTCAATGGTGGTGGCAAGACCCTGGCATGCAATGTCGGCACTGGTATTGCTACTTCAGTCCTCGAAGTAATCAGCATCGCCGAACAAGTGAGTGGACAAAAAGTTCCCCACATCATTTCGGGCAGACGAGCAGGCGACCCAGTATCGGTGTTTGCGGACCCCACATTGGTGCGTGCGCTTCTCGGTTGGAAAGCAAATCATGATCTGCGCGACATCATTAGTAGCGCATGGAAATGGCACAGTTCGTCAGCCAAATAGATTTTGCTACATCGCAGCGAGCGTGCGTTGCCTATCCAGCCATCCAAGCAAGATCGCCATCGCACGAGGGTCGTGTCGCAAACGATGACCTGCACCACTAATAATTTGTAGCTCGGCGCTTCCGTGCGCTTCTGCCAATACGCGCGAGTCTGCTGTCGGAACTATTTCATCATCCGAACCGTGCATCAAAAAAAGTGGCCTTGGCGCAAACCTTTTTGCAGCATCAGCTGGCCTAAACCTTCGCAGTTCTCGCCCCCACTCTTCTGTCGATGGCGGAAATCCGGAATGTCGAATAGTGCCGATTTCACGCGCATGCTCAAGAAATCGGCGCGGTTGTTCTGCCCAGTCGTCGAAGTCGGCACGAGCGCCAAGCAATGCGCAGCCATTTACACGTGGGTCGTCAGCGGCAACACATAACGCGAGTGCGCCACCCGTGTTATTGCCAACCAGCCAAATACCACTCGGAGAAGTTTCTGCAACAACATGACTGATCGCGGCGCGCAAGTCGTCAACCCACCCCTGCATCGAGAAATCTCCCTCGCTGGTGCCGCATCCTCGAAACGTAAATGTCATCGCGTTCCAACCAATTTCGCTTGCAACTTGCTCTGCAAGTTCAGGAAATGTTCCGCCAGATTGTCGCGCGTCAATGCCACCGCTTGGAAATCCATGACACAAGACCATCGCGGGCAATGCGCCGCTTTTCCCACTTGGTTGCACTAAATAGCGGGCAAGATTGAGGCCACCCGAGAGAAACGATCCGTTCATCTTGGTCGACTCGTGGGAAGTAAGAGGTGTGATTGTCAGGCGCGTGGCTTACGCATACGGCGATTTGCGCCAGGAGTTGCCAATGTGTAACCGCGGTTACGTGCTTCGGCAAGAGTGTCGGGACCGAAACAGAGACCGACACCAAGATCAGCAATTTCGGTCGTGACTGCTACATCGCTCCAATTATCAAGGTCGTAAACAAGCTGGGTGCGCTTGTCACCCATGAAACGAAAGTGTTCAAATTTGGTTGGACGGTTTGAAGACATGTCACAAATCTAGTCGCACAGATGCGCCGGTCAATACCCATCTGGCCCATTCATTAGGCTTGGCGCCATGAGTAATGAAGCCGAGGCTGCACGAATAAGCCGAGCACTCGACCAACTCATAGCACGAGACAGCGAAGTTGGAGAACGAGCAAAGTCGAGAGTTGCCAACATCTACGGACCGACTGCAACGAGTTCGCTAGGCACATACGATTTCAGCGACTCATTCGCCAAGCGCGACCAAGTCAGCCGAAGAGGTGACTGGGTGCATCGCAACTGGTTACGACCGATCAGATTTTTCTACCGACATGTCCCCAAACCAATTCGCTTTGCAATCAAGAAACTCTTTGCATGAACCAATTCGTGGTGGTCACCAGTGCGCAAGGCTGCACCAACAAAGAGTTGTTGCAGACCGCCCAATCACTGGCAGCCAGCTCAACTCGTCCCACACATTGGGTCGTCGTCGGCGGCAGTTTCAATTTGACAAAATTATCGCGCCACCGCTCAATCAAAAAGGCAACTATCGAGATTACCGACGACCTCTCGGTCCCCACACTCGAGAGGCAATCTTCAACAATTGTATTTTTGCGTGCGGGCGACACCATTTCCCCAGATGCAATTTCAATCATCGCGCAACACACCGATCAGCACGATCTCATCTATGGCGACTCGGCTCACGGTCGTGCAAGAAAATTTGAGGAGCCATCAAAGGCGCGTCGACCACAATGGTCCCCGGAACGACTGCGCTCACATAACTACGTTGGCGATTTGCTGGCCGCTTCGCAGTCAGTTGTTGCTGCTGCAGGCGGAATCTCAACGCTCGCTACCCTGCACGAACACGATCGTTCTCTTCGGCTATTTGAAGTTTGCAACACTCCACACCGGATTGCACATGTGCTGTACCACTCAAGCCAGGAACGCATGGTTCCAACTGCCTCGCTTGAAGCCGTGCAGCAACATTGCACACGAACTGGCATAGAAGCAACTTGCACCATAGACGAATCGATGCAGTCGGTACGCGTTAAACGCCGTTTGCGCTCGCAGCCAAAAATCAGCGTGATCGTGCCAACCCGCGGCACAACAGAAGTCCTAAAAGGCAATCAAGTTGTGTTGGCTGCACATGCAATCAAAACTTTGATTGACAACAGCACATACCAGAACTTCGATGTCATTGCAGTGCTCGATAGCGTCACCCCAGATGAAGGTCGACTCGCTATTCAAACAGCTGGTGGTGCCCGACTCAAGATTGTTGATTACGACCGACCATTCAATTTTGCAGAGAAGATTAACCTTGGCGCAGTCTGTAGTGACGCAGATCTTCTGCTGCTACTGAACGACGACACCGAAATCATCACTCCAGATGCACTTGAGACGCTTGTTGGAATTCTTGAGGACCAAACAGTCGGCATGACTGGGCCGATGTTGCTCTACGAAGATATGACGATTCAATCAGCGGGACACATCCTCAACCCCGTGCCATTCGATTTGTACCGCGAACGCGAACTTACTTGCACTGGTGCCCAACACTTGTTGCAAGTGCAGCGTGAAGCATCTGGCCTCATCGCGGCCTGCGTACTTGTTCGACGAAGTGTTTTCGATGAAGTTGGTGGTCTCTGCACACTTTTCCCATTTAATTACAACGACGTTGACTTCGGTCTCAAAATTCAAGATGCTGGCCATCGGGTCGTGTGGACGCCATACGCCCAATTTCATCATTTTGAATCAAAGACCCGCACACCCAAATTGCAAACTTTTGAAGTTGCAACAATCGGTGCCCGTTGGCGTGACAAATTAGAAGACGACCCGTATTTCAACCCACATCTCGAGCGCTATATCGATATCTGGAAAGAGAACGTAATGGGTCAGAGGTCTGTGCTTGACGCACTAGGACCAACAGCGCCTATTGCCTCAAAATAATCAAGGTGTGCGCGCACCACATGCACTACATCCACATCATCAAGCACTTCAATTCGCGCATCGGCTGCATTTCCAAGTAAATAAGCGGTCAATTCATCTTCGGCGATAATGACCGACTCGGTGATGTCTTGCCGGCGATCGATTACATCCCTTGGCTGCAATCCTTTCGACTCAAGCCAAGCCATGTGCATCGCCAACATCTTGCGTAACTCTGCATAGGTCAATCGAGCTTGAGAATCAGTTGGTAACCTGTCGGCGACAAATGACGTTGCTTCATCAATGTCATAGACGGCACGCGGAGCTAGCGCGTCAAGTCGACGGGCTTCACGACCAATGACTGTTGCAGCAATAACGAATACGACGAGCGCCGCAACGATCGCGAATACAACGGTTATCCAATTTAAAGAGCTAATAGCGAAAATAGCTCAACCGCCGACTGGTTAGATGCCGATGCGTTGCGCAAGCAACTCGCGGTGATACGTCGGATCACCGAAGAGCAACTCGCTCGACTTTGCACGCTTGAAGTACAAGTGTGCTGGGTGTTCCCATGTAAAGCCGATGCCACCATGAATCTGAATGTTTTCAGCAGCTGCGTGGAAGTAAGCCTCCGAGCAATACGCCTTTGCCAACGATGCAACCGAAGCGAGCTCGTCGTTCATTTCTGCTGCACACCACATGCCGTAGTACGCAGCCGACTTTGCCGACTCGACTTCGAGCAACATGTCTGCACACTTGTGCTTGATGGCTTGGAATGAACCGATTGGACGACCAAATTGAACACGTACTTTGGCGTACTCAACTGCCATCTCGAGAACTTTTTGCGCTCCACCAACCTGCTCGGCCGCAAGTGCAACTGCTGCCAAGTCAAATACTTGACTCAACACGTCCCAACCCTTGCCTTCTGTGCCAACCAATGTTGCAGGAGTTGCATTGAACTCCAATTTTGCTTGCTTGCGAGTTTGGTCCATGGTGGAAAGTGCTGTGCGTGTGAGGCCCTTTGCTTTGCCATCTACCGCAAACAACGAAACACCCTTGCCGGTGCGAGCAGCAACGATGATCAAATCTGCTGTATGACCGTCGAGCACAAACATTTTGGTTCCAGTCAGCGTGAAATCACTTCCACTGCCCTTGGCTTCCATGGTGATTCCCTTTTCATCCCAACGGCCAGATGGCTCAGTACTTGCGAGAGTCGCAGTGAATTCGCCACTTGCGATACCTGGCAATGCTTTTTTCTTTGCAGCTTCATCGCCACTCAACAACAATGCGTTTGCTGCGAGTACAACGCTCGAAAAAAACGGTGCGCACAACAATGCGCGACCCATCTCTTCGAGCACAACACCAAGTTCGATGAAACTAAATCCAGAGCCACCGAACTCTTCAGGAATCGAAAGACCCTGAAGGCCCATTTGCTCACCCATCTGCGACCACACCGCAGGATCAAAACCGTTTTCGGTTTCCATCTGCTCGCGTACGGCAGTTTCTGAAGACTTGCTCTCCAAAAATGCGCGGACTGTTTTACGGAGTTCTTCTTGTTCTTCTGAGAATGCAAAGTTCATGTGGAAGATTCTGCCCCACCGCACTGCACTCGCGCCAATCGGTAGGTGTACACAGGAGTACACAAAAGAGTCGGTATCGGCTACCCTGAGATGCATGCGCAGCATAGGAATCCGTGAGTTACGAGAGCGTTCAGCCACATTTATCAAGCGTGCAGGCGCTGGCGAGCAAATGATTATTACGGTCAGTGGCGACCCAGTTGCCACCCTCGGCCCCATCACTCCTGCCACAACTCAGACAGTTACTTTGACCGATCTTGTTGCCAACGGCGCAGTGGTTGCTCCTCGACGACGTGACAAATACCAGATACCGAAGGCGATCACTTTCAACAGTGGTTCGCGCATCGACCAAACATTGCGCGAGGTACGCGGATGACGATCATGCTCGATACGAGTGCCCTCGTTGCTCTGCATACAAGTGGTGTTGCACGGACAATCACACACGATGCGATCAAAAGTGATTCCGACTGGTGCGCAAGCGCCCTTGCACTCACTGAAGCGATGTCCATTATTGACCGCATGTCAGAACAAGAATTTGTGCGACACGACCTCGAAGATGCAATCCGCCATACATGGGATTATGTTGCAATTGTGCCAGTTGATCAACGATGCCTTGACGAAGCCGCAATTCTTGTTCGCCAACAGCCACTGCATATCTCTGACGCAATCCATTTGGCTGCCGCAACACGTTTGCCCAAGCCCCTCAAATATGTGACGTTCGATCCAGCCCAAATCCCTGTCGCTCTCTCCCTTGGTTTCGACGTGGTGTCATCATGACCGCAACCTTGCACTGGAACGACAGCAACGTCGAAGTCCACAAACTAGTTGTCGGCCCATTCGACAACAATGTTTTTGTCATTCGGTGTCGAGCTACAGGCGACGCAGTTTTGATCGACGCAGCAAACGAACACGAGAAGTTGCTCGAATTGTGCGCACAACTTGGAGTACGCCGCGTGCTGGAAACCCACGGCCATTGGGATCACATTCAGGCAATTCCCGCAATGCGCGAAGCTGGCTACGAAGTTGCTGTCACAGCAGCCGACGCACCACGCCTCAAAGGCGTTGGTTACGACGTGTTTATCGATGATGCCGAAGTCATCGAAGTTGGCAACCTGCGCCTACACGCAATTCACAACCCCGGTCACACAGAGGGTTCGATTTCATTTGCTGTAGCCAATACCCCGCTGTTGTTTACAGGAGACACGCTGTTTCCTGGTGGACCTGGCAACACTGCATTAGAGGGTGGTGACTTCGCGACCATTATTCAGTCGATTGACAACAAACTTTTCACTTTTCCACCTGACACCATCGTCTTGCCTGGGCACGGCCTTGACACCACAATCGGCGCCGAACGACCACACTTACAAACTTGGGTGGATCGCGGCTGGTAGAAAAGGTTTATGAATATGGTTCCTGACATATCGGTCTTGACCCAAATCAGCGGTGACGACAAGATTCTTTCCAACGGTCACCCCACCTCTCAGTGGCGCACCGAGTTGCGTCATATCCCAAACGCGCGCAACGCCATTTCGGTTGCATCAATTTATGTGCAGACGTTTGGGATTATCTGGGTGGCTCTCAAACTGCACAACCCCATCACCTATGTCTTCGCATTTTTGCTGATGGGTCGAGCTCACGCACAGTTGCTCGCGCTGATGCACGAATCAGTGCACCGACTCTTATTTCGAAATCGCAAACTCAACGACTTTGCGGGGCGATGGTTGCTCGGGTACATGTCATTTGTAAATACCGATGGCTATCGCTATGTACACATGGCGCATCACCGCGAAGAGTTTGGGCCAAACGAACCAGACATTCCGTTGTATGCCAACTACCCCATCACGCGCGCAAGTTTTTGGCGCAAGATGCGTCGCGACGGTCTTGGCAGCACAGGTTTTCGCATGTTGCGCGGGCAATTCATGTCAATATTTAAGACTGACCCACAACAACTCAATACTCAGCGCAAGATATTTTCATTGCACGCAGTTGTGCTCATTCTTTCTGTGATGTTTGTAAACCCTTGGGTCTACGTGATGCTGTGGCTTCTTCCTTACATCACGGTCTGGCGAGTGATGAATAGGCTGCGATCTATTGCCGAGCACGGTGGCCTGCGCGCCGATGATGATCGTCGAGTCACCACGCATTCGGTCAAACAACACCTGTTTTCAAGTTTCTATTTCGTGCCGTTTAATCTCGGTTGGCACATCGCGCACCACACTGACTCGGGCATTCCTTTTCGGTCATTGCCCAAATATCACCGCCAACTTCGAGAATCCGGCTTCGTCACAGATGCCTACGAATACAGCAGTTATTTGGCCATTTGGCGAGCACTTCGCTCCCGGCCCGAAGTTGCTGCCAATGCGAAATAATTAACACTACGCAGGTAGTGCTAATCCCTAAAGCGCCTGAATACACTCATCTCTGTGACC
>Ga0114974_10003733_pt1 | contig 11457 bp, 10 predicted proteins | sample S_130206_EF_Meta_FD_87318 | JGI IMG/M metagenome (GOLD analysis project Ga0114974, IMG submission 87318) | Freshwater microbial communities from Lake Simoncouche, Canada to study carbon cycling - S_130206_EF_MetaG | ecosystem: Environmental > Aquatic > Freshwater > Lake | place: Lake...
CCAGGCGGAGGAAATGCTGCGCGTGTGCGAGCAACACAAGGTAGTCCACTATCTCAACCACAACTACCGCCGCACTCCGGCCATCGGCCTCGCCCGAAAGTTAATCGACGATGGCAAAATCGGCAGAATTTTTCACTGGCGATGCGCCTACCAGCAAGACTGGATCGTGGATCCGGGCTTTCCGCTCACCTGGCAACTGCGTGCCGAAACCGCGCAGGCTGGCCCGCAATGGGACCTCAACTCCCATGCCGTGGACCTCGCCCACTATCTGGTTGGTCCCATCGCCACGGTTTCCGGGCTGACTGCGCAATTTGTGGCCGAAAGACCTTTGGCCGATGAAACCAGCTCGGGAAATCTTCAGGCCGATGCTCTTGGTGGAACAAAAGGCAAAGTCACCGTCGAGGACGCCGCTCTGATGATGGTACAGTTCAAGAACGGAGCAGTCGGCTCCTTCGAAGCCACACGGTTTGCGACAGGCCGAAGAAATGCTCTCACCTTTGAGATTTACGGCAGCAAAGGCAGTCTCAAGTTTGATTTGGAGCGCATGAACGAGCTCTACTTTTATTCCGCCGATGACGCGGAGGGCTGCCAGGGTTTTAGAACCATTCAAACCACCGAGGCCTCACACCCCTACGCCGCTAACTGGTGGCCGCCAGGTCATATCATCGGATACGAGCATTCCTTCGTGCACGCGGCCGTTGATTTCGTCCGCGCCGTCGCTTCCGGAACTCCGATTGAACCCAACTTCGCCAGTGGGGTGCAGATTCTTAAAGTCCTCGAAGCCGGTCTGAAATCGTCTCGCACCCAAAAACAAATCGTCCTGTAACCCAACAACACAATGAGCACGAACAACAAAGACACATTCAATACGGAAGGCTATCTCATCGTCGACGTTCTGACTGAAAAGGAAGTCGCCGATTTCCGCGTCCTCATGGATGCCCTGATCTCCCCTGAAATCAGATCCAGCGACAAAGAGAGCCGCTCCTCCTCCTTCCAGCATCTGGGAGACGAAATCGCCGATTTCGGCAAGGAAGCCAGGCAGTATTATTTTCATCTTCTCACCAAGCCCAACACCCAATCGATTCTCCACGCTTTTCACCATCCCGTCATTTTGAAGACGGTCGAGGAATTGCTCGGACCTGAATTGATTATCAACAACGCCTCCATCCTGGCCGCGAACGTGGGGACGGAGTATTCTCTGGGCTGGCACAGGGATATTATTCAGATCCCTCAGGAAGAGATTGAAGACTGGCTCTTTTCGCCCGAGCGATTTCACAACAGCGTGCAGATTAACCTGCCGCTTGTGGATGAAAACTCCCTTTGGGTGGTGCCAAGAAGCCACCACAGGCCGAATACTCCGGAGGAGAACGCGGCCTTCCGCGGTTCAAAGCACTACGCTCCGGTGGGTGCGGAAATGCCAGGGGGAATCCCCGTGCCTCTGAAGGCCGGACAGGCGGTTCTGTACAACAACAACCTTGTGCACAGAGGTTTTACCAAAAAAATGACTGTTCCAAGGCGAACTCTCCACATGGGCTACCACAGTGCCTCGTTGCCTCCCACATGGCACTTTTATCTGCTCAACTCCGACTTGGTCACACCCGAATACAAGGAGACCCTCAGTCCAACTTTGCGCACCATGATGGACCAGTATCTGGAATGTAAAACGCAATACCCGGACATGACTCAAACGTGGAAGTGGGACTACAACTTCCCCGCTCAGCCCGCCGTGCGCTGAACGAACAACGCACACAAATCAATCGCCTCAATCAAAACTCTCCCGCCAGATTCAATGAAAACTCAGAATTTACTCACACTTAGTTTCCTTGCCGTAGGCGTCCTTGCTCTGGCCTCCTTAAAAACCACAGCAGCAGAGCCAGCCGGAATCTTCGAGCGCGAAAACCTTGCGGCCTGGTGCATCGTACCCTACGACAAATTGAAACGCAGTCCGGAGCAGCGGGCAGAAATGCTCGAGCGCATTCATGTTCGGAAGTTTGTGTATGACTATCGAGGGGAACATATACCGCATTGGGAAGAGGAGCTTCAATCGCTTCAAAGGCACGGAATCGAGCTGAGCGGTTGGATGTTTAACTCAAACCCAGACAAGCTCGATGCCACAAAATTGAACACGCAATCACTGGGATTGTTGGAGATGTTTGAGCGGTACAAAGTCAAACCGCAGCTATGGGTGATCAAAGGGGGAGGTCCGACTACGGCGGACAGCCCCGAAGAGCAGGAGCGTCGCATTACGACTGAAGTGGCTGCATTGAAGCCGGCGGCGCCGGCGGCGCAAGCGTATGGGTTGAAACTCGGCCTTTATAACCACGGGGGATGGTTTGGAGAGCCAGAGAACCAGATCGAGATTATCGAGCGGTTGAAAAAGGAAGGAATTCAGAATGTGGGAATCGTTTACAATCAGCACTGGGGTCACGGCCACTTGAATAGGTTTCCACAGATGCTCCAAAAGATGGTTCCTTACTTGATGTGCCTGAATCTCAACGGAACCGACGTTGCCGGACCCGCCAAGGGCCGAATGCTTCTACCTCTCGGAGTGGGGACGGAAGACGTCCGTCTTTTGAAGCTCATTCGGGATAGTGGGTATCGGGGAATGATCGGAATTCTCAATCATTCAGACGAGGACGCCGAAGACCGGCTTTTGGACAACATGGACGGACTTGAATGGGCAAAGAAGCAGCTAGACGGAGGCGCCCCAAACCCGCGTCCCTCGTATCGCAGCTGGAAAGCCGATTCGTTGAGCGTCGCGCCGTAGTTCCTCGGCCCGCGCATTCCTGATCCTAACGGGGCATCTGCTTTCTGGTTTTGGGCTCACGTTGATTTCGCCTGTAATAGGTGGTCTCCATTCCTCAAACTGATGTCTCTATGAGCTCGCGGTGAAAGCCTCACGGGATATTTGTGCCACAGTTTCTCTGTCAAGAGGCTCGCAAAAATCTGGGCGGTCGATTTATACAACTCGTGTTACATCTCTCTAGTTTGAACCCGCTGCCCCCGCTATGACTCCCCCCGTTCCTCAAGACAACCGTATAGCCTCCCTCGACGCCCTTCGTGGCTTTGACATGTGCTGGATCCTAGGACTGGAGGCTGTCTTTAAATCTCTCCTGGGTTCACTGTTTCCTGAAAGCAGTCTAGCTCAGTTTTTTTCCTCCCAACTTTCCCACGTGGATTGGGCAGGATTCCATTTTTACGACCTGATTTTTCCCCTCTTTCTTTTTCTTTCTGGCGCCTCGATGGCAATCGCACTGCCCCGGAGGGTTCAACGGGACGGCGTGCGCCCGGCTGTGATCCATCTCCTTCAGCGCGGCTTGGTATTGTTTTTATTGGGCGTTTTCTTTTCGGGCGGGCTCAAGGACGGCTGGGAAAAAGTACGCTGGCTTGGTGTGTTGCAGCGTATTGGCATAGCGTCCGCTGTCGCAGGATTGCTCAGCTTGTTTTTTTCCACTCGGGCACTGCTTCTCATTTCCATTTCCATTCTCGCCGGTTATGCGGCGCTTTTTGCCTTCGGGGCCGTCCCCGATAACAGCGAAAATGCGTTTCGCGAGGGACACAATATCGTGAACGCTTTTGACAGCGCCTGGCTTCCCGGACGTAAACACAGCGGAACCCACGACCCGGAAGGGCTACTGAGCACCATACCTGCCGTGGTCACTGCTTTGTTGGGCCTGCTGACCGGTCGCTGGATTTGTGCCCCGCGGCCACCTGCTGATATCTTGCGAGGTCTGCTGATCGCAGGCGTCGCTCTGATTATCGCTGGCTGGGCTTGGCATCCGTTTTTCCCCATCATCAAGAAACTTTGGACCTCTTCCTTCGTCCTCGTGGCTGGAGGTTGGAGCATGGTGCTTCTCTCCCTCTTTTATTGGGCCGTCGATGTCCGAGGGTGGAGCCGTTGGACGCCTATGTTTCTTTGGGTAGGCTCGAACCCCATTCTTCTATACATTCTATCTGGCATGGGACTCTTCCGGACCGCTGCGGAACGCCTCGCGGGCAAAGGTCTCACCACCGTTTCCTGGGTGTTACCGATGACAGCCATTGCAATCATGCTCCTGTTTGCCCGATGGTTATACCAGCGGCGGGTTTTCGTAAAAGTCTGATCGCTTCTGCAGTGCGGTCTCCTCTTTTTTCATGCAAAACAACACGCTCCTCTTTGCTTTTATCACCCTCTTCTGCACGACTGTCTCGGCGCTTTCAGAAATTAAAACTGAGACCATCGAGTACAAGGAGGGCGAGACGCTTCTCCAAGGGCTCCGGTGCTACGACACGGAGATCTCAGGCAAGCGCCCCGGAGTTCTGATCGTCCACGACTGGATGGGTGTCACAGACCAGACCAAGGCGGTCGCCGAGAATATTGCCCGACTCGGATTTGTCGCGTTCGCAGCCGACATTTACGGCAAGGAAGTGCGCCCTGCCGATATGCAGGCCGCGGCCGCCGAGTCCGGCAAATATAAAGGGGATCGCCCCATCTTGCGCAAACGAGTCACGGCAGGGTTGGACACGCTGAAAAAAGATTCGCTCGCAGATATATCAAAGATTGCCGCCATCGGGTTTTGTTTCGGGGGAACCACGGTCCTTGAGCTCGCACGCACGGGTGCGCACATTCAGGGCGTTGTTAGTTTTCATGGCGGACTCGACTCTCCCACTCCTGCAGATGGCAAAAACATAAAGGCCAAGGTTCTTGTGCTTCACGGAGCAGACGATCCTTTTGTAAAGCCATCGGACATTGCTGAGTTTCAGGAAGAATTGCGCAAGGGTGGGGCGGACTGGCAAATGGTGTATTACGGAGATGCTGTTCATTCTTTTACTCAGAAAAAAGCGGGACCGGACAAGAGCAAAGGCGCTGCCTATAACGAACCTGCGGCCAGGCGTTCATGGGATGCGATGAAGGGTTTCTTTACTGAAATTTTTGCCGTAAAATAGAGGAATATGGGCGGACTTTTTGACCTCCAAATCAATGGATTCGCCGGCGTAGATTTCCAAAGCGCACCGAGCCTTGCTGCCGTCCGACACGCTTGCGAGCAGCTCCGCAAGTCGGCCATGAAAAGGGTTCTGGCGACGTTTATCACGGATGTTCCAGATGCCCTGCTCGGGAAGCTCGAGGCGTTTGAGCGTTTCCGCGCTCAGGAGCAATGCATTGCTGAAACCATCGTCGGCTATCATCTTGAAGGGCCGTACCTCAGCGCTGAACCCGGTTATAAGGGCGCACATCCCGGGGAGTTGATGAAGGACCCTGATTGGTCGGAGTTCCGCCGCCAACAGGACGCCGCGAATGGGAACATACGGCTCGTGACGCTCGCTCCAGAGCGCAGCGGTTCGGATGATTTTATCTCAGCCGCCACCAAAGCGGGCGTGCGCATTTCTCTGGGGCACACAAATGCGAGCGAAGAACAGATCGACATTGCCATAAGCTCTGGCGCGACCCTCTGTACACATCTTGGCAACGGTTGCCCAGGTGAAATGCATCGCCATGACAATATCATCCACCGACTTCTCGCCAGAGATGAGCTGACCGCTTGCTTCATTCCAGACGGAATCCACCTTCCACCTTCCGTATTGAGAAATCTGTTCCGAGCCAAACCCGCCGGGAAAATTATATTTACGACCGATGCGATGGCGGCAGCTGGAGCTCCCCCCGGCCGCTATAACATCGGCAGGCTGGAGGTAGAGGTTGGCAGCGACCAGGTGGTGCGCCTCCCTGGAAGCCCTTACTTCGCGGGCAGCGCGCTCTGCCTGGACCGCGGAGTCGAAAACGCCGCGCGCTGGATTGGAATTAGCGTCGAAGAAGCGCGAAGTCTTGCGAGTTCTGCGCCCGCCCAAGCTCTTGGCTTCCCAACTAATCAAACGCCCGGTCTTTAAAGGAAGATAGAAGCCGCCGTGCGTCCTTTTAAATTCAAGGGTTGGCCTAAAGTCCTGTCGGGTGGTCGATGAACTCCCACGGAACCCCGAACCGCTTTGAGAGATGTTCTGCGAGCGCCTTTACTCCAAAGGTTTCTGTCGCATAGTGCCCCCCGTAAAAAACGTTCACCCCCAGCTCCTCGGCGAGCGTGTAGCTCCAGTGAGGGCCCTCACCCGTGATAAACGTGTCGATCCCCTCTGCCGCTGCCCGGGCTACCTCCGAACCGGCTCCGCCCGTCACGACCCCAACCCTGCGAGGTTTTTCTGGACCCCCAGCACACACGTGCACGGGGGAGTTGAGGGCAACGGTCAGGCGTTTTATCAATACCTCTCGGGAAACCGTACAACCTCCCACCAGTCCAGCGGGCTGGCCCTTGAGAGCCATAAAAGGTTTTAGATCTTTTAAGCCAAGGGCTTTTGCAAGCAGTACATTATTTCCAACCTGCCCGTGAATATCCAGCGGGAGATGCGCGCTGTAAACCGCGAGGTTGCCAGCCATGGCACTGCGCAGCTTGCGGTACATGGGACCGGTGATGGTGGTCGGATTCCAAAACAACCCGTGATGCACAAGCAGCAGATCCACCCCACGCTCCACCGCTGTTTGCAGGACAATCTCGCAAGCATCAACGGCAGCCGCGATCCGGTTTACTTTCCCATTGTTTTCAACTTGAAGGCCGTTAAAAGCTTGGGGGTAATCCGAAACCTGTTCAGTGGAAAGGTATTCGGCTAGATAAGCGGTGAGCTTCACTAAAGGAACCATCTGCCTATTCTAGGTATCCGAAACATTTAGGCCAGCTCTAGCGCTCAGCGGCCTCAGTGAGCCCTGCGATGCCGGAAACCGCAGGCATTTTCCGACGAGCCTTTTCTTGCCGAAAACACAACACACGGTCTAAAGTTTCTAATCATGGCTCATAGCGTCTATCATCCCTCCATCGAAGGCGCCCAGCACGGCGCAAAGTCTCTTGGCGATTTCCTCGCATATGCCAAGCGTTCTGGCGCCGCGGGCGCGCAACCTAGCAACTACATGCTCCAAGACGGAGACGGATTCAAATCCGCCTCTGATATCCGTGCCATCTTTGAAAAAAACGAACTCCTTTTGGATGGGGTTTCCGGGCACTGTCCAATCTGGGTGCACACCACGGCCTGGACGGGCTCTCCGACCATCCGTCCTTTCATTCCAGAGGACGTCGCAAAAAAATCGACCGCCGAAATTGAAGCTTGGGCAGAAACTTACGTGCTCCGCCTTATGGATTTGCTGGCCGAATTAAACATGAAGATCTTCCCGATGTTTTGGGGCGTTGCTTTCGGATGGGAAGTTGCCTCTGGTTATCCTTGGGGATTTTGGTCTGGGCCTGGATACGACCTCATAAAGGAGGGCCAGGAGCGTTTTGTGAAGAAAACCGCGAAGATTCGCGACCATGCGCGCAAGTTGGGAATCAAGCTCTGCCATGAAATCCATCCGGGATCAGCGGCAGCTACCGCTGACGAGTTTCTCTCCCTCGTCTCAATCTGCGACGGAGATGAGACCCTCGCAGTGAACGCCGACCCGTCCCACTGCTGGGAAGGTGAATCTTTTGAAAGCCGCTTTTTAAAGGTCGGAGAGCGGGTCTACGCATGCCATATTAAAAATCATACGGTGCGGCCTGGATTACCTTTGCGCTCGATGGAACCCCAATGGCAGAAACGCGCCATGCAATTCACCGACCTGGCGACAGGAGATTTGAATATGCAACGTTACGCGGAACTCATGCTTCAAATTGGCTACCCTCAACGTTATTGCAAGCTGACGGGCGCCACCTCTGCACCCCTTGTCGTTGAGGCTGAAAGCGCTCACAAAGACCTGGATTACACCAGTGCTAATGGCATTGCCTACGTACGCGACCATTGTCAGTGGCCGTCTGCTGGAGGTTCCTTCGAAGACGGCATGGGCGCATAGCGGACGGCCCCCAAGCGCCAGCACAACAGCCCCGGCAATCCGGGGCTGTTTTTTGTGCTGATATCCCACTACATCTTTTCGGGCACTTCAATCCCGAGCAACCCAAGTCCTGTTTTTAACATTCTTGCCGACACGTCGCATAACTCCAGCCGGCTCGCACGCTGATCACCTTCCGATTTAAGGACGGGGCAAGCCTCGTAAAAAGCGTGAAACGTGTTTGCAAGTTCATACAAATAATTAGCAAGCGTGTTGGGACGGTGGTCCTGAAGCACCTGCGGCAGAACCTCTCCAAACTCGAGAAGCCTTTTTCCAAGAGCAATTTCCGCTCCGTTCTCCAATCGCAGGGGGGCTCCTGGTGTCCATGCCTCGCCTGCCTCGGCAAGCTTCCGGAAAATGGACCGGATGCGCACATACGCGTTTTGAAGATAGGGCGCCGTGTTTCCCTGAAAGCTCAACATCCTTTCCCAGCTGAACATGTAGTCCCCCTGCCTGTGCGGAAGCAGATCTGCGTACTTCACAGCTCCAATTCCTATGATACGGGCTATCTCGCGCCGTTCCGCCTCAGGAAGCGCCGGGTTCCTCTCGCTTACCTGGGCAAACGAGCGCTCTTCAGCCTCGTCTAGAAGATCAGCGAGACGCACCGTTTCGCCTGAACGTGTTTTAAACGGCCTCCCATCGTCGCCCAGAATGGAACCAAACCAAACATGCGAAAGCCGGACGGTCGCCGCCGCTTCGGGCTTCCAGCGCCTGAAAATGGAGAACATCTGACGGAAATGCAACTGCTGGCGCCCGTCGGTCACATAAACAATTTCATCCGGATGCCATGTTTCAATCCGATATTGTAGTGTGGCGAGATCTGTCGTCATGTAATTGGCCGCACCGTCGCTTTTGAGGACGATTGCCGGATTGTCGCGCCATCCATCCTTGTCCTTGATCAAAAAAACATCCTCTTCTTGAGAATGACTTCCGTCGGAAAACACGCAAATAGCGCCGTCACTTTCCCGCGCGATACGCGACGCCTTTAATTTTTCAACCACCGGCTTGAGCCGTTCGTTGTAAAAACTTTCGCCCAGTGTGACGTCAAAGCGCACGCCTAAACGGCTGTAGATCGTGTCAAACTGCGACTGCGACAAGCGGATCATCTCCTTCCAAAGCAGAAGGTTTTCCGGGTCGCCGGTCTGCAGAAGAACAAGTTCGTGGCGTGCCTTTTCCAAAACCGCGATGTCATCCCGGCACCTTGCGCTCACGTTCTTATAGATTCGCTCCATTTCGAGGAGCGGATCCTGCTCAAGGGCGGATCTGTCTAAAATGGTCTTCCACCCTAGGAGAAGCATTCCGAATTGAGTGCCCCAGTCTCCGATATGGTTGTCGCGAACGATGTTGTGACCTATAAAAGCGGCAATGCGAGCAAGGGAGTCGCCCAAAATCGTCGAACGAATGTGGCCCACATGCATGGGCTTAGCCACGTTTGGGGAAGAAAAGTCGATTACCATTCCCAAGGGCCGCAACGGGCTCGGGACACCCAGCCTCGGGTCCGCTTTCATCTGCGACACGCGCTCCTGGAGCCAGTCTTCACGCAATCGGAAATTAAGAAATCCGGCTCCCGCAATTTCCACGGAGGAACAAATATCGGCAACTTGAAGTCGATCCAAAATTTGTTGCGCCACGAGACGCGGATTGGATTTACGCAGCTTGGCGAGAAGCATCGCTGCATTGGACTGATAGTCACCAAACCTAGAGTCTGAGGCCGAAGTGATCGAAAGAGGCGTAGGACCGGGATCCTCCACAGCGGCATTCAAACGCTCTTCAAGAATTGAGGGAATAGTTTCCATGAAAAAAATATCTTACCACAAGGCGGCATTTCCTTGCCCCCTTGTTAAGGTGGGGGGCAAGCGCCAGACCTTCCCACCGCATCGCCGGGGGACTGAAGCGGAAAGATGGTGATTGTTCAGCGACTCGGTGCGCCGAACACCTCCAGAATCTCCCGGCATCCCTCCGCAGAGGCCAAGCGCTCCCGGACACCTCTGTCATTCAAAAATTTAGCGATCGCAGCGAGCGTCCTAAGATGCACTTGGAACTGGTCTTTCGGGACGATGAATAAGACGATGTAACGCACGGGAGCGTGGTCCAACGAGCCGAACTCGATCCCGCCGGTGGACCTTCCGAAGGCCGCGACGACTTCGGAAATTTTCTCAGAAGAAGCGTGTGGAATGGCAATCCCGAACCCGATTCCAGTGCTCATCGTGCGCTCACGCACATGGAGCGCCTCTAACACGTCCTCCCGGTCGGTCTGCGCAATGCGTCCCTGCGCAGTGAGTAAATCAACAAGTTCCGTGATTGCCGACCACCTCTCCGTGGCCAGCATCTCGGGTATGATTTGTTCGTCCGAGAGTAGGTTGGCGAGGGTCATTGGTGGCTCGGTTCAACAGGAGTTGCAAATAGTTTTTCAAGTTAACAGGTTAGACTTATCTGACAAGCGCTGAGGTCCAAGATGCTTTAAAAATCTTCACCGGGCGGACTTTCAACTGCTTTAAACTGCCTTCCCAGGCGTCAAAGACATCCACCGCCTTTTAATGCGAGCCAATGCCACAAGGCACGCGATCTCTGAACGCTTGCTGTTTTGCGGCAATAAGCTTACTGACTTGTGTTGATGAAAAAGGTTGAAGCGATAATCAAGCCCTTCAAGATGGAGGATGTTAAAGAAGCTCTCTTGGAAGCGGGGATCGAAGGCATGACTGTTACGGAGGTTAAAGGATTCGGTCGTCAAAAAGGACACACCGAAATCTACCGCGGCAGCGAATACACTGTCGATTTCCTGCCAAAGGTGAAGTTTGAAGTCGTCGTCCCTGATGAAGCGGTTCCATCCGTTGTGCAAGCCATCATCAAGGCGGCGCGGACTGGAAAAATTGGGGACGGCAAAGTCTTCGTACTCCCGATTGAAGACGCCATCCGCATTCGCACTGAAGAGCGAGGGGCGGCGGCGCTCTAGGCAAAGGTGATTGTTGATCTCAAAAAGACCTCTGAGAATTTCAAGCCCCTGAATTTCTGAAATGGAACTGCCGCACTGGTTCACGGCCATCATTCTTGGCGTGATAGAGGGTCTGACTGAATTTCTTCCAGTCTCTTCCACGGGCCATCTCCTCATCGCCGAACACTGGTTGCCGCGCCAGACGGATCTCTTTAACGTCGTGATTCAGTCCGGCGCCGTTCTCGCTGTTATCCCCCTGTTCAGGGAGCGCATTTCGCTTCTCCTGCGGTGGCGGGAGAGGCAAAGCCAGCAACTATGGGCGCTCATCCTTCTTTCCTTTGGAATCACTGCGGCGGGCGGGATTCTTCTTGAGAAGTTTCACTTCCGTTTGCCCGAAGCTACTGGCCCAGTGGCATGGGCGCTGATCATCGGCGGCTTGATCTTCCTTCTTGTGGAGCGGATGGTTGTTCAGAAAAAACTGCGCTCAGAGCACACTTGGCCTGTAGCCGCCATTGTGGGAGCTGCGCAGCTCGTGGCTGCTGCATTTCCCGGCGCACCGCGCTCTGGCAGCACGATCATGGCCTCCATGCTCGCAGGCACGTCGCGCGTCACGGCGACGGAATTTTCCTTCCTCGTGGGGATCCCCACGAGG
>Ga0114974_10003734_pt1 | contig 11457 bp, 2 predicted proteins | sample S_130206_EF_Meta_FD_87318 | JGI IMG/M metagenome (GOLD analysis project Ga0114974, IMG submission 87318) | Freshwater microbial communities from Lake Simoncouche, Canada to study carbon cycling - S_130206_EF_MetaG | ecosystem: Environmental > Aquatic > Freshwater > Lake | place: Lake...
ACTGCAACAACTATCCTACGACAACGCGATGCAGATGCAGACTGCGCCTCAGTTGAAGGACGCTACTGCTATGGCAGGCGAAGCGGGTTTAGGCGCACTGAATACAAGTTTTACGTACAACCCATATGTAAACCAGCAGTTTACAGGCGCTAATGTTCAGCAATACATGTCTCCGTACATGGACACTGTTGTCGCACGCCAACAACAAGACGCTCAACGTCAAGCCGATATTGCCCGTCAAGGTCAAGGTGCTCAAGCTGCACGTGCTGGTGCGTTTGGTGGTAGCGGTAATATGCTTGCTAACAATCAACTTAACTCAGCGCTTGCCCGACAAAAGGGCGATATTTATGCTCAAGGTCAACAGCAAGCATTCCAAAACGCACAAAATCAATTTAACCAGTCACAAGCTCAAAATTTAGGCGCTGCTCAACTTAATGCACAACAAGGTCAGTTTGGTGCGGGTCTGGGCCTCCAAGGTTTGCAAACTGCACTAACTAGCGCAAACACACTTGGTAATTTGGGCAACACTCAGTACCAACAAAATATGGGCGTCAATGCGTTGCAAAACCAATACGGCTTGCAAGAGCAAGCGCAGATGCAAAAGGATATTGATACCAAGTATCAAGACTTCCTAAACTACCAGAACTACCCCTACAAGCAACTTGGCTTTATGTCAGACATCGTTCGTGGCGCACCATTGACTCAAACTGGGTCGACTGTATATCAGGCTCCCCCTTCAACTGCGCAGACTATTTCTTCGCTGGGTCTTGGCGCAGCGGGTATTAGCAAGCTATGGGGAGGTGCAAACGGTGGCGTGACTCAGTCTGGTGGAATTGGCGCACTTGCATTGAACAACTTGGTCTAAGGAATAATCATGATTGACATGGCATCTGTCTACGCCGAGCGGTTTAAGGGTAATCCCGATGCGCTTCGTGCTGCAGTAATGGGTCAAAGCCCTGATCCTAAATTAGATCCATATACGGCGCTGAATGCGTTGCGTTTGGTTAAAGAGTCTCAACAAATGGCAATGGCGGGTCAGGCGCAACAACCCACTTCTGCCCCCTCTATCCTTGCCCAAAATTTAGCTCCTCCCACACCGCCACAAGGTCTGGCTGGAATGATGCCTATGGGCGCTCCCGCAGGTCAAATGCCACAAAGACAAGCCCCCGCTCCTCAAGCTCCTGTTATGCAAGCATCTGGCGGTTTAGCTGGTATGCCGACTCCTGATGAAGACTACGCTAACGGCGGTATTGTTGCGTTCCAAAGTCAGGGGTATGTTGATCCTAAATTTACCGAGGGTATGGTAGCCAACGCAGCTACAGATGATCCTTTGTCTCGACTGCTAGCCGAGGCTGGGGTAGCTGAGCCTGTAACTACAGACGACACAACTGGGGGTAGCCCAGCTATGCGGGATGAAGCTTTCCAAAATTATTTAGAGTCTCGTGGGGTTATTAAAGGCATGAAGGATGAAGACTTTACGCCAGAAGAAGCTAGAAAATACAGACAAGACTATTACGACTTTTCCCAGAAAAATGCTGGCCCCGATATTTACGAACCTGCTAACAAACGACTTAGAGAACGAGAAGAAGCACGGGGTAAAAATACAAGCCAAGGTCAAGGTCTGGCTTTACTAGCTGCTGCTGGAGCTATCCTTGAAGGTAATACTCTGGCTCGTGGTGCGTCAAAAGCATTCCCTGTATTTGCCAAAGAAATGGGCGAAGTACAGCGTGCCGACATAGCTGAACAACGGTCTATTGAGAGCATGCAGTTTTCTTTAGCCGACGCACAACGTAAAGAACGCATGGGTGACATTCGTGGCGCACAGGCAGCTATGGAGACTGCACGTAAAGCTAAAGCTGACGCTAATAAGTTTAACCTTAACAAAGCTGTTGCTCTGGGTACTTTGGATGCTAAAGCACTACAGTCTTTACGCCCTGCTGGTAAAGCTGCTGGCACTGGAGAAGCTAAAGAGCAACCTCTTGATCGCGTAACGGCTGCTATGAATGACAAGCTTATTGAGATGAGGGCTAAAGATCCTAACGACCCACAAATTCCAGTTTTGGAAGCCAAGATTAAAGGTCGTAAAGAGATTATTGGTATGGGTAAAGAAGGCCCAACTGCGGCTCCTAGAGCAGCGGCAGCGCTTACAGCAAAACAAAACGAATCCGTGGCAAAAAGTATGGCTGTGTGGGAAGGTGGCGGCGAAGCTAGAAAAGCAAAAGCGGCGGGCAATTACGATGAGGTTGCGGCGGCTAAGAAAGAAGCCCTGCGACAAGATGCTTTACGCGGTGTATTTGACGGCGGCGACGAAGCCCCTAGCGTTATTACCCCTAAATCTACCCCTACCATTAAACCCGGGACTAGATTAAAATTTAATGCGGCAGGCGAAGAGATTAAATAAAGGGTTCCTATGGCAATCGAGGCACAACTCGCGGATGGGCGTATTCTTGAGTTCCCCGATGGCACAGATCCAGCGGTAATTCAGTCCACCGTTAAACGTTTGGTTACAGGGGGCAAAGCTACGCCCAAGCCTACGCAAGTTGCGGAGCCCGAAGTCGAGTATGACTCTGGTGATGCAATGGGAACTGGTGCACAAGCAATCATGGCTCAGCCTAATAGGGAAAGAAAAACCTATACGGGCAGTGTGTTTGACACGCAGCCGTTTGAGCCTAAGTTTGACCCCGCAGAAGCCAATCGGTTATCACGCCGTGCGTATGCAGAAGCTGCTACAAAACCGCCGAGACGTACCCAATACGTACAGGCCACACCAAAAGAACAGCTTGAAAGAACCGCTGGGCAAGCTGCATTAGACACAACAATTGGTGTGCTACAAGGCGCTGTAGGCGTACCTAAAACCCTTGCTGGAATGATAAATGCTGGAGACAACCCAGTTGCTAGGTTCTATGAAGAAGCTACTCAAGCTGGTCAACGGGCTAAATCTCCTTATCTACAAAGCCAAGCCGCCGAGCGCGAAGCGTTTGTTAAGCAAGTAACGGCTAACCAAGGTGAACTTGCCGGAACACGGGCTGCGTTTACCAGTATGTTTAGTCCTGCCGGTGCGGATATAGTTGCCCAAGGTGCTGGTTCCATGGTTCCAACTGTGGGTATGAGCTTGCTTAAGCTTGGGCAAGCATCTATGGCGGCAGTAAATGCTTTATCTGTTGGTGGTGAAGCAGCCCAAAATACTGCGCAAAAGCTTGGCCAGATGAGCCCAGAAAACTGGAGTAACAGCAGTGCATACCAAGAGCTGCGCGATTCTGGTATGTCTCATAGAGACGCAGTTAACATGCTGGCTCCATTGTTTGCAATGCCTAATCAGTTTCTTGGCGTGCTTATTGGTAAGGTATCAGGTTCAACAGGTCTTGAAAAAACCCTTGCTGGTAAATCTATTACTGGTGGTGCAAGAGAAAGAGCCGCACGTGCTGGCGCTGAAGTGCTCGGCGAACAAGTTGAAACTCTAGTTCCATCTTTTGTGGCTAACGTTACGCAGCGCATATTTGACGATAAGCAAGCGCTTACTGAAGGACTTGGAAAAGAAGCTGTTGAAACTGCGTTTGGTACTGTCCCGGGTGCGGCTTTGGCTGCTGCTGGTCGTGCGGGTAAACCAAGAATAAATGTTGCGCCGGTTACATCAAAACCCGCAACTCCTCAACAACAAGTTGTAACGCCTGAGCAAGAACGAGTTGAGCCTACATTTGATGCGGCTGCATTTGATAGAACCGCGCCCCCACCACCTACAACACCCACTGCACCTGCCCCCGTAGCGGAAGCAGTTGCGCCCACTGAACAAGTTAAAGCTATTGCCGAGCGTCTACAAAAGCGCGGCATCTCACGTAAAGCCGCCTTAGCTATGGCAGAAAGGGAAGTTAAAGCAAATGAGCCTACGCCGGACGAAACAGGAGGAGCAGCAAATGTTGCTGAGCCTATCAGTACTCCAAGTGGAGAAAGCGTTGAGGTGGCTGGACAGCCCAGTACAGAGCCCGCCCCCGGAGGAGTTGGAGTCACTGAGCCAAGTGGAGTGGTACCTACTGGACAGAATGTTGCAGGAGCTACTGTTGGAAAAACAAGCGAGCCGACTGCATTAGAAGAAGCACGTCAAGACAACATAATTAGCCTAGGTGAAAAACGTAAACAACGAATTGCTGAAATAGAAGACGCTGCTAGAGCTAAGTGGAACGTCGGATTATTTAACGAAGCTTTACAGAATCAGCTTAACGTATTAACTGATTTACATGTAAAAGGAATTGCTACCAATGAAGATGTAAACAATTTTGAAAACGCAATAGACAATTCAGATGACTCAATGATTGCCGTTGCAAAAATAGGTAAGCTTCTTGCGCCTCTAAAGAAAGCGAATAGAGCTGCAGAACAACAAAGAATTGAAACGCCCGCTGCAAACGAAGAAACCCCAACTGAAGGAGCCGAACTTGGCACTGAAACCACTGAAGCCGTCGAAGCAACGCAAGAAGGACAAGAAGCACCAGCAGCCGGAGCAGTAGCCGGTAAGCGTGGGCCCAAACCTAAACCCGCTGAAGTCAAAGCGCAGATAAGAGTAAGCCGTAACGAGCAAAACCGAATTAATAACTACGCCGAAGACAAACGAAAAAAGTTTGTTGCCCAGCTTCAGCAGACTCTTACGCCGGAACAGATTGAAGAACTTAGCTTTGAAGAAGCTGAGCAAGCTGAGATTGACGCACGCCAGTCTCGGCGCAGTGCGCTTCGTGGTTTGGTAGAACTACAGGATAACCCTAACATTGCTCGCGGCAGCGCGGTGGGTAAACGTATTAGCGCAGCTATTAAAGATTCTAAGGCTACGGAAGCAGAGCTTGCTGACATTCGCCGGGGTATCAAAGCAGCCAAAGATGTTCTTACTGGCCCCAAAGAAGATGTACTCGGCGCAGTTGCAGCCCCGGGCGTATCGGGTAAGACAGAATCTAAAGCTAGCAAGTCAGCGGACGTTAGGGTAGACAAGCCCGATGCAGGCTTTAGCAAAATAACTAACGGCTCACAAGCAATTGCGCAAATCGTTAAGAACGGTAGTTTGTTCCAGCGGTTTGTTGCGCAGCGCATTCGCAACTTTGTAGTTGGCGTTAAGTTCGTAGTTGTTGAAGAGGGTGATGCAACCCCAGAAAACATCCTTGCCGAGATGGAAGGCGCACGTGGTTTATTTGTTTATACCCCGGGGCAGAAAGACCGTACCATATACGTGCGTGGTAGTAGCTTCGGAGACCAACAAGGCATTAATAACGTAACAGTGCTACACGAATTGCTGCACGCAGCAACGGCTAGTCGTATTCAAGCAGGTCTATTAAAAGGGTTTAAGAACGCCAGCCTACAGAAGTTTATGCGCGAGATGGGCGGCGTAATGAAGAGTGCGGAAGATGCGTATCGTGCGGGCATACGTACTGGTGCTGTCTCTAGCGATCTTCAGGATTTAGTTGAGGCCGACGCAGAGAATGTAGAGTTTGACGATAAAGGTCGTCCTAAGTTCCAAATATTTAACGACCACAACGAGTTCTTGGCTTACGGCATGTCTAGCCCTGAGTTTCAGAAGTTCTTAATGGGCGTGCAGGGCGTACGTAAAGAGACAAGCATATTTGCTAAGTTCACTAATAGCATCCGTGATTTGTTTGGTATTAAACAGGGTGAAGCTACTGCGTTCTCTGATCTGATCGACATTACCGACAAGATGCTCAACACAAGGTTGACTGCGGTCAAAATGGGTAGGACTTCACTTCAGCAAAAAGGCCCGCTTACCGAAGAGCAAAAGGCGCAGAGGGAAAAAGAGAAGGCCGTCTCGCGTGCAATTAAAGCGGTTGACCGAAGCTTTGAAGCTGAAAAAATTTCAGATGAAACTACAGTTCTGCAACGCTTACGTAGCCTTGACGTAGCACCAGTGTTAAAAGAAGCTGCAAAGGGTATGAGCTATGTGCAGAAACAAGCCATATCAAAAGCACTTTCAACTCCGCTAGTCGCTGAGATTGGTGGCGTAAATGTAGAAGAGCTTATAAACACTAACAGTCTGCTAGAGCAGATGGAAGCTGCAAAGATGGAAATGCTTCGGGCTGGCGCTAAAACAGTCGAAGATATAAAGCGCCTTCTGCCTACAGAGGCAAGCCGTAAAAAAGTTTCCCGCGCCGCGCTTGTGTTCACTGCTTCCAGAGTTGACCCACGGGTAGACAAGTCTGTAGTTAGGCTTAACAGAATTTATGAAGACCTTACTGATAACGAGAAGAAAGCGCTCGATGAAATCGTTAACTACTACGACGACATAGCCGACAACTTTGACTACCTATTAGGAGAGAACGCCAAAGCGCTCAGACCCGGAGAAGCCGCTAAGTTAACCGCCGCCTTGCGTGAAGTGCTTGGTAAAGATAATCGTATTCCGTTCTACGTTCCACTGGCCCGCGATCAAGACGGTAAGTATTACTTGCGTGTCGGCACTACTGAATTCCACACACGTAAATCTTTGGCGGAACGTGACCGCTTAGCCGAGGCTATTGCTGAAGAACGCAACACCACTGTAGAGCAATTACTGCAAGACAAAGAGATTGAGGTTGGCGACGACATTGAAGTACTGCGCAAGAAAGTGCTCGACTCTAGCGATGCTCTGCGTAGGATATTCATCATGATTGAAGATGCCGACTTCACAGCCGAAGAGCATGGTGCGTCTTTACAGCAAGCCAAAGATGGCATGAAGGACTCTATATTCCAGCTATGGTTGCACATGCAACCTGAGAGCAGTGCACGTAAACAATTTATTCATCGTAATAAATCTACGCCCGCTGGTTTCCGCACGGACGTAATTCAGAACTTGGCAGAGTCAGTGCTTAAGTTTTCCAACAATATGGCAAGGTTGGAGTACGCTCCACAACTGCGCCGGTCTATCTCTCAGGCACGTGCTTCTATCGAAAACAGAAATGAATTCACGCCATACGTAGCTGAGATGGCACTAAGGGTAAACGATACCTTAGCTCCTGATAAGCAAAGTACAGCCATGGGGCTTGCACGTTTTGGTAACTCCTTTACCTTTGGCTACTACATGAGTGAATCCACTGCGTTGTTGCAGTTACTCAGTGTGTATCAAGTTGGCACAGCCCAACTAGCTAAGCAGTACCCACTAGCTGCAGTTGCTAAAGAAGTAGCAAAGATGAGTAAGGTGTGGAGCACCGTAGGCGTAAAGAACGAGTACGGCGAATGGGTTATGCCCACGATCGAGCAAGCTTTAAATTTAGAAACCCGCCCAACCGATTCGGCTAAAGTACGGCTAGACAAGGAACAAGACCGCGCATTTATTGAAGCGATGCACGTGCGCAATGTTTCTGAAGCCACTGGCGCTAGAGACTTGCAAGGGTACAAAGACTTGCCGACTGAAAAATACGGCAGTAAGTATGAACAAGCTAAACGTATAGGTCGGTTTGTGGTAGGCGGCCTTATCCATGCGACTGAGCGCCTGTCCCGCGAGTTCATGTTCATGTCAAGCGCCCACTTGATCCGCGATAAAGCCGTTGCTGAATTCCGCAAGACTGCGGAGTATAAGAATGCCCCAGACAAGATAGCCGCAGAACGTGCGTTCGGTGAAGCTAACATAGACACATGGGCAGACAAAGCTGCTAAAGATACAAACGCGGCCTTGTTTAACTACAGTGAGTCGGCTAAGCCACGTTACATGCGCGGCGCAGCGGGCAGAGTTGCACTGCAGTTCTTCACATATCAGCTAAACGTAGGCTCATTCATTGCTCGTAACTTCATTGGGATGATTAAACCTTTGCCCGGTGAAACACGTGTTGAGTGTATGCGGGCCTTCTCCACGCTTATGGCTACTACCTTTTCCCTAGGCGGTACACAAGCATTGTTTGGCGGGCCGATTGTGCTTGGACTTATATCAATCATTATGAAGCTGTCCAAAGGGGCAGACGAGCCTGATGAACTAAAAGATATTGATTTGTACGAGCGCTATAAGATCTTCTTGCATGAACAACTTGGTGATGTAACCATAGGCGGTAAGCCCCTTTCTAAGATTGTTGACCAAGGCCCGTTGAATGCGTTTACTGGTTTGGATGTTTCATCCCGTGTGAGTGTGAGCAATGTATTAACACCGCCAGAAGTTAAGGCGGCTAGGACTCCACGAGAAGGTGTATTAAATTATGCGCAAATGTATGGAGGTGCAAATCTTCAAGCGGTTTTGTCTATTGCCGACGGGGTGGACTTGCTCATTAAAGGTGAGCACTATCGTGGCGCTGAAAAGCTTGTACCTTGGGCATTTGCCCGTAATAAGATGACTGCGTATCGCCAAGCAACAGAAGGTGAAAAGGGTCTCAAGCTTGGCGACGAAGTTGTTGAAGCTGAGTTGTTCTACACAGGTGAGTTGGTTGGGCAAGCAGTCGGTTTACGCCCCGTGCTTCTAAGTGACGTTACAGCGGCAAACCGCAAAGCGCACGAAGTTGTAATGAAAGTTGCTGCTAAGCGTCAATCTATTCTTGACAGCCTTGACCGAGCCGATCGTAAAGGTGATGACAAAGCATATCTTGCGGCGTTGGAAGATCAAGAAAAATTCAATGCAAAGACTTCTCTTGAATTCCCACGAATGAAGATAAGCGAAGAAGACAGATACAACTTTATTAAAGGTCGTAACGAGGCTCGTAGAACTTCGTTTGGTGGATTCCAGTACACACCTCAGAACGAAGTTATCGCCGAACAAATTACTAATCGCTCGCGTGAGGCACTGGTCAAACGAGAGAAAGAGATACGCGAAAAAAATCCCCAGTGATTAGCCGGGGATAAAAGGAGAGTAGCAACCAACTCAGGAAATCTCAGGGTTCAGTCTAAATTAAACTCGCCATACACGCAAGCCTTTAATACCTTCTTCTATAACTACTTTCGTAACAGTAGTCATCTTTAACCGTCTACTTATTGCCGCAATTGTTCCCCGGGCGGCTTTCTCGTCAATGCAGGGTACAAAGAAAGAATAGCCGCGCCGGAATTTAGACCAGTCAATCTGATACGACACTGTCTCGATTTTCATCTGCGGCTACAAAGGTATCCATCTGTAAGAACTCGGCGGCTGATGCGTCAAACTTCAGCACCCGAACTGCGGGGGATACAACCTTCATGCCCTTGGACATTCGCTTGTTCACACCCTCTAAGTAAATTTTGGCGTTACCCAATTCTTTCAAGGTCGTCTTGTAGTTGATTTGTTGCTTGACGCAGAAGTCTTTAAATTGTTTGGCCGCGATAAAGAGTTCTTTGGTATCTGGCTCGTAGCGTATGAGCAGCTCTCCACGGGGCTCGAGCATGGGCATAGACTGCAGGTTACTACGAGCATCGACTTCACCATTTACAACTAAAGCATTATTAATGTGGGCGTTAACAAACTCACCAAGGATTGTTACGGGTGTTGAGTTTGGTGCTTGAATCTCATGTCTCATGTCGCCGAGCATGCCTTTGAGCCAGTCGTACACAGCCTTCATATCGTAGTCGTGCAGTTCCAGTTGAGACGCAATCAAACCACCAGCTATGTTGCACGCTGACACACCTGACCAAAATCGCTCCTTCTGATTGAACTGTACTTCCCTATCAAGCCGAGCCTGAATCTTACGTACCAAAGCTATTGCTTCTTCCAAGTTGTTGACGAGCCATTGAATGTAAATTTCACCGGCATGACCAAAGTTCTCTCGAAGCTGATGGTCAAACATCTGCTTACCCTCTTGCACCTCAATGATGCCGTTTGGTTCAATCTTGTACTCAAGCAGACGCATAGACTCACCATCGGGCGTATTCTTTGCCACACCTAGCTTTTCATAGAAGCTGGCGTTTGCCGAGCACAAAGTCATACCCTGCCAGCTAGTGTTGTTAACACGCAAGGTATTGGTCTGCCCGTTCATTTTGTTTTTGCCCCGGCCTTGGCTGATGCTGTACGCCAAGTCAGAGAACTCCATACCACTAAGGTTGGTGATCTCGTCAATCGTATTAGGCAAGTTGTTCATTACGCCAAGCTGGTGCATCTTTGCGTTGAATGTATCCTTGTACATGGAGGTCAACCCTTTGGGTTCACCATACACACTGTTGCACATAAACAAGGCAGTCGATTTACCTGAACCAGACTCAGGGTGAATCACGTTAATGATTGCACCTTCAAGACCTGTAAATTTCAACAGTGGTGAGCCAAATGCCGTGAGTGCGGCAAACGCATGGGGTTCAAGCCCCGGTCTAGCGTACATGTTGAACGCTTCTTTCCACTTCTCCATCGTGCCTTTGACGACTAGTTTTGCGGCAATATCTTTTGTAACGCTTGACGGCGGGCTGTAAAACACTCCGTCTTTTGTAATCTCTCGATCACCGAGAATGAACTTACTGTTCCCCTCTACCCAACCAAACTGAGTTCTCATGGTCTCTGCCTTTTTAATGTATTGCAAATTTTTTATAAAGAAAACAACATACCTTGCAAGCAATTCATACTGTGCTTTGTGGGCTACAACTCCGTTGTGCGCTAACTGTTTGCGCAACTCATCAGGTGAAGAGATACCCATCGTAGGGATGCTGAACTCTCTGACACCATCGTGCGGTAAATGCAAACGAAACAAAGCTATCTCGCCAAGCTCAGGGTCACGCATACGCTTGACTACGTACAAGTCATGCTCGTACACAAGTTTGGGCTCGGCTTCATCATCTTCGCTCTCAGGGCGAATGTAGACACCACCCTTCTTCCCACGAAAGAATGGAAATGGGTACTCTGGTATATGTTGTATCTCAACCTCACCGTCTGAATCTTCGACGGCATATTCGTTATCTTCTGCATCGGCTTCTTCAATCTCAACACCGAGCATGATGGGCGATTTAATTTTGCCTCTATGGATGCAACCCTCGCAGCCTTGCGGATTGAGTTTTGCAAATGTCGCGCAGTGGTGTGGGCCACCTTTGCTACGTAAATTGTTAACTTTATTGTCAACCTCTACAGCATCGTAACCCTCATGCTGATTCGACAGTTTATGTGCGGCCTTGTCTCCGTCTACGCAAAAAGCTGCAATAGAAAGAGCGGATCTCCACAACGGTTCTTCAATGTCGTTTTGATTTTCAAAGCAGTGATTAAGTTGGGCGCACCCACCTTCACCCTTCATCATGATCGTCTTAAACCGCTTGACCTTGTTGCCCATTAGTGCTTCCATCATCGGGCTCATTGAGCGCGGAATGAAATCAGGTACATCGTCTTTTGGTTCAGGCGCGCCAAGCAAGTCTTTAACTTCTTGGTATGTCATGCGAGGCGTCAGTTCATTTAGTACTGTTACCTCTTTGGGCTCTTCCTGTTTGAAATTGAATGTGCCGGGGATGCGCAGGATACGTGAAGCCTCAAAAACTGAGGAGTCCACAATCAACCCTTGCTCAACGCACAACTCACGAAGCCGATTGGCTAGTGGCTCCCACTCTCGGCGAGACACTGTTTCTTCTAGTAGCCAGTAC
>Ga0114974_10003736_pt1 | contig 11453 bp, 11 predicted proteins | sample S_130206_EF_Meta_FD_87318 | JGI IMG/M metagenome (GOLD analysis project Ga0114974, IMG submission 87318) | Freshwater microbial communities from Lake Simoncouche, Canada to study carbon cycling - S_130206_EF_MetaG | ecosystem: Environmental > Aquatic > Freshwater > Lake | place: Lake...
GATGGAGATCACGGAGATTGCCCTCAGCGCAGTCACAGATGAATTCATCGCCTTTATTCGTGCATTAGAGGTTTCGGGAGAAGGCTGGCGCCTTGACCAGGCAACAGAGTTCTTAGTCGTAGCTGCCACCCTGCTAGATCTCAAAGCTGCTCGCCTCTTGCCTAGTGGTGAAGTTGAAGATGAAGAAGACCTCGCCCTCCTTGAGGCTCGCGACCTCCTCTTTGCCCGTCTGCTTCAATATCGAGCTTTCAAAGAGATCGCCTCGACTTTCAATGATCGAATCCTGTTAGCTGATAAGTCCTTCGCTCGAGTCGTCGCCCTCGATCCAGCCCTGGCCACACTCCTTCCAGAGGTGCTTATTGGCGTGGGGGCTCAGCGCTTTGCCGCCATAGCCGAGCGAGTGCTCACGCCTAAGGTTGCACCTGTCGTAGCAATCGAACACCTTCATATGCCCCTTGTGAGCGTGGCTGAGGAGTCTAAGTTGGTCGTGGAGGCCCTTCGACGCTCAAAGAGCATGAGCTTTAGAAACCTTATTTCCGATGCCTCCAGCACCCTCGTTATCGTTGCCCGTTTTCTAGCTTTGCTCGACCTATATCGACAAGGAGCGCTGCGCTTTGACCAAGTGGTAGCGCTAGGCGAACTTCAGATCAGATGGACAGGCTCAGATTCTGGTGAGGTCGAGGTAACTGATGAATTTGATATACCCGTAGATATGAGCCTGCTCGATGCAGAGTCAGTTGTGGATGAGAGCAAGGGGAGTGAAGATGTCTAATCCTGAGGTTGAGCGTTCGATAGAGGCGATCTTGATGGTCGTCGATGAGCCAGTGAGTGAAGTGATTCTCGCCCAGGTTCTCGAAAAGCCGGTCGAGGAAATCGAAGCAGCCCTTGCCACTCTGGAAGCAAGCTATGGCGAGCGTGGATTTACCCTCAAAAAGATATCTGGGGGATGGCGCTTCTATAGCGATCCAGAATATTCAGCGGTGGTAGAGAAATTTGTCCTCGATGGGCAACAGTCCAGGCTCACCCAGGCGGCACTTGAGACCCTTGCCGTTATTGCTTACCGCCAACCCGTCTCTCGCGCACGCACATCGGCTATCCGCGGCGTCAATGTCGAAGCAGTTATGAAGACTTTAGTCACGCGTGGATTGGTAGAGGAGTCCGGAGTTGAGCACGAAACGGGTGCGATCCTCTATAAGACAACGACCTTTTTCCTTGAGCGCCTAGGTTTGAATTCACTTGAGGATCTTCCAGCGCTGGCTCCATATCTGCCTAATCTGGATGCCCTCGACGAAGTGCTCGATTCGCTTACTGACTAAGCATCTTCTAGACTCTCCCTACACTTGACTGTCGGGAATGGATAGCCACATGGCCGAAATGCGCCTCAATAAAATAATCGCTGACGCTGGAATTACGAGTCGTCGCGGAGCAGATGAACTGATCTCAGATGGTCGAGTCACCGTCGATGGATATGTCGTACGCGAGCTAGGCAAGAAAGTTGACCCTGAAAAGGTTCAAGTAATGGTTGATGGTGAGACAATTACGCGTTCAACGACTAAGACTTATCTTGCACTTCATAAACCAAAGGGTGTTTTGTCAACCATGTACGACCCTGAAGGACGCCCTTCATTGAGCGACTTTATCGACCTTCGTCGTGAACGCTTATTCCACGTGGGCCGCCTCGATAAGGACTCCGAGGGTCTTATTTTGCTGACAAATGATGGGGATCTGACCTTTAGAGCGACCCACCCATCCTTTGGATTAGAAAAGACGTACATAATCGAATTTGATGGAATTTTGCCCTCAGGCGTCGAAAAGACTCTTTTGAAGGGGGTAGAGCTAGAAGATGGAATAGGTCGAGTTTTATCCTTTCGCGAACTATCGCCTCGTTGGATTGAAGTTTCGATTCACGAAGGCCGCTATCACATCATCCGACGACTCATGGAAGCTGTCGGCGTCGATGTCTTAAGATTGGTGCGAACCAAGTTCGGCCCGATCTCACTAGGGGATACGACTGAAGGCCGTTGGCGAGACCTCCATGACGGAGAGTTGCTAAATCTGCGTAACGCTTTAGGTATGTAACCTTAAAACGCTTTAAGGTTAATAAGACAAAAACCGCTATATCAATAAATAGGTATTAGTTCAGGATAGTAGCGATTTATCGATAATGGTCATGCGCAAAGTGTTGCCATAAAACCTATAAATCGATATTTCTAAACTTCTAATGATCATCGCTCTAGAGGGATTACAACATTACCTTTGTAGCAAAAAGGTTATATCGATAAATGGCTAAATTTCTAAGACATCATTGAATTCATCGTCGAATTTTTACGTTTCCCAGTACCATTAGCCCATGTCTACACGTGCCATCAGGGGAGCGATACAAATCGCCGCCGATACCGAAGGCGATATCAATGAGGGTGTAGCCCAGCTTTTGAAGGCGATTATGGATGCAAACAAGATTGAGCTCGATTCGATTATTTCTGTTCTTCTGACGTCGACCCCAGATCTAACTGCGGCCTTTCCGGCAGCCGGGGCTCGTGCCCTTGGATTCACAGAAATTCCACTCATGTGTGCGGCGGAAATCGATGTCAAGGGTGCCCTTGAGCGTGTAATCCGAGTCATGCTTCACGTCGAAAGTGATCTAAAAGCGAACGAAATTTCCCATATTTATCTAGGTGGAGCTCAGGCTCTTCGCCGCGATATTGCCCAGTAATCGAGCACCCATGTCATCGTTTTCGGGAGTTCGAATCGTAGGTTCAGGCCTAATCGGAACATCAATCGCTTTAGGCCTAGCGAAAAACTCCATCCCAGTAGATTTAGTAGATAGCGATTCTAGAAGTGAGAACCTCGCCAATGATTTGGCTATGGGGGAGAAAGTTGTGGATCCGGAGCTAGTGATCTTCTCTTTGCCTTCTCAGCACTTATCCATGGTCATCGAGCGCGAATATGCACTAAACCCTAAGTCGACCTTTATAGATATTGGCAGCGTAAAGACCAATCCTTTAGTAGCTATTTCATCTTCGAAGCTACCTTTGTCGCAGTTCGTGGCCACACACCCCATGGCAGGGCGTGAAATCGGGGGTCCTGAATCGGCGCGAGGAGATCTTTTTGAAGGACGTAGTTGGGTTTTGACCCCGCAGGAAAGCTCGCCGCATTCAATTGAAGTGGCACGAAAGCTTGTAGAACTTTTAGGTGCGACGCCTATCGAGATGGAGCCAGTGGAGCACGATAAGGCTGTCGCCGCTATTTCCCATCTGCCACAAATCCTCGCTTCAGCGCTAGCGAAACAACTAAACGATTTTCCGGATGAATGGCTGGCATTAGCAGGTCAAGGATTACGCGACACAGTTCGTATCGCTGGCTCTGATCCCAAATTGTGGCAAGAAATTATTTCAATGAATCGCACAGAGATTGCCCCGGTGCTGCACGCTCTGATCAATGACTTGCAAGCATTTGAAAAGTTGTTAGTTAGCAATGGTGATAATTCAGAAACGATAGGCAACTACATTCAAGAAGGCCGCGATGGTCGGGCAAAGATTCCTGGCAAACATGGAGGCAAAGCACGTAATTATTCTTACCTGCCAATTGTTATTCCGGATGCACCAGGAAATCTCGCTGCAATATTTAATATTTGCGCTGAGATTGAAGTAAACGTAGAAGATTTATCTATTGAACATTCACCTGGACAGCTCACTGGTTTGATTACTTTGGGACTTTCGCAACAAGGTGCAGAGAAATTGTCACAGCATTTGATTTCAAAAGGATGGAATGTCCATCCAGTGCGCAAATAGAGAATAGACTGACCTTATGGCCATAGTCGTAGCAATTGATGGCCCAAGTGGCGCTGGTAAATCGAGTACATCTCGTGCCATTGCGCAACGAGCTGGTTGGAATTATTTAGATACCGGTGCGCTTTATCGCGCCGTTACATGGTTGGCACTAGATAAGAAAGTTGAAAGCGCGCAAGATATTCTCAAAGAATTGGGTCGTGCACCTTTACGTTTTGTTGCTAATCCAATTTCACCATCCATCTTTGTTGGTGACACGGATGTAACGCAACAAATCCGAAGTGATGAAGTGACAGATTCTGTTAGTCGCATAAGTGCAATGCCTGAAATTCGTGCGGAGTTACTCAATGTCCAACGATCAATGATCAATGATGCGCAGCGTGGAATTGTTGTTGAAGGTCGCGATATCGGAACTGTTGTTTTTCCAAAAGCGCCACTAAAGATCTACTTGACTGCCGATCTCGATGCACGTGCAGATCGCAGAGAGAAGGAACTGCCGATCGATAGAGATGTTGCAGAAGTGGCGCAATCATTGAGCGATCGCGACCATACTGACTCAACTCGAGCAGTATCGCCATTGGCTCTAGCCCCCGATGCCGTAAAAGTTGATTCCACACTGCTTTCATTGGAAGAAACTGTCGAACGTATTTGGGAGATTCTCAAAGAGCGTTCACTATTAGGTTTGCCAATTATCGCAATTCTCGGGCGACCAAATGTTGGAAAATCAACTCTTATCAATCGTTTCATAGGTCGTCGCGAAGCAATTGTTGAGGATACCCCAGGTGTTACTCGCGATCGCGTTCAGTACGAATGTGAATGGGGCGGTCGCCGATTTATTGTCATGGATACAGGTGGTTGGGAATCCAAACCCGATGGAATTTCTGTTCAAGTAAGTGCTGGCGCAGAACTTGCTATGCAAGAAGCTGATGTTCTTGCATTCGTTGTTGATGCACAAGTTGGCGCACTTGATGAAGATGACATTTTAGTTCAAGAATTGCGCAAAGCAAAGAAGCCAACAATCTTGGTAGCTAATAAAGTTGATGGTGAACGCGAAGAGTCAGATGCGCACGCATTGTGGAATCTTGGACTTGGTGAGCCATATTTTGTTTCTGCGTTGCATGGTCGCGGCAGCGGAGATTTACTTGATCGTTTGATTGAAGTGTTACCTGAAGTCGGTGGAGCGCAATACAACGATGGGTATCGACGTGTTGCACTCATTGGCCGCCCTAACGTTGGTAAATCAAGTTTGCTCAACGCACTCGCTGGTGAGAATCGTGCAATTGTTGATGATGTCGCGGGAACAACTCGCGATCCAGTTGATGAACTAATTGAATTTGGTGGGTCGATCTGGAGATTTGTCGACACAGCTGGACTACGCAAACGCGCAAACCAAGCGTCAGGTACGGACTATTACGCAACGCTTCGAACTCAAGCAGCTTTGGAGAGATGTGAAGTTGCAGTGGTCGTACTGGATGCCTCCATTCCAATTTCAGAACAAGATTTGCGCGTCATCACGATGGTTGAAGAGGCCGGCAAAGCGATGGTTATTGTGATGAATAAGTGGGACTTAGTTGATGAAGATCGAAGAGATCAACTGGACCGCGAAATCGATCGACATCTTGACCAGGTGGAGTGGGCACAGCGCGTCAACGTCGCGGCTAAGACTGGTTGGCACAGAGATCGTTTAGCACCGGCGCTTCGTACCGCACTGGATAGTTGGGAACGACGTGTTCCAACTGCAAAGCTCAACTCATTCCTTGGCGCTCTCATTGGCGCAACTCCGCCGCCTGTACGTGGTGGAAAGCAGCCGAAGATTTATTACGCAACCCAGGCAGGAATCGCCCCTCCGAAATTCGTTGTCTTCTCCAGTGGATGGATTGAAGCCTCATATCGCCGCTTTATTGAGCGACGCTTGCGTGAGGAATTCGGTTTTCCAGGAACTCCTGTCATGGTTGCGATTCGGGTAAAAGAGCGCGATTAGCATGAATAGATCTCTACTCACTATTCCAAATGCTCTGACATTTTTGAGAGCCCTTGGGATTCCTCTATTTCTCTACCTTGCTTTATCTCTAGAAGCCGACGGTTGGGCCATATTTGTTCTAGCACTCGGGGGAGCAACCGATTATTTTGATGGAAAATTGGCCCGAGCTTGGGGACAAGAATCTCGCTTTGGTGAATTAGCAGATCCTGGAATCGATCGTCTCTACATCGTCGCAACACTTGTCGCCCTCGTTATGCGTGATGCGATTCCTTTATGGATTGCCATCGTCTTACTTGGACGAGATGTATGTCTGGGAATATTGACTATCGCTTTAAAGACTCGCGGCCACGGTCCAATGACTGTTACCTATTTGGGTAAAGCTGCAACCTTCAACCTCATGTATGCCTTTCCCTTTCTTCTTTTAGCCTTGCAGCAGTCATGGGTCGGAACTTTGGCTTTCATTCTCGGATGGTGTTTTGCTATCTGGGGAATCGCCCTCTACATTTCTACCGGTATCGCATATTTTGCTAAAGGCCTTGATCTTTATCGTCACGGAAAGCGAGTTGGGTAAATGTCACAGATTCCTGATGCATTGCATTACACAAAAGAGCATGAGTGGGTTGGCACAACATCGGATAGTTCTGTTCTTCGTGTCGGTATCACAGATTTTGCGCAGAGCGCTTTGGGTGACATTGTGTATGTGCAATTACCGAAGGTAGGAGAAACCGTCACTGAAGGAAAAGTGTGTGGCGAAATTGAGTCGACGAAAAGCGTTTCGGAAATATTCTCACCAGTGACAGGTACTGTCACTTCTGTCAATGAAGTCTTAGTGGGAAATCCTGAAATTATCAACTCCGATCCATATGACAAAGGTTGGTTGCTTGAAATTACCGTAAGCGCAGCGGCTTTAGAGCTTATGAGTGCGGCGGAATACGCAACTTTTACCGCTTGACCTAACGCCATTGACTCTCTAGTGTCACCCTTAAGTTGAAGGTGATGGAGGTGGAGAGCAATGAATGCAGCAGAATCGCAAAGTGAGCTCACATCAACTATCCATCTAGGTGTTCGAGGTGTTTCGCACAATTCCCCAGCGAAAACACTCGAGGATTTGTTATCTAGTCTCGATGAAAAAGCACGAGAAATCGTTCAAGAAATAGCTCAATCATCGGGTGATAAGGCAATGGTCGTCATTGCTCGTGGTCCTCAAAAAGGTTCACGTTTTCTCATAACTGCAGATGGCGTAAGTATCGGAAGATCTACGGAAAGTGCAATCTTTCTCGATGATGTAACGGTCTCGCGATCACATGCACAGATCAAAAGAGAAGAAAGCGGTTCATTCGTACTGATCGATAACTCGAGTCTGAATGGCACATACCTCAACAATATTTCTGTCGAAAAAAATGTATTGAAAAGCGGAGATGAGATTCAAATTGGCAAGTTCCACTTTGTTTTCATCGGTAGTACAAAGTAATAAGCACTAAGTATTCATATCCATTATCTATAGGGGAGAATTAAAGATGGCAGTTCCAGCGAGAGCCTATTTGAGCATCGGTGAAGTACTCACAAAGTTGCGTGGGGATTTTCCAGATATAACTATCTCAAAGATTCGTTTCCTCGAATCAGAAGGCTTGATTGACCCGCAGAGAACACCATCTGGTTATCGTAAGTTCACAAGTGTTGATTTAGAAAGATTGCGTTATGTTCTTCTTGCACAACGCGATCAGTATTTGCCACTCAAAGTTATCAAGGAAAATCTTGATGCTATGGATCGAGGTTTAGAGCCAACGTCAACTATTGGGGGAGTAGCAGCTCCGCGTCCAGTTTTGGGCCTAGCCACCATTGATGGAGAGATGGCGCCTAGTTCATTTGGTGCGACAAATGAGATGCGACTTTCACGTGAAGAACTTCTCAAAGCGAGTGGGCTCACTGAGGAACAGCTAGTTGAACTTGAGTCATACGCCATGATTTCAATTCGCGGACGTCACTACGACAGCGATGCGCTTGCAGTTGCAAAGGCCGTAACAGAGATGGCGAGCTTTGGGATTGAATCGCGTCATTTGCGCTCGTTCAGATCAGCTGCAGATCGCGAAATTGGATTAATCGAACAAGTTATAACTCCATTGACTCGACAGAAGAGTGCTGAATCAAAAGCTCGCGCTGAAGAAGTTCAGCGAGAGATCGCATCCCTTTCTATTCGACTCCATGCTGCATTAGTACGTGGTGGTCTCCACCGACTTCGCTAATGCTTATTCCGATGGAAGTTGTCGGGGTTCGAATTGAGATGCCCTCCAATCAACCAATCGTCTTACTCAAAGAAATTGATGGCACCCGCTTTCTACCAATATGGGTTGGAAGTGTTGAAGCAAGCGCCATTGCATTTGCGCAGCAGGGGATGAGCCCGCCTCGGCCAATGACTCATGACTTGATAGGCAACGTGCTCGATCTCCTTGACACAACTTTGACCGCAGTCCATCTCACCGAGCTGGTAGATGGAATCTTTTATGCCACTTTGAACCTTCGTGATTCATCCTCGACTTTATTGACGCTTTCAGCCAGGCCATCCGATGCAATCGCTTTGGCTCTTCGTACAAAGAGCAACATTTTGGCGACGAGTGAGTTGCTCGATCAGGTGGGTATCGAGATTCCAGACCAGGGCAGTGGCGAGGGCGCACCAGGTGAAGAGAGTCAGGAGCTTGAGCGTTTTAGAGAGTTTCTCGACCAGATAAACCCAGAGGATTTCGCCGGATAAGTCTCAACCTCAAGTAGAGGTTTCGTTCGTGTCGGTGATTGAATAGGAGCCTTGCGACTCCTACATTTGTCTCACTCCCCAAGAGAAACGAGCACTTCCCGTGACTTCCCAAGATCTCGAAATTGGCTACCGTGGCGCAACTGCATGTTCGGCCGCAGGTATTACATATCGACAGCTCGATTATTGGGCACGCACTGGATTAGTTGAGCCAAGTATTAGAAGTGCAAGTGGTTCTGGAACACAGCGTTTGTATGGCTTTCGCGATATTTTGGTTCTCAAGATTGTAAAAAGACTTTTGGATGCTGGAGTATCACTGCAGAATATTCGAACTGCAGTTACCTTCCTGCGTAGTCGCGGTGTCACAGAACTAGAACGTATGACACTGATGAGCGATGGCGCATCAATTTATGAATGTGCCACTGCAGATGAAGTGATCGATCTTCTTCAAGGCGGTCAAGGTGTCTTTGGTATTGCAGTAAGTAAAGTTTGGCATGAGGTTGAGGGTTCACTTTCTTCTCTTGTTGGAGAGATTAATGGCCAGCCAGTAGGTGTGGAAAGTAACGATGAACTTTCGCAACGTCGAAAGGCGAAAGGCGCCTAAACACAATACTCTTCCCCTATTAAAATAAAACAGGGGAGTGGTAATGAATTACGAAGGTGAGCGTTTTTCGCAGCGCCATATCGGGCCTTCTAGTTCTGACGAGCAGGAGATGTTACATCTGCTTGGTTATGACGATATTCAATCCTTTATAAGCGATGTCGTTCCATCAAATATTCAAATCGCCAAAAAGCTTTCGCAAACATTAGATTCGCCAAAGAGTGAAGTTGCAGTTATAGCTGAACTTCGTGAACTGGCTTCACAAAATCAAGTTTTTACTTCACTTATTGGTGGCGGTTATTATGGAACCATTACACCTGCTGTAATCAAGCGAAATGTTCTAGAAAATCCAGCTTGGTATACCGCTTACACTCCATATCAACCAGAGATTTCACAAGGTCGATTAGAAGCAATTTTTGCTTTTCAGACAGTGATCTGCGATATGACTGCTTTATCGCTATCCAATGCCTCCATGCTTGATGAAGGTACTGCTGCTGCGGAGGCCATGACAGTTGCGCGACGTACTTCTAAGACAAGTGATGACGCTATATTTCTGATTGAAGAACATCTACATCCACAAACAAAAGCGGTTGTGCGCACTCGTGCTAAGCCACTAGGCATCAAAGTGATTGAAGTTGATGCTGGCCACATCGCACGAGATGGTTTTGATCAAGAATTTTTCGGTCTCTTGGTGCAATATCCAGATGCCACAGGAGAAATTTGCGACTACGCCAAAGTCACTGAGTTTGCGCATTCGAATGGCGCACTTGTTATTGCTGCAACTGATCTCTTAGCGTTGACATTGATCAAAGCGCCAGGGGAGTGGGGGGCAGATATCGCAGTTGGTTCTGCTCAGCGCTTTGGAGTTCCAATGGGATTCGGTGGACCGCACGCCGGATTCATGGCAGTACGTGCTGGTTTGGAAAGATCTCTGCCAGGTCGATTGGTGGGACAGAGTGTTGACTCACATGGCAACCCTGCATTTCGTTTAGCGCTTCAAACTCGTGAACAACACATCAGGCGCGACAAGGCGACAAGTAATATCTGTACCGCCCAAGTTTTACTTGCAAACATGAGTGCTTTCTATGCGATGTGGCATGGTCCAGTTGGGCTTCGCGCAATGGCAGAACGTGTTCATGATTATGCATCACGCTTACAAAATGCCTCAAAATCTCGTAACGATAATATTTTCGATACCGTAACTATCGATGTCGCTGATGCGAATGCGATTCACAAGCGGGCAGTAGCAAAGAAATATAACTTTGGAAAGATTTCAGATACCCAGATTCGTATTTCTTTCGATGAAACAACAACTGATTCAACATTCTTCGAAGTACTCGAAATTCTTGGGCTTTCTGATTCCAAACCGCGGGCCATTAGTGCAGAATTCGAGCGCACATCAACATATCTGACACACCCGGTTTTCAACACATATCGATCTGAAACTTCAATGATGCGTTATTTGCGCACATTGGCAGATCGCGATTTAGCGCTTGATCGCACGATGATTCCGCTGGGCTCTTGCACAATGAAACTCAATGCAGCCACTGAGATGGAGGCAGTAACGTGGCCAGAGTTCTCATCTCTTCATCCATTTGCGCCAGCAGATCAATCAAAAGGTTCTCGTTTACTAATCGAACAACTTTCACAATGGTTGGTCGAAATCACGGGCTATGACGCAGTTTCTCTTCAACCAAATGCGGGTAGTCAAGGTGAATTTGCGGGCTTGTTAGCTATTCGTAATTACCATGATTCTCGTGGGGATTTCGCACGTAACATCTGTCTTATTCCCTCAAGTGCTCACGGAACTAATGCAGCGAGTGCAGTCATGGCAGGCATGTCGGTAGTTGTCGTTGATTGCGATGATGAAGGAAACGTAAGTTTAGATGATCTAAAATTGAAGATTGCGTTGCATGCAGATGTACTTGCGGCACTGATGGTCACGTATCCATCGACGCACGGTGTTTTTGAATCTGCAATCTCAGAAATTTGCGCGATGATTCATGATGCTGGGGGACAAGTTTATGTTGATGGTGCAAATCTCAACGCGCTAGTCGGAACTGCGCAACCAGGAAAATTTGGCGCTGATGTTTCTCATCTCAATCTTCATAAAACTTTCTGTATTCCTCATGGTGGTGGGGGACCAGGTGTTGGTCCAGTTATATCGAAAGCGCATCTAGCGCCCTTTCTACCTAACCATCCATTAGATTCAACAGCAGGTCCTGCAACAGGGCCTGGACCGATTTCATCTGCGCCATTTGGATCTGCAAGTATTTTGCCAATTTCTTGGGCCTACATTCGCCTCATGGGGGGAGAAGGTCTAACTCACGCGACAGA
>Ga0114974_10003738_pt1 | contig 11451 bp, 9 predicted proteins | sample S_130206_EF_Meta_FD_87318 | JGI IMG/M metagenome (GOLD analysis project Ga0114974, IMG submission 87318) | Freshwater microbial communities from Lake Simoncouche, Canada to study carbon cycling - S_130206_EF_MetaG | ecosystem: Environmental > Aquatic > Freshwater > Lake | place: Lake...
ATCGCTGGAAACCCACGCAATCTGAGGGCATCCATTTCGAAGCCGACAAGAGAAACCCACGCCTGTCCTTCATGGGTGTCGACCTCGAGACCTGGCGGCAAAAGCGCGGCAACTGCCGATGTCGGCACCGGCCAGTGAGCGAATGTGACGTCGCGCCATACCTGAGTCATCACCGGTCGATCGATGACATGGGGGCAACGCGGACTGCGCGGTGGGTCGCTTTCCGGTTCGCGTCCGTTTGCCATGAGGTTGACGGTATCGGTATCCACAGCATTCCCTTCGGTCGAGAGATTCACGCCTTGCCTGCAACCGAAATCGGTTGCACGGCGTGACGATTTCGGCTGATATCTGCTGAGTTTCTGAGGAGGATCGATGGCACTAGCGCCCCTTCTATACGACGCTCTCGGCGGGGCACTTCCCTTGCGGCTCGAGATGTTCGACGGCTCGACCGCCGGTCCGGATGACGCGGTCGCAACGATGCGGATCAAATCCCAACGCGGACTCGCTCGTTTCCTCTCCCGACCTGGGGAACTGGGGATCGTGCGCGCCTACGTTTCGGGCGATGTCGACATCGACGGTGATCTCTTCACCATGCTCGAAGTCGGTTCGACACTCGATGTCGGGCTTCGATCGATCCGGGTTGCTCCTGCGATCTCCTTGGTGCGCGAGACCGGACTAGGAGTCTTTCGTTCTCCACCGGCACCTCCCGAAGAAGCCAACCTTCACGGCGCACTCCACACCCGATCCCGTGACAAAGACGCGATCTCGCATCACTACGACGTCTCGAACGAGTTCTATCGACTCGTTCTCGGCCCTTCGATGGTCTATTCCTGCGCGGTCTGGTCCTCAACGAATCAGACCCTTGAGGAAGCGCAAGCCGCGAAGCTCGATCTGGTCTGTCGCAAGCTCGACCTCAAACCTGGGATGCGACTTCTTGACGTCGGTTGCGGTTGGGGATCGATGGTCATGCACGCGGCCCAGCATTACGGCGTTCGCGCCGTTGGCATCACGCTCTCAGTGGAACAGGCCGAACTCGCTCGTAAGCGAATCGCCGAAGCTGGTCTCAGTGACCTCATCGAAATCCGCGTTCAGGACTACCGCGATGTGCATGACGGACCTTTCGATGCCATCAGCTCCATCGGCATGTTTGAACATGTTGGCCGCAAGCGGATGGAGGAGTACATCCGTGATCTCCATGAACTCCTCCCCGATCAGGGTCGCCTTCTTAACCACGCAATCAGTCGACCTGGATATCCCCAAGGTGATCACCTCGTCGGTCGAGCAAGGGCCCTCACCCGGCGGCTGGCCACTGCGGTGGGTTCCGATCTCACCTCACGCATCGACAGTGAACTGATCAACCGGTATGTCTTTCCTGACGGCGAGCTCCATGAGGTTGGCGTTCTCGTTTCGATGCTCCAAGAGAACGGCTTCGAGGTTCGCCACCTTGAATCGCTGCGAGAGCACTACGACCTCACCTTGCGGTGCTGGGTCGCCAACCTCGAGGACAACTGGGAAGAAGCAGTTGCACTTGTCGGCGAGGGACGCGCTCGAGTGTGGCGCCTCTACATGGCCGCATCAGCAGTCAACTTCGCGCTCGGTGGTGTGCAGATCCAACAAGTGCTCGCGGTGAAATCCACTAACGGCGTCAGCGGGATGCCCCTTCGCACTGACTTTTGAGGATCAGGCTTCTTCCACTCCGAGACGTACCTGCGCTTCGCGAGTAGAACAGCGCCATGGATCACATCGCAGTACTCCGAACTGAGGGCCAGCGCCTTTCCTCTGCCGCGCGCACCGCTGGCCTCGACGCCATCATCGAGCACTGTCCTGGTTGGACTGTCAGCCGCCTTCTTGGTCACACCGGGAAGGTGCTGCAACGCACGAATCTGTGCGTTGCCGACGGCCTTCTTCAGCCACCCGATGCCGATCGGTTCACCAGCCTTCCCCGTGATGAAGCGATCTTTGATGCCTTCGACGAGATCCTTTCCCAGATCTGCGAAACCCTCGCCACTTGTGATCCCGCAGGACCCTCGTGGAACTTCACCGGCGAGAATCAGACCAACGGTTTTTGGCAACGGCGCATGGCGCATGAGATCGAGATACATCGATGGGACGCCCAGAACGCCGGCGCAGTCGTTATCGACGCATTCGATGATGCATCGGCCGTCGATGGCATCGACGAACTCCTCACCGTCCTCATGCCGATGCGTTCTGCCGAATTGAATCCGGGCCTCTCGGCGAGTTTTCATCTTCACTGCACTGATGCCGCCGGCGAATGGCTCACGACCTTCAAACAGGGTGTTCCCGTCACGATTCGCGAGCACGCCAAGGGAGACGTTGCCGTTCGTGGTCCGGCATCGCCGCTCTACGCGTGGGCCTGGAACCGAGTCCCGATTGAAACCGACGGTCTCGACACGGCGGGCGACGCAGCACTCCTTTCGGAATGGGCCACTGTCGTTCCCTGACACGGCGATTCGTGAATTAGCGAAGGAACGTCCACCAAAGGCTGAGACTCACCGTCAAGATGCTGAGCGCGAGTCCTGCGATCACCACAGGTCGTGACACATTGCCCTCGGCATCGGCGGGCAGGCGCACACGAACCCGTTCGAGCAGTTTGCGAGCGAACGGAACATCGGAAGCAAGCAACGCCAAACCTGCAGCGATCGTTAGGAGGCCCGGCCCAGGGAGCGGCAGCATCAGTAGGCCGGCGATCACAACCACCGTGCCAAGCATCACGCGACCGATACGTATGAGGATGTGGCGCTTGGCCTCGGCAATGGTCTCCTCGCGGCGACCGGTTTCACGTTCGGCTTCGATCGCGGCCTGTTCGAATTCCTCGAACCGCTCGCGTCGACTCTGAGGATTCGAATCAGACATCGCCCGGTGTACTCCGCTTCACCCCTGAGTTCCGGGAGCGACCGGTGAACTTCCATACTTCGACTGCCACCAGCAAGACCAGAGGAGGAAGCAGGCACAGGCCCCATTGGGCCGGTGTGAGTTGCGCGGTATCGAAGAGATTCCTTAGCGGTTCGATAATGGTGATCAGGATCTGCATCACTATGACGAAGAGCACCGACGCTCCGAGTTTCCAGTTGGTGAAGGTGTATTTCGAGAACACCGACGCCGTCTCCGATCTTGCGTTGTAGACGTTCACGAGCTGCGAATAGACGAACGCCGTGAACGCCATCGTCATTGCCACCTTCGGCATCTGACCGTTTTCGATACCGCTGTCGTAGTTCGCGAGCGCATAGGCGTACACCGCCAGGACCCCCACTGCCGTCACCACACCTTGGAAAAGCACCTGTGACAATCGATGACGACTAAGGATGGGAGAGTCCGAGGACATAGGTTCACGATGCATGAGCCCCGGCGCCGGAGCATCGACACCGAGCGACACCGCTGTGGGGCCGTCGGCAATGAGATTGACCCACAGCACCTGAAGCGGGGTGAACGGCACGTGCTGACCAAGAAGCGATGCACCGAGAATCGTCGAGATTGCACCGATGGCAGTGGCAACCTGAAAGCGAACGAACTTCAAAATGTTGTCGTAGACAGCACGACCACCGCGAACGGCGTCGACAATGGTGGCGAAATTGTCATCGGCCAGAACCATGTCACCGGCTTCTTTGGTGACTTCGGTGCCAGTGATTCCCATAGCCACGCCGATATCGGCACGACGAAGGGCTGCGGCATCGTTCACGCCATCGCCGGTCATTGCAACAATTTCGCCGTTCGAACGGAGTGCTTCGACAACACGGACTTTGTGCTCAGGCGAAACGCGAGCGCATACGGCAATGTTGCTAATGCGTGCCGAGAGTTCTTCGTCGGACATCGCATCGAGGTCGTCGCCGGTCACGACTTCGCCCTGAATGCCAAGTTGCGCCGCAATTGCACCGGCGGTGACAGCATGATCGCCAGTAATCATCTTCACGTCGATCCCGGCTCGGTGACAAAGCGCAATCGCATCGCGAGCTTCGGTTCTTGCGGGATCGACAATCCCAACAAGAAGTTCCAGGCGAAGTTCGCTCACCCATGCATCAGGATGAACAACGACGCCCTCGGTGTCGATGACCTCTGCAGCCGAGAGGCGACGAGTCGCCACTGCCAACACTCGCATCCCTTGGGATGCCAGTCGATCGTTTTCGGCGCGACGGAAGCCCCGCTCACCCTCAATCAGCGGCAGTTCGATGCCGTCCTGCCCGGCAAATGTTGATGACAAACCAAGTACGACATCGGGCGCACCTTTGACGCAAAGCAGGACATCACTCTGCGGATCATCTGGATCGAGCCGATGAAAGGTCGCCATGTATTTCGTGGCCGAATCGAATGGCACTTCTCCGAGCCGAGGCCGAAGAGCCCGCTCAACCACTGCGTCGAGCCCAGCCTTTGCACCAAGTACAACAAGGGCTGCTTCGGTTGGGTCGCCGATAATGGCAGGCCCATCCTCGACATCGGTGACAAGCACCGCGTCCGAACACAACACCGCAGGAAGTAGCGCAGCGGAGGCGACATCGTCACCTACGACGTGCCCGCCCGCCGAAGTTATGGACCCAGCAGTGCCGTAGCCGCCTCCGCTCACCAACCACACCTGACCGCCACGAACTGCTTCGTGCGCAGTCATCTGATTGAGCGTCAGTGTTCCGGTCTTGTCGGAACAGATGACTGAGGTCGAGCCGAGCGTTTCTACCGAGTGCAACCGCTTCACGATGGCGTTTTGTTTCGCCATCTTAGAAATACCGATCGCGAGAGTCACGGTGACAACTGCAGGAAGCCCCTCGGGTATTGCGGCAACAGCGAGGGCCACAGCACCGAGAATCGCTGTAGTGAACGACTCACCGACAAGGAGTTGCACGATGAACACCACAGTGGCGGCCACGCCCGCGATGATGGCAAGGGTTTTGCTGAGCGCATCGAGTTGTCGCTCGAGAGGCGTCTTTGAAGGTTTCCCCGACACCAACATCTCGGCGACCTTGCCCGTCTCCGTCGCCATGCCCGTGCTCGTGACCACGACCTCGGCGCGACCACGACTGACGGTGGTGTTCATAAACACCATGCCAATGCGATCGCCAATGGGGCCGTCGCTGACCGTTACCGCGTCTGCGCGCTTTTCGACCGGGACTGATTCCCCGGTCAGCGAAGATTCATCGACCGATAGGTTCGCCGCCAGCATCAAGCGACCATCGGCGGGAACTCGATCGCCGGCTTCAAGAAGAACAAGGTCGCCAGGAACAAGCTGATCCATGGCAACTTCGTCGGTGATTCCATTTCGGCGAACCCGCACGCGAGTGACGAGCATCTTTTCTAGAGCGGCCAATGCGTTCGATGCCTTCGCTTCTTGTGCGTACCCAAGGATGGCGTTCACAAAAAGCACAACAAAGATGATGGTGAGATCCTTGATGTCGCCCAGAACACCGGCGATCAGACCTGCGCCGGCGAGTACGTAGACGATTCCCGTGCGGAACTGATCGAGAAACACCCGAAACTTCGAACGTCGGGGTGGTTCGGCCAAACGGTTCAAACCAACCAAACCTTGGCGCTCGGCCACGTCTGCAGCGGACAAACCAACGCCGCAATCGACTACAAGCTGCGCAGCAACCTGATCGCTGGTTAGAGCGCTCCATTCGCTGGGCTGCGGTTGCATCGATTCGAGGGTCATCAAGAAACTCCGGTCATGTCACATGGACGATTGGGGAACCGAGGTTGGTTCACCGACCGGAGGTCTCTCCCGCTCACCCGAGCCGTTTCGGACTCAGACGAACCAGCGGCACCGGGAGCTCGGGCCCGAGGACCGTTGCGCCGTGATGACGACACCGCTGTGATGGGATACTCCCCTCACTGGATCAACAGTATTGCCGCAAAGAGCGACGAAGGCATGGTCAGGACGAACTGTCCATACCCCACAGGGATTTAGCCAACGAGAATCTTGCGAACTGCGTCTTCGCATTCCGCCATGGCCAGAACCATGACCTCATCGCCCGCACCCAGCATGACGTCGCTATGCGGGAAGACGACCTTGCTGTCGCGAACGATTGCCACGATTGTGGCCTCACGGGGAAGGCCAAGGTTGTTGATTGTTACGCCATTCGCTGGCGAACTATCGGCGAGTCGGATCTCGGAAAGCCGTGCCGAATCGTTCTCGAAGCTCATGATGCGAACGAGCGAACCAACGGTGACTGCCTCTTCGACAAGTGCGGTGAGCATGTGAGGGGTTGAAACAGAAACGTCGACGCCCCAACTCGCGTTGAACATCCACTCATTTGCTGGATTATTCACACGAGCCACAACACGCGGGACGCTAAATTCCTGCTTCGCAAGAAGCGAAATCACGAGGTTGTCTTCATCATCGCCAGTTACGGCAACAACAACATCGGCGCGATCGGGTTCGGCCTTTGCGAATTCAGAAACCTCACAGCCATCGACGACGAGCCACTTAACGCCTGCGGGTTCCCCGTCGGCCAGAGCCTGAGCAACACGAGCAGGATCTACTTCGACGATTAGAACTTCGTGACCGGCCTGCTGGAGTTCGGTGGCGATGTACGTGCCCACGTTTCCGCCACCTGCAATGACAACGCGCATTAGTGAAGTCCTCCTTGAATCGGTGCCGACGCAAGATGTCGATCGAACTCTCCAATGTGATCACCATCAATGGCAACCCAAACGATGTCGCCCTCTTGGGCAAGAAGCGCGGGGCTAATCAGTTGCGCAACACCCAATCGGGTGAGGGCAACAACACGAGAGCGACCTTCGGCTTCAAGTTCCACGAGCGGACGACCGGCCCAGGAAACAGGAACAACGCGTTCCACAAGACAGACCCGAGCACTCGGGTCAACCCACTCGACACCATCGGTGTCGGGCTGGATTCGACGCAGTACTCGTTCGATCGCCCACTGCACAGTTGCGACCGTTGAGATACCGAGACGTTCGTAAATCGCGGCGCGGCGCTGATCGTAAATGCGAGCGACAACACGATCGACATGGAAGAACTCACGCGCTGTGCGTGCAATGAGGATGTTGGAGTTATCGCCGTTCGTGACAGCGGCAAGTGCATCAGCTCGTTCGATGCCTGCAGCACGAAGACGGGTGCGATCGAAACCAACACCAACGATGGTGTCTCCGCTGAAATTCTCGGGCAGTCGACGGAATGCCGTTGCCTTTCGGTCGATTACCGAAACCGTGTGGCCTTGCTCAACCAATGTGGCGGCAAGACCAGATCCGACTCGGCCGCAGCCAACAACGACGACGTGCACTTCGCACCACCTCCAGGTGTCCCGGTGGACACCGTTGTCGATCCTATGACTGCGCCACGAGAACCGAAAGAAGAACTCACATCTGTTCACATCGAGGTCATAAAAGTCGGACCCCATTTCCGCGGGTCTATGACTTCAGCCACACCCCTGCCTCAGCACCACCGCCATCCGCGGCTGGCACTGAGTAGTTTGAGCCTCGCCCACGGCTTCGTTAGGGAGACCCCATGCCGCTGCAATCGTCGACCGATGCACCCATTTCAGACCTCCTTGTCATGTTTGGTGCCTCTGGAGATCTCGCCAAGAAGAAGTTGTTCCCTGCGATTTACCGCCTCGAATGCCGAGGCCGTCTCGGAATTCCGGTCATTGGGGTCGCCCGTGAAGCCTGGACCGACGACGATCTGCGCAGCCACTGTCGCGATGCGATTGCTGAGGCCGGCGAGGAATGGGACCAGGCGGCGTTCGATCGTCTTGCATCAAAGATGTCCTATGTCACTGGCGACTATGCCGACCCTGCGACCTTTGCTGAACTCGCTCGTCAAGCGGGGAACACCAAACATCCGATCTTCCATCTCGCTGTTCCGCCGTCGCTCTTCGCCACAGTTGCTACCGGAATCGCCAATTGCGGCCTTGCCGAAGGCGCTCGTCTGATTATCGAAAAGCCATTTGGACGCGACTACAACTCCGCAGTCGCCCTCAACGCCACGCTCCACGAATACTTCTCAGAGTCGGCAATCTTCCGTATTGATCACTTCGTCGGAAAAGAGGCACTCCGAAGTCTTCTCGTGACTCGTTTCGCAAATGCAATCGTTGAACCACTCTGGAACCGCAATGTCGTGTCATCGGTGAAGATCACGATGGCCGAAGCTTTCGGTGTGGAAGACCGCGGTTCGTTCTACGACTCCGTTGGCGCCATGCGAGATGTCATGCAGAACCATTTACTGCAGATGGTTGCCTTGCTCGCAATGGAACAACCAGTCAACGAGCACTCGAAATCTCTACGCGATGAAAAGGGAAAGGTTCTCGAAGCCTGTCGAGTTGTTGAGCCGAAGAACTTTGTGCGCGGCCAGTACGACGGCTATCTCGATGTCGTCGGAGTGAAACCCAATTCCGATACTGAGACCTATGCGGCATTCCGGCTCGATATTGATTCACCGCGCTGGAGCGGCGTTCCGTTCTATCTGCGCGCTGGCAAAGCGCTGGCCGAAACTGTCACCGAGATGACCATCGAGTTCAAAAGCCCGCCGCGGCCATTGTGGATTGATGACCACGATCACGTTCCCAACAATTCAATTCGTATCGAAGCAAAGCCCGAAAACTTCGCGGCCATCACTTGGCTCCATAAAGAACCGGGCGAAACGATGATGCCCGAAGCAATAACGCTTGCACCTCCCCCCGAGGAACGACGTGACACTGGGCCAGAACCGTATGAACTTCTGATTGAAGAAGCGATGAAAGGCGACCCCACGCTGTTTGCACGCGAAGACTCTGTTCTTGAATCGTGGCGAATTGTCGAACGCATCCTCACCGACTTCCCCCCGGTTGAGAAGTACGCGCAGGGTTCGTGGGGACCAAAAGTGGCGCAGACACTCACACGTGGGCATGGCGGATGGCCCAGCGAACCACTGATCCATTCCCACCCGTGAGCGCAACGGTGAACCATCCATTGCTCTCTATCGTTCGCCACGGCGCAACGGAATGGAGCGTGAGCGGTCAACACACAGGACGCACCAATATTCCGCTCCTCCCTGAAGGCGAACTCCAAGCTCGCGCTACCGGAAAACTTCTCTCGGACATCGACTTCTCACTCGTTTTATGTAGTCCTCTAGAGCGTGCGCAGCGAACCTGCGAACTCGCCGGATTACGCGAACAGGCAGTTCTCGAAGATGACCTCTACGAGTGGGACTACGGCGACTACGAAGGTCTCACGACCGCCACGATTCGCGAAACCCGACCTGGGTGGACGATCTGGAATGGACCGTGCCCAAATGGCGAAACCATTGAACAGGTTTCCGACCGGGCCGATCGAGTCATTGCGCGAGTTCGCGCGCAAAGCGGCAACGCAATCGTCTTTGCTCACGGTCATATTCTCCGCGTCCTAACCGCCCGGTGGTGTGAACTTGCTCCTGTTGAAGGACAACGATTTGTCCTTGACCCAGCGACCCTCAGTCTTTTGGGCTGGGAGCGAGAGACTCCAGCAGTTCTGCGCTGGAATAGCCGCTAAGAGAGCACTGAAGAGTCCGTCATCGACTTGTCGACTGCGCCTAGCGTTACGTCACTGATCGAGGGGGAACCATGGCCGACGAAGCGAATGGCACCGCAATAGGCGCGACGCAAGCGAAACCAAAGATGGGCAAGTGGCTGCTACTAGTTGGCGCCGTCATCATGCTCTCGGGCCTTCTGTTTGGCTACGACCAAGGTGTCATCGCCGGCGCTCTCGACGGCATCCAGAAAACTTTCAATACCAATACCGCGATGATTCAGATCATCACCTCGTGGGTAACCCTCGGCGCGTTGGTCGGCGCACTCGTCGCTGGAACCCTCGCCGACAAGATCGGCCGACGACTCACTATTCTTCTGGCCGCAATTTTGTTTGTGATTGGTGCACTACTTGAATCGCTTGCGCCAGGAACAACCATCCTTGTCATTGGACGTCTCGTTGTTGGTTTCGGTGTCGGCGTTGCGTCTGTTGCCGCACCGCTCTACGCAGCCGAACAAGCACCCACTCGCCTGCGAGGCCGATTTGTTTCGATCTACCAACTCGCGATCACGATGGGTATTTTCGTTGCCTACCTCGTCAACCAAGCACTCATAAGCAAAGACACGTGGCGAGTAATGCTCGGCATTTCGGCTGTACCCGCCGTCTTGTTGTTCCTAGTCATGCTGCCAATGCCTGATTCACCCCGATGGTTTTTGAAAGTCGGTCGCAAAGACGACGCCATTAAGGCACTCAGCAAAGTTCGACCCGATGTTGATGCAACAGCAGAGATCAACGAGATCGAAGAAGCATCACGCGAAGAAGATGAAAGCCCATCGACTTGGGGAGAAGTCTTCTCGAAGAAACTGCGCAAGCCACTCATGGTTGGTATCGGTCTGGCGGTGTTCCAGCAGATCACCGGCATCAACGCCATCATCTATTACGCAAACAAGATTTTCGCTCAAGCCGGATTTGTAACTCCAGAAGGTCAGGCTGCAGCTACGACTTGGGCCATTGGCGCAGTCAACGTCCTTGCCACCTTGATCGCGGTTGTGTACGTCGATCGATTTGGCCGTAGACCGCTGTTGTTGGCCGGACTCGTCGGCATGACGCTCTCGCTCACGACCGTTGGCGTCACATTTCATTTCATGGACAAGGCCGATACAAGCGGTACCGGCGCAGGTGGGCCAACAACCGCTGGGCTCATCACACTCGTTGCACTCGTGGTGTTCATCGCATCATTCGCCTTCTCACTCGGACCAGTGGTGTGGACCGTCATCAACGAGATCTTCCCGAACCGGGTCCGCGGTCGTGCCGTCGCTGTCGCCACTGCCTTCAACTGGGGATCAGCCTGGCTCGTGAGCCAGTTCTTCCTCACCCTTATTGAGTCCATAGGCAACTCAGCGACGTTCTATTTGTTCGCATTCTTCTCTGTCCTCGCCTATATCTGGATCTGGAAGCGAGTCCCCGAAACTAAGGGCCGCACATTCGAGGAAATCCAGATGATCTGGGAAGATGACAATCCTGTGCAGTCCCAGCGCGACGCTGGCACGCTGTAACCATCCGGTCAGCCGACCGGGACACCACGACCCGGGAGACCACCATGCCTGATGCAGTCATCGTTGACGTCGTTCGCACCCCTGGCGGCAAGCGAAATGGATCCTTATCCGGTTGGCACCCTGCCGATCTCGCCGGAGAAGTTCTTTCAACCCTCGTTGCACGAAACGATCTTGACCCCGCACTTATCGAAGACGTACTCATGGGTTGCGTCTCTCAGGTTGGCGCGCAGTCGCTAAACATCGGACGTAATGCTGCATTAGCGGCAGGCTTCCCCGAAACAGTTCCGGCGACCACCATCGATCGCCAATGCGGTTCATCACAACAAGCAGCCGCGTTTGCTGCGCAAGGCGTTATGGCCGGCGTTCACGACATTGTGATCGCTGCCGGTGTTGAAGTCATGAGCTTGGTTCCCATGGGCGCGTCGTTCGGTCAAGGTGTTGGTTTCCCGTTCGG
>Ga0114974_10003742_pt1 | contig 11446 bp, 10 predicted proteins | sample S_130206_EF_Meta_FD_87318 | JGI IMG/M metagenome (GOLD analysis project Ga0114974, IMG submission 87318) | Freshwater microbial communities from Lake Simoncouche, Canada to study carbon cycling - S_130206_EF_MetaG | ecosystem: Environmental > Aquatic > Freshwater > Lake | place: Lake...
GACGCTGGGCAACCTGAACTTCCAGAACCTCGACGAGGTGCCGGAATTCACGGGGCGCAACACGACGACCGAGTTCCTCGCGCGCGTCATCTTCGACCGCATCGTCGCGGCCATTCACGCCGGCGAACTGGGCGAGCAGGCGAGCGGCATCCAGGTGGTGCGTGTCGCACTGAACGAGTCGCATGTGGCGTGGGCCGCGTTCGAAGGTCCCGTGCACGCCAGGAGTTGATGACCGGCCGCGTGCTCCACGTCGTCGTGCCTGGCGACCTCGACACGAAGACCGGCGGCTACGGCTACGACCGGCAGATCATCCATGGCCTGCAGGCGCGTGGATGGAACGTGGTGCTCACCGGCCTGCCCGGGCACTATCCCTTCCCGTCGGCCGCCGAGTGTGCGGCTGCCACGACGGCGCTGGCGGCCATCCCGGATGGGTCGCTGGTGCTGGTCGACGGTCTGGCGCTCGGCGCGCTCCCTGTCGAAGTGGCACGCGAGCGTGAGCGCCTGCATCTCGTCGCGCTCGTGCATCATCCGCTCGGACTCGAAACCGGACTCAACGCTGATACTTCGCGTCTGCTGCTCGACTCCGAACGGCGCGCACTCGCGTGCGTGCGCGGAGTGGTGGTCACCTCGTCGCGCACCACCTCGGCGGTCGAGTCGCTTGGCGTGGCGCGCGAGCGCGTGATGGTGGTGGAACCGGGCACCGATGCCGCGCCGGACGCGCGCGGCTCTGGCACCGGCGCACGCCACCTGCTGTGCGTGGCATCACTCACGCCGCGCAAGGGGCACGACACGCTGTTCGACGCGCTGGCCGAGATGCTCGACCTCGACTGGCATCTCACCTGCGTCGGCAGTGCCGCACGCGATTCGGCGCACGCGGCGCGGCTGACCGCGCGCGCCTCCACGGCGCCGCTGTGTGAGCGCGTGACGCTCGCGGGCGAACTGGCTGGACCCGCGCTGGAGGCGGCCTGGGACGCTGCGGACCTGTTCGTGCTGCCGACGCACTACGAGGGCTACGGCATGGTGGTGGCCGAGGCGCTGGCACACGCGCTACCGGTGGTGAGCACCGCCACGGGCGCGGTGCCGGAACTCATTGGCGCAAATGCCGGTGTGCTGATGCCGCCGGGAGACGCCGCGGCGCTGCACGCGCTGCTGCGCACGCTGATGACCGACGAGGTGCGGTTCGCGCGCCTTCGCGCCGGCGCCAGGGCCGCGCGTGCGACCTTGCCGTCGTGGAATGAGGCCTGTGTACGGATGGAGGCGGCGCTGATGCGAACGTTCGCGGTATGAGTGGATTCAGTGCGGAGTGGCTGGCCCTGCGGGAACCGGCCGATACCGCGGCCCGCGCGCCGCAGGTGACCGACGCGGTGGCGACGGCGATGGCCGGGCGAACCCCGCTGCGCGTGGCCGACCTCGGGTGCGGCACCGGGTCGAACGTGCGCTATCTCGCCTCGCGGCTGCCGCAGCCCCAGGTGTGGCGTCTCCTCGATCACGACGCGGCGCTGCTCGCGACGGCGCGCACGCTGGTGCCGCAGGCGGTGGACACGCGCGTGGCCGACCTGCGCGATCTCGATGCGGCGGCGTTCGAGGGGTGCGATCTCGTCACGGCCTCGGCGCTGCTCGACCTCGTCTCCGAGGCCTGGGTACGCCGCTTCGCGTCGCTCTGCCACGACGTCGGGGCGGCGGTGCTCGTGGTGCTCAACTACGACGGCCGTACCGAGTGCACGCCCCACGACGCCGACGATGAGGCCGTGCGCGCGCTGGTGAACGCGCATCAGCGCTCCGACAAGGGGTTTGGCCCGGCGCTCGGCCCCGACTCCGGCGCGCGCACCGCGCAGGCGCTGGCGGACGCGGGCTACCGCGTGATCGTGGAGAAGAGCGACTGGGTGATTGGTCCTGACCAGGCCGAGCTGCAGCGGCAGCTCATGTCCGGCTGGGCGGATGCGGCGGTGGAACTGGCGCCGGCCGAGACCGGACGCATTCGCGCCTGGCAGTCGCGCCGGCTGGCGCACGTCGATGCGGGGACCTCCACCGTGCGGGTCGGGCACGACGATGTGGGCGGGGTGATCGGCTAGATGATGCGGGTGATCAGCGGAATCGACTCCGTGCCTGCTTCGGGCCCTTCGCCGAGGTCGCGCAGGTCACAGTCGAAGAAGACGTCGCCGCCCATCCGGAAGACGCGGTAACGCGGCCGGCGACACTCGCTCAGGGCATCGCGAGCCGGCAGGCGGATGGCTGGACGGCCGTTGCCGATGATCAGCGGGGCGATGGCCACCTGCAGCCGATCGAGCAGGTTCGCCTGCAGGAACATCGACACCGTCACCCCGCCCCCTTCCACGAAGATGCGGTGGCAGCCGCGCTCGCGCAGCAACTGCAGCACCGCGTTCGCATCCATCCCGTTGGGCGTGTCGGCGACCGTCACGATCTCCGCCTGGGCGAACCGTGTTTCACCGGGCTGCAGCGTCCGCGCCGTGGTGACGTAGAGCGTCGGCACGGTGTCGTCGTTGAAGATCTTGTAGTGCGTGCCGAGCCGGCGAGACGGGTCGAGTACCACGCGCAGCGGGTGCGGACCGGGCACGCGGCGCGTGGTCAGTTGCGGGTCGTCGGCCGCCACCGTGCCGGCACCGACCACCACGGCGTCGCACAGCGCGCGCATGCGGTGCAGGTGGAGGATGTTCTCTTCGCCGGTCACGTACTGGGACTGCCCGGAGTGCGTGGCGATGAAGCCGTCGAGGCTCTGTCCCAGGTGTCCGATGGTGACCGGACGCGCCGAGGTGGCGCCGGTGATTGGCAGGTAGAGTTCCATCAGGGCGCGGCGCGGGTCGGTGACGGGAAGCGCCGTGTCCCAGCCGGCGCCCGGGTGCCAGCAGACCACCGCCTCCGGGTCGGATGACTCGACGGCCTCGAGCTGGCCGTCGCCGGTGACGCGGAACGACTGCCGGAGGTTCACGGCGGCGACCGCTTCCGCGGCGTGCGACGTCGCGAGCACGATCGTCCACGCCGCCTCGATGGCAGCGTCGGAGTCGGAACGGGAGGCAGAGAGCGAACCCGGCAGCACGGCAACTCGATTATAGACTTGAGGAAGATGGGCAGCGGGATCGCCACCTACTACGAACGCCTCGGACGCTGGAATCGCGCGGCACAGACCATTGGCTACGGCGGCGGCTCGGGCACGATGACCGTGCACCGCGCGCTCGCCGACCCGCGCGCTGGCGGCCGCGCCACCTTCACGCGTCTTCACGATGTGCTGCTCGAGCAGGTCGGCTCCCTCGCGTCGCCGCGTGTCCTCGATGCGGGCTGCGGACTCGGCGCCACGATGCTGGTGTTGGCCGAGTCGCTCGGCGCCTCCTGCGCCGGGCTGACACTGAGTCCCTCGCAGGCCGAGGCGGCGAACGCCGAAGCGGCGCGCCGACAACTGGCGACGCGCGTCCATGCCGACGTCCGCAGCTACGACGATCCCCCGGCCGGTCCGTTCGACCTCATTGTCGCGATCGAGTCGCTGGCGCACAGCCTCGACCCGGCGCGCAGCGTGGCGGCGCTCGCGGCGACGCTGGCGCCAGGCGGCCGCCTGGTCGTCGTTGACGACATGCCAGCGCCCGGTGCCGCGGCGTCACCTGACCTCGAGGCGTTCATGCACGGCTGGCAGTGTCCGGTCCTCTGGCCGGCGGCGTCGTATCTCGAGGCGTTCGGACGCGCGGGGCTGACGGTCGAGACACAGCTCGACCTGACGCCGCAGTGCCGACCGCGCGCGCACGGGCAGATCGCGCTGCTGATGGCGTGCAATCGACTCGTCCGCCACTGGCCGTCCGAGGGGTTCCGGCAGCTGATGGACTCGCATTATGGCGGCCTGGCACTCGAGCGCTTGATCAGGGACGGCCGCGCCCACTATCGGCTGCTCGTCGCGCGAAGGCCCGAGCTTCAGGTATCCTGAGAGCTTCCGACTATATGGGGAACCACCTCGACCACACCCTCGCACGCTACGGCGACCTTGCTGTCCGCGTCGCGCTCAACCTCCAGCCGGGCCAGCGTCTGCTCATCGTCGGGCCGCTTGCCAACGGCGGCTGTTCGCTCGAAGCGGCGCCGCTCGTCCGCTGCATTACCGAGAGTGCCTACAAGGCCGGTGCGTCGTTCGTCGAGACGCTCTGGGGTGACGAAGCGCTGCAGTTGGCGCGCTTCAAGTACGCCCCGCGCGACTCGTTCGAGCAGTGCTCCGCCTGGTTCGCCGATGCGCTGACCGAACACGTGCATGCGGGGCACGCGGTCCTCTCCGTCTACGCCAACGACCCCGACCTGCTGAAGGACCAGCCGCCCGAACTGCTGGGTGCGGTGCAGAAGTCGGTGTCGCGTGCGGTCCGTCCGTTCCGCGACCACGTCGCGAAGAACGGCACCAACTGGTCGGTCATCGCGGCGGCCTCGACGGGGTGGGCAGCGCGCGTCTTCCCGAACCTGCCGCCTGGCGAGCAGATGGATGCCCTGTGGGCGGCCATCGCGAAGCTCGTGCGGCTCGATCGTCCCGATCCGGTTGCCGCGTGGGAAGAGCACTTGGCCGCGCTCGCCGCCCGCCGCGACGTCCTCAATGCGCGCCGCTATGCGGCGCTCAGGTACCGCGGGCCTGGCACCGAGTTGACGCTCGGCCTCGCGCCAGGCCATCAGTGGGTGAGCGGCCGGTCGACGAGCCTGCAGGGCATTGCGTTCGCGCCGAACCTGCCGACCGAGGAGGTGTTCACGATGCCGCACCGCGACCAGGTCGACGGCACGGTGACCTCCACCAAGCCGCTCAGCTACGGCGGCACGCTCATCGAGGACTTCTCGGTGACGTTCGAGAAGGGGCGCGTCGTCCAGGTGACGGCCGCGCGCGGTGAACGCGTGCTGCGCGAACTCGTCGCGACCGACGAGGGTGCCGCGCGGCTCGGCGAGGTGGCGCTCGTGCCGCACAACTCGCCGGTCGCGCAGTCGGGTCTGCTGTTCTATAACACGCTGTTCGACGAGAACGCGGCCAGCCACCTGGCGCTCGGCTCCGCCTACAAATTCACCATCACCGGCGGCGAGGGCATGAGCGACGACGCGTTCGAGCAGGCGGGCGGCAACCGCAGCGCGACGCACGTCGACTTCATGATCGGGTCGTCAGAGCTGGACATCGATGCCGTGCACGCCGACGGCACCGTTGAACCGCTCATGCGGCGCGGCGACTGGGCGATGGCGGTTGGAACCTAGAAGTCGCAAGTCGTAAGTCGCAAATCACAAGTCGTACGCAAGTACGGCACGCACTCATCAGAGAGTCGGAGCCTGGTTCTGAGTTCCAGGTTCTGCGTTCTGAATTCGGAGAAGCAATGCACCCCTGGCACGACTGTTATCTCGATGAGCGTTCGGTTGAACGCTCGTTTCCCGTCATCGTCGAAGTTCCCAAAGGCTCGAAGAACAAGTACGAGCTCGACAAGGAAACCGGTCTCCTCCGGCTCGACCGCGTTCTGTTCAGCGCCGTGTACTACCCGGCGAACTACGGCTTCATTCCGCGTACCTTCTGCGACGATGGCGATCCGCTCGACGCGCTGGTGCTGGGGCAGGAACCACTGCACCCGCTCTCGCTGGTCGATGCGCGCGCCATTGGCGTCCTGCGCATGCGCGACGAGAAGGGACTCGACGACAAGATCATCGCGGTCAGCATCAAGGACCCGGCGTTCAACGACTACACCGACCACCGGCAGCTGCCGCAGCACCTGCTGCGGGAAATGACCCGCTTCTTCGAGGACTACAAGGTGCTCGAGCACAAGCAGGTCGTCGTCGAGGACATCCTCGGTCCGGCGGACGCGCTGAAGTACATCCGCGAAGCGATCGAGCTCTACCAGCAGCTGCGCCGCGGCGAGCTGAAAGCCAAGTAACAGACCGTGCCGCATGGGGACAGACCCCATGTGGCACTCACGTCACCCTCCATGCGGCGCCACCCCCGGGGCCGCGCGACCCCGGTGCTGCCGACCGACGAGCCGTCAGCGATGGCTACGCGCCGCCGTCGTGGCGAACGCTATGCAGATGTTGGTTGGAGTGGCTGGGAGAGCCGCGGCGCTTGCGGCAGGCTGACGGGGATGGTCCGGCTGAAGCCGGACACTACGATATCGAGAAACGACCAACGAGAAACGACCAACGACGAACCGACTAACGACCAACGACGAACCGACTAACGACCAACGACCATCAGGGAATGAAGGTGAACTTCGCCTGGCCGGTGACCGAGGCGGCGAAGCCGAGCAGTGAGCTGCCGCGCGGACGCGCCTGGGCGCTGATACGGACGTAATAGTCGCGGCCCGCGTCGAGCCGGGTGGTGCGTACGATCGGCAGCCGCGTCAGGGTGGTCAGCCACTGGCGCACGGTCACGTCGTCGTCGGTGACGATGGTGTCGTCGATGCGGCCGTCGATGACGCGCTGCAGCGTGTGGCGGCGGGTGAGGTTGTCGTACTGGTCGCTGAGGCTCACCGTAGACGTCGCGACCGTGCGGTCAACCCAGCCTGGGACCAGCATGCGGAGGTCGATCGTGTAGGTGAAGGTGGTGCGGAGTCCGCTGGCAATGGCCTGCTTCACCTCGTCGGTGTAGCCGTCGGCCAGTTCCACCGAGACCACGACGCGGTCGTCGGCGCTGATCGGCACGATGCGGAGGGTTTCCGCCGCACGGCCCACGGCGCCCGACAGGAGCACCGCCACCACGAGAAGTCCGATTCGTTTCATCACTACGCTCCGGCGCACGACCCTCAGGGACCGCCGCGCCCGTCTGCTGTCATCCGGCTACAGCCGGATCGATAACCCCATCGTGGCCCGCCAGAACGACAGTTGCTCCGGGGCCAGACTGACCCCCGACACTGTCTTCTGCGAGCCGGTCGTCCTGAACATTCGCACGTCCCAGTTCAGCCCGACGAAGTCCGACAGAAAGCCCGTCACACCACCACCGACGTCCCACGCCGGCAACGTATCCGAGAACGGCAGCGCGCGCAGGTTGTCGTCGAACCCTACGTGCATCATGCCGAGGCCGGCCACCGCGTAGGGCCGCAGCCCATACTGGGCAATGCGCCTCGGCAGGGCGATCACCACGTTGCCCGTGACCGTGGCCACGTGGCTTCGCAGAATCAGCGTCTGCAGCGAACGCGAATCGCCGCTGAAATAGCCCGCCGTCGTCGCGATGTCGCCTTCCACCCCGACAACCTCGCCGAGCCAGAGTCCGCTGATGCCGAGGTTCAGCTTCGGCTTGCCAGCCTGGTCGTCGAGGTCGACGAACGTTGTGCTGCCGCCGAAGGTCACCCCTCCGAACGGCTTCATCTGCCACTCTGCCCTGGCCGGCGCCGCCGTGGCCGCCGTGGCCGCAAGCAACCCCAGCGCGAGAAGGCCGAAACGTAAGCAGCGCCGCACGGCTTACCGCGTAAACAGCGCGAGGAAGATCCGCGCGAACGGCGACGTGGTGACATCGCCCTTGTCGAGTGGGAAAGACTTCACCAACCCTGCACTGTTGGCCACCAGCACCAGCGACACGCCGCGCGCCGGCAGCGTCACCACCATCGACGACGAGCCGGTCTCGCCGCCGGTGCCGAACTGCCAGACTACTGGATCGCTGTTGTAGGCCTGCACGAACCAGCCGAGCCCGTGCGGCAGCGCGCGACCGGCCGCGTCCGTGGGGACGCGCCAGGCCTCGGCCAGGGTTTCAGGCCGCACCAGGAGGCCGCTCCGCAGGGCGATGTCGAACTGCGCGTAGTCGTGGACCGTCGAGATCAGCCCGGTCGAAGGGGTCAGCGACGCCGCCGAGAACTGCGCGGGGAAGGCGCGCCGCGAGGTGTCGACCGCATACGGCACGGCGAGCCGCTCGAGTGTGGCCGCGTAGCGCTCCGCATCACGCGGGCTCGGCAGCCCTTCGGCGGGCGGCTCGAGTGCGAGGATATCCATCCCCGGCACCGAGTTCGTCATCGCCAGCCGATCGAGCAGGTTCGAAATGGTCTCGCGGTACGAGTCGCCTTCGCACGCCTTCACCGCCGGCGCGAGCGCATCGATGCGCTCGGGACGGTAGGTGAACGTGGGGGCGAGCGCCGGACCCGAGGTGTGCGACAGCACCTGACGAATGGTGGCACCCGGATCGGGCAAGCCCTTGGCGAAGTTGCCGAGCGTGTCGTCGAGCAACAGCCGGTTGTCTTCGGCGCATCGCAGGATGGTGGCGGCGGTCAGCGTCTGGGTGATGCCGTCGAGATGGAGCGGTGTGTCGGGCCGCATCGGCATCGACCTCGCCACGTCCTGATAACCGAACCCGCGTTCCCAGAGTACGTCCGTGCGTCCGACGATGGCCGCCGACAGGCCGGGAATGCCCACCTGAACGCGCAACGCTTCGAGGTAATCGGCAAAGCGCGCGTACACGAGCTCTTCCGCCTGCATGGGCGCAGTGGCGAGCAGCAGGGCTCCGACAGCGATGGCGAGCATGGAACGTCGCATCTGGATAGTCGAGGTGCTCTGAATCATACAGCCGTACGTATCGGTTTGAGCCGGCTGGATTCAGCGCTTATGATGCCTTCATGCGCTGGCCTGCACTCGTCCCCCTGTTCGGCGTTCTCCTGCTCAGCTCATGCGTACCCGTGGCGGGCGCCGCCGCGCCGCAGGCTCAGGGGGCCGTCACCCTGGGCGAGCCGTTCACGCTGGCCGCTGGCGCAACGGCCAGGGTCGGATCCGAACGGACCGGGGTCACCTTCAAGGCCGTGGTCGCGGACTCTCGCTGTCCGACCGACGTCCAGTGCATCCAGGCCGGTGAAGCCGTCGTCCGCGTCACCGTGGCGAGACAGGGGCAGCCGGCTGAAACGGTCGAGGTCCAGACGACGCCAAGCCTCGACCATGCGACGGCGGCCGGCTACACGCTGACGCTGACCCGGTTGCTGCCGGTGCCGAACACGAAGAGGCCGACCAGGGTGTCCGACTACCGCGCCACCTTCACCCTCGCACAGCCGTAGTCAGGCGTTGGCCGGCTCGGGCGACGACACCGAGCCAGGCGAGGTGGTCGCCGTCTCGCGGGGAGGCGTGAGGATGGTGCCCCACCCGCCGGCGATGAGCGCGCTGACGTAGGCAATCGCCACGGGCCACTCCCACGCGTCCTGGTAGGCCATGTACCGAGGTGCCCACGTCGGGTCGAACTTGTCCTTGTAGGCGCGCAGCCCCTGGAAGTTGTACCACTGCTCTCCCCGCTGGAATAGCAGACGAGCGAGCCGTTCCCGCGCATGCGCCCCACGTTGATCGCCGACCGACGCGAGCGGCGCCATCCCGAGGTTGAAGCGCGCGTAGCCCTGCGACTTGCCGAGCATGAAGAGCGATACAAAGAGGAAGTCCATCACCCTCGGTCCGTCGCTGCGGTGCCGCATCAGGTCGACCGACAGTTCCTCGCAGTTCGGCCCCTCGAGCAGGTTCGCGAATGCCAGGATCCGGTGCGGCGCCGCCGCCTCCTCGACCACCGCGCAGCGGTAGCGCGTGAGGTAGGCACGGTCGAAGAAGCCGATCGAGAACTGCCGCTCGGCCAGCCCCTTCGTGCGCAGCCAGTCGTTCGAGATCTGTTCAAGTGCATCGAGGTGGTCAGCCACCTCGTGTGCCTCGAGCACGCGGAAGGTCACGCCGTCGCGTTCGCCGCGCCGCAGGAGCTGGCGATACAGCTTGCCGGCATGCCCGTCGAGAGACACGGCCGCCAGCGAGACCTGCGCTTCCTCGCCGAGCTTGAAGAAGTCGTAGCCGCGGTCGTGCAGCACCGGAATCCAGTCGAGCGAGATCTGGTAGAAGACCGGTCGTCGGTCCAGTTCGCCCGCGAAGGCGAAGAACGCGTCGAGGAAGGCCGTGCGTTCGGGGGCGCTGCGCACGATCGGGTCCGAGAACACGACAACATAGGGACCAATTGTGCGATAGAGGCACAGGCCGCGCTCGCCGTCGAAAAACACCGACTTGTCGCCGGTCGCCACCATGAGCGGATTGGTGCTGCCGCCGAGCCGCGCATGCAGGTCGAGAGCACGGTGCAGCTCGTCGTCCCCTGGGCGCGTGAAGCGGACCGGGGCTCGCAGCAGCAGATACGCAGCGCCGGCCCCCACCGCAAAGGCCATCGACCCGGCGGTGCGCAGGAAGCGCACGGCTTGCAGGCGATAGCCGATGTGCATGACGCGGTCGAACGTCGTGGCGCTCACCCGATGCGACACCACGCCCACCAGCACGAACAGCGTCAGTGCGGTCAGGGCCACGGCGACGTCCGGCCCTTCGAACCAGTCGCCACGGCTGGGACGATCGAACAGGCCGGCTTGCGACCAGGTGGCGAGGAAGAGCACCGTCAGCAGGACCGCTTCCTCCCAGTCGAACCCCTTGAGGATGGCGCCGGCCACGGCCACGGTGAGCAGCACGAGCGTCAACCGGAACGCGGCGCGGTAGCCGCGCGCCAGCCCGCGCGCCAGCACCAGCAGCAGCAGTCCGGCCATGGCCGCCGCGAGATGGCCGGCTTCGACCAGCGGCAGCGGCACGAACTGCTCGAGCAGCGGCAGGCGTGCGTAGAGCGCCGGTGAGGCGCTGCTCACCATGATGAGCACGCCGCCGCCACCGACGAGTCCGGCCACGATGCGCCGGGCCAGTTCGATGCGCGTCTGCGCGCGGCGCGTCACCCACGAGAGCAGCAGCAGCGACGCGCCTGCCCATGGCACCACGTAGTAGACGACCCGGTAGGCGAGCAGCACCGCGGCCGCGCTGCTCTCGGTCAGTGGCAGCCGCGCCAGCCAGAACGCATCGCTGCTGCCGAAGCCGCCTGGCACCAGGCTGACGACGCCGATCACCTGCCCGAGGAAGAACGTCTGCGCCAGCGCCTCCAGCGGTTCGAGCGAGCCGCTGGCGCGCACGCAGAGCGCGAACGCGACGCAGGCCAGCGCCCAGTCGGCCCACCCGATGGCGGCAAGGACGATCGTCATGGACCAGTCGCCGCCACCCGTGCCGCGCTCGCGCCACCGGATGAGCGCGCGCGCCAGGCCGACGATCAGCACACTCAGCAGGAACGCCAGCGGCGCCAGCGACCAGACGCCGAGGCCGGCGCGCGCGGAGACCAGTGAGGCCACGGTCCATCCGGCAAGCCCCGACATGAAGGCCACCGCGATGGCCACGACGCCGCCGTGGAGGTCCGAGAGTTGGTCGACCGACGGGCGATAGAGCCAGAAGCGCATCGCCGGGCCGGCGAGCGGCCCGAGGGTGAGGAAGTTGCTCCAGGCGAAGCAGACGGCGCCGTATCGCCAGCGGTCAAGCCAGCGCGAGCGCGTGTGGCGGAACGCCACGACGTCGTACAGGCCCATGGCGCCGATATTGACCAGGGTGGCGAGGCCGGCGGCGGCGAGCCACCGCGGGTCGAGCGCGTGCAGCGCGGTGGAGAAATCGCGTGGGTGGATCCGGCGCATCGCCTCCCACGACAGTCCGACACCGACCGCGA
>Ga0114974_10003743_pt1 | contig 11446 bp, 8 predicted proteins | sample S_130206_EF_Meta_FD_87318 | JGI IMG/M metagenome (GOLD analysis project Ga0114974, IMG submission 87318) | Freshwater microbial communities from Lake Simoncouche, Canada to study carbon cycling - S_130206_EF_MetaG | ecosystem: Environmental > Aquatic > Freshwater > Lake | place: Lake...
GGAAACACACTCCAGATGACTTGTCTGCATTCTCACGAGGTGAAGGTCCCGGAACACCGGTGCGAATGCTCAGCAGGCTTGCACGTGCAGGTGTTGAAGATGCCATTGAATTGTCTGAGCGAAAACCAGACTGGATTCGCCCTCGTGTTTCGCACGGCACTGAAGTGCTAGAAGTAAAGAAAACATTGCGTGATCATTCACTTGTCACTGTGTGTGAAGAAGCGGGATGTCCAAATTTGTCTGAATGTTGGAGCGACGGCACTGCAACATTTATGGTGCTTGGTGAACGATGCACCCGTGCTTGCGGATTTTGTCTCATCGATACCAGTAAGCCGAATGCACCAGACGCAGATGAGCCCGCGCGAATTGCTGCAGCAGTTGCGGAAATGGGACTGTCATATGTAGTGCTCACCATGGTTGCAAGAGATGATCTTGCAGATGAAGGAATGGGCCATATTGCAGAGTGTGTTGAAGCAATACGACGACTTGACTCAACAATCCAGGTAGAAACGTTGATCTCGGATGCGCGCGGAACAGCATCGCTTGACATTATTTTGGATGCTGAACCTGATGTGTTGAACCACAACGTAGAAACTGTTCCGCGTTTACAACGTGCGGTTCGGCCATCAGCTGGTTATGCACGAAGTCTTTCTGTATTAGCGCGTGCAAAAGCTCATGGGCGCACCGTGAAATCAGGACTCATCGTGGGCATGGGTGAAACAGATGACGAAGTTGTTGGTGTGCTTGCTGACTTGGCGGCCATTGGAGTTGACATCGTGACGATTGGTCAATACCTTCGACCAACTTCACACCATTTGCCGGTTTCACGGTGGGTAGAGCCTCACGTGTTCGACATGTACAAACGCGTAGGAGAGTCCCTCGGTATCGGACATGTGGAATCAAGCCCACTGACTCGGTCTAGTTATCACGCTAAAGAGTCAGCGGCGCATGCTGTACCTGTCAAGATTGGTTCTCGATGAGCACTACGACTTCTGAATCCACATTTCGCAACAGACTTGACCGTGCGCGAAAGGAAATGGCACGAACAAACGTTGATGCATTGATTTTGTCTCTCGGTCATGACCTTCCGTACCTCACCGGATATCTTGCAATGCCTCTTGAACGTCTCACCATGTTGGTTGTGCCTCGTGACGGCGAAGCTTCTCTCATTATTCCGCGCCTTGAAGCACCACGCGTGACAGAGATGTCCAGTGTGTTTTCACTTGCAACATGGAATGAAACAGACGACCCTGTTGCGCTTGCGCACAAACTTTTGGGTTCTGCGCGCACAATCGCAGTGGGAGACCAGATGTGGTCTCGATTCCTCGTTGATTTGTTGAAGTTTCGCCCCGATGCACAGTACGTGCGTTCTGTGGTTGTCATGGAGGCATTGCGCTCTCGTAAAGATGCAGCAGAGATAGCCGCACTCACCGCGGCTGGTGCGGCAGCTGATCGTGTTGCTGCTCAATTGCACGCAGGTGAAATTCCACTTGTCGGTCGCACAGAAGCACAAGTGTCTGCTGATATTTCAGCGCGGTTGATTGCCGAGGGACATCAGGTTGTGAACTTTGCAATTGTTGCGGCTGGTGAAAATGCTGCAAGTCCACATCACCATGCAGGAGACAGAGTCATCAAGCACGGAGAAATTGTGTTGTGTGATTTTGGCGGCACCATGAATGACTATTGCAGTGATATCACTCGCTGCGTACACATAGGTGAACCACCATCTGATATTGCAGAGGCATACGAAGTGTTGTTCACGTCGCAAGCAGCAGGTGTTGCGGCCGGACTCATTGGTTCGTCATGTGCCGGAGTCGATGCTGCGTCACGTGGTGTTATTGACGCAGCTGGTTATGGCGAATGGTTCGTTCACCGCACAGGTCACGGCATTGGTATGGAAGCCCATGAAGATCCGTACATGGTGGCCGGAAACGAGACTCCCATCGCAGTGGGGCATGCCTACAGCGTGGAACCAGGAATTTATATTCCCGGCAAGTGGGGCATGCGTCTTGAAGACATTGTGGTTGCGTCTGAATCGGGGCCAATGCCTGTGAACCACGCAAATCATCAACTGGTCGTGCTCGACCGTTAAACGCACCCACTGCGTGTCATAGGGTTGGCATGAACAGAGGGGAATGCAATGGCTCTTGATCTTGCAATCACAGGTGGAATGGTCGTCGACGGAACTGGTGCTGTGCCACAACGCTCTGATGTCGGCGTGAAAGATGGCCGCATTGTAGAAATTGGCGAACTGTCAACCAGTGCAACTGAAACTATTGATGCAACAGGTCTTGCTGTGTCTCCCGGATTCATCGACTTGCATACTCATTACGACGCGCAAGCATTTTGGGATACGACGTTAAGTCCGTCGCCAATGCACGGGGTGACCACGGTGTTTGGTGGAAACTGCGGGTTCACCATTGCGCCATTAACACCACAAGACGGTGACTACCTAATGCGCATGTTGGCTCGCGTAGAAGGAATGCCGCTTGAGTCGCTACAACAGGGCGTGCCGTGGAACTGGTCGACAACCGCTGAATACCTCGACGCGCTTGACGGAACGTTGTTGCCAAATGCCGGGTTCCTCGTGGGGCACAGTGCCTTACGTCGCGTAGTGATGCATGACGACGCAAACGAACGCGCCGCTACTCCTCAAGAGATTGAACAAATGGTGCTGCTACTGCGTGCTGGTCTGAGTGCCGGAGGAATGGGCTTTTCTTCCACGTGGTCACCAAGCCACAATGATCACACCGGTGCTCCCGTGCCTTCTCGCCATGCATCGCGAGAAGAATTACTTGCACTGTGTTCAGAAGTACGACATCACGAAGGAACCACTCTTGAATTCATCCCTGCAGTGGGCGAATTTTCACGTGAGGTGTTTGAACTGATGGGCGACATGAGCGCTGCTGCTAATCGACCTCTGAACTGGAACTTGTTGCAGGTGTATTCACAGAACTGGGAATTAGTGCAGCATCAACTTGCAGGTTTTGATATTGCTGCTAGTCGAGGCGGTCAAGTTCTGGCGCTCACATTGCCTGACACTTTCCGCTTGCGGTTGAACTTCAAGAGCGGGTTCATTCTTGACATTCTTGACGGGTGGGACAAGCTGATGTCACTTCCCGATGAAGAAAAACTCACCATGATGAGCACGGCTGATGGTCGTGCACGAATGAATGCAATGGCACAGGGCACAGTTGGCCCTACTCGTTCTATTGGCAACTGGGGCGGCTACATCTTGCTTGAAATCTTCAATGAAAAGTGGAAAAAATACGAAGGCCGCATTGTGGGAGAAGTTGCACAAGAGCTCAAAGTTGATCCGTGGGACTTGTTGTGCGACATTGTTGTCGCAGATGGTCTACTCACCGTTATTGCTAATCAAGATCGTGGTCAAGATCGCGACACATGGGACAAGCGCGTACAGGTATGGCGTGATCATCGCGCAGTAGTTGGCGCTAGTGATGCTGGTGCACATCTCGACATGATTGACAGCTATGCATTCAGCACCACCATGATTGCCCGAGCTGTCCGTGAACATGAATTGATGCCATTGGAAGAAGCGGTGTATCACCTCACTGATCGACCAGCTCGTTTGTATGGCATCAAAGGTCGCGGTCGCATCGCTACAGGATGGGCAGCTGACATCACGGTGTTTGATGCTTCAACCATTGGCCCAGGTCCTGCACAGATGCGTTTTGACCTTCCGGGTGGCGCTGGCCGGGTCTATGGCGAATCAATCGGTGTGGAACATGTCATCGTCAATGGCGTTCCTGCTGTAAGAAATAATGTCGCTCTTGGGTCGCGCCCTGGTACCTTGCTGAGGTCCGGCCGCGATACCGAAACAGTGACAGCACAGTGATCAAACTTGACGTAGCAACAGTTCTTCTCCAATGGTCAACCGGAGGCCTGCTATTTCTCTGGTTCACCACTCGCAAACATGAGATCAGTGCTGGCTATGGGTGGCTACTGCGGGCCACATTCTGCGTGCTGGCCGCCGGTGCAGCTGCAGCGGGGATAGCTACAGACTTTGTGCCTGTGCGCGATTGTGCAGCAATTGCAGTTGCCGTTGTAGCCATTGCCACTGTTCGGCGCACAGACGTACGTTTCGATCTGCTTAGCCCTGTCATTGGGGTAGTAGGACTCGTTGCTGCAGCAGTTCATGCAACGAATGGTGCTGGCAATATCAGCACCAACATTCTGCGAGTTTTGGTGGGCACGGTTTTCCTTGGTGCCATCAGCGATGCGATGTTGTTGGGTCATTGGTATTTGGTGCAGCCAGGTATGCCTCGATCGATATTGAACGAACTGGTCAACGCCTTGCGTTGGATTCTGCCACTCGAAATAATTGTGATGTTGTTGCCTACTGGCATGATAAGCGTGCTCAATGGGGCAGTTGATGATGGCTGGAACGGAACCCTCGGGTGGTTCTGGGTGGCGTGTGCCATTACTACCGCGGTCTTAATTGAGGTCACGCGCGCTGCGCTACGCGAACGTAGCTACTCAGCCGTCATGGCAGCCACGGGGTTGCTGTATCTCGCAATTCTCACGGCCTTTGGCACCGACCTCGTCGCCAGAGCCGTTCTCGCCTAGTTTTAATGAATGGAAACATTCGAACGCACCATCTATAACCCTGAACATGAACAGTTTCGTGCAGCATTTCGTAATTGGCTCGATAAGGAAATTGTTCCTCATCATGAAAAGTGGGAAGCAGACGGAATCGTTCCTCGTGATGTTTGGTTAGCAGCAGGAAAGCTTGGCTTCCTTGGTTATCACGTCCCAGAACAATATGGCGGTGGCGGAGTAAACGATTACAAGTTTGGCGCCATCATGCAAGAAGAAGTCTCAGAGACCGGTGTTATTGGTAGTGCAAACGGAATGACACTGCATAACGACATTGTGTTGCCGTACTACCTCGAGCTTGCAACGGAAGATCAGAAACAACGTTGGCTACCGAAAATGGTGACCGGTGAACTGATTGGTGCATTGGCCATCACTGAACCAAACACGGGAAGCGACGTGGCAAATGTGCGTACCTCTGCAGTGCGCCATGGCGATGCGTGGGTAGTGAATGGTTCAAAAACATTTATTACAAATGGAATCAATAGCGATCTCATTATTACGACCGTGCGTACAAATGATCAACCTGGTCATCGCGGCTTATCTCTGCTTGTTCTTGAGCGCGGAATGAAGGGTTTTGAGCGTGGTCGCAATTTGAACAAATTGGGAATGCATGCTCAAGACACTGCAGAGTTGTTTTTCACCGATGTAGAAGTTCCGAGCGAAAACGTGTTGGGCGTTGAAGGTCAAGGGTTCGTGTATCTCATGCAGAACTTGGCCCAAGAACGTCTCGGCATGGCTGTTGGCGGAGTAAAAGTTGCGTCTGCTGCACTACAAGCAACTCTTGATTACACCAAAGAGCGAAAAGCGTTCGGACAATCGGTTGCTACTTTTCAGAATTCAAAGTTTGTTCTTGCTGAAATTGCGACCGAGGTACAAATTGCTCAGGTGTATGTAGACCGGTGCATTGAATTGCATTGTGAGGGCAAGTTGTCAGCAGAACAATCTGCAGCAGCAAAGTTCTGGGTTACTGAATTGCAGAACCGAGTCGTTGATAAGTGTCTGCAATTGCATGGCGGATACGGCTACATGCTGGAATACCCCATTGCGCGCGCATGGGCTGACAGCCGAATTCAAACTATCTATGGCGGCACCACAGAAATTATGAAAGAAATTGTCGGACGTAGTCTGACGAAGTAATTATCTCGGTGAGTTAGTAGCCACTAGAGGCCACGGACGTTCTCTTTCAAGACGCAGTGCAAGTTCCAACAAGATTTGTTCACTGAAATGTGGTCCGATGATTTGCAAGCCCACGGGAAGTCCGTCGACGAATCCGGCTGGCACTGAGATACCCGGATTACCGTGCAGGTTGCATGGGAAAGTCAACAAGCCATTGTTTCCACCGCCTGCTTTGATACCACCAAAAACACTAGGGAGCGGACCTTCTGCCGTAAATGCAACATCTGGGTTCGTGGCGGTAATTACAAGATCAACTTGATCAAAAATTTGACTCATCTTCAAGTTCACAGCCGCGCGACGTGCTTCAATCTTTGCTCGCTCAGCAGCGCTGTAACGACCTTCAGTCAATTGCAAACCTGCGCGCATTTCAGGCGTGAGGTCGTCGGCACATGCTGGCCACATGTCGCCGAGAGCCGACGCAATTTCGATCATGCCGCTTATTGACCAAGCTGCACCCATACGAGGCAATGTTGTGTCAACTCCATCTATGCGACGCAGACCGGCCGATGCAACGAGATGGTCGGCTGTTTCTAAGAGAACGTTCCACATTGCAGGTGAAACAACTGCGCCACCCCAGTCAGAGACAATGGCTACGCGTAGACCGGCAACATTGATAGTTCCGAGTGCGTTTTCCCAACCATCAACGCGGGGAAGGCTAAGCGGGTCTGCAGCATGATGTCCGTTACATACGTCGAACCATCGCGCAGTATCGCGCACACTGCGCGTCATGCCGCCGGTAGTGACCGTGAGGTTGCCGTATTCAACGTGTGGTCCACGCGGAATTCGACCAAAAGTTGATTTCAATCCGACAAGACCAGTGAACCCAGCCGGAATGCGGATTGAACCGCCGCCGTCTCCACCAGTGCCGAGTGCGAAGAGTCCACCTGCAACACCTGCTGCACCTCCGCCAGATGAACCGCCCGGAGTCCGATCGGTATTCCACGGGTTACGAGTGACGCCGTTTAACACAGTGCGCGTGACGTTGACGCCGCCGAATTCACTAGCGGTGGTGAGACCAAAATGGTTTGCACCTGCTGCGATGAGACGAGAGACCATTGTTGATGTGTGTGCTGATTTACGATCTGCAAATGGCACGGATGCTTCCGTTGATGGCCATCCTTCGACGTAGTCAAGTTCTTTTACGCCCATGGGAACTCCACCAAATGGAAGTGAAATGTTTGCCTCTGATGCGCGAGCAAGTGCGCCGTCGCTGTCAATGTATGAAATACAATTCAATGAACTGGCAGCAACAGCAGAAAGCGTTGCTTGCATTTCTTCACGAGGAGATCTGCGACCTGCTCTAAATTCATCAACGAGCGAACAAGCGTCGCCTTGCCATGGTGTTTCAGTCATCTGAGCAACTTACTTCACGAACCAGTGTGTGAACTAGGGCGGAAATCTGGCCAGCAACTAGAGTGGAAAGGCTCATGGATAGTCGTGCTTTTCTCGGTCTTCAACAGACTCATAACCCATATCGCTGGCATCTCCCTGTAGACCTCCGGCTCTGTACAGGCGGGAACTTTCTCTACGGCGGCAGCGCATTGGGTGCAGCTATTTCGGCCATGGAAGGAACCACGGGCAGAAACGTCATCTGGACTACTGCCCAATATCTCAGCTATGCACGTCCAGGCGAAGTGATGGACATTGATGTCATTGTCCCAGTTGAAGGAAATGCAATTACTCAAGCTCGTGTCGTTGGTCATGTCGGTGAGCGAGAAATTATTACGGTCAATGCTGCGCTCGGTGATCGCGATTTCGAATTTTCCGGACAATTTGTTACTGCGCCAGAAGCCGGTAAGCCAGAGGACTACAAGAATTGGCGCCATCGTCATATCTCTGAAGGCACGATTCATGATTTCATGGAAGAGCGCGTCGTCAAGGCTCGCTCAGAAGACAACCTCGACGGTACGCCTGGTGATGGGCAAACTGTGATGTGGGCCCGGTTGCCACAAGTCATCGAAGGAGTCGATGCAGCCACTCTTGGTGTTCTCGGAGATTTTGTTCCCCGTGGAGTCGGCCAGGCGCTCGGTATTCGTGGCGGGGGGAACTCTCTCGACAACACATTGCGGGTGATGAACCTTGTTCCCACCACGTGGGTGTTGCTCGATATTCGGGTGCAAGGAGTTGCTCGGGGCTTTGGCCACGGGCTTGTGCATATGTTTGCTGAGGACGGAACTCTGATGGCCACCGCCAGTCAGAGTTGCATCGTTCGAATGTGGAAAGGTGATTAGTTATGAACGCATACGGAGCAAAAGGTCAACATGGAATGCCGGTGCGCCCTGGCATGACCGTGCCACTTCCTGGTCACTTACATGACCACAAAAGCAAGCTGTCTGAATTGGCTGATATGGGGTACACCGATATCTGGTCAGCGGAAGCTGACGGCGCTGATGCGTTTACGCCTCTTGCGTTAGCAGCAGCGTGGGAGCCACGTTTGCGTCTTGGTACTGCAATTGTTCCTGCATACACGCGCAGTCCGGCCTGCTTTGCTCAGTCGGTCGCATCTCTTGCTGATGCCGCACCTGGACGCTTCGCTATTGGTATCGGATCATCGAGCAATGTCATTGTTCAGCGATGGAACGGTGTCCCGTTTGAAGAGCCGTACAAAAAGGTACGCGACATTGTTCGCTTCTTAAATGACGCCCTGTCCGGCGAAAAAGTTACAAAGCAATACGACACGTTCAATATTGATGGTTTCCGTCTTGGTATTCGACCAGAAGCAAAGCCACAAATTCTGGTAGCAGCGTTGCGCGAAGGAATGTTGCGACTTGCTGCTCGTGAAGCTGACGGCACAATCATCAACTGGCTCAGTGCTGAAGATGTCACTCGCGTTGCAGAAGTAGTTCATACTGCAGCCGAAGGCACCCCGAAAGAAATTGTTGCGCGCATCTTTGTATGTCCATCTACCAACACCGACACCGTTCGTGCAGCAGCACGATTTGCGATTGCCGCATACCTCAACGTTCCTGTGTATGCAGATTTCCATGCGTGGCTTGGCAGGGGAGACTTGCTGAAAGGTATGTGGGACAACTGGAAAGCTGGCGACCGCAAAGCAGCACTGGCAGCAATTCCTGACGAAGTAGTGGACGCACTCATTGTGCATGGTTCTCCTGAGTATTGCCGTGACCGCATTCGTCAATACTTTGACAATGGTGTCACAACATCAACACTCGCAATCATGCCATTTGATCCTGAACTGAATCATTGGGACGCTGTTCGTTCATTGTCCCCATCAGCACACAAGTAACTTCACCACAGCAAATGTCAGATCAACCCCCTAAAGGCGCAACGAAAGAAGGCTGGAAACTGCTTCGTCAGACGTTGGTTGCCCAACGTCGTGGCCTTCTTGGTGGCGTTGCCGTTGGCCTGTCATGGTCTGTCGGCAAGATGGCAGTTCCGCAATTGACGCGATTTGCCATAGACAGAGGAATTAGCAAAAACGGTTCTCTGCTGTTGTGGACATCGTTGATACTTGTTGCGGCGTTAGTCGCTGGCGTGTTTGCCGGTTGGCGTCGTTACATCGCATTTCGCGAGAGTCGCCTGACAGAAACAGTTCTCAGAGAGCGTTTGTTTGCTCAAATCCAGGGTTTGCACGTGGGCTTCCACGACAAGACACAAACGGGACAACTGATGAGTCGAGCCTCGAGCGACTTGTTGCAGGTGCAAGGTTTTGTTGTCAACATTCCGATTTTCGCATCTCAAGTCACCATGGTTTTTGGTGTTGTTGCAGTCTTGTTCTTTTCTGATCCGCTTCTTGCAGCAGTGGCGCTGGCCCCATTGCCATTTATCAATGTTTCTGCGCGGTCTTTCTCTCACAAGATTCATCCGTCTGTTCTGGCTGTACAACAAGAGCAGGCCCAGTTGGCAAACGTTGTTGAAGAATCAGTTTCTGGAATCAGAGTCATCAAGGGGTTTGGTGCTGAAGGAGTTCAACAAGCAAAGTTAGAAGTTGAGGCCGATGATATTCGTCGCGAATCAATGAAAGCTGCGCGCATTCGCAGTCGCTTTCTACCGGCAATTGATCTACTTCCCGGCCTTGGGTTGGTAGCTGTTCTCGGACTTGGTGGTCACCGCGTAATCAACGGCGATATGACGCTTGGAGGTCTTGTTGCATTTAATACGTATCTCACAATGTTGATTTGGCCAATGCGAAACATTGGTATGACCGTGGCATTCGGACAGCGTGCTGCGTCAGCGTTAGTACGTATCCACGAAATTTTGGCAGTGGTGCCAGGAATTGCTGACCCGCTGCAACCTGTGCGCTTGCCGCAGGCTGCTGTTGCTCAACCTGTTGGTGCTGTCACTTTTGAAAATGTCCGATTTGGGTACGAGATTGGCCATACAGATATCCGAGTCTTAGAAGGTTTCAATTTTTCAGTAGCTCCTGGTGAATCAGTGGCCATTGTGGGTGCCACTGGGTCTGGGAAATCAACCATCGCTCGATTGTTGTTGCGTTTCTATGATCCGCAAGCTGGCGTTATCTCGCTCGACGGAATTGACCTGCGTCAATTACGACTCCCAGATCTTCGACATTCAGTGGGAGTGGTCTTCGAAGACACTCTGTTGTTCCATGACACAGTGTCTGCCAACATTGCTTTTGCTAAACCAGAAATTGACTTTTCAGTCGTACAGCGAGCAGCAAAACTTGCAGGTGCCCATGACTTCATCATGCAATTACCGAATAAGTACGACACGTCTTTAGGTGAGCGGGGCTATTCATTGTCAGGCGGTCAGCGTCAGCGCATTGCAATTGCGCGCGCGATTGTTGCTGACCCTCGGGTATTGGTACTTGATGACGCCACTTCAGCTGTAGACCCAACAAAAGAACATGAGATTCGTGATGCTCTTTCAACTGTGATGCGTGGTCGCACCACTTTGGTCATTGCACACCGACCCGCCACCATTGAATTGGCAGATCGTGTTGTGCTGCTCGATGATGGTCGAATTTCGGCAAGTGGTTCGCATTATGAGTTGCTAGAAACAAACGATAAATACCGCAGTGTCCTTGCTGCCATGACTACCAAGGTGATTGAGTAACTATGTACGCAGGTGGACGTGGTGGTGGCGGCGGCGGAGCTGGCCGTGGAACTGATGAAGATCAGAAGTTGGATCGCACCCAAACACGAGTGGTGCTGAAGCGCAGCTTTCAGATGGCGGGCGAGTTCCGCAAGCAAGCCGGATTAGCCCTACTCCTCGTCATTATTACCGTGTTGTGCACTTTGGCTGGTCCCGTCTTGGTCCGACACGGAATTGACTCTGGCATTCGCGCAAAAGATTCTCATGCATTGAATATGACCGTTGTTGCCTACATCGTTGTAGTGATCATTGCGTATGTTGTTGGTCGATGGCAGTACGTGGCCCTGAACTCGGCGGGCGAAGGATTTTTACGGCTGATACGTATCCGAGTGTTTTCGCAAATGCAAAAACAATCAATGGCTTTCTTTGACCGCGAAAAGGCCGGCGTTCTCGTAGCTCGCATGACCGCAGATATCGAATCAATGGCTGAATTAGTGCAGTGGGGCCTGATGCAGTTTCTCTCCGCGTTCCTTCTGCTGTTTTTTGCCTTTTTCCTTTTGATGAGCCTGTCATGGCAACTGACATTGATTTCACTACTTGTGTTTCCATTTCTCATCGTGGCATCTATCAAGTTCCA
>Ga0114974_10003744_pt1 | contig 11440 bp, 13 predicted proteins | sample S_130206_EF_Meta_FD_87318 | JGI IMG/M metagenome (GOLD analysis project Ga0114974, IMG submission 87318) | Freshwater microbial communities from Lake Simoncouche, Canada to study carbon cycling - S_130206_EF_MetaG | ecosystem: Environmental > Aquatic > Freshwater > Lake | place: Lake...
GCTGGCGGCTGTCACCTGGATCGGCTACGACACGCCGCGCAAGATGGGAAGCAGTGCCATGGAAACCGGAGGCGGCCTGAGCCTGCCGGTCTGGATCTCCTACATGGAACACGCCCTCAAGGACGTTCCAGTGGCCCAGTACGCTGCGCCGGAAGGGGTACTCCAGTCGGCAGGCGAATGGTTCTACGAGGAATACGCACGCGGCGCCGGCGTGATCAGCCTGGGACTGGGCGACAAGACGGGCAACCCAGCGGCTGCGGCAGTTCCCGGTGCGCAAACTCCGCCGACAGACGAAAAGAAGAAGATCCTGGACCTGTTTCGGAATTGATCAGCCGGCGAACACCAGCGCGCGCGCACTTTGCGCGCTGGCGTCGCGCGACAGGTCGGCGAAGAACTCGCCCTGCCCTTTGCTATCGCGCCACGACGTACCGTCAAAACGGTAGTGGTAGCCGCCGCTCTTGCAGGCGAGCCATATTTCATGCAGCGGCCTTTGCAGGTTGACGACTATCTGACTGCCGTTGGAAAAAACCAGCGTGACCATAGCGCCGACGCGCTGGTTGTCGATATCGGCGTCGGTCTGCTCGTTGATACGGTCGCAGCAGGCTTCGATGGCGCTCAGAACCCACTCGGCCCGCTCCATGAATTGCGCGTCGGTCATTACAATTTCGTCATGCTCACCATGGCCCGCATTCTAGTCAGTACGATTATCCTTGCTGGCGTCGCGGTAGACCTGAGCGCCTGCGGCCAGAAGGGCGCCCTGTTCCTGCCCGCCGAGCCGGCCGCAACTGGGCGCGCCACCCTGCCGCAAAGCCTCAATCCCATGCGGGCCAATCCAGCCACGGGCGGCGCCTCCGACGCGCTGCCCCATGTACCGCAAAGCCCATGACCCACGCCAACCAGATGCATCTGCCCGGCCAACCCCACATGGCCTACCGCGACGGCGCGCTATGGGTCGAGCAGGTAGCCCTGAGCGAACTCGCGCGCCAATACGGAACGCCGCTGTTTGTCTACTCGCAGGCGGCGATCATCGCGGCGCTGGCCGACTATCAGGCCGGACTGGCGGGACGGCGCGCGCGCATCTGCTACGCGATGAAGGCCAACCCGGCGTTGGGCGTGATCCGGATTCTGGCCGCAGCCGGCTGCGGTTTCGACATCGTCTCGGGCGGCGAACTGCAGCGTGTCGTCGCAGCAGGGGGCCAAGCGTCAACCGTTATTTTTTCTGGAGTCGGCAAGACCCGCGCGGAGATGCGCATGGCACTGGAAGCCGGCATCGCCTGCTTCAACGTGGAAAGCGAGGCCGAACTCGATGTCCTCAACGAGGTCGCGCTATCGACAGGTTTGCGCGCGCCGGTGAGCATTCGCGTCAATCCGAACGTCGACCCGCAGACCCACCCCTATATTTCGACCGGCCTCAAAGGCAACAAATTCGGCATCGCGCACGAGCGCGCGCTGGCGACCTATCAGCGTGCAGCGTCGATGGCGGGGCTGCGGGTGGTCGGGGTCGACTGCCATATCGGGTCGCAAATCACCCAGGAAGCGCCCTATATGGACGCCATGGACCGCATGCTGGATCTGGTCGAGGCGATAGAAGCTGCCGGCATACCGATCACACACATCGATTTTGGCGGCGGGCTGGGCATCAACTACAACGGCGAGCGGCCTCCAAGCGCAGCTTCGCTGTGGCCGAAATTGCTGGAAAAACTCGATGCACGCGGATTCGGCGCGCACCAACTGCTGCTTGAGCCCGGTCGCTCGCTGGTCGGCAATGCGGGGGTCTGCGTCACCGAGGTGCTGTACCTCAAGCCCGGCGAGACAAAAAACTTCTGCATCGTCGACGCGGCGATGAACGACCTGCCACGACCCGCGCTGTACCAAGCCTACCACGCCATTGTGCCGCTGCGCCCGCGCAGCCAGGCCGCCACCGTCTGGGAGGTAGTCGGACCGGTTTGCGAAAGCGGGGACTGGCTCGGACACGAGCGCGCATTGGCGCTGTCCAGCGGCGACCTGCTTGCGGTGCTGTCGGCCGGCGCCTACTGCATGAGCATGGCCAGCAACTACAACTCGCGCGGGCGGGCCGCCGAAGTGCTGGTCAGCGGCAGCAGCGCGCGTCTGATCCGCTCGCGCGAGACCATCGACGACCAACTGCGCTGCGAACTGCGCGCCCTGGGCGATTGAAGCTCACGCCCGCCAGGCGCGCACGATACGCCAACCCAGCAGCAGACCCAAAACAGCGGCATAAGCATAGACCTCGCTGAAATTGTTTTTGCCAGCGCGCATCCAGAAGAAATGCAGGATCGCCAGGCAGGCCACCAGGTAGACCAGGCGATGCAGCTGGACCCATCGCCTGGCGCCCATCGCCTTGATCACCCGGTCGAACGACGTCAGCGCCAGCGGCGTGAGCAGCAGCGCTGCAGCGAAACCCACCAGAATGAATGGGCGCTTGACGATATCGCGCGCCATGTCGGCGACGTCAAGGCCCATGTCGAACCAGCCGTAGCACAGCAAATGGGTCAGTACATAGAAATACACAAACAGGCCCAGCATGCGGCGAAACCGGGCCAGCGCGTGCATCCTCGTCAGCACGCGCAACGGCGTGACCGCGAGCACGATGCACAGCAAGCGCAGGCTCCAGTCACCGGTAGCGCGGGACAGCGCCTCGGCCGGATTGGCGCCAAGTTGGTTCGTCACCGCCGCAAACAGCAGCCAGAAAAAGGGCAGCAACGCCAACACAAAGAGGGCGGGTTTGGCTACCGGGCTCAGAAAAAAGCGGCTGTTCATGCGGGCACGGGAGATCCTGAGTGCCCTGGGGCGGTCTGTGTCGACGACAGCTTGCGCCAGCCAGCCCCCCGGTCGCTGCCTAGAAGAATTTTTTCAGGTCCATGCCAGCGTACATCTGGCCGACCTGGGCTTCATAACCGTTAAATAGCAATGTCTTCCTTTTCTTGGCCAGCAACCCGTCTTCGCCGATCCGGCGTTCGCTAGCCTGGCTCCAGCGCGGGTGGTCCACCTCGGGATTCACGTTGGAATAAAAGCCGTACTCACTCGGAGCTGCCTGATTCCATGCCGTCACCGGTTGCTTGTCGGTGAACCGGATCTTCACCAGGCTCTTGCCGCTCTTGAAGCCATATTTCCACGGAACGACCAACCGCACCGGCGCACCGCTTTGGTTCGGCAACACCTCGCCGTACATGCCGAAGGACAGCAGCGTCAGCGGGTGCATCGCCTCGTCCATGCGCAAGCCCTCCACATAGGGCCAGTCCAGAACGCGAGAGCCTACAAAGGGCATGGTCTTGGGGTCGGCCAGCGTCACGAACTCGACGAACTTGGCGCCGCTGAGCGGTTCGACCTTGCGGACCAATTCGGCCAGCGAATAGCCGACCCAGGGAATCACCATCGACCAGCCTTCCACGCAACGCAGTCGGTAGATGCGCTCCTCCTGCGCACTGAGTTTGAGCAGGTCCTCCAGCGCGTACTTGGCGGGCTTCTTGACCAAGCCCTCGACCTCGACCGTCCAGGGCGACGTCTTCAGACTGTGCGCGTTCCTTGCCGGGTCGCTCTTATCGGTGCCGAACTCGTAAAAATTGTTGTAGCTGCTGGCGTCCTTGTAGTCGCTGAGCTTTTCCATCGTGCTGGCTCCCGCGACCGCGGAACGCGCGCTGGCCAGCGCCGCCAGCTTACCGGGGCGAGGCGCCTGGGCCATGGCCTGCCCCGAGGCCCAGGGCGCGATGGCCCATCCGGCCGCCCCGGCGGCGGCATTGCGCAGCAGCGCACGCCGTCCCAGGTAATGCGAACGCGCGCTTATTTCGCTGGCCAGAGGGTGGATGAATCCATCATTGCGGGTTTTGATCAGCATGCGTCAGTCCTCGAATTAGGTTGATGCAATCCTACGACATCTGGCCGCGGCGTCGGCCCCGCCGAATCCGGTCTGGCTGCCTTTTCAGCGCAAACCGGCGATGTAATCGGCTACGGCCTTGATTTCGCGGTCGTTGAGCTTCGCCGCGACCTGGGTCATCGGCAAGCTGTTCTGACGCACGCCGTCGCGAAAGGCGGTGAGCTGGGCAAGCAGATAGTCGGCATGCTGTCCGCCGACGCGCGGATACTGCGCCGGAATTCCGGCACCGTTCGGGCTGTGGCAACCGGCGCAAGCGGCCACGTGACGGTCTGCGATGCCGCCGCGGTAAATGCGCTCGCCCATCGCGATCAGCTGCTTGTCTTTGGCGAAACCAGGCTGGGCCTGCTTGCTGCCGAGCCAGTAAGCAATATTGCGCATGTCGTCGTCCGACAGGGTCGACGCAAAGCCCTTCATCACCGCGTTATCGCGCCGGCCGCTCTTGAATTCCTGCAACTGCTTGAGCAGGTATTGCGGATGCTGCTGGGCCAGTTTCGGATTGGCTGCGATCGCCGAATTGCCATCGGCGCCGTGGCACGCCGAGCACACCGCGGTGAAGCTGGCCTCCCCCTTGGCAAGATCGGGCTTGCTGGCTTTGGCGGGGGCCGCGGCATGCGTCTGCGCGGCAACCGGGGCAGCCGGTTTCATCTCTTGCGCCATGGCGCAAACAACGGTCGCCGTCAGCGAACTGGCCAGCATCAGGTGAGCAATCAGCTTCATGGGAGGAGGGAGGGAAGTGGGAAAAACCGCTTGATTCTACAATGCACCCCGGTGCTTAGCACCCAAATCCCTCTATGACCAACCAGAACAAGCCGCAGACCAAAGCAGCCAAGGCGGACGGCGTGGGTGCCACTGCAGCGGCCATCGCATGCGGCTGGCTTCACACCGCCAAATTCCTGACAACGGCGCCCGAATTGCATTTCTTGCCACCGCTGGAGCTTCCCGAAATCGCCTTTGTCGGCCGCTCCAATGCCGGCAAGTCCACCTGCATCAACACGCTGACGCAGCAAAAGCAGCTGGCATTCGCGTCCAGGAAGCCGGGACGCACCCAGCACATCAACTTGTTCTCGCTGGGCAAACAGGGAGTGACCGACGCCATCCTGGCCGATTTGCCGGGCTACGGCTACGCAGCGGTACCCAAACAAGACAAGATCCGCTGGCAGCAGGTGATGGCGAACTACCTGGTTACGCGCAAAAATCTCAGCGGCATCGTGCTGCTATGCGATCCGAGGCGCGGCGTGACCGACCTGGACGAAATCCTGCTTGACGTGATTCGGCCTCGGGTGGAAGAGGGGTTGAAATTTCTGATTGTCCTGACCAAGTCCGACAAACTGGGGAAGGTAGAGGCCGACAAGGCCTTGTCGATCGCGCGCCTACAGGCCGGTGGCGGCCAAGCCATGCTGTTTTCCGCTCCCAAACGCAGGGGCATCGACGAGCTGTCCGAACTGCTCTGGAACTGGGCCCACAGCGCGCCGGCGCCGCCGGCGGCAGACGCGTCGCCATCGGCCCCCTCGCCTGCCGCCTGAGGCACCCGGCCAGTGCCAACCGGGGTGGCCATCAGCCGGTCCGCGGCATCTTGTAGCGCGCGTAGCCCCACAGATACTGCTGGGGGCACTCGCGAATCAAACGCTCCATTTCCTGATTGATTTGGACCAGCGCTGCGTCGAGTTCGGTCGCCAGCGGCCGCGCGAGTTCGCGAAAGTGCAGCCTGAAGCCTCGCCCGAAGGGCAAGCGTTCGCCCCACAGCAGCAGCAGCACGGCGCCGGTCTGCTGCGCGAGCCGCGCCGACAGCGTCATGGTGTAGGCTTCGCGTCCGAAAAATGGCGCCCACAGCCCCATCCCCTCGGGTGGAACCTGGTCTGGCAGCAGCCCCACCGCATGGCCCTGGCGCAGGGCGCGCAGCATCTGGCGCACGCCCGCCAGACTGGTCGGCGCGGTGTGCAGTCCCGGCCGGTTACGCGCCCTTGCCATCAGCCGCGCCAGCCAAGGCTGCCGCGCCGGGCGGTACAGGACGGTCAATGGGCCGTATCGCGGCCCGTAGCGCTGCGCCAAGGCCTGGGCGGTGACCTCGAAACAGCCCAGATGCGGCGTCAGAAAGACCACGCCGCGTCCGTCTGCGTAAGCCCGGTCAACGCAAGCCGCGTTGTCCCACAGGCAAGGCGCCGGTTCGCCCAGCCACAGTCGGGGCAACTCGGCGACCATCCGCCCGGCGCTGCCAACCGCAGCGCACAGGCGGCCAAAACGGTAACCGGCCAAGGCGCCATTAGCGAGAAAGCGCTGCCGGTAGGGCCTTGAGAACAGGAACGCCAGCCAACCCATCGCCCAGCCGGTGCCGTGCAGCAACCATAGCGGCAGCCTAGAGAGCTGGTTGAACAGGAAAGTCATCCGTCTTGGGGTCTTAGCTTGGGTTAAGATGAGGGCGTCGCCGAGTTACCGAACTACTTGCAGGGCGACACCCATAGCCGCGCTGTACCGCGATTGTGCGCTTGCAAACTGCTAAAGCGTTCGCCAGAGCAATAGTGCCCAGGCAACGCGCGATGAAGTGTTGATGGAGCATGGAACTATATGGCGAACGATTTTCTATTCACTTCCGAGTCTGTATCTGAAGGCCACCCCGACAAGGTGGCAGACCAGATTTCGGACGCTATTTTGGACGCGATCTTCAAGCAGGACCCGAAGTCCCGGGTGGCAGCGGAAACGCTGTGCAACACCGGCTTGGTGGTGCTGGCCGGAGAGATCACCACCAACGCGCATGTCGACTACATCCAGGTAGCCCGCGACACCATCAAGCGCATTGGCTACGACAACACCGATTACGGCATCGATTACCGGGGCTGTGCCGTGCTGGTCGCCTATGACAAGCAAAGCAACGACATTGCCCAAGGTGTGGACCACGCGAGCGACGACCACCTGAACACCGGCGCCGGTGACCAGGGCCTGATGTTCGGCTACGCCTGCAATGAAACGCCCGAGCTGATGCCCGCGCCGATTTACTATGCGCACCGGCTGGTGGAGCGGCAGGCAGAGCTGCGCAAGGACGGCCGCCTGCCTTTCCTGCGGCCGGACGCCAAGAGCCAGGTCACGATGCGCTATGTGGACGGCAAGCCGCACAGCATCGACACGGTGGTGCTGTCGAGCCAGCACGCGCCCGAGATGAGCCTTGGCCACCGGATGACCGACGCCTTTTACGAGGCGGTCCGCGAAGAGATCATCAAACCGGTGCTGCCCAAAGAGTGGCTGACCAAGGACACCAAGTACCTCATCAACCCGACCGGGCGTTTCGTCATCGGCGGTCCGCAGGGCGACTGCGGCCTGACCGGGCGCAAGATCATCGTCGACACCTACGGTGGCGCCTGCCCGCACGGCGGCGGCGCCTTCTCGGGCAAGGACCCGAGCAAGGTCGACCGCTCGGCCGCCTACGCGGCGCGCTATGTGGCCAAGAACATCGTGGCCGCCGGTCTGGCCAAACAATGCCAGATCCAGGTCGCCTACGCGATTGGCGTTGCCAGGCCCATGAATGTGACGGTCTACACCGAAGGCACCGGCGTGGTGTCCGACGAACGGCTTGCCGAACTGGTCCAGGCGCACTTCGACCTGCGCCCCAAGGGCATCGTCCAGATGCTTGACCTGCTGCGCCCGATCTACGAAAAAACCGCCGCCTACGGCCACTTTGGGCGAGAAGAGCCCGAGTTCAGCTGGGAGCGCACCGACAAGGCAGCTACGCTGCGTGCGGCGGCCGGCCTGTAGGTCGGGCGCACGCCCCAGGAAAATCCGCGACAGGGCCGATCCGCGAACGGGGCCTTGTAGGGCTTGGGCGAAAGATGCTGCGCAAGCCCTGCCCCGTCAACGAAACGCCCGACTGCGGGTAGCCAACCCGCCCAGCAGCAGTGTCACATTGACCCGCCGCTTGGCGACCAGGTAGAGCAGCAGGCCGCCGCTGGTCTTCGGGTCGGTGAGCAGGGCGCGCTGCACTGGCGTCATCGGCGCATCGAGCGCCACCTGCTCAGCATAGGCGGCCCAGTTGCGCTGCGACGCACCGGTGACATGGCCGGCTTGCGCCAGCGCCTGCACGCCGGGCAACAGAGCGGGATGGCTGCCAGGTCCAGCGATGCCGCCAGGCCGGCTGCGCGGCACATCTCCAGCAGATGGCCGAGCAGGCCGAAACCGGTGACATCGGTGAGTGCATGGACGGCACCGAGTTCGGCCAGCGCGCGACCCGGCGTGTTGAGCTGGGTCGTGCTGGCCATCATGGCGGCATAACCGGCGGCGTCCAGCAGGAGCCGTCGCCCGCGATGTGAGCCTGCCGAACAACAAGTCGCGTCAAGACACCATCGAACTCTGACCGGCAATTTTTTTGCATCCTGCCAGATGCTATAAGACAATGATGGATTAGGGGCGCACCATTGCGGTTAATCGAGGAGATTGAAATGATGACGACACTGACCATAGAACTCCCGGTCGATGGGCTGCCTTCGGCTGCTGAACTGCCCGCCAATTTTTCGGATGAAGCGCGCTTTCTCTTGGCGGTGAAACTCTTTGAACTGGGCCGTATTTCATCGGGCAAGGCGGGGCGGCTATGCGACATGGGGCGCGTCGAATTCCTTTTGGCCGCCGGCCGATCCGGGGTGCCAGTCGTCGATTTGAGCGGCGATGAGCTGGCCGAAGAGTTCGCCTGATGCTGCTTGATCGTGGGGTCATCAATTCCGGCCCTCTGGTGGCGCTGTCGCTGGCCGGGCGGCTGGATTTGCTGCCGGCCCTGTTTGCCGAGTTCTGGATTCCTGAGCAGGTGTTTCATGAGGTGGTGCTTGCCGGCGTAGGCCGGCCAGGTGCGAGTGCACTGGCCGATGCGCGCTGGGCGCTGGGCGGCCCATGTTTGTCCCGCGCCAACGCCCGACCCGCTGCTGATTGCCGAACTTGACCTTGGTGAGGCGGCGGTGATCGCGCTGGCGCGCAGTCTGGCGCCATGCTTGGCCATCATCGACGAAAAGCGGGGGCGGAAAATCGCCCACCAAATTTACGGTTTGCCAGTCAAAGGAACCGCCGGTCTGCTGGTCGAAGCGCATCGACGCGGGTTGCTTGGCGATGTGCGCGCAACCTTGCTGGACTTGAAGCGGGCCGGCTATTTCCTGTCCGATACGGTGATTGACGCCGCGTGCACAGCGGCCCAGCGCAACTGAAGGCGCTGTATGTTGCGCCGCTTCAGTTCTCGGCGGGCTGCGGCGACTGCGGCCACGACAAGCTGCTGGCCTTCAGCTGCAAGCGGCGCGGGTTCTGCCCCTCGTGCGGTGCCCGGCGCATGGTACAGACTGCGGCGCACCTGGTCGAACACTTCATTCCGCTCGTGCCGGTGCGCCAGTGGGTGCTGTCACTACCGATACCGCTGCGCGTGCTGCTGGCCGCGCAGCCCGAGCTGGTGACACCCGTGCTGCAGGTCGTGCATCGCGTGATCACGCGCCATCTGCTCGGCCAGGCTGGGCTCAGGGCCGAGGAAGCCGACAGCGGCGCCGTCACGCTGATCCAGCGTTTCGGCTCTGCCGCCAACCTCAACATCCACCTGCACTGCCTGGTGCTGGACGGGGTGTACCGGTGCGGCACCGATGGTGTGCCGGTGTTCGTCCAAGCCGGTGCGCCCAGCGACGACGAACTGCACGCGCTGCTGCACACGGTCATCACCCGGCTGATGAAGATGCTCACGCGCCGAGGCGTGCTGATCGAGGAGATGGGGCAGACCTACCTGGCTGACCCCAACGCCGACGGGGACGAAGCGCGCACCCTGCGGCCACTGCAGGCGGCGGCCATCACTTACCGCATCGCCTTCGGGCCGCGCGCCGGGCAGAAGGTCTTGACGCTGCGCGGCGCGATGGCGCGCGAGGGCATGGCGCGCGAGCTTCTGTGTTCGGACATCGACGGGTTCAGCCTGCACGCGGCCGTGCGGGTCGAAGCACACGAGCGCAAGCGGCTGGAGCCCCTGTTGTCCAGTAGCTCGCGCCGGTACGTTCAATCAGTAAAATGAATAGTAAAAGAGGTGATTACTATGCAAGCTATGCAAACATCATTAGTCCTTCGCCGCGAATTTTTAGTCGCTGGTCTGATCACATTAGCCGCACCCAGCTTGCATGCGCAAAGCGCGCTTGCACTTGATCCCGCTATCCTTCCCTTAGCAACTCAAGAAGCCCCACTCGTTTTAGAAACGCTCAAACAACTCACCCGCTTCGACAGTGGCACAGGTCAAGCCGAGGGCATGAGCGGCGTGGCCAGCACAATCGAAGACATGGCCAAAGAACTCGGCGGCGTAACCGAACGCATCACACCCGCCAACGGTGTCGTCGGCCCCAATCTCAGAATCAGCTTCAAAGGCACGGGCAAGAAAAAACTCCTGCTGATCGCGCATATGGACACGGTCTACCCCGCTGGCACAGCCGCCGCCCGCCCTTTTCAAATCGAAGGCAACAAAGCCATCGCCCCGGGCATTGCAGACGACAAAGGCGGTATCGCTGTCTTCCTGCATGTGATGAAAATCCTCAAAGCACGCGGCTACACCGATTTCGCGCAGATCACCATGCTCTTCAACTCTGACGAAGAGCGCGGCTCGGTCGGCTCGCGCGATCTTATCCGCCGCCTCGCGGGCGAGCATGATGCTGTGCTTTCCGGCGAAGGCACAGGCGATAAGGAAAAAATAGTCATGGGCACGGCGGGCGTGGGGCGCACGCAGGTTAAGGTAGCGACCAATCGGCTGAGTCTTGCAGACCGCCCCATTGAAGAAATGGCCGACATCATCTTGCGTACGAAAGACGCGCCTTCCCAAGTGCAAAACATCCGTATGAACTGGACTATTGCGCGCGCCGAAATGCCCGACTTAATGGACAAACTCTCCGCTGCAGATCTGCAATTCGCCAGTTTCGAATTCCAAATTACCGGCAAAGGCTCGCATGCCGGCGTGAACCCACATTTAGGCGTGAATGCCGTGGTGGAAATGGCGCATCTAGTGGCCCGAGTCTCTGCGCTACTTGACGCAGAAATGGGCGTGCAACGCCAATGGCGCAGAGCCGGTGGCGGCTTGGTGGGCAACATCATTCCAGACCGTGGGACTGCTGCACTTGAAATCGCCGCGCCCAAATCGCTTGATCTAAAAGCTTTAGAAGCCAAAATTATTGCGCTGGCCACGCAAGTGCAAGTGTCAGGCGCGTCCATTTCAACCAACGCAACAGCAGGCCGAACCATCAAGGCTGACGGCTTGCCCGACGCCACTGCCAGCGCCGACGTGCGCGTACCCGATATACCCACCTTTGAGCAATACTCCAAGCACAGCCGCGCCCTCATCGACAAAAAGAAATTCCCCAGCTCCCGCCTCGTCGTGCAAGACGGCGTCGGCTTTCCGCCCTTCAACGCGTCCAGTGCGGGCAAGCAAATGGCCGAACTGGCTAAAAGCATTTATACCCAACTCGGCGGCGAAATCGAGTTCATCCCCCGCACCTTCGGCGGCACAGACGCCGCTTGGGCCGCCCAAAGTGGCAAACCCGTCATCGAAAACATGGGCCTACCCGGCGGCAA
>Ga0114974_10003745_pt1 | contig 11440 bp, 9 predicted proteins | sample S_130206_EF_Meta_FD_87318 | JGI IMG/M metagenome (GOLD analysis project Ga0114974, IMG submission 87318) | Freshwater microbial communities from Lake Simoncouche, Canada to study carbon cycling - S_130206_EF_MetaG | ecosystem: Environmental > Aquatic > Freshwater > Lake | place: Lake...
ATGGTTTCAAGTAAATCTGCTTGATCCACATTAGACACAAAGTGCACATTAAGTGACGATGACGCATAGGGATGCAAAGCAGCAGTGACCATTTTAGGCCCTAAATCAGATCCACCAATTCCAATATTCACAATATCAGTAATCGCTTTCCCCGTATATCCCTTCCACTCACCTGAACGTATACGCTCAGAAAAAGCACGCATCTTTTTAAGTGAGGCGTTAATTTGTGGCATGACATCCACACCGTCAACATAAACAGGTGTATTACTTCGATTACGCAATGCAGTATGAAGTACAGCTCGCCCCTCAGTAACATTGATTTTTTCACCAGAAAACATAGCACGCATTTTTTCTGATAACTTCGATTCGTTAGCCAGTTCAATCAATAACGGCAAGGTGTCATCGTTGATGCGATTTTTAGAATAATCGAACAAAATATCATTAAACGTAATCGAAAATTTTTCATGTCGATGCAAATCATTTTTGAAACTATCGACTAAACTTTGATTATGAATATTATCATAATGATTTTGTAATGCCGCCCAAGCGGGCTTAGCGGTCAACAATGCCATGCTACAGAACTCCAAATTGAGAAAATTGCTCTAAGTCTACGAAAATTAAGGACAGATAGCAATAACACTCCACATCACTGTTCCTTTTCCTCTTAATAATAAACTAAAAACAATTTATCATTTGCTGCAAAGTGCACCTTGTTCAATCTTTGATTATTCCCTACATTTAAGGCGCCTCAACATTATTTATGTTTCGTTTTCTGTTTCAGTGAAACACTTAATGTTTCATATATGTTTCAGTGAAACGGTTTTATTTAATTACGATCACCTGTTTTCTGTCACTATCTTCCACATATCAAATAGTTGTTTAATCTGGCATTTTATATGCAGTAGTCTAACTACTTTATTTGCATCAATTGACGTGTTAAAGTTAGCAACGTGCGATGCGATATAAAGCAATAGCATTTACAATAATAACTATTTCAAGTGAGAAGACTTATGAACATAGCGCAAATAATTAAAAAAAGTTCACTCGGTTTAACAGCGTTACTTTTTTCGTCGGCATTATGGGCGCACGGTGGCGCTGCGGGTACCGATACGGATCAATGTAAGTTCGAATTAGAAAAAGATCACTGGATTCACTACACAGCTTACCAACCTAAAGCCTTCCCAGCTGAAGACTTTTGCGGCAATATTCCAAGCACGGGTTCGTCAATTCAATTGGTATTTGATTACCAAGACATGAAATACCGCAACAGAGCTGTCGAGTTTGAAGTGACAAAAGAACCTGAAGGATCGCGCGTTTTCTTCCAAGAAGCTGCAAAACACAAATCAGGTACCGTTATGTTGTCACTCCCTGAAGGCGTGGCTGAAGCCGGCAAATATTTAATTCACATCACACTCTTACCTGAAGAGGGCTCTGCAGGAAGTGAGCGCCTTGATGCTCACATGAGTTTCCAAGCAGGCAAAGGTCAACAAACCACTAGAAATCAATTCTTCTTATACGCACTGTTTGGATTTGCTGGTCTTTATGTAGCGTATTTATCAAGTGCTGGTTTTAAACGCACTGTCGATGGTTTACTTGGCAAAATAAAAGAATAAAATTGCGACAAATTCAGACAAGGATGTCGTTTTACTTATTCAAGAGGCAAAAAGAATGATGAAATTAGTATCGTTAGGCTTCATGGCAGCGCTATTTTCGCTACCGGCATTTGCTCAAGATTATCAAGATCACGATGGTATGTTAATGAACCATGGTGATGGACATTTAATGGATATGGCTGGCGGCATGGTCATGGGCAACAATCCTGACACATTACCCGGTGGTTGCGAAAAAATTTCGGAAACCAAAGAAATTACCGTTCATGCGGGGCATAAATATGCCGAAAAATTCCCTGGCAGAATGTTTGCCTTCGACACACAAGAATTTCAATTCAAGCCTTGCACCAAGTTAACCGTTCATTTTTTTAATGATGACAATATTCGCCATCAATGGATGATGCACGGACTACCAAAATATTTGTATCCCAAAGGCATGTTTCATTTAGAAATTTCAGGACCCGCAAAAATATCAGGCACCTTAATTCTACCGCCAGGTGATAAAACATATATGGTCCATTGTGATATTGCGCAGCACATGGAAAAAGGAATGAAAGCCCAATTAAAAGTAGGCAAAGGAGATGGTGACCTGCCGAGCATTCCCAATGTCACCGCCAATACATTCGCTGACGATTATAAAATCACGCTGACTGAACTCTTAGCAAAAGCACACGAAGAGGCCAATGCAGAGCCCGTCGTGGTTGAAAAAACCACTTCAACAGCCACAACTTCTTCTACTCAGAGTACACAAGAAGAAAGTGCTTTTTCAGGTGTGACCGTTATCGGACTGGCACTTGGATTATTACTCGCCCCTTTTTTAGTGCATAAGTTTAAAGGGATGAGCGCTGCAGAAATTTTGACCTATTTAATAGATTTCCTTAAAACAACGAACAATACAATTATTGCATTGACCATTCAATTAATTAAGAAAGTACAAAATATACTTCACAAATAAAACATGTAATTTACAAATAAAAAAGCCTACATATCAAGTAGGCTTTTTTTTTGAGTTTTAAACCGTCACCTTTTTAAACATGGCGCAAAAAAACAAGCATTACAGCGAATCACCCACATGTTTTTTATAAAACGGCCAATTCGTCACATGCAAATATTTCCTCACGGGTGACTTAATCACGGATACACACAGTGCGATTGAAAACAAACACCAAACCGCAGCATATTCATTTGGATCGTCAGTGGTGATATCTGAAATCCAAGGCCCCATGAAATAGTGAAATAAAACAAACTTCCACGAACCATAAAGTGTAGGCAGAATAAAGGCCACGATAATATAAGCCAAAACATGCAAGCCCCAATTAAAGTTAAACAACCATTCAATAGGATGGGAAAGTAAGCCATTAAGGGGCATTTGCCACGCAATATGCCATGCACCCGACACCGAGCAAATATGTGGCCCACAGAACCCTTCAGTGCCTATAACGCACGTCCCTGCCCAGGCAAATGGATACATTTTAAATAAAATTAAAGTCGAACCTGCAGCGCAAATGGTATAAACCGTGGTTCGAATTTTGAGCTTAATACTTTCAGGAATAAAATACATTGCCACCATATTAGCAAAAAACGGCTGAAAGGCGACGTGTAGATACCCAAGCATGGTTAAAATTTGATTATTGGGATTGTCACACAAATCAATATAAACATAAGTAAATGCTTGCAATAACTCCATCAATGCAAAATATGTTAACGGAATCCAAAGCTCTTTTGATTCCCCCTTTTTAGCAATATAATACGCCGTTCCCAAGCCAACTACTGCAAGCACCCCAGATGCTTCACCACTCCAACACATGATGTTTTCCTCGTTTATTTGTCATTATTATTGTTATGATTCTTCAAAAAATTAAACACAACAAAACCTTGTCGTGTATCGCGTAAAGTATAACACACAAAAAATCCATGCTTTGCGTGTGCTATACTTAGACTCTATTCATCTTAAGTCTTTAACCATGTCAAAACTCACCGTTACAAATCACAATCGCAATCTCACTGGTTTAACGTATGTTTACCCAGTTCTTTCTCGTCGCGCAGGTGGTTTATCAATAGGCATCAATTTCAATACTAATAACGCCTGTAATTGGCGGTGTATTTATTGCCAAGTGCCTGACTTAAAAAATGGAGCTGCACCGGAAATCGACTTGGATTTGTTGGCCAGTGAACTGCGCTTTTTTTTGAATTCGGTGTTACACGGTAATTTTTACGACGAAATGGAAGTCGACGCTGCGCAGCGAACGATTAAAGACATCGCTATTGCAGGAAATGGTGAACCGACCAGCTTGAAAGACTTTGACCTTGCCGTAAATCTCATTGGCAGTATTGCCAATGAATTTGGCATTTTCCCACAAAGTCATTTTGTATTGATTACCAATGGGAGTTTAATTCACCGCTCATCTGTGCAAAAAGGATTAAAAACCATCAGAGAATATGATGGCGAAATCTGGTTTAAAATGGATAGTGCCACGCCAGAGGGAAGAAAACAATTTAATCATTCCGCACAAACCAACGAATCTGTGTTGAAAAATTTACAGATTGCCAGCGAATTGTGTCCAACAAAAATACAAATTTGTTTGGTTGATTATAAACAGCAAGGACTGAGTCAGAGCGAAAAAACGGGGTTTATTGATTTCTTAAAACACGTACGCAGTCATACAACTATTGAACATATTACGCTATACACGCTTGCACGCCCTTCACAACAACCCGAAGCTGTCGATTTACAAGTCATGCCATTCGACATTATGGACGATTTAGCACACGCTATTCGATTATTACATTTTAACGTGGTAGTTACACAATAGTATGGAGTTCATCGAGCGTATTAATATTTTCAAACCCCCGCGCATTCTCACCAAAATCAACATAATGCGTTTTATGCCCGACAAACCAACGTCTAACTTTGCGCTCACCATTGGCTAAATAGTGTTCTAAACTGGTTTTTAACGCCGTATTCACGACCATAAATACGGAGTGAACCTGCTCGCCACAACAAGCAACCGTAATTTCTGCGTGTGTTAGTTGATGTTCAAGTAATAATTTTTCTAAGTGCGCTGTTGAAATAAAAGGCGCATCGCAAGGCACAACCATTAGCGTATCAGCGCAAACAGCGTTCATTGCCGCTAAAATCCCCGCAAGCGGCCCTGTGAAATCGGCTGTCGCATCGGCAATAACACCCACACCCCACGTTTGATAAAGCGCATCGTCGATATTTGTGTTAATGAATAATTCATCCACAAGCGGACGCATGGCAGAAAACGAATACGCAATCAACGGCTCCCCTTGATAATACATCAAGGCTTTATTTTCGAAATTCATACGTTGCGCTCTCCCACCGGCGAGAATAACGCCTGCTACTTTTGTTTGCGAGGTCATTGGTGTTAATCTATTGGCTAAATATTTTACATTTTAAAGGAAAAAGGTCGCATGAAACATACGTTAAAAATCGCACTGCTTGCTGCTACTCTGCCGCTTATGATCACTGGTTGTGCGAATAATCCAGAAAAATTAGCTGAAAACACTGCACAGCTCGCTACTGTAGCGAGTTTTATCAATGAATACCCAACGCGTGAGCGAGTTGATTATGTTTTAAACTGCGTTGCGCAACATGGCGGTTTAACGTATATAAATCAATATGCGTGCGGATGCAAAATTGACAAAATTGCTGAAAAATTGAGTTTTAACGACTTTGACGCGGCAAAGACCGTTTCATATTTACGTTCGATGGCAGGTGAAAATGGCGCCGCTTTCCGTGACCCTCAAAAAGGTCAAACATTGCGTAAACAATTAAAAGAAGCAGAAGATGCTGCAGAAAAAAGCTGTTTTGTAAAATAAGTTAAGTAATATTCTCACATTTTTGACGGATGTAGGGTTCATTTTATGCGTAGATGGTCGATTGAAACATTACTCACGTTAATGATAAGTATTGTATTTATCTTTGTGCTTGGCGCATTGAGTTGGGTTTTGATCAATGAAGAACGCAATATCCATTTACTCAAACAAGAAAAAATGGGTGTAGACGTTATTTCTCATCTGCAACAAATCAACATTTTAGTTGCTCAGCATCGCGGCATTGCAAACCGCCTGCTCATCGGTAATCATGGACTTGAAAATGCGTCAGACGAGTTAGAAAAACAAATAGATTCGGATTTCGAAACCGATGTTTCTCCATGTCAATTACCTGAAGACATATTACCTTGTGAGCGGTTAAAAAATTTACAGCAACGCTGGCAACGTCTGAAAACAACGCATCTAATGCTAAGTGTCCGCGATAGCTTCAATACCCACACGCTTTTAATTAATGAAATTTCCGTATTGATTGAAGACCTCGCAAATAATAGTCATTTAGGTTTAGATAATGATTTGCCAACGCATTATTTGATGAATAGCATCACAAAAAGTTTACCTGAACTTGCTGAAAATATTGGGCAACTTCGCGGTTTTACAAGCGGTACGCTAGTTGCTCATCACATTGTTAGCCCATCTGAACAAATGAAAATGATTGAACTTGTTCATATAGTTCGTTTATCACAGCGACAATTTGATTCTGATTTAGAAAAAATATTTAACGTACTACCCGAATTCCAACAAAAATTCCAACAAAACACATTGGAAGTACAACACAATATTGAACAATTTCTACTCATTACTGAGCAACAAAGTTTTACAAAAGACGCCTCCATCAATGATGAAAGCTTTTATGTGCAGGGTACGGAAATTATTTCGCGAATTATGGCGCTCTACCCACCCATTTCCGACAGTTTAAATGAACAACTCACTAAACGCATTGAATCCTTATTGATTGAAAGAGCATACATTCTTTCTATCACAGGGTTGCTAAGTTTAGGCTTGATTTTCTTTTTGGGGCATATCAAAAAACGTTTAGATGTACTCAATCACGCTGTAATGCATTTTGAACATATCAACGCGGGGAATTACGACAACGACATTATCGTTGTTTACGAAGATGAAATTGGTCAATTATTATCAAAATTGCAGTTAATGCGCCATCATCTTTTAGATAATTTGGATAAACTCAAATACAATGTGATGCGTTTAACTGACGCGCAACGCATTGCAAAACTGGGTGATTTTGATTGGGATTTAAAATGCAATGAATGGTATTTCTCCGACGAAGTTTATGTCATTTTCGAGACCACAAAAGAGGAACTTGAATGGAGTTACGATAAATTTTTAAGTTTTATTAAGGCTTCAGACCGCGATAATGTCGCAGCAACGCTGGTTCATGCTCGTTGCGTAAAAGGCAATTATGAGATGGAATACCACATTGATGGCAAAAACGGCGCACGAAAACTCATTCATCAATGTATCGAAAGTCACGCTAATGAAGATGACGAAGTAATTCGCATGGTAAGTACCCTGCAAGATGTCACCCTTCAACGTGAAATGGAAACAAAAATTAAACTAGCCGCAAAAGTATTCGATCATGTGGGCGATGCAATTTTTGTCACTAACGAAACCAATAAAATAACGCTCATCAATCGTGTTTTCACTGAAATCACTGGCTATGAATTAGATGATGTATTTGGAAAAGACCCTCGTTTTTTAAGTACAGCAAAGCAAGATGATGATTTTTATGCCTCTATGTGGTTTGAAATTAATACGCACGGAACTTGGAGAGGCGAAGTATGGAATCAACGCAAAGACAGTTCTGTTTTCCCTGAACTATTAACCATTACAACCATCCATAATTCCAAAAATGAAATTGTGAATTATATCGGTATTTTCTCAGATATCACCCTGCAAAAACAAGCCACCGAGCAAATCGAATATTTAGCTAATTATGACGGTTTAACCGGCCTTATGAATCGCATGGCCCTGCAATCCGCTGTGGAAAACGTGTTAATTTCCATTCAAAAAACACAACAACTATTAGCATTGCTTTTTATTGATTTAGACGGTTTTAAAGCTGTTAATGATTCGCTTGGTCACGCGGTAGGCGATGAAGTGTTAAAATCCACCTCTGAACGTTTAATGAAAAATGTGCGTGAACGGGATTTAGTTGCCCGTCTGGGCGGCGATGAATTTGTCGTGGTACTTGTGCATTTAACGGATGTGAGTCATATTGCCCCTGTTGCCGATAAACTGCTCAATGCCTTGCATCAAATACTTCCTCACGGCAATCAATCGCTCCATGTGACGCCAAGTATGGGTATTGCAGTCTACTCCGACACTTGCTGTGATTATGCAAAACTACTCAGTAGCGCAGACAAAGCGATGTATAAAGCCAAAGAAAACGGAAAAAATAATTATCAATTTGCCCCTTAAAATCGACGCGAACAATAGCTTATGAGCAATCAAGAAGAAACGTATAACCACCAAGAAACGATTTTAAACGTACGCAGTGTTTTAGCGCGTCATCGTTTAGTGGAAGAATTGGTTCGAAAACAAAATTTAGTGGAACTGCAACGTTTACTTGATCAACTCGACGCAAATGCCATAGCGCAAATGCTGGAAGTTTTCTCACCGGATGATCGACAAATTATTTGGGATTTAATTGCGGAGTCGCATAAAGAAGAAATCTTGCTCGCTATGTCCTATGATATTCGTGTTGAACTTGCCGCAGATTTTAAGCCACGTAACCGAAATATGATTATTCGTGTATTTGATTTACACGAAGGATTGTTACGTGAAATTCCGATCGAAACCAAGGAAGATTTAGCACACGCAAAACCGATTTGGATTGATTTGGTGATGCCTGAAGAAGAACATTTAATTTGGGCAAGTGAAGTCTTTGGAGTGGATTTGCCTAATCCAAGTGAACTAACCGATTTAGAAACTAGTGCGCGATTTTACGTTGAAGATAATGGCGAAGTGCATTTACATTCTGATTTTTTATTGGATCGCAAAAGCGAATCTCGCAACGTCGCTGTTGCCTTTGTATTAAACAAAGACACGCTTTTCTCAGTGCGTGGCGAAGAATTACCGGTATTTAGATTGCAGCGTTTGCGCGCGCGAAACGAATCGGGTTATGTCTCCGATGCAAAAGGATTGCTCCTTGATTTATATGCCGCTGACGTCGAATATTCCGCTAATGCACTTGAAGATATTTACAGTGAACTCGAATTTGTAGGTAGACAAGTTTTCAAATCGTACATGACCGACGAAGAAGCGGCAAAAATCCTTGCCGCCATCGCTGAAGAAGAAGATTTAAACGGTCGTATTCGTCGTAATTTACTCGATACGCGCCGTGCCCTATCATTTTTGATGCGAGGAAAATTCTTATCTGAAGAACAACACGAAGATGTACGCGAAATTTTACGCGACATTGAATCGCTTGATGGCCATACGTCATTTTTGTTTAATAAAATCAATTTCCAAATGGATGCGACAGTCGGTTTCATTAACGTTAATCAGAATAAAGACATTAAACGTTTGACGGTGATGAGTTTGATTTTTATGCCACTTAACGTGTTAGCGGGTATTGGGGGAATGTCTGAATTCTCAATGATGACAACGGGTATTCCTTGGCAAATAGCGTATAGCAGCTTATGCGTGGGCTTAGTATTTGTCGCTTGGTCTACGTACGTTGGCGTGCAATTTTTCGAGCGCCAAAAAATCAAACGTATTGCTATCGAAAATCAGAAAATTTTAGCGCGTTGACCACGGTTCTAATTATTGCAAACTCTGCGCGAATGCTCGCGCAAATGGCGCAGTGCGAAAACTTTCAAGTGCTTGCAATAGATTGTTATGGCGATTGTGATACGCTCGATTATTCAGTGGATTTCAAAAAAATCAATTCACTTTCTCAAAGAGATTTAATACCGGCAGTTACCTATTTTTTAGAAAATTATCACATTGACTATGCTATTTATGGCAGTGGCTTTGAATATTTTAACGACAGCCTACACTATTTAGCCTCTTGTTTACTTTTAGCAGGCAACACCCCTGCGACATTCTCGCAACTACAAGACAAAAAACACTTTTTTGATACATTAAAAAAACTCGACATTCCTTTTCCAGAAACCGTTTTTTCACCACCAACATCCATTCAACATTGGTTGATGAAACCTATGAAAGGATTGGGTGGTGTTGGCATTTTGCCATTGTCGCAAACTACCATTCCCCAAGAGTCAGTTTATTTTCAACAATTTCAAGCAGGCAAAAGTGGCTCTGCATTATTTTTAAGCGATGGCGAAGACGTTGACGTAATTGGTTTTAATACCCAATTGATACAAGATGATTTTTTATTTTCTAGTGTCATTAATTATTCGTCGCTAACACTATTGCAACGCGACGTCCTTTCAGATTGGATTAGTCAATTAAGTCGTCATTTTTCACTTAAAGGTCTGCATTCACTGGATTTTATTGCCTCCGAAGATGCTTTATTTATTTTGGAAATTAATGCACGACCACCCGCCAGCGCGCAACTCTATGACGCAAACTTAATCACGCGCCACATTGAGTCAAGCCGCCAAAAACGACATCAAACACCGTTTATACAAACTCATTTTTCAGGTTATCACCTTGTGTACGCAAAACAAGTTACGATTATTCCAAAGCGTTATTTATGGCCACCTTATTGCGCCGATTTACCCCAACAAAACGCAATAATTCGCCAAAATTCGCCTATTTGCAGTATCATTGCACACAAAAAAACGATGCACGACGTGCAGCACACATTTGCAATTATTCAACAACACATAGAAAGGTCTCTACTTATGACACAAAAAGCAAGCATTAATCAACTCGCCCACCCTCTTGTTAAGCAACTTATTGATCAAGCCGACAAATTGCGCGTTGGCGTAGAAGTATTAGAAAATGGTTGCACAATCATTGATGCTGGCATTCAGCATGTTGGTGGATTAGAAGCAGGTCGGATTATTGCTGAAATTTGTTTAGGCGGTATGGGGACGGTCACCATTACACATAGCACATACACAGATAATTGGCCTTTATCGGTTAATGTTCACACAGGAAATCCAGTACTCGCCTGCTTAGGCAGTCAATATGCGGGTTGGAGCTTGTCGCATGAAAAATACTACGCACTCGGTTCAGGTCCTGCGCGCGCGATGGCAACCAAGCAAAAAGACGGTCAAACCCTGCCCGTTGAAGAACTTTATCAAGAACTCGCCTATCACGATGACAGTGATTGCCCTGTTTTAGTGATTGAAAATGATGCGATTCCACCTTTAGCGATTGTTGAAAAAGTCGCTGCGGCGTGTGGCGTTGATCCATCAAAATTAACGATTATTGTGACACCAACAAGCAGTTTGGCTGGTGGCGTTCAAGTAGTTGCGCGTGTATTAGAAGTTGCCATGCACAAAGCTCACGCCCTGCATTTTCCTTTAGAAAACATTGTAGATGGCAGTGGTTTTGCTCCTATTTGCCCTCCACACCCCAATTTTGTCAAAGCGATGGGACGTACAAATGACGCGATTTTATTTGCAGGCCAAGTGCATATTTTTGTCAAAGGCAGTGATGAAGACGCTAAAAAATTAGCTGATGCGCTACCTAGCTCAACATCAAAAGATTACGGTAAACCTTTTGCGGATATTTTCAAAGCCTGTGAATATGATTTTTTCAAAATTGATGCGATGTTATTTAGTCCTGCGAGCGTTATCGTCACCGCTGTTGAATCAGGTAAAACGTTCCGTGCTGGTCATATTGATAATGCCTTATTAGATCAATCATTTGGATTGTAATTTATTGATTCACAAAATGAATTAACAAAAGCGCTTTTTTTTGAGTATTAAAAACGGGTTAATCATGAAAATTCTCATCATTGCACCCGCTTGGGTGGGTGACATGGTCATGGCGCAAAGTTTGTTTATTGCGCTCAAAAACACACATCCTAAGTG
>Ga0114974_10003746_pt1 | contig 11439 bp, 18 predicted proteins | sample S_130206_EF_Meta_FD_87318 | JGI IMG/M metagenome (GOLD analysis project Ga0114974, IMG submission 87318) | Freshwater microbial communities from Lake Simoncouche, Canada to study carbon cycling - S_130206_EF_MetaG | ecosystem: Environmental > Aquatic > Freshwater > Lake | place: Lake...
ATTCAAATTTTCAAACCTAAACGGTCAAAACTTAAAACTCTTTTAGAATTTTATTATTGAACTTCCAACCTGACTATAAAAAAACCCTCACTTCGGTGGGGGTTTTGTATTTTTAGAAATGTATCTTAAAGTCCAGTGGGACGTTAACACTTTCTTCGTAGTTTTGTTCTAAATTTAAATAGATTGTTGAATCTTTTGGACTAAATATAAAACTACCTTGACCACCTTCATTGTTATACCAATCTACATTAGTTTCTTCTAACCATTTATATAACATATCTTCGATAAGTGTTGGAATATTTTCCGAAGACCCGTTGATATACATATTGCTATCTAAAGCCCCACTATCACCACCACCTTGAAATCCTGCCTCACCTTCACCATTTTCACCAATTTGTTCAAATAATCTTAAAACTTCATTATATGTTACTTCATCGTAATCTTCTGAAATTTCTTCTAAAGTTTTTGAGAACTCAAATCCGTTACTTTCAAATACCCATTGACTTGCGGTTGCTCTTAATGTTCTTTCAATGCAATCAATTTCAATCTCTAATTGTCCTCTAAGCTCACAATCTGTGGTGGCATTTTCAATTAATTCATTAGTTTCAAGTATTTCTTTTAAAACTTCATCAATTTTTTCATAAGTTTCGATTGCTATACTTGTTTCGGGTGAACGAAAATAATCATCTTCATATTCAATCTCACAATATTCTATATAATAATCTTTAGTTGCTGTTTCAGCTCCATATGAGTTTAGATAAAGAGCGAATAGTTTTAATGATTTTAATTGTTCTTCAGTAACTTGTGGTTGCATAAATCTTTTTTATTATAAATATGTTAATCTACATTAATGTCTAGTGTTCTTATCATCCACATAGGTTTTTCTTTCGCATCTATTGCTAATATCCACTCACGGGCTGTAGGTATATAATTATAACAATCCTCTTTTACGTGTTGTTCTCCCACATAACGTGTATAGACGACTTTTCCGTCACTATTTATAAATGATTGGCCAAAGAGTCGTTCCATCTCAAATATCCCCTCAGAATGATGTCTAAACATTCTATGTAATGAATGTCCATACCATCCTTTAGTTTCGTCCAACCAATTATGTAAATGGATATAATCCTCCGGAATACCACCAAATTTTTTGGCGGATGATTTTGAATGTAAAAGCGGGTGTGCCATTTCTGTAGTTTTAACTATTTATAATTATAATTTAAGAAACTAAATAATAAATGAAATTAATCATTGCGGAATCACTTTATAAGAACACCATATTCAAATTTTTTACTAAGTTTGGTGGTGAAATTGATAGTCAATTTATAGATATGTTTAGATTGGATAGTAATAATCCAATTTTAACTTATGACGAAGCTTACAAGTATCTTATTGAGTGGAGAGGTATTGAAGAATCTAAAAACCTTGCAAATACCATATTACTTCAGAATCCACATCACATAGATGATTTTGGGGGATATGATTTTTTCTTTGAGGTAATAGATATTAAAAAGTGGGGTGTTGATGATGATAAACCATTTGTGACGGTTAAAGTTAAAGTTGATGATTTAGCCGGAAATGTTTCGTTAATGAATGGTGATTATAAAACATTAGAAGACGCATTGAGTAATGAGGATTACGGGTGGGAAATAGAAGATGAGGTTAATTGGGGAATCAATGATTACTTCAAAGAAGTTGTTACATCAAAAACCGGGATTAAAGTAATATTCTTTAGACCTGAATGGACAAGTAAATAATATGGACGAATTAGTACAAGAATATATAGACGAATTTAATAGTGGTGAATTTGAAAGTTTACTATCTATGTTTGGAAGTATGGAAAATATTTTAACATTTTTCAAAAAAAGAAAAGTGTTACATTTAATTGACCCTTTTGATAGTGAACTTGAAAATTATCAAACAGAGATATTAAATTATTTACTAAATAATTTGGATGATAAATTAATGATGAAATATATTGTATCTCAATTATCTGATGTTGAAGTCAAAGATGATGGTTATTATCTCCAACTATCAGATAAAAGTGATTTGGATGGTTTGTTTAAAGATTATAGTAGAGACACTTCACCAAGAGATGTTGTTAAAGCGTTGTTTAATGATGATAATTGGGAACATTTTAGTGATACAACAGATGATATCTATAGAGATGTTATTGAAGTTTTAACTCCCGGGAATATTGAATTACTTAAAACACATATTTTGGATACCTTAACCAATTGGAAAATTGAGGTTGATGATGAAAGCCCTGATTTATTCCATAACTATGATGATGATGAAGGGGTTTTTTATATAACACCGGAAAATGTTGGTGAAGTTATAGGTGATAAAGAATCATTTATGTATTTACTTGATAATGATTATTTACCTGATGTAACTGGTGACTTACATAGTATCCATTATAATGCCTACAACCAAGCATATGAATCAGAAATTTACGATGATGTAATGAGTGAATTGGAAACATTTTTTGATGTAACAACATCAAAATGGATAACTGTACCAAGTTCTGTTAATCCGGAAAAACTTCGGGAATTTTATGAGATTAAATTTAAACCAAATGAAGTAGTTAACTCGATTAAAAAATATGTTGCTGACAGAAATAATTGGGGGTATTACGCATATAATATTGATTATTTAGGGACTTGGTTAAAATTAATGGATACTTTAATGGATAATGGTGAGGAAGAATGGTTGAATTTTAGAATACCTGATTACGCTGATTGGACTATAACCAAAGAACACATAAATGATTTATTCCCCGATTATATATAATGGAAGATAAAAGAATAAATGCGGTAAAGAATAACATCCTTAGATTGTTTGATGATGTTATGAGTAAGGAAGGTCAATATAGTATGCCTTATTCGACTGCCGATGACGATTACGCGGAATGGTCTATAATTTATAAGATTGATAGAATTAAACTTTGGGAGACCGAAAAATATCAAGATTGTAAATATAGTGGGACCATATATCTTGAACCAATTGAAATAAAAGTTGGTTTTGAAGGTGATTGGGATTATCTGAGATATGTTTCAGATTTACCAAGTTGGGTTGAGGATGATATTAAAGATTCAATTCTTGATGATATTGAACGTTACTTCTCAAATGTTTGTGTGGATGTTGATTTTAGTTATCCTAAGTTATCTCCAAAGTTATCGTAAAATTTTATAAGTCCAACACTAAACATATATTCTCTATCAAACATATTTGGGTCATCCATAATTGGTTTTATAATTTCCCAAAGTAAATCTGTTTCTTGTTCTTGTGATGAATCATTATAACGGAATCCCTCAAGAAATTCTGATAAAGTATCATTATCAATTTCACCAATATCTTCAATTTGGGGATTACTTAATTCTAAGTCTACGTGAACATATAATGTTTCGGTATCAGGATATTCAATTGACCAATCTCTAACATAACAATCAGCGGTAAGTATTTTACCATCATCAATAAGTTTAATAGAGTTTAACCTATCACATTGTTGGTTAATTTTATTACTTAATTGTTTATTGATATAAACATCCGAGTCATTTACCTTACAATACTTATTCCAACAATTTTTCCATTCAGATAAATGCTTTGTTCCTGTAGTAATTTGAAACTGATATAATGATTCCTGAATATAACCTTCAACAACTTCAGTTGAATATGAAAGATTATCAGGGTTTTCTATATCCCATTTAATTAATTCGCCATCAAAGTGAGGTGTTAAAATTAACCCATTAATATTAACGGGTGGTTTTATAAATTTAAAAAATAATTTTAGTAATTGATTTATGTTCATAACAATAAATATGTATATTTATATAAATAGTGAATAAATAATATGACAAAGTTAGAAATTGCATTACAAAAATTAATTGACGAGGATGGGTTTGATGAGACTAAAAAATCGTTAGGATTGACAACTATGGAATTAATTCGAAAAAGTGATTGTCGAATAGATTTAACTATGGCGGGTGATGTTCTTAGTTATTTATTTAGAGAAAAACTATTTCCTTTAAAATACAAAAATTGTCAATTAATGTATGATGGTTTTAGTGGTGTGGTTAATTGGGAATGTGATTGGAGTGGTGACTTTTATAATGATTATGATGAGGAATCAACATCTAGTCTGGCAACACCATTTTGGGATGGGACTAATGGTATTCCGGTGGACACCGAATTATACAAAGCGGTAGATTCAGAGGGTAATCCAATTTTATTAGGTGAGGGTGATTTAGATAATAATGAGTTTTATAACTTCATTGAATGGGACGAGGAGTTTGACAACCTTGCATCTTATAGTATGTGGATAAGAAGGTTTTATCTACCTAAAGTTTACTATGTAATTCAAAAACATTTGGATAATTATCGTTATCAAGTAGAAAATCAAGAATAGACTCTATCTGAGTGTTTTTGTAAATTTAAATCTTTGGTGTCTTTGGCGACATATAACAACATATCACCATTATCATATCCTGTATAGTCTTCAGTAATCTCTTCATACATTCCCAAGTATATTGTTTGAGAATTATTATGGAAGTTTCTTGCGTCTTCGGAATCTAATTGTTGGTCGGCTTTTTTATCAAAGAAGTATCCTTTCCAAATACCACTCCAAGATATATAATCTAAATATTGAACCTCAACTTGCTCATCACTATATATATTCCCTGTTGCGTCACACTTGTAACAATTTGTCTCACCATCACCACCACAATAATTACAAGATTCTTCACCACTACCATTACATTTACCACAAGTCATTCTTCCGGAACCTTGACACATATCACATTCTTCACTGGCATCTTCATCCATACCTGAACCACCACAATAATCACAATCCTCTTCACCATTACCATCACAACGACGACATTCTTCTTCACCTGTTCCATCACAATAATCACAAGATTCGCGTCCATTATGACAATCAGGACAATCCACCTCAGGTTCGGTATCATAAATCTCAATTAATTCAACTGAATACATATTGGTTTCAATTCTATCATAAGTTTCATCAATATCTTGACCTTTCAAATGAACCGGAACTAAAAAACAAAAAAAGACAATATCTTCGGCTGATAATTTATTAACCAATTGTTTAAGGTATACATCATTCCATAATGAGTTATAAATAGCTGTTGAGTTTTTATAATCGTCGAAGTAGTCGGCCGTTCTTTTAACTAATGTAAGTAATTTGTGTTTTTCCATAATATTTTAGATTACAAATATATTTATAAATATGAGAATTATAGTTAAAGAAAACCAACATTTAAAATTAATTGAACAGGGAGAGGAAGTTGACACAACTCCAAACTTTAATAAACTAGTTTATATTCCTGAAGAAAAATCTGTTATAGGTGCTTATATGATTGTTGGTGATACCGGTAAGATGATTGATGTGTTAAACATTCACGAAGAATTGGATAACGCTGGAGTGTTTATGGATAATGCTGAATCGTATAATATTCGTATATTCTTCAGTAAATTACCAAAATCACAAATAGAAATATTAGGTACGGTGGAAGGTAAAGAAGGTTTTGAATATATCAAAATACCTTATTGGTTGTATAAGAAGATGTTAAAAGAATTATCTATTAAACGATATGCCGGAAAGAAAAGATTATCGGTTGCTAGAAATCAAATTTATGGGGATTTTCTTAAAATGATTAACAATCCGGATGTTGAGAGATATTTCTATACTATAGACACTGATGAGTATAGTCATCAAAGATTCAAATCATTTCAAAAACACTACAAACCTTAAAGGATTGTGAAGTTGCTGTCAATAGACTCATCAGTTGTTTCTGAATCATAATTGTCAGTATCTATTAACGTACCATCATAATATGACATATCACCTTCAGAAGACAATCCGTAAATATAGTTATATATATCACCTTTGTCTGTTCCATAAGTTTCAACTTGATGTCTATAAGTTAGTTTAACCCACTGAGTTTCCCACGCATACCAATCAAATTCTACTTTTTTTAATGTGGGTCTATCGAGATTTTTGATTAACCTGTCTTCTTCAAATAAATCCGAATTCGATTGCCAAACATTATAAATGTAATCACAATCAATCGCAATATCATTACCTCTAACTCCAAGTGTAGATTCCGCTTCTGCAATACCATCCACTAATTCATTATCTTGAGATGATATCAAAGTTTCAAAATCTGTATTTTCCATCACCATTTTAATAAATCTGAATAAGGTTTTGTCGGGGATAGATTCGAATATACTTGCGCTCATAAAACTTTTTTATTATAAATATGACAGATTAAAAAAAAATGTCTATATTTGCCTCATATGGTATCAAAAGAATGGGTAAGTAAATTAAATAAATTATTAAAAAAATTAAAATTATGAATATGCAAACATTAACATTTAACAGCACAACAAAGAAAGTACAATTGTTGTCAGGTTCAAGAGGAGATTCAAAACTATTAGAAAATTTTGAAGATGTCCCAACAGTAAAAATTATGGACGGGTATTACGAAGTAATGCAAATACAAGGAGAACAAAAAGTTCCAGTGTTAAGAGTGCCAATAGCAAATACAAATATGTTAATTCAGAAATAATATGAAGGAGTTTTTATCATTAGTATTAAAAGTAACAATTTTTACTTTTTGGTTAATCTCAACAATAATAGGGGGTAATCTTTTGAATCAAAAAGTTATGTGGCAAAACGGATTGGGTGTATTGATTCTTATTACATCTTTAATTTGTGTTGTGTATTATGTGAAAAAAAATATTGGGGAGTTTATAAAAAAAGTAAAAGATACGTTTTTTTTTAAATAATTTATTATCTTTGTTAAATAAAATTATAAGTTATGAACTATGTAGATTGGTGTATTGAACAACACCGTAAAACAAATCATTTTTACTCAGAATATCTTCCGTATGAATTTCACCTAAGAATGGTGAATAATGTATATGAGGATTTTCGTTACCTATTAGATGAAGAATTAAATGATTACTGTAGTAAAGCAGTTTGGGCTCACGATGTCTGCGAAGATTGTCGTGTCTCATATAATGATGTGAAAAACCAATTAGGTGAAGAAGTTGCAGATATCGTTTATGCGGTCACCAACGACAAAGGTAAGAATCGTAAAGAGAGAGCGGGAGATAATTACTACGAAGGTATTAGAAACACTCCGGGAGCTGTGTTTGTGAAACTATGTGATAGAATAGCGAACGTTCAGTATGGTAAGATGACTAAATCTCGTATGTTTGAGATGTATAAAAAAGAGAACCCCGAGTTCATCCGTCAGTTGGGTGTGGGACAAGGAACAAGTATTAAATATGGGGATATGTTTATTTATTTAAATAGTTTATTTAATAATTAAAAATATGAAAAGTTTATTAAAGTTTTTGGGGGTAATAGTAGTATTCTTTGTTTGGGTTGAATTGATTAACTTATCGTTTTACCTTATGGATTTGTCTGGCACCTATATTTTCTATGGTGGGTTTTTATTGTTGTCGTTAATAACAGTAGGTCCAATATTCTATTTTGGTGATAATATCACTATGTTCTTGAAGAATATGAAAGGTGTTTTTTTTGATAAAGAAGAAAATAATATTAACAAATAATCGTTGATTGACGTATGTTGGGGTCAGGTGATGAGAGAACTGCAGTGGGTTGCTGCACTACACATTAAGATAGGACACAACGTTGAAAAAGGAGAACTTAGCACAACGATTTAATTAAAACAAAACCCTCCACATCGGAGGGTTTTTTGTTTTTGTTATATTTATAGAGGTATGAAATTATTAGAAAGTATTAAACAAATCATAACGGAGGCTTCAAAGAAAAAAATCTTAATGGATAAGATTGGTTTTAATGAGGATAATGCTGAATTATTAGACCAATTATGTGGTCCTCTATCTGTTTGGATGGCAAAAAAAATGATGGAAGTTCAACAAAACAATAATGCTAGTTGGAATCACCCACCAAAACAAGGTCAAGAATTAATAGACCAAATGAATAGTAATGGGATATTAAGAACGGCTCGTAGTAAAATCCAATCTATTATGGATTGGGTCCGGGTTGGTTTAAACGGTAATTTGGGTGAATATAAAGATTTACCTTTTATTGACTTGGTTTTACAATCAAAAGATTGGCACGATAGTTTAGAAATTGGTCAGGGTGATATTAATTATAAAGAACAAAACCCAACAATATTAGATTTTACAGATGAGAACGGAAATGGGTTTTATTGGGCTGATTTGAATACAAAAAACTCATCAGAAGAATGTAATAGGATGGGTCATTGTGGAAGAAGTAGTTATGGATATCTTTATTCATTAAGACAAGTTATTCCAATTAATAACAAATATAAATTAAACAAATCGGTTCTAACTGCGGCAATCGGTGAAGACGGTATTATGTATCAGTTAAAGGGTGTTAAGAACTCAAAACCAAAAGATGAATACCATCAGTATATTTTACCATTATTCTATGTTTTAGGTGGTGGAGGAGAAGAGGATGATTACCTTATTCAAGGATTTGGAAGTGAATACGCATCTGAACAAGATTTCAAACTAACTGACCTACCGGAAGAAACTATTAGAGATTTATATCAAAACAGACCGGAATTATTCAATACAAGACCTCTTCAAAGATTGTTAGATAAGATGGGTATTATTGAGTTGGAACCAATACCAACAACATTTACATTAGAAATTAAACCTGAAGATTTTGATGATTATCTTGATGGTGGATGGTATAATACATATACCAATAGAACAACAGGAAATCAAAGAAAAGTTAGTATTTTTACTGAAATAATGTTGGGAGACGCTTGGGATTTATGGCGTAATGATGGTTATGAAGATTTAGGTGCTTATTTCCAATATACAATAGATAATGAAACTGAAGAAAGATTATGGGATATTGTTAGAAGAATGGCTCAAAGAGATGGTGTGGAATTAGATGAGGATTTAGATTTGGAAGATGCGGTTAAAGAAGTGGATGATAATTGGGAAATTAGAAACGCAATTAGTAGTGCTATAAATGATGCTGACGCTAATGACTACGTTAATTATTTACAAAAACAAGTTGAATCTGCTTTAGAAGAATATGGTAACGTATATGAATTTAATGATACCGGAGCCAAAATTCAAGTTGATTTAAGTAATTTTGTTGATATTGATGACCAAGAAATTGATGAGTTATTTGAAAATTTTATTGAAAGAAATGGACAGTATGATTTAGATGGTATTCTTAGAGAATTATTATATATAGGTCATATTGACAAACCTACATTTAGTTATGACGAGAGATGGTATGCGTCACCTGATAACAATATTGTTAACGAATATGTTAATGATAGATTAGGTGAAATTAACATATGAGTTTAAGTAAAGATTTAACAATAGTTATACCCTGCAAAAACGAGGGTTTAATCATAAAGAAAACTTTGGGATTGTTAAACCTACAAAACAATATCAAAGGTGTAAATGTAATGGTTGCCGATTCTTCAACGGATGATGGATTTACTCAAAAATGTATATTAAATTCTGCACATTCAAATATTAATGTTAAGATGGTTAAAGGTGGATTCCCCGCTGAAGCCAGAAACAACGGAGCAAAAAAGATAAAAACACCTTATGTTTTATTCTTGGATGCGGATATATTTATCAAAGATTATAATTTGTTAAAGAATATTGTTGATGAGATGAAAGAAAATGATTATCATTTGTCCACAACTAAAATAAGAACTGACGATGGTGAATACAATTATGTATTCAAATCATTTGATATTATCCAATACCTAACCAAGTTCTCCACTCCATTTGCGGTTGGAGGATTTATGTTATTTAATTTAGAGGTATTCAATTCATTGGGAGGATTTAATCCGGACGATAAGTTTGCTGAGGATTATCATTTAAGTTCAAAGATAAAACCAAATAAGTTTTATGTGGCAGACAAAATTGTTTATACCACATCAAGACGATTCAAGAACAAAGGTTTATTCTATATGGTTAAGATGATGATTAAATCTTGGTTTAATAGAAACAACGATGAGTTCTTCACAAAGGAACATAATTACTGGACATAATATGGAATTACACGAAAACATACATAGAATTAAACAGATGATGGGGGTTATAATTGAAAATAGACCACCAATAAATGTTTTAAGAAGATTACCAATTATTAAAAAATTATTAGATGTGACTTTAGAAAATTCATATCCTTGTGATTTTGATAATATTCAACATTTTATTGATGGAATATTATACGATATTAATATTTTTTTAATTGGGTATGAAATGGAAGGTGTGTCTTCAGGTGAGATAAAAGAGTTTGTTTTAGAACATTTAAATGATGATATTGAAAGATATTATTATGATAGTAAAGAAGATTGTTAATATGGAATTACACGAAAACATACAGAGAATTAAACAAATGATGGGGGTAATCAAAGAAGGATTACACGATACATCTTGGGACAATGGGGAAGGAGATAAAATTACCCTTATGGATTTATTAAACGCGACTGAAGATATTCCGGTAAGAAATATCTCAGTAGAAGAATTAAAACCACATTTATTATCGTGGGATGGGGATGAAGATGAGGTTAAGAAAATAGAGAGTGCCGACTTACAATACCCTATACTAATTTTTGTTAATGACAATGATGAGTTTATAACAATAATAGACGGACACCATAGAGCGCAGAAAGCTGCAAGAAAAGGGTTGGAAACAATTAAAGCGAAAGTAATACCAATTAATTCTTTACCAAAAGATATTAGAAAAGTATTCAAACATATGAATTAATATGAAATACAAAACAATAATTCTATCAGACATTCACTTGGGTTCCAAATCAAGTAGAGCCAACGATGTTATAGAATTTCTTGAAAACAACACCACAGAGACCTTAATATTAAATGGGGATATCGTTGATGGTTGGGCTCTAAAAAGAGGTGGTAAATGGACTGAAAGTTACACCAAAGTATTGAGAAAAATAATGAAGATGAGCGAGAAGGGTGTGAATGTTATTTGGCTCAGAGGAAATCACGATGAGTTCCTAAAAGATTTTATCCCATTCCAATTATCCAATCTAACAATCACGGAGGATTATACCTTTACATCCCTTGATGGTCGTAAGATGTATGTGTTTCACGGAGATGTGTTGGATGTATTCATAACTAAAGCAAAATTTTTAGCACACATCGGTTCAATAGGTTATGACCTTGCATTATGGATGAACAGAGTATACAACAAATATCGTGAGATGAGAGGGTTACCTTATTATTCCATCTCCAAAGATATTAAAAGTGGTGTTAAGAAAGCCGTTAATTTCATAAATGATTTTGAACATAACGCAATACTATTAACTTACAAAAAAGGTTGTGATGTTGCCGTATGTGGTCACATTCATCAACCGGAGTTAAAAGATAATTATATGAACAGTGGTG
>Ga0114974_10003748_pt1 | contig 11434 bp, 14 predicted proteins | sample S_130206_EF_Meta_FD_87318 | JGI IMG/M metagenome (GOLD analysis project Ga0114974, IMG submission 87318) | Freshwater microbial communities from Lake Simoncouche, Canada to study carbon cycling - S_130206_EF_MetaG | ecosystem: Environmental > Aquatic > Freshwater > Lake | place: Lake...
AAGATATGTTTCAATTTTTTATAATAAAATTGAAATAATAACCAACACATAAATTGGCTAACAGGCTAACAGGCAAACATGCATATATACAGTATTTTATCTACATGCAATCCACCCAATCATATAGATATTCACATGATTGGTTTTAAGGAACAAATTCCAATTGGTCAGGGACATGTGGTAGACATGGATGAATTAGAAGACAAATGGACAAAATATGGGTATTTGCTCTTTTCATATGGCGGGCTAGTAGGTGATACAACCATATATTATATTATGGTACCTGAGTCATCTCTTCCCTCTACACAATGGGTTCAATTAAATGAGAATGATAATTCATTGGATACTTATTCAAAATCATTCATGATCCTTTTAAAAAAGCGATTTCTCCAACGTCTTTGCACGCGAAAAATTATCAAAGAATACAAACAAGAAGCCAAACGTCGTGTAGCACATACGAATAAGGAATGTGAATTAGAAATCTTACTCACCATGCTAGAACGCGCGATGCCAATGAAAAAAGGAGAAGAAATTTATTGGTTTCGTGACTATGAACAAGCACTATTGGAAGTAGCAATAGCAGAAACAAAAAAGGAATTGGAATACAACATCAGATCAGAAGCAAAACCCTTTACATCCTCCATCGAGGAGATTATGAATAAACAGTGCTGTTAATAAAACATCATTGCAAATAAAAATATACAAGTGGGACCTATTTATTTTTAGTCCCTACTTGTATATTCGGTATCACAGCCATCCAACAGAATGACAATAATATAGAGGATAGAGCCACATACGAAGATGAGTGGCTGATCACTTATGAATGACATTTGATAAAAGAAGTACATACCGAGAAGAACAAGAATGAAGTGACGCATGGCTCCATTTTTTTTCCAACAAAATAAATTCAAATTTTTATGCAGGCATGAGTTAAAGACAGTATGTATCTGTATAGTAATGGGCCGATACTACACAGGTGATATTGAAGGCAAGTTTTGGTTTGGTACACAGTCGAGTGATGATGCCACGCATTTTGGAGTAAATCCTGATATCCAATATGATTATTATGGATGTGGATGTTGCGCAACGGATGATATAGTAGATAATAATGAAGATGCTAATGCAGAACTCTACTGTACTAGTTGTTATACATCATTTGATGATCATTTGGAAAAAACGGAGGAGGATCGTGAGGGGGATACTAAAACCTATCATGAAAGTAATGAAATCTATTATTATTTTCAAGAACAAAACATTGCAACATTACAAAAAGAAATCAATAAATTGGAAAAGACAGTGGGAAAATACATGGAACCCTTTACGATTGTTGATAAAACACCAGAATATGAGGGTGTCACATATGAATATCACGTGCCAGCAGGAACCACACTTAAGAAGGGTGAATTAGAACGCATTGCACGTCTGTGTCTTGGAAAACAGATTTTATATTGCATAGAAAAATACGGGAAATGTGGATTCCATGCTGAACTGTAAAATGTGTATATAGTTTTAAAAAGTGCTAGCTCGAACATAATATTCCACATTCCATAATGCATCCAGTGTAGTACCGCCTGCATAGGAAATAGCACTTTGAAAACATTCTGTTAAGTATTCGCATTCTTCTAATACTGTTTTATCCACCATTGGCAGTAGCTTCTTTATTCCTTCAATCCGATTCTCTTTGCTTGACTGATGTGCAGAAGCCGAACCCCAAAATTCCTTATAAAGTACATCCTCTTTTCCTACAATCGTAGCTCCTGGTGAATCCTTATGAGCAGAGAATAGGCCTCCAACCATTACCATCTTTGCACCAAATGCAATCGCTTTTACGATATCACCAGGATCTTTTATTCCACCATCTGCAATAATATCCGTTTCTTTCAGATTTTTTGCTCGTACACAGTCTTGAATGGTCCATGCCTGCATTCCACGACTACCAAATCCTGTAGTATGATAGGTAGTACACGCGGATCCTGGTCCAATACCTATCTTAACAGCATTTGCCCCCCATTTTTCTAAATCTTGCACACCCTCAGGAGTACATACATTTCCTGCGATCACGTATATTTTGGACGACATCTTTGTACGAATGTACTCTAAAATTTGTTTCATTTTGATGCTATGTCCATGTGCAATATCAATTGTAATATAATCGGGATACATTGATTGTGAAATGAGTTCTTTTAGAATCTCATATGCATCCTCATTCACACCAATAGAGATACTGCTAGGAAGATCTAGATTATGCATTTTTCTAACAAATTCAACGGTATCGATGTTGAAACGATGATGTATATAGAAATAACCAGCATGTGCTAATTTAATGCAAAGTTCTTCATTAATAACAGATTCCATATTGGCGGGGACAATCGGCAATTTAAACATATATTTTCCAAGATGAACGGATGTATCGCACTCGGAGCGTGAATTTACTATGCATAATTTAGGCACTAAATTAATTTGTTGAAAGTCAAAAATTGGATCTGTCATACCTGATACATATTTACTAGAAAAAATATGGAGGGTTTACGCATCCAACGGGGTATGTATTTTATGAAGCATCTTGCAAAGCCATTGGCAGTTCCCAGTCAAATATCCGTGGCGTTTTATTTTTCTGTTTTTCGATACTATTTTTATAGTATTCAATCTGGGAATCATGCTGTTTCATACTGCATTCAAATGCATTTCTTAAACGACTCTGTTTCTGTATGACCTTCATTAATAATTTTGTATTCCATGCTACCGTTGCAGCGGTATGCAGTTCTACTGACTGCTTTTCAATAATAGGCACGATAGTTCGCTTAATTAATTCATAGAAAGGTAGATAGGCTGCACGATATTCTGCAAGAATAATTCGTTTTTTCACCTGCAATTCAGATGGGGTTTTTTGAGTCAGATTGAGAATAGTACAATGTACAGGAATAGTATCATGATCTTCCATACTAATCCCACGTAAATACTTATGTGCACCACGTGGTATACTTAAATACACGGACGGATCAATGTTTAATACATTAATAAAGGTATTATATGCCTCCATAATTGCTTCATCTGCAAGTAGGGCAGGAGCTAATTCTTTGATGCTATAATAGATATGTCGCGCCCATTTCAATGCGCCATGATGTGATACAATTTTAGTGGGAACATGAAAGCGCTTTTTAGTTGGTTCTTTTTCTGTTTTTTGTTTTTGTTTGTATTTTTGTTGTTGTTGTTTTTGTATTTTTTCTGATTCGGCAGTGGATACTACCAAGACATCAGCGGATGGAGAACCTGGCAACGATTGTACCCATTGATCTACTGTATCAAAGAATACCTTTTCATTGGAGGGGCTTTTGACTTGATAGATGCGATTGTCTTTCAAAACAACCGCAGTGTAAGAGGTCTGAAATCGTAGCATGGAACGAGTAGGGTACATGGACTAATAATGGTACCTTTCCTTACTAAAAATACAGTTTCAATTTTTATAATAGGAATTTATTCATAATCTCGAATACTGATTCCTACAGGAAAGCGAGGCACTTTTTCTTCAGAGGAGGTCAGTTCTTGGTATCGCACGGTTAACATCTTACCCACGTGCACGCCACCGTTTGTAAATAGTTCCTGACGATCTTCCCGTGAACCGCGGGGACGGCAACTAAATGTCTTGCCAGTTTCCGTGACGCAAGTCCAAATAACACACCCTTCTTCTAACCCCTGGCCTTGTGTGTACCCCACAATTTTGTACTCATTGTCAAAGAATTCTTTGTATTTCAGTAAATCCACAGAGCGTGCATTCTTGTAGGCCCCCTTTTTGTTTCGCAACATAATTCCCTCATATCCTTCGGCCACATAGTTGGCATGCATCTCCTTCATATTGTCTTCATTTACGCATTCATCCGTTTGAACAAGTACCAAGTACTGAAAGCGATGCTCTTGAAAGATCTTTTGTAGCATGGATAGGCGTTTTTCATATGCCTGTGCATTGATCGTATCATATACATGGAACTTGATTTTTAGTTGTTTTTCTTCGTCTCCCTTTTTCAGTGTTTCGCGTTTGACCATTCCTACAATTTCTTGAAAGGTCAACTCCTTGCAATAGAGTTCACCGTCCAGGATTATGTCTGAGGGAAGTAAAGCCAGCTCTGTCACGATGTGTTCCAAGTGTGGAAATGACTTCTTCAAACGAGAGAAGATACCCTTGCCAGGCATACCGATGCAACGAACACCGTCATACTTACGCTGAACGTAGCACGGAAACAGTGCCCCCTTGCCACGTTTATTGTAGTCATGTGCCAGCATAGGGCTAGGCACATCTGCGTCGATGCCCTTGCCCCGCCCTTCTTCTACTTCTGCGGCATCCGCCTCAATCTCTGTCTCTACTGAGACAGAGATATCGTCCGAGTAGCCGCTCTCCACTTTTTTAGTCCAAGTAGCCTTCGCCTCAGACAATGCTTGTTGAAAGGGCGTAGTTTCATTTTTCTTTCCAATATTTTTTCCCTCCGTGATAATTTTTTTGTTTACTTGCTGTTTTCCATCACGGTAACCATGTTTTGTTTCGATGACACCACTGCCATCTTCCTCGTAGACATTAATAGACCACACTTTTTCCTTACCCGTCGTCGCTTCACCCTTCAATGCTTTGAAATAACTCATGTTGATTTGTTCGTGTTGCCTTTCTTTTCGTAATTATTGATAATCAATTTTTTTTATATAAAATGTCCCTACACCCTCTCTTTTTATGAAAATAAAAATGTCCCCACACCCCTTTCCCTATGAAAAATAAGAATTCCCTCTATAAATCGTATAGGAAGGTATAATCTTATTTTTCATAGGGAAAGGGGTGTGGGGACTAGTGATGCAATCGCGTCTCCGCTTATAATTTTAATAGGGAGAGGGTGTAAGTACCCAAAGGGATCGCTTGGGGGACGAAGGATAGAATCCTGTTCACACTTATTGATTCAAGTGCAACTGGCGCAAATCTGACAGCGTCAAACGTTTCCCTTCACGCAGAACAGAGCAGAGCCGCCATGGCGGCACCGAAAACGTGCGGGAAATATGCCCATTTTCCTTTAGTTCGTTGATAAACTTGTACAAGAGTTCACCAGGCTTAACGGACGAAGTCCCAACGAGTGAAGGTACCAATTCACACTTGGTAACGGCCAGTTCCGTGCCATTAAACTGTGCAATTGCACTGGTCGTCGTGAAGTTGCCGTCAGCATCCTTGCCAGTGTTCACCTGAATGGTAACTTCCTCACCATTGGTCAACAAATCTCCCAATGAAATCGGCTCCTGCTCATTCACGCGCAACGGATAGGGTTTCTTCTGAAAGATAGGACGGCTGTGATAATCCGTGGAGTAGGCGGGACGCAGGGCCACGGAAGTTTTCATCGTAGTTCCGTTATAGGTAAGGCGACTAACTTCGGCAGTCAGAGCTGCAATCGCACTTTCAGCGACAATGAGACGGTTGTGAAGTTCGGTGAGAGTGGTCATAGTAAAAATAGAATTGGATTCTATATAGTATTCGACATATATTGTTTAAGCTATTACAAATGCGATACATCTTCAGACCTATTCTTTTTTAAATTCTTGAGAAGTAATTTCATGAGAGTAAATGTTTTCTGTAATTCGGTGCGTGGTAGAAAAGCTTCATACTGTAATAGTAGACTTCGAATATCTTTTAGTTTTAATTCAATCTTATCCAGAAAGGCACATGGACTAATCGCTGCATGAATGTCCTGCTCAAATACATCCAATGAAACCAGAATCGCGGTAGAAGCAAATGTTTCCTCTTGCTTTCGAATAGAAGTCTCTAATTCATGTATTTTTTTATAGGTGATAGCACTAAATTTGGGATAATACAATAAAACGGTTGGATTACTTAGTAAATGTTGATAAATTTGCGTGGCAAATTCTGTTTTTTCATCTACTTTTTGAGTATTTGCGATTTGTGTTAGCGTTTGTTTGATATAATTGATACTTTTAATACAATCGTGTTGAATTACATGTTCTTCATTATTCCTATCCGTTGGTTGATTAAAGTAATGTGCGGTACCTTCTTTTACCCAACTTTCCTCTTCTGTCCAATTATCTTGAATATCGACCACGCTAGGATTATTACAAGGAATCACAGATCTAGATGAAGATAATTGTTCATGGATGCGAGATTTTGCAATAATTGCACATTTGCGAGGGTATCGTTGAAAGTAATACGGCATAGGTATGATTTATGTACCAAGAAATAATAATTCAATTTTATACTAATAGTACATAACATAACCGATAATATTCCAACATAGCAAATCATTACTAGAATACATTTGCGTTTTTCCTAGATATAATGGATCTCCCCATTCTGGACAAGTGCTGGAGGTAAAACGTATAATTTGTAAAAAATATACACATACACAAAAGAAAAAACATACTCGTAAACAATATAAATAATGTCAATGAGTTTAATTTATGATACAATACAGTTTACTTTTTATATTTTATATAGTTAATGCATCCGTCATTTCCTGCCCTGCAGGGACCACCGCGTCACTTCTTGGTAATTGCGTGACATGTCAGCCTGGATTTTACTGTCCTCCCTTTCAATCACCGATTCTATGTCCAGAAGGATACTTTTGTGCAGCAGGTCAAGGATTTCCATTCAAGTGTCCACAGGGCTTTTATTGCCCACTGGGGACACGATCCTCTCCTGCTCCTCCTGATATTTATGCATCCCTTACTAGATATGCACCATCTGATAATTATTTAATCTTACAAAAATATACACCGCCCACCTACTAAAAATAAAATAATAATACAGTTATTGTATTATTATTATATCTAATTGCGATCAGCCTTGGCTAGTTCAACAGTAATATGTTTCCCATAAAGGGACATGCCATTCATGGTAAGCGCGGTCCATGATGCAGATGGATCGGCATATTTAATCAGTGCAAAGCCCTTCATGGTACCATAGTACGGACTGAAACGATCCATGTTTTTCGGAATGTAGACATCATGAATAATGCCATGAACTTCAAAGATGCCGCGCAGTTCTGCTAAAGAAAGACTGCGAGACAGATTCCGTACAATAATGGTTTTAATGGTATTGTTACAAACAGGTTCATTGAACAACAGTGGGAAGAATTTTTTCAACGTGATATTGCCGAGTGCTTGCTTGACAGCATCTTGCATACCGTGATGAATGGGTTGAGTGTGTTCGTTCGAATCAGCGTCGCCCCACATAATTTCACCACGATAGAGTGCTGCAAAGATAGGGTCTTGGAGGCAATGCGACATGAGGGAATCATATACAGTATTCATGGATAAAATGGATGAAATAGACGGTGTAAACGGTTGTTGGTACCTTTTCTATATTTAAAAAAAACATTCAATTTTTATTTTTCCATTTTTTATTTGTCGGCATTTTATTTTTTGTATTGGTAATCACATTATTTGTAAATTCGAATCTGATGTGTAATGGTATTCCAGCAATCTCCGTCAAGAATTTCATCTTTTGTAAAATCATGAGCTTTTGAGGAATCTAGACGAATATCCAATTCCACAGTATCATCTACACCTAGGCCTTTGAGCAGTTGTCGCACAGTCACATCATAGCTTTTTGTGCCAGGCATCGCAAAGTTGTACAGCTGATTATTATATCCAAGAAGGATGGCTCGTAGGATTTGATGCCAGTACACACGAATTGTTTTATCATTAAAGATAATATCGGAGAGATGAATCAGGTAGTACTCGGAATCCATGGTTAACACCTATTTTAGTAGAAGAAGGAGGTTTCAATTTTTTATTGGCATAATCGAAACAAAGAAACGAGTTAACCATAGGTGGATAGTATGTTATGAACATTAGTAGGCAGACCCTTATTAAGTGATTGTGTAACAATAGAATATAACCGATTGATGTCAACTTCTTCAGGTTTATCCATATATTCGCGATACGTATCATGCATAAAAATGATGTGCTCTTTGGTTTTTTTATCAGATTTATTTTTTAGTAAAGAAAACATGCAAACAACAAAGAAAGAGATACAATAATGTTTAGTATCAGCCAAGTAGTTTGAAGTTTTAACATATTCTATTGCTTGATGCACAGTTTCCCATTTTCGCATAGAAGGGTGTTGCATAAAATAATCGATAATGGTATCCTTCTCCATTGCTTGTCTCCTATTAATTCTACTTTTGTCATGTGTTAATGCAGTGAGAATAGCTATAAAATGATTAGCAGCTGGATTGGCGTTATGCTCTTCAACGAGAAAACGTATAATGCGTATATCATTTGTATTACGAACCGCATATAATAATGCCTTATTTATTGTATCAAATGGCGTTATAATGTATGTTTTCGTGTTTGAATCAAATGTTTGGACTTTTATATTTCTAAATAGTGGATGGGTTAGAAGTGTACCCAAGATGGCAATAGACATGGGCTTATGATGCTCGTCGGCATTTGTATTTTTTATAGCATCTGTAAGAGCATTTTCAACAGCAGCTACTGTAAGTTTATTTTTAGGGTAATATTCATCGCCTCTTGGACGATGAGCGATTTTATCTAAAATGGCTTTGATATGACGACATACTTGCGTTTTGGTGGATCCTTCTGTTTCAGTAATTGCTTGATATAAATGCTTTTCTGCCGTTTTCTGAGGTGGTCCATGACGTATATTATCATCATCATTAGAATCATAATTTTCCCAATTTGTGGCAGTATTTGGAATATTGGATGGATGAATACTGCGACTGCGACTGCGACTGCGACTGCGACTGCGACTGCGACTGCGACTATTACCGCGACTATGACTGCGACTATTACCGCGACTATGACTGCGACTATGATTGCGAACACGACTACGAGAAGCCCGTTGTTTTTTTAAACTTTTCCGCTTTTCTCTTCGAAGACGGCGCTGTCGATATCGTTCAGGATTATGTAGTATTTTTGGGACATGTGTCAATTCCCACGAATTATTAGAAGAATCACTCATCTCTACTAGTATGCAATAAAAAAATAAAAGTAGTACTCAGAATTCATAACCGTAGTAGACTTATTTTAGTAGGAGGAAACTTACCTTTTTATTGGAGTAATTGCTTGTAAAGGGAATCCAAATAAGGCTCCATATGCTTTTATGCATCGTATATCCTCTGTATCTTCCTGTAGATCTCTATTTAGACGCATAATGATAGACGAAAGTGGTTCCAAAATAGTAGTGGTTTGATCCTCTTCATCGGCATATCGAAAGTAGTTTCGCCATAGAAGACGAGCGCCGCGTTGAATTTGCGTATATTGTTTTATTTCAGGTTTCACATCATTCTTATTTTTTACAATGGAGCGTTTAATAAGTGGCATGAAAATGCGCTGATGTGTATCCATGGTTGCACTTTCTTTTTATAAAAAACAAAATGCAAATTTTATTTTTAAAACTTAGTCTGTAATTCCATGCCAATACGAATTAAACACATAGGAATCAATGAGGTCGTACATATTAATATCGACATCGCATGTAATGGAATCACTTACTACAATGCTCCTCTCCCAGCCCTTCGTAGTATGAATCAAAATATAATTAATACAGTGATTGGGATACATATCGTAACCAACGAGGAATCGTTTACCAGCTGTAGATAACACCCATGATGATACGTCTTTTTCCATTTTTTGCCACGCGCCTTCACTTGGATTCATTGCAACCTATTGTGTTAATATAGTATATTTCAATTTTCTACACGAATTGTATCCGTATAACTATCATAGACCCCACACCACGCTCCTGCACCCTTAAAGGGAATCCATTCCCAAACATGATTGCGATAGTCGCGAATGTAGGATTTTCCATTATGATCAAGGAGCTCCATATACGTGGCATCAGGGCGTGGCGGACTTACCTTATTTTGTATGGTAACTGTAAATCTTCCGTTAATCATAGATGGATGCATTTTAAGAATATCATCCATATCGGACCAGTCATGTTCGTCATCTTTGGGGGTCACTTCGTTTTTGGTCACTTCGTTTCTGATCACTTCGTTTTTGGTCACTTCGTTTAAAAAAGTAATACTTGCAATTTTGTTACGCCGTGAGGTGCATTGAAGATGCTGTAAAATCGTAAATACAGTTGTTTCACTCGTTAACAGAATACGATTTTCACTATGCTCCGTATTGTCCATATTCTCCATAATAACATAGTTATAATCACTGCGTACTGTAATTTCTGTAGTTCTGCCATGTTCATCTATTCGACCGACTGTAAAAGAGAAGGCCATCCTTCTAAGAATGCTGTTAAAAACAGTTAATAAATAACACAGTAGTATTTTGCATTTTTAAAAAAGTGCTTAGTATAGGATGAGCGTGGCCATTGCACACGATCTACGGGATATTACCAAGGAGGATGCCATACAGTCCTATCAAGATTTAAAAGCCACGCCGAGCAAAGAGCCCAATTTTAGCCGAATTGGCCTAAACGCGCTCGATTATTTCTTTCTGCATCATCGTATCAAAGCAAAAACCAGAAAGCACATTTCCTTTTACGATGCTGTAAAAGACAAAGAGATAACGGAGCATCTGAATAAATTGGTAAAACAGTACAAGAAAAAAGACGTGAAGGACTACGATGAGGTAGGACTGTTAAAAGCACAGTATCAGGTCTTTCAATTGTATTATGGCACCATTAACCAATTTCGCCCGATGATTGCAAAGTGGGTCTATACGCTCTTAAAACCCAAAGTGGGTATTCTTGATTTCAGTGCGGGATGGGGAGGTCGTGCACTGGCTGCCATGAGTATGGGAATTCCGTATAGGGGCGTAGATGCCAACAAGAAGATGGAGCCAGCCTATCGCGCCATGATCAAACTGTATGAGCCTACAGCTGATATTATGATGACCTTTCAACCGTCTGAGCAAGTAGACTTTTCCAAGTTTAATTACGATCTCATTTTTACGAGTCCGCCTTATTTTATGATAGAGGAATACGAGAAAATGCCAGCATATGCCTCCAAGCAAAACTTCTTAAATACCTTCTTTGTACCTGTCATTGACAAGGCGTGGGCCAGTTTAATGCCTGGTGGTAACATGGCATTGAATATGCCTGCTGAGATGTACGATGCTATTAAAGAGTTTTTGCCGAAGATCAAACGAGAGTTGGTACTACCTTTGTCCAATCGTCATCCTGGTAATGCGGTGAAGAAGGATACATTAGGTAAGGGAGACAAGGAACGTCATGAGCTGATTTATGTGTGGCATAAACAAGCTTAGTGCGTGTAAAAAGAAAGTCATCCTCGCATATTTGTAGATTATATATAGTTGACACAAGTCTCAATAGACAGATATGCAGTAAATGTCATTAATGCAAATAAAAAAGCGGCGTGCTTTTTATTTTTATTTTTATTTTTATTTTAGCATAATACAGTGTATTACCATCCGCTACTCAATTCCTTTACAAGTTTCTCACCTTGTTCATCGT
>Ga0114974_10003751_pt1 | contig 11432 bp, 7 predicted proteins | sample S_130206_EF_Meta_FD_87318 | JGI IMG/M metagenome (GOLD analysis project Ga0114974, IMG submission 87318) | Freshwater microbial communities from Lake Simoncouche, Canada to study carbon cycling - S_130206_EF_MetaG | ecosystem: Environmental > Aquatic > Freshwater > Lake | place: Lake...
CAGATTGGTGAACCTGCGCGCCACGGGTTTGCTCACTTTGACCGGTAACCAGCTTGCATCGGACGGCATTGCCCTGACCGCCCCAGGTTCCACCGCCCGGCTGGCGCTGCGCGGCGATACGGCACTTGGCACCTATGCTCTGGCAGGACCGGCCTCGGTGCATGCCTTTCCTATCCCCGACGTGGGCAGCGCCGATGTCGAGGGACGCGTGATCTTCGCTTTCGGCAACAGTGCTTGGACGCTCGATACCACACTCGCTGGCCGCATGGGGCGCGTCGACAATGCCACGCTGACCAGTCTGGCCGGAACCGGCATCCGCTTCGGTGGCCATTTCAAGCTGGGCAGCGGCCGGCCCTTGTTGTTCGAACAGGCGATGCTGAGTGGCAGCAAGTTGGCGCTGGGCCTTGCCGGGCGCAGCTTGCCCGATGGCCGCACCACTCTCACGGGGCGAGGCAAGCAGGTCGATTATGGGCCCTTCACCGTGGAAGCCGATATCGCCCGCGACGGCCCGCACGCCGTTCTCGTCTTCGCCGATCCACTCCCGGCGGCAGGGCTCAAGGATGTGCGCGTGGCTTTGTCGCCGATTGCGCAGGGCTTCCACATCGAAACGCGCGGCGGTTCCTCGCTTGGCGAGTTTACCGGTGTCCTCGGCCTCTATGCGCAGATGGGTGGTCCGACACGGCTGGAGATTGAGCAGCTACAAATCTGGAAGACGGCGATCACTGGCAAACTGATACTTGATCAGGGCTTTGCCGGCGGCAATCTCGCGCTTGCAGGTGGCGGGATCAATGGCACGATTGGCCTGGCGGCCCGCGACGGCGGACAGGGCTTCACCGTAGCACTGACGGCGAACGACGCGAGCTTTGGTGGCGACAAGCCCCTGACCATCGCGACCGGGCGGCTCGAAGGTACCGGAATGCTGCGCAAGGGCCACAGCTCCATGACAGGCAACCTGCTCGCTCAGGGAATCGGGCGCGGGCAACTGTTTATCGGGCGCATTGCCGCAAATGCCCGCCTCACCAACGGGCAGGGCCAGATTACAGCCTCGCTTGCCGGGCGGCGCGGCAGCCGGTTCGAGTTGCAACTGCTCGGCGATGTCGCGCCGGAGCGTGTCGCGGTCGCAGCGCAGGGGCAGTTTGCGGGCCAACGCATCATGATGCCGCGCCGCGCCGTTGTGACTCGCGAAGCCGACGGTTGGCGACTTGCGCCGACCCAGATCGATTTTGCCGGCGGCCGGGCCATCGCATCGGGATTTGCTGGAGCCAGCGCCAGTGATCTGCACCTGGCTTTGGCCAATATGCCGCTATCGCTTGGCGATGTCGTGATTTCCGATCTCGGGCTGGGCGGCAGGATTTCCGGGCTGGTCGACTATCACCACGGGCGCGGCGGGCCGCCGACCGGTGAGGTCAAGGTGCGGATTGCCGGAATGACCCGCTCCGGGCTGGTGCTGACCTCACGGCCGGCCGATGTCGCGCTGGCGGGCCAGCTGTTGGCAGATCGCCTTGAGATGCGCGCAATTGTCAGCGAGGGCGGCGCAGTGCGGGGACGCATTCAAGGCCGTATTGCCGGTCTAGCCCGCGAAGGCGATCTGGCCGACCGCATCCAGAACGGAGCCTTGTTTGCCCAGCTGCGCTATGCTGGCCCTGCAGATGTGCTGTGGCGGCTGGCCGCAATCGACAGCTTCGATCTCACCGGGCCACTGTCGGTTGCGGCGGACATCACCGGAACTCCGGCCGATCCGTCGTTTCGCGGGTCGCTGGCGGGCAGCGGCCTGCAATTGCAAAGCGCGCTGACCGGGACCAGTGTGACAGGCCTTAGCGCGCAAGGCAGCTTCTCCGGCTCGCGGCTGGTGCTCTCGGGCTTTTCCGGACAGACGCCGGGCGGCGGGTCGGTCGGCGGAAGCGGTGCCTTCGATTTCACGGGACTGGGCGAACATGGCCCGACGATCGACCTGCGGCTGTCGGCCCACAACGCGAGGCTGCTGGCGCGCGATGATATGGGCGCCACTGTTACGGGCCCTCTGGCTATCCGCTCGGACGGAAATGGCGGCGTCATCGCCGGCCGCCTCGCCATCGATCGCGCCTCGTGGCAGCTTGGCAAAGGCTCGGCTGCCGAACAATTGCCCACAATAGCAACCCGCGAAATCAACCGGCCGGTCGATCAGATCGCGCCGCGCGGCGAGGATGCGCCCTGGCGATTCCTGATCGATGCCAAGGGCCCCGGCCGCGTCGACGTGCGCGGACTGGGGCTCGACAGCGAGTGGAGTGCGGACATACAGTTGCGCGGCGACACCGCGAAGCCTGCCATAAGAGGCCGGGTGGACCTGGTGCGCGGCGGCTATGAATTTGCCGGCAAGCGTTTTGAAATGCAGCGCGGCCGGATCACCTTTGACGGTTCCAGCCCGCCCGATCCCCGGCTCGATATCATCGCCGAAGACCAGCAGAGCGGCCTGACTGCTCGCATCGCCATTACCGGAACGGCACTGATCCCGGTCATAGCCTTTTCCTCAACCCCGGCCCTGCCGGACGAGGAACTGCTTTCGCGCCTGCTGTTCGGGCAATCGATCGCCAACATTTCCGCGCCCGAGGCCTTGCAGCTGGGCGCTGCGCTCGCCTCGCTGAAGGGGGGCGGCGGGCTCGACCCGATCAACAAGCTGCGCAAGGCGGTCGGGCTTGACCGGCTGCGGATTGTCCCGGCCGATGTCGCCACTGGCCGCGGCACCAGCGTCGCTGCTGGCAAATACATCACCCGCCGCCTCTACGCAGAAGTGATCAGCGACGGACGCGGCTATAATGCAACGCAGCTCGAATTTCGGGTAACCAGCTGGCTTTCGCTGCTCTCGGCAGTCTCAACGATTGGCCGCGAGAGCGTCAACGCGCGGATCAGCAAGGACTATTGACGGTCAGCCATTGGCACTAACCGTGCATTTCCCCTGCACCGAGCAAGCGACTTTGGCTGCACCGCCAAAAGGATCGCTAGCCAGGCGGGCAGCCACCAGTTCGGGGTGATCGACGAGCTTGGTCAGGAAGTCGACTTCATAAGGTTGAAGTCCCAGCGCCGCCGCATTGGTGATTTGCAGCTTCCAGCAAATCTGCTCGGCGGAAGCACCGTCATAGGCCTGATGTATGTCGTACTGGTGAATGTGGTTGGCATCGTGAATGATGTTTGAGGTCGCATAGGCGACAGTAATCAGCCCGCCCGCTGAATCCCTGAATTCATCGACATCATAGACGAAGGTCTTTGGCTTGACGTCGGCATAGGCCCGATTGGGCGAGGTTGTGAAAGTGACAGCATAGAGCGCTTTGAGCGCGACCTTGGCATCGGCGTCGAGCTGCGGCCAGCACTTGACCAGATGCTCTGCAATACGCGCGATCAGGTGCCACTCATCGCTGTCAAACTTGATTGTCCTGTTGTCGATGATGAAAAGCAGCGATTACCCGCCGACCGGCAGATAGGCGCCGCAAGTCCGGTCCAGCTTGAGCTGAGCGCTTGAGACGAAGGACTGCCGGCTCTGCGTGTCGGCATAGATCTTTCTGGCTTCGGGGCCGGCCAGATAGGAATAGTGATAATAGCGCGCGTTGCGATAGGTGAGCGGCGGGTTCATTATCAGCTCCGGCGTTGCCTGGCCCTTCAATCTGCACGGACCGACCCGATGCGCAAGCAGCAAGCATGAAAAAGGGGCGCCCGGATCGCTCCCGACGCCCCCTTTCAATTCTTGTAGCTGAGATCAGCCGCTGTAATACATGTCGAATTCGACCGGCGAGGGCGACATTTCCCAGCGTGCCACTTCCGGCCACTTCAGTTCGAGATAGGCCTCGATCTGGTCCATGGTGAACACGCCGCCCTTCAGCAGGAATTCGTGATCGGCGGTCAGGCTGTCGAGCGCTTCGCGCAGCGAACCGCAAACAGTCGGGACCTGGGCCAGCTCTCCTGGCGGCAGATCATAGAGCTTCTTGTCCATCGCTTCACCCGGATGGATCTTGTTCTGGATGCCGTCGATGCCCGCCATCAGCATGGCTGACGTGGCGAGATAGGAGTTGGCGAGCGGATCGGGGAAACGGAACTCTACGCGCTTGGCCTTCTCGCCCGCACCGTAAGGGATGCGGCAGGAGGCCGAGCGGTTGCGCGCCGAATAGGCGAGCAGCACGGGAGCCTCATAGCCCGGCACCAGCCGCTTGTAGCTGTTGGTGGTCGGGTTGGTGAAGGCGTTGATCGCCTTGGCATGCTTGATCACGCCGCCGATGAAATAGAGGCAGGTGTCAGACAGGCCGGCATAGCCGCTGCCTGCAAAGGTGTTCTTGCCGTTGTTCCAGATCGACATGTGGGTGTGCATGCCCGAACCGTTGTCCTGCTTGATCGGCTTGGGCATAAAAGTTGCCGTCTTGCCATAGGCCTGGGCGACCATCTTCACGACATACTTGTAGATCTGGATGCGGTCGCAGGTTTCCACCAGCTTGCCGAAGGTCAGGCCAAGCTCATGCTGGCTGCCGGCCACTTCGTGGTGATGCTTGTCCATGGGCAGGCCCATTTCCTTGAGCGTCGAGACCATTTCGGCGCGGATGTCGGTGGTGACATCGACTGGCCCTACTGGGAAATAGCCGCCCTTGGCGCGGGGGCGGTGGCCCATGTTGCCGCTTTCATAGGTCGTACCGGTGTTGGTCGGCAGTTCGACATCGTCGAGCTTGTAGTAGCTCGAGTTGTAGGTGTTATCGAACTCGACGCTGTCGAACATGAAGAATTCGGGTTCGGGGCCGATGAAGATGGTGTCGCCAAGCCCGGTCGACTTGAGATAGCTCTCGGCGCGCTTGGCCGTCGAGCGCGGGTCACGCGAATAGAGCGAACCATCCGAAGGTTCGACAATGTCGCAAACCAGGATCATCATCGGGGTTGCCGAAAACGGATCGACATAGACCGCATCGAGATCCGGCTTGAGGATCATGTCCGACTCGTTGATGGCCTTCCAGCCCTCGATCGACGAACCATCGAACATCAGGCCGTCGATCAGCTCATTTTCGCCGATCACGTCGGAACACATCGTCAGGTGATGCCAGATACCCTTGGGGTCGGTGAAGCGGACATCGACCCATTCGATCTCTTCGTCCTTGATGCGCTTCAGAATTTGAGCTGGTGTATTCGCCATGTGGTTTTGCCCTTTTGTTGAATTGGAGGGGTTGAACAAAATTAGATTGCGTCTTCGTCGCGCTCCCCGGTGCGGATGCGAAGTGCGCTTTCGATAGGAATGACAAAGATCTTGCCGTCGCCGATACGTCCGGTCTGCGCCGCGCCGGCAATCGCCTCGACAGTGCGCTCGGCCAGGCTATCGGGGACGACGACCTCAAGCTTCACCTTGGGCAAAAAATCGACGACATATTCGGCACCGCGATAGAGTTCGGTGTGGCCCTTCTGGCGGCCAAAACCCTTGGCCTCGGTCACCGTGATGCCGGAGACGCCAACTTCGTGGAGCGCTTCCTTCACTTCGTCGAGCTTGAAGGGCTTGATGATGGCTTCGATCTTTTTCACTGTAATGGGACCCCTGCACATCGAGCCGACCGGGCGCATGCTCGGTCGGACATCGTGGTGCCTCTTGCCTGATCGATCAAGAATCATGCCAGAGGCGGAAATCAGGCGTTAGGGCATGCTGGCGGCGCGGAAAAGAGCCGATTTGCAACAATCGTTCAATGCCTGACTGCGCAGAGCAACGTAAAGATGAAGGACAGGCAGCGCTTGTGACCAAATATGAGGCAAGTGTTGCTTAATGCTTGGGCATCGAGCGGCGTTACAGGCGCAGCCCGAGCGTTTCTTCGAGGCCGGCCATCAGGTTGAGATTTTGCACCGCCGCCCCGCTTGCGCCCTTACCCAAGTTGTCGAGGACGGCGATCAGCCGCGCCTGGTTACCATCCCTCGCGCCGAAGACATAGAGGTCCAGCCTGTCGCTCGGCTCCATCGCGCCGCGCAGCAGCAGTTCCTCGGGCACATCCTCATGGACAGTGACCACCTTGCTGTCGGCATAGTGATCGGCCAGGCAATCGCGCAGTCCATCGGTTGACGCAGCACGGGCCATCTGGCCGAGCAGCAGCGGAATTTCGACGATCATGCCGCGATGGGCCGGGATTACTGCAGGCGAAAACAGAGGCGCATGGGCAAGCCCGCAATGCGTCTGCATCTCGGGCACGTGCTTGTGGCCGAGAGTCAGCGCATAGTCGCGGAAGGCAATGCCGGGATCGCCCTCATAGCGTGCAATCAGCGCCTTGCCGCCGCCCGAATATCCAGACACGGCGTGGCAGCTATAGGGCCAGTCCGAAGGCAGCAGGCCGTGGGTGATCAGCGGCGCCAGCAGGGCAATGAAGCCGGTTGAATAGCAGCCGGGATTGCTGACCAGCGGGGCCGAGGCAATCTTGTCGTGGCCGATCACCTCGGGGAAACCGAAGGTCCAGCCATCGGTGATACGGTGGGCGCTAGATGCATCGATGATCCGCACCTTTGCGCCATCAGCCAGCGAAACCGCGTCGCGCGCGGCGTCGTCGGGCAGGCAGAGGATGGCGAAATCCGCAGCATGAAAGGCGTCGCGGCGCGCTTCGCTCTGCTTGCGCTGCTCGTCATCGAGCAGCAGCATGGTGAATTCGCTGCGTGGGGCCAGCCGGTCGACGATTTCGAGCCCGGTCGTGCCGACTGCGCCGTCGATGAAGACTGTTATGCTCATGACGGGTCTGCCAACCTGTTCAGCGCGACATAGCCAACCGGGCCGTTATCGCCGCCTGCCTGACCCCATGTCCAGTCTCCGGCGACATCGAGCACGTTGAATGTGGCGCCTTGGCCCAATGCTTCGAGCACTTCCCCATCGGCCCTGGCAGTGGCATAAAGAGCCGCGCCGCCGGCATCGATTACCCGCGGAAGGGGCGCCGCATAATGCGGCACGAAATAGGAGCCGGCGAGCCGGATATCGGCAAGATCGCCGCGTACCGGGGTGTGGCGCGGGTCGGTGATGCGCATAGGACCCCGCATTTCAAAGCTTTTGCCGTCAAGGATTGCACTGCTGGCCAAAATTTGTTTGCCCCTTTGGGAATGTCCGCGCGCTATACCGGTCCGCACTGTTTAGGCAAGCCAGAGGGGGGTGGGCCACAGGAGCAGTAGGGAAGATGGGCCTCGATAGTGAATAGTCTTGCTTTACGGCGCGAAAGATTGTCCACCTTTTCGATAGAAAAATTGCGGGCATAGCGGGAACATGGCGTCAGGCTTGTCGGTTATTGCCGCTCAACCCGGCATGGCCATGCTTGTTCCGACCGGCAGGATCGACGCTTTATGCATATTCTTGCGCAATTCGACGGGCTCCATGCCATTGCCGGGCTTCTGGTCGGCATCCTCGTCGGCATGACCGGGGTAGGCGGCGGCTCGCTGATGACGCCGCTGCTGGTGCTGATGTTCGGAATATCTGCGCAAACCGCGGTTGGTACCGATTTGCTATATGCTGCGACCACCAAGATGGTCGGCACTGCGGTGCACGGCTGGCGGGCAACTGTCGACTGGAAAATTGTCCGCCGCCTTGCCGCCGGCAGCCTGCCCGCCGCTTGCGCCACGCTGGTCGTACTCTCCTATTTTGGCCGGATCAACAAGTCGGCGGAACACATCATCCTGCTGATCCTTGGCGGCATGCTGGTGCTCACCGGCTGTGCGGTCTTCTTTCAGCGCAAGCTCATCGCCTTTGCCTTGGCGCGCGATCCGCTGGAGCCAGGGACGGCCGGCGCTTCAACCATTGTGCTGGGGGCCGTGATCGGCCTGCTGGTGTCGATCAGCTCGGTCGGCGCTGGCGCCATCGGAGTTACCGCGCTGCTGATGCTTTATCCCAAATTGCCGATCAACCGGATCGTCGGCACCGACATCGCCCACGCGGTTCCGCTCGCGTTGATCAGCGGGTTAGGCCACTGGCTGATCGGCGACGTCAATCTGGTTCTGCTCGGCAACCTGCTGATCGGCTCGATCCCGGGGGTCGTCGTCGGCAGCCTGATCTCGACGCGTGCGCCTGATGGCCTGCTGCGCCCGGCTTTGGCGCTGGTCATGCTGGCATCGGGAATCAAGCTGCTAACTTAGGCTCCGTTTGCGGCAACCGGCGTCACCCGGCAGATAAGCGCGCGCATGTAGTTGTCGCCAGCATAGTCGGAATAGTCGGCGCCGTCAGGCAGGATCGCGTTGATGTTCGATTCCCACAGGCCATAATGGGCATCGCCCTCGGCCTCACGCTCGGGATACCACATGTGGCTGTCGGCGTGGACGACGCGAGGGTGCAGCCCTGCATCGAACTTGGCCATCTGCTGGATGCGGCCCATCGGCGTCTCGACCCAGACCATCGCGCCCTCGGCTATGCCCAATTCGGCGGCGGTGTCGGGATGCAGCGTCAATAGGGCATAGGGATGCTGCTTGCGCATCTGCGCGAGATGCTTGTGCTGCGAGCGGTAGTACCATTTGAGCGAATTGCCGGTCGACATGATCAGCGGAAACTCGGCGAACAGTTCCGGAGTGCGCTCCGGGCTCCAGGCGGGCTCCTCGTAGGCCGGGATCGCGGGATAGCCGAGACTGGCGAGCAGGTCGGAAGACAGTTCCACCTTGCCCGAGGCAGTGGCGAAACCTTGCGCCTCGTAGCGCTTGTATTGCGGTGGCGGCATCACCCAGGGCATGTCGCGGTCGGAGAGTTCGCCATGCGTGACGCCGGTCGGCGCGAGGATATCGTCAAACCATTCCTCCATGGTGTCGGGCCACATGCCTCGCTGGCCGAGCCGGTTGCCCAGTTCGCGCCATAGCTGATAGTCGTCGCGCCGTTCATAGCGCGGATCGACCGTGCGGCGCGACGCCGAGTGCGCGTCGCCAAAGCCCCACATGTTGCTCAGCAGCGGGCGTTCGAGCCCGTCGGTGGCGGGCAGCACATAGTCCGCCAGCTCGCCGCAGGGCGTCATCCAGTGATCCATGTTGACGCTGAGCTCGAGTTCGTCCGACAGCATCGCTTCATGCAGCCGCCGGGCGTCGGTCAGCGAGACCAGCGGATTGCCGGCTTGCAGGATGAAGGCCTTGATCGGATAGGGCTTGCTTTCAAGAATAGCCGTCGGGAGCGCACTGGGGGCAACCACCATGTTGTAGATCGTGGGACCAACGCCCAGCGGATGGACCTTGGCCATGGCAGCACGATAGGCCTTGAGCCCCTTGACCGAAGCGATCGGCCAAAGTGCGGAGCTGATATTGTCTCGAGAGCGCAAGGGGTGGTTAATCAGCGTGTCCCAGTGCATTTCCTCGCGAAAACGCGTGCCCGACGGCGGATCGGCGAACTTCGATCCGCCCATCACGTCGAGATTGCCAGTGATCGCGCGCAGATAGGTCTTGCCGAAAACGGCTGACGTGGTTGCCTTGCCCAACTCTGCTGTGCCGAGCCCGAAGGGGATGTGGCCCGGGGTGTTGGTGGCAAACATGCGTGCCGCCGCGACGATCTTGTCGGCGGGAATCCAGGTGATTTCAGATGTTCGCTCCGGCGTGAACTTCTTTACCGCCTCGCTCAGCGCGTCGAATCCGTTGCACCACTTGGCAACGAATTCCGCGTCATAGAGCTTCTCGGTGATGATCACGTTGAGCATGCCATAGGCCAGCGCGCCATCGGTGCCCGGCCTTATCTGCAGCCACAGATCGGCCAGATCGGTGATCTCCGTCTGGCACGGGTCGATGGCGATCATCTTGCCGCCCGCCGCCTGGAAGGCCTTGAGGTTTTTGCGCTGGCTGGCCAGCGCCATCGAGCCGCCGACGCCCCACAGGATCAGGCTTTTGGTGACCTCCGGTATGGCCGCATTGCCGATGCAGGTCTGATCGCCATAAACCGCCCATTCGCAGAGCAGCTCGGCCTCGCCGCAATTCTTGCCCTGGTAGAGGATGTTGGGCGTGCCCCACAGGTTCGACCAGCGCCAACACGAGGCATCGCCCGCGCCCTTGTAGGAGCCGCCCATGGTCTGGACTGCTTCAGGGCCGTGCTTCTCGCGGATAGCGGCGAGCTTCTCGGCAATTTCATCAAGCGCCTGATCCCATGTGATCCGCTCCCACTTGCCTTCGCCGCGCTTGCCTGTGCGCTTCATCGGGTAGTTCAACCGGTCGGGGTGGTCATGATATTCGACCGCTTGCCCGGCGCGCGGGCAATCGGCGGGGAAACCGGCGGTGCGATCCGGCTTGATCGAAATGGGCATGTTGTTCGAAATCTTCGCCGAGACGTAACAGCCCACGCCGCAGATCGGGCAAGTGCCGCGCTTGGTCTCGCGGCCGGGCGCTTCGTCGGCTGGTTTTGCCTGTGTTGCCATGGTTATTATCTCCCGCGCGAAAGACTGATCCAGGCTCTTGCTCTTGTCAAAGCAAACTGAGTTGGCCGCCAAGCGAAGGCTTGCGAAACTGGCTGCAATCGAGATCGAACTTGTCGCTGTTCATGCCAAGGCGTCTGGCCGCGAGGCGGAAGCGGGTGCGGATCAGGTCGGCCCAGACGCCGCCGGGTTTCATGCGGGTAAAGAATTCGGGATCGTTATCGCGTCCGCCTCGAACTTCGCGGACTGTGTTCATTACTCTTGCGGCGCGATCCGGGAAATGGGTGGCCAGCCATTCGCGGAACAGCGGTGCGACCTCGTGCGGCAGCCGCAGCATGATCCAACTTGCCGAGCGGACCCCACGCGCGGCAGCGAGCTCGAGAATGCGTTCGATGAACTCGTCGGTGATCGACGGAATGACCGGTGCTACGGACACATGCGCAGGCACGCCCGCTTCGACCAGTCGCCCAAGCGCTGCCAGCCGTTTGGCAGGAGCAGATGCGCGGGGTTCGAGAAGCCCCGAGAGCTTTGGATCAAGGCTGGTCACCGAAATGCCGACCGCTACCAGCCGGTGCCGAGCCATTTCTGTCAGCAAGTCGAGATCGCGCAGAACGCGGTCGCTCTTGGTTGTGATGGTCACCGGGTGACGGCATTCGAGGCAAAGTTCGAGCACTGCGCGGGTGATCCGGAAATGCGCCTCGATCGGTTGATAGGGATCGGTGTTGGTGCCCATGGCAATCGGCGCGGGCTTGTAGCTGCGCTTGGCCAATGTTTCGCGCAGCAGCCTCGCCGCATCGGGTTTGGCGAAAAGCTTCGTCTCGAAGTCAAGCCCGGGCGAAAGATCGTGGTAGGCATGTGTCGGCCGGGCGAAGCAATAAATGCAGCCATGCTCGCAGCCGCGATAGGCATTGATCGAGCGGTCGAAGGGGATGTCGGGTGACTGGTTGAAGCTGAGGATGCTTTTGGGGTGTTCCTCGGTGACACTTGTCCGCAGTTTCTCCACAGAGCCATCCACAGTGTCGCGGGCATCGAGCCAATCGCTGTCAGCCTCGCGCGCGGCGAGGCCGAAGCGCTGCGGGACGAAGGCGGATTGCGCGCCGCGTCCGTGTTTGC
>Ga0114974_10003752_pt1 | contig 11429 bp, 6 predicted proteins | sample S_130206_EF_Meta_FD_87318 | JGI IMG/M metagenome (GOLD analysis project Ga0114974, IMG submission 87318) | Freshwater microbial communities from Lake Simoncouche, Canada to study carbon cycling - S_130206_EF_MetaG | ecosystem: Environmental > Aquatic > Freshwater > Lake | place: Lake...
AGTAAATCGCGCATTCTTCGATAGATAGTAAAGCTATCAGGATAAACGCAAAAAGTTACTGCAGTTTGATTTGTATCAAGGCTGCCTATTATTTTCATAAATTCAGAATTCGGATTGAGTGCTTGTTCCAATGTTTCGCCCCGCTCTGGATCAAGCGATTCTAATACCCAGCCGGTCAAAGAAAATCTGAAATTGGATCGTTCATCTGGAATGGCATTTGAAGAAGCTATGTCTAATGCGCTTCTTTCTCGTTCAACTGTATATTTTATTTTGAATGCACCATAAGTTTGTGAAACTTCTTCGAGTTCCCACTGTTTTCTGAGTTTTTCACCTAAACTTTGCATTTGCCCTGAAACTTCTTCAAGCATTGCACCAATGTCTACAGGGGTGATGCGTCCGTTTTTACATTCGAAAATCATCTCTTCTGATTGCAAGGTTCTGCTTACAGGAGTTTTGTATTTAAGTTCATTTTTTGCACCTTTGGTTTTTTTAAGTGTTTCAATTTCTTCTTTTAATTGGTCGGATTTTGTTTTTATTGAAGCCAAATTCATTGGGCTATTTTTGTTAATTTCAGATGATTCTTTTATAAGTGTGTTGAGTGCCTTTTCTTGGTCAAGGAGCGCCTTTAAACTGCTATTTAATTCATATACTTTTTGTTGCATTCCACCTTTTTCTTTTACTGTTTCGTTAAGATCATTTTTTTTGCTTGTAAGTAATGCTTCAAAATTAGCTTTATTTTTGTTTTTTTCAATAATGCTCTGCGTGAGAGGATCTGAAACATCGACTAATTTGTTTTCGGTAACATTTTGTGTGTTTGGTGTAAACGATTCTGGGATTTCAAATCCTTTGTATGTTCTAGCTCCAACCCATGCTACTAAAATCAGTTTTATGATGATACCAACAACATTCGCGACGACATCCAAAAAGGAATCGAAGCTAAAATGTATTTCTTTATCTGGCCTTCTTCTTCTACGCATGGGTTAAAATTATCTTCCTTGAATAATTTCTTTGATACTATCTTCTGACTCTAAGTTTTGTCTTTTTTGTTTTATTCCTGCCAATTGCAATGCTGGATAAGACAAGTGATACGGTTTCAATCCATCAGGCCAGACTAAGAATCGCACTTCTGGTCGGTAAGGAGGTTCGCCTGCGCGTACGGTCGATTGCTTTCTTTTGATCATTTTTTCGATTTCTTGTACAAATCTTTTAACGCCTTCTTCGGAAGCTAATAAGCTTGTTGGAATTACTAACCGATTAGGATGAACTAGTATTTCTTCAAATTTACATTCCACATAAATCACCCAATCTCTATCTGCAAATAATCTTGCAGCCCTTAAAGGGGCAGGAGTGGAGCTTTTTCTAGGCCCTAATTCAGGTAATGGGGCTGCTATTCTTGCTGTTGGATCTTGCGCGTCACTATTGCTTTGAGATTCATCTTCCCGGTTATACGTCGTTCTTGGAGCACTTTGTTTATTTGTTACATTTTGTTCATTTTTGTTATTGTTGAGGGATATTGAGATACTAGGGTTTTGATCCTGGTTTGTTGGTTGTGAATCTTGTCCATTTGAACCAATAGTACTTTTAGAGCTTTCTTTTTTTGAAGTTGAATTTGGTTCATATCCCTTTTGACCGGGGCTTCCTTTTGGATTATTAGTATTTGATTTGGTTTTTTCTTCATCTGAAGAGCTGTTCCCAGTTCCTTTTTGGCCATTTGAATTGCCGTCGGCGAAAGAGTTTGGTGTTGTTGCAACAGAATAGGATCCTTTTGAACCTGGAACCCCTCCTGCGCCATTATTTGAAGAATTACTTGTGGTTCCATTTCCAGATGAATCACTTCCTTTATTTATTGATTTAATATTACCACTATTTATCCCTGCTTGATCGTTTTGATTTATATCAGTGGTGGATTTATTTGATTTACCAATAGTTTGATTGTTTGTATTTGTTTGGTTTTCATTTTTATTATTTAAATTACTATTCATATTAGGGTTATTGATACCGGCACCATTACTGTTTTGATTGCTGTTACCGAACCCTACGCTATTGGGGTTAATGTTACCTGCACCATTGCTGTTTTGATTGCTGTTACCGGACCCAACGTTATTGGGGTTAATGTTACCTGCACCATTACTGTTTTGATTGCTGTTACCGGACCTTACGTTATTGGTGTTATTGTTACCAACACCATTGCCATTTAGATTGCTGTTATCGGCCCTCACGTTATTGGGGTTAATGTTACCGGCACCATTGCCGTTTAGATTGCTGTTACCGGACCCTACGTTATTGGGATTGCTGTTACCGGCACCATTTTCGTTAGTATTTGTATTATTGAGCCCTACATTATTCGAGTTATTGTTTCCTGATCCTGTTCCGTTTTGATTATTTATTAAGGTTGGATTATTTTTAACTAGGGTGTTAGTTGAGTTTTTGTTATCTGGGAAACCAGGAAGTGCAGTTATCGGGCGTATATTTGTAGCAGTTGCCCCATAACTAATCGATTTTGCATTTCCGGTAGAGCCATTTCTTTTTTCATTTCCATTTTGATAAATCCCAGTCTTTGCTGAATCGTTATTTTGTTGCGGAACATTTCCATTACCATTGTTTATTCCGCCTCGGATATTGCCTGGTGCAGGAATTGGTTTTGGAATTTGCATGGGTTTGATCATTGAAGCAAGTTTTGAAGGCGAGGGCGCAGATTGTTCGGTTGGAATATCTAAAACCCATATTTTGTCTACTAATTCGTAGCCGAAATCGATATCCATCGGTTTTATAATAGATTGAAGTTTCCAATAATTGGTGATACCGCCTGGCCTTACAAGTAACATTAAATAAGGAGTTGATTCCTTGGGGCTAAGGGTTTGTTGAAGGTATTCCCTAAGGAGGGATGTTCGGTTTATAATTTCATTTTTAAGATTGTCGGATTCATCATCGGAAGGAATAAGAGTTTTATCAGGGAAAAATAAAATGCCGGTCTCATTGCATTCTATATACAAAGGCTTGCGATTTAGTCCATTTTTACCAAAATAAGGAACAATGGAATAAGCGAATTTATCTTTATCGAGCGAAGATTTCATTTCTTTTAAAATCAATTCCATTGAGGCGATTTTTTCAGTGAGATCTTTTGTTTCTTTTAAATTTTTATCTGCATTAGATTTTTCAAGTTCTAATTTTTTAGCTAATATTTGTACTTTTGATTTCTCGTTTTTCAATACGATTTCTTTCTTAAGTAGATCGTCTGAAAAAGTTTCCGATTTAGATTTTTCCTGGTTTTTATCAAGTTGGGAAAGTTCGAATTTTAATAGAGCTATTTCTCGCTCTAAAGCTGCTTCTTTTTTTAAAAGTTCTTCATGTTTTTCAGATTTCAATTTAATCCATGCAGTTTTTTCGTTATCCAGATTTTGTTTATCAGCGTCTGTTTTGGCTTGTAAATTTTTTGATTGAATCCATGCAGCTTCATATGCCTTTTCTAAGGCTGCCTTTTTGGCTTTTTTGTCCATTACTAAAAGTAAAAGAATCAACGACCCCATGGTGCATAGTAGTACCGCAAGGAAAGGGAAAGTTGAAACTTCTAGCTTCTTACGCTTTCTCATGCAACCTTTCCGGAAGGATTACTGCGTGGGTTTTGACTCGCGGTATTAAAAAATGGCTCGTTGCTTCTACCTTGCAATTTTGAAGTTAGTAAATGCACCGCAGCGGTAAGGCAGTGAACAGCTTCCTGAAAGTCGCCTGTAGAGTGGATCTGGTTAAGGTTTTCCTGCATCAGACTTTGGATTTGTATCAAATGTTTTTCACCTTGCTGTAATTCAACTAAAGAATTTGTTTGCCTTGTAAGGCTTTCAACAACTTTTTGCAGAGATTGTTGCTGTTGAATGCTTGAGTCATGCAATGAGGATGCTAGTTTTCCAACTTGCTCTGTAAATTTTCTTCCAAGATCAGAAGAGTTGAGTTCGTATTTTTCCATTTGTTGTTGGTGTGAAAATAATGTTTTTGTTAAAGCTTCTTCTAGTGCATTGCGCATTCGATTTTGTGATTCGAATCCCGAACCTTCTGCCTGAGCAGTTATTTTTTCGAAGGAATTGGCCCAAAGATCTACTTGTTTTGTAACTAGGGTTTCTGTTGATTTAATTAAATCCTTGGTGTGTCGTGATAGGATTTCGACAATCGGATTTTGATCTGACTGAACCCTTAAAAATCTATGTGCAAGATTTTTATCGATTGACCGTTCCAAGTTTTCCAAAAATTGATCGCCAGATTTCTCTACCAAGAAACTGAAGAACATACAAACCATAGTTAATGCGAGTGCAAGAGCTGTTGCATCGAATGATAGTGCTAAGCCATCAGTTACAGTACTCATCGATTTTTCGAGCATTTCAGGAGTAACACCCGAAATCGCCCCTGTGATACCTAAAACTGTTCCTAAAAAGCCAAGAATTGGGATAGCCCAGGTTATGAATCGGGTTAAGCCAAAACTCCCTTCAAATTCAATACTATCAGCATCAGCAAAATTTCGAAGTTGATCATCAAGATCTTCAGCACTACCTCGTTGTTTGACGAATTGTAAGACATTTAAATATCTACGAAATACAATTGTTTTTTTTGTTTGTATTGCTGACGTATTTAGATTTTCTAGAAGAGTTGTTGTTTCTAATGGATGAACTTGGATGTTATCCCAAACCGGAATAAGTGTTTGACGCAGTGCACTTTTTTCTTTTATAATTTTAGACAATTTAAATATTAGTGCGGTGACAGCGCAAGAAAACATCACAATTTCAACAAATTCTACAGGGTGACCCAAATACCTTTTCATGATCGGGATATCAATTGGCCCAAACATAACCAAGGACCAAAATCCAACGGCTATGGGTACGCCTATGATTAATGAAATTGATGTTCCGGCCATGGAAGTTGTTTTAGGGTTGAAATTTTCAGTCATAAAAAAATCCTTAGTAAGGCAAAATCAAATAATCAATCGATAAGTTAAATAAGGAGTAAGAATATAAAATTCAGTAATCTCCTTATAAATATCGACATAATGAGTGAGGGATAATACCGACTATTCTAAATAGTGCTAGTCAAATTTAACTGAAAATGTATTTTCAAATTGGCGAAAAGAGGGAGTCAAGGACGGTGGGGAAGGCTGGCTGATTTTTGTTTTTTAAAACAATAAAGCATAAACGCACAAATAGGGCGTATTGGACGCTGGGGCGGTTTTTGCAAGAGAGGTTGTTTTAGTCGAGTAGGTGCTTTTTTAATTTAAATAGAGTCTCGGGTGATGTAAGAGCGTTTTTGCCAAATCCTAAATCAGCGCCAAGTTTAATAGCATCTTTTTGCGATTGTTCAAAATTACTAACCAGCATGATAGGGGAAGCGGATGTCTTCTTAGAATAATATTTTTCGATAAAATCCAATCCAGATTCTGCATTAGCATCAAAAATTCGATTTACTAAGATCAGGGAAAAAGGTTTAGAATCAATCAATGAAAAGGCTTCATTCGAAGAATCAGCATTAATTATTTCGACTTGAAAATTTTGATTAATAAGACGGCTAATACTTGAATGATCCGCACAGCATTGGCCGATACTCAGGACTGATTTATGAGGCATATTAGTTATCCTTTGAATTGGAGGAATTTTTAAGAATAAGCTGTTTAAACTCATTTAATTTTTCGGAATCAAGTTCTTTAGGGCCTTTTAGTAGGAGGTAATCGATATCAGCAATTGCTTTTTGTATCTGATTATTTTGTGCAAGAATAATAATACGACTCCCCCTTTCTTCGTGAGAATTTTCATCAATGGAAATAATAGCGTCAAGATAACGAATCAGGCCGATATTATCTTTTTCTTTTTTAGCGATACCTGAGAGATTGGTAAGTATTCGAATTAGAATTTGTTTGTTTTTCATTGGAAGAAAATCGTTATCAACAAGAGTTCGTCCATTGATTTCCAAAATCTTCTTTGAAGCTTGATCTTTGGAAAGAATCTTTCCTCCCTCAAAAACATCAATCAAAACAAAATCGTCTTTACTTTTATTGATACCTGCCATGAATTGACCAGGCAATCCAACGCCATAAATATCAAGCCCGATGCTTTTACCTAATTCAACAAAAAGAAGGGATAAAGTAATGGGCAAACCCTCTCTATCGTCCATAACTTCAGAAAGGTAACTATTGGAGCGATGATAGTAATCCTGCCTGCTCCCGTGAAATCCTTTTTCGAGGAAAAAGAAATCGGAAAGCATTTTGATTTTTTGATCGATGTTGGAATCAGGTTTTATTCTAGAGGCAAGCTTAAGTTTCATTTTATTGATTTCGTCTAAATAAAAGGAAGTTTCGATCTCGGGGTTGTCAATTTTTGCAATAAGGAAAGCTGCTTCGAGAATCGAGAAATCTGGATTTGTGGAAATGGTTTTATTTAGTTTTGCAAGAGTGCTTCGGTGCAAAATGTCAGCTTGAAGAGCTTTGAGCTCGGATGTTTTTTTTTCGAGTAATTTGATTTTATCATTGATGATTGTTTTGGTGAAGTTCTCATTCTTTAATATTTTTTCTATAAGAGTCGGGTCTTCGTTTTTGTCATCTTCAATGTTGGTGAAAAATTTATTGAAGGTGACCGCAAAGTCTTTATCAGGGAAAACAGGGCTAAGTTTTTTGGAGACATGAAAGCCTTTAAATTCAGCAATAGTGTTTCTGAATTTTGCTAAACCAATTTTCTTTGAAGCAGAGAAATCTTCAATGTGTTCATAGGCAAGTTGGCCGTTCAAAAAAGTAGAAAAGCCTTTAGAATGAATACTGACTTTAAGATGGTTCCAATCTCCAGGCAGATAAGAGGCAAGTTTATCCTGTCGTAAAACTTGCCAAGAATAGACATCTGGCCCATTGAATTTTGTAAGACGCATTTGCCCATTGGAAGGATAGAACCCAAAATGTTTATCTTTACCATCTGAATCAAAAATTAAACCTGCTGCACCAGATTCATCTTTAAGTTTGACCCAAACTTCAGCTTCGAAAGGAAGTGCGGGTGGATCAATTTTTGAAAGCAATAAAGCCCTACCCCCGATGCCATTGCCCACCCCTTCTGAAATAATTCTACCTGCCCGTTGTCTCCAATTGCCTTGAAAGATGGGTTCCCATAAATCTTCGTTAAGTGCCCCGATGGTCGCCCAAGCTTTCATCGGAATAGAAACCGGGCTGGTTTTAAGGAGTTTGTTTAATTGTTCTGCGGGGATAGCAAAGCCTAGATTGTTCGTAACAAGTGATTTGATTGTAAGGATACCCAAAACCTTACCTTCTAAATTAACGATAGGTCCCCCGCTATTGCCAGGTTCAATAGGAATAGCAACTTGGAGCATTTCCCTTCCATCTATTTCGCGTTTGCCTGAAATGACTCCAGTAACAACGCTATGCTTTAGCCCTTGAGGATTTCCAACCGCAACTACACTGGTGCCATCTTGGAACGTGCTGGAATCTGAGATAGCCAAGAAAGAGCCGCTTGGGTTAACCGCTTTTAGGATGGCTAAATCATTTTCGCGATCGAACGCATAAACAGATGCGATATCGATCTCTTTACCATCAGCAGTCTCGAGAGTTATTTTTTTACCTTCGCCGATTACATGGTAATTGGTTACAAGCAGACCATCTTTTGAAATAAAGAAACCAGTGCCTAAAGCTTCTTTACCATCTGATCGGCCCTTGCTTTTGATTACGACAATCGAGGGTTTGGTTTTCTTTGCGATAATTTCGGTATCACCTTCTTTGGCATTGATAGCTAGTGGGAGTGAAAGCGAAAAGAATAAAAAAGCAAAATATTTGCCCATGGTTCACCTGTGGGGTAACAGTTATCGGAAAGAAATTTCAAACCTAAATTGATGATAACAAATTTTTGTTTAAGTAGAAGAATTGAGTTGGATTTAACGATTATAATTAATAATTCGGAAATAAGCTGGCGAAAGAGTACTGTTTGTAAGGTCAGTTGAGATGTAGATAGTGCAAGAAGATGTTTTTTTGTTAAAGTTTATCTGGATTATTTGCTTTCCGGGCTTTCTGGTTTAGAATCTAGTTAGAATCGTTTAGTTGCGGTTCAGTAATGTTTTTTCCATTCAAATCAGGTTAACGCCATGTCTCAATTTTATACCTTGGAAGAAGCTGCTTCAAAACTCAGTATGAGTATTGATGAGTTAAGAGAACTTGCAAAAAAGCGTGAGGTTCGATCTTTTCAAGATCGAGGTGTGTTGCGATTTAAAAGCGAAGATATTGATGCCCGATTAAGCGCAACTGGAGTATCCAACCCTGACACAGATTCAGAAGATTACACATTAAATCTTGAAGATACGCCAACTGACAATCCTGCTACTACTCCAATTGATGATAATGCTCCCTTAGTTCTAGATATTGGCGATTCAGACGAATTTACACTTTCACTTGATGACAGTAGTACTAATCCACCTGTATTTAATGAGCCAATTGTTAATAGCGCTGATTCCGATGGTTTGCTTGGAATTCAAGATACGCCTGATATTTTAGGTTCAGATTTTAGCCTTTCAACAGAATTGCATAGCAATGGCCCTGAATCCAATTCGACATCATCAAGTGTAATTCTTCCGCAAGACTCCCCTTTTGAAATTTCTGAACCTAATATTGATTTAGATGGAAGTTCAGATGTTCAGCTTTCTGGAAACGAGTTGGATTTTATTCCCACGGTTGATGATTTGCACATTGGTGGTGAGCCAAGCCTTCAGCTTGATGATAGCAATGCTGTTGATCTTGGTTTAAGCAGTTCGTTGGAATTTCAAGCGGAAGCTGGTGGGGATTCGAGCGAATTTGAGCTTTCTGCGGATGAATCTGGTTCTGATATTTTATCGTTAGATGGTTCTATTTCTGGTGAAGGTGAAGGGACACAAGTTGTTGATGATTCTAGTTCTGACAGCGAGTTTGAATTGAATCTTGACGAGGAAGCTGGTAGTAACTCGGATGTTGAAGCTGGCTCAGAAGGTGGCTTAGATAGTAGTTTTGAACTCGAGCCTAGTGATAGTGATTCAGGTTCCCAAGTGGTAGAAGTAGAAGATGGGAACGATGCAGACCCGATGGGCGCGACTGCCGAATTTAATGAACTAGAAGTTGTGGAAGACGGCAGTTCAAGTCAGGTTGTTGCAATTGATGATATTGAGGAAGTGGAAGAGATTGTAGAAGAGGTATCTGAAGTTAGTGAAGATGCTGAAGAAGAAGTAGAAGTGAATCGGCCTCTAGCTTATGCAGGTGAGGCACCATGGGGCCCATTGCCTACCATATTTCTTATCCCTGGGGTGTTGATATTATTTGTAGTTAGTTTAATGAGCCTTGAATTGATGAGGGGTATGTACGGTTTTAATAAAGGAACGGGATTTACAAGTATTATCATCAAACCAATAGCAGAAATGTTCACAGATTTCCCCAAGAACTGATTCTGTGCAAATCAACTTATTTTAAAGATTGTTTCAGAATTGCCACGAAGTAGGAGTTTTCCTAGACCTACTGCTTCGTTGATATTATTACGCTTAGTTTGAACAAAATCCTTGGATAGAATGTTTGAAAGTATCTTTCGATACATATTAAATTTAGGCAGTCCAAATTCAAGTTTATACATATCGCTGTAATAACCAATCTGCTTTGTTTTTGGTACCGCCTGAAGTCTTGCGCGTGTATCTTGTTCAATATGGGTGGGTATATTCGAATACCACCAATGCCCATGGGTGACCACATTTGGGAAAATCCAACTATAGCTAGCTAACTCTTGATTTTGGTTACTGGTTAAAACTGAAACACAAAAGGTAACTTTGGGAAAGTTATTAAACAACGGCGCATATTGGACTAATGAAGTACGCTGGTCGTAAAGATCTTTACCTTGAAAAACACCATCTTGATAAACATTTCGGTTAACACCAATCATTAGATCGAAAGGCAACTTCCAATCATTACAGGCTTCAGCTAGTTTCCAAAAGATACCATTTTTCCAGGTAGGTGAATCGAAATCTGAAGATTTGAAGCATAGGTCAAGAGCTTCGTCTGAAACTTTGATTGGGGAGAAATCAGGCGGTAGAGAAATCGCGCAAGCGCGTGCGCCTTTCTGGGTGAAATGTTTGAATAAATTGTTTAAAGCTTGATTAAGTTCCTTGGCAGTGCCTGGATTTACACCTGATATTTTTTCAAGTCTGCTACGAACATTATTTCTTGCGAAGTGAAAAACAAGTTCATCGGTTCGCAGGCAAGGGATATAAAAGCTAGTGTCAAAACCTTCAAGTGTGTCATCGAAATCGTTAGTGAGGAAGATTTTTTCGAGGTTTGATGTTTTTAAAACGTGAGATTCCCAAGAGGGTGAAGACATCTTTTTCTGAGCAGTTTCCCAGAGGTAGTCAGTGTCCTTGGGTGAAATTTTATCGCCTTGGAAGTCTAAAAAAGTTTGGGCTATTTCGAGGAACCAAGAGTATTGCGCGGTGTTGTCGAATTGATTCATATGACGGATGATTTCGCGGACTTTATCTTGCCCGGGGATTTCAGGTGCGAGGAATTTCTTGTCCATCCCACAAGAGTGAGCCAATTCTGTGTAGTAATGATACCCCAATATATCTTCCAAAGATTTCGAAGCTGCGGCATGAGGATTAATATGGGAGTGCGGATCTAATATCGGAATTTCCATCAAGGCATCATAAATCTCTTTGCTTGTGTTGTCTGCCAGCATATTAAATTCACCTATCCAATTGGAATGTAAAAAAATCATTGCATAAATAGGAATTGAAGTTAGGAATTACCAAAACGTATTCTTCCAAGAGTAATCCAAGTAACACTAATTAATATAAATCCCATTGCGGTAAGTACCAAGGTAGATTTCCAAATAAGTTGAAAATCTGTGGTGGTATCAAAAGAGGAGGGCATAATTTCTCTGAAAGCATCCAAGGCCCAGCCTTGAGGTGTAAGAAAAGCTAAGGTTTTGGCATTATCAGGCATCATTTCCCAAGGAAAGATGCAACCGCCTATCAAAGCAAAAAGGCAAACAGGTACAGAACTGAAAAGTGCAAGTTGGGTTTCATTTTTTGATAGCAATCCGATGAGCAGAGAAAAAGATGCAACGCAAAATGAAGTTGCGAGTGGAAGCACAATCAAAGCTATCATCCAATCTGAAAATGTCCAAGATGGAAGACCGATTTTTAAACCAAGCAAAACTTTCCCTAAACCCAAAAGGAAGAAAATCTGAAATAAGGAAATGATTATGGTTGGAAGAAATTTGCCTAGAAGAATACTAGGTGTGGAAACAGGGGTGGAAAGTAAACGATTAAAAGTACCCTGCCTTTTTTCTGCGACAAATATCCATCCTGAAATCAGAATAAGGCTGAATGCAAACATCACGGTGAAAGAAGGGACTAGAATTTGATAACGAATAGCCCCACGTTTGAGGATGCCGGTG
>Ga0114974_10003753_pt1 | contig 11428 bp, 12 predicted proteins | sample S_130206_EF_Meta_FD_87318 | JGI IMG/M metagenome (GOLD analysis project Ga0114974, IMG submission 87318) | Freshwater microbial communities from Lake Simoncouche, Canada to study carbon cycling - S_130206_EF_MetaG | ecosystem: Environmental > Aquatic > Freshwater > Lake | place: Lake...
CAATGTTGGTGAAGTACCGAGGGTAATGCGAGTAATTGTGCTTGTTCCTCGTTTCGTATTATTAGCAACATATAGGTATGTATTCGTAGGATCAATGACAATTCCTGCGTAATCAAACTCGTCGCCATCAGAAAACATAACCGTAGATGTGCACGGTGTCACCGATAGATCAATCTTTTGTATCTGCGTAAGGCTTGAAACGTATAGACAGTTGCGAGACGAGTCAAACGCAATCCCTTTCGGATTGGTGAGATACGTACTCACAGTGAGTCCTATGATTGTTATAGCAGACTGCGTTGCCAGTGTGATTTTCCGTATTCTTTGATCTGCGTCAATCACATACAGTATTCCATTTGAACTATCAAGTGCCATGGGACCAGGAGTTCCAGTAGGGTATACTCCTCCGATAAGTTCACACTTTGTATTCGCATTATCCGGGAAAAAGTTGCCATTCACGTTCCCTGAAAGAAACGGAATCGTAATGGATGGAGAAAATGCATATGGATACAGGTCGTTCAGAGAGTAGGACGCATACTCCAAAGACACTTGTCCCGGAATACTGGATACAGTTGTGACTCGCGTAGTCGTTCCAGTTGACGCACCCGTTCCTAGGGATACGACCGGAAAGGATGTGGTCGTATAGGTCGGTGGAGGATTCCATGTGGTTGGAACTAGTGTGTTCGTATAACTGAAAGGCTCCGCTGCAAATACTTCAATTGGACCCGGGACGTCAGGCGTTATTTTGGGGACGACAGACGAAAGCGCAAATTGATTTGACTGTGTTAACCCGTTTGAATTGGTATATGTAACGTTGCTGGATGTTGACGATACGATCGTATAGGTTCCATTGTTACTACTATTGTTAGCACCCGTTATAGAGATCAATCCGCCCGAGGCATAGACGTTTGAAGATCCATTCGTGTAGCCGGGTGCGAGGACATTGGTAAACGAGACGGTTGCAGTGACATTTGATCCGGCGACTGTAAATGCAGAGATTGAGTCAAGTGTTGGATATGGGAATGTCGCCATTACTTACTTACTGAGAGGTTTGGTTTAACCTACTTGGGCGGAACAGCGACTTTGACCACCTTTCTCTTCGGCTTGCGTTTCTCAGTCACGGGCTGCGCGGGACGTGTAATCCCCGTAAACCGAGTTGAAGCCGTCTCCATCGATAGGTCCCGGTAAACCATATCCAGTTTGAGCTTCACGAGGTTTGAGCTGGCGTCCATACTCTTCCATACGAACATTTCGTGTCGCCGACAACCATGGAACGGGCTCAAAGGGTATGCGCTTCGTCTCTTCTTCTTTTGCGGTTGCGTGATACTGAATGTAGAGAAAACAACCAAATCCCGCAGCGACCAATACAAGCATCAGGATGTTCATCATCCACGATGAAGCTTGAATGAGTTCATTTCTTCGCATGAGCAAATTGCTTTCGATCCGACCTAGGTCGAAGGTGTTGACGAGGGTGCTTGCGACGCCTGAGGAGCCTGCGACGCCTGAGGAGCCTGCGACGTGCATTGTTCTGTAGCAGGAGTCCATTGTACAGCAAGGAACGACAGCGTGTCCTTGACCCACGGGTTCTTCACACACGAGCATACTCGAATTTTTTGAGGATATACGAAGACATATCGTTCTAGATCATACAACTGGCGGCGGGTCCAGTTTTTTGTACAGACTGTGTGAACTCCATCTGCGTAGCGAAGTAGATTGTAGTCCATTACGCTGACGACTGGAGGCTGTGTGTATACGGGTTCTTTTTGAAAGCGTCAAGCAACCCCGGCTGCTCGTTGCGATTCGTGTAGACGTCCTGCTGGAGCGGCACAATATAGCGCTGCGATCCCTGCTGAGCGGCCGACGGCGCCTGCCCGCCAAATGTCATGAGAGGAGCCTCAAATACACGCGTGTTGTTGTGCAGCGACTCGTCACGGTGCGTCTGAACATTGTACGACTGCGGGCCGGCCTGAACAGCCATGCCACCCACAGGTCCAGCCGGCGGCGCACGGCCTTCCACCGTGAGCTTCATGAACTCCTGAAACGGCTCTGTGAATGCACGGATGTAGGTCATGCCACCCGCCGCCGCAGTAGTGGCCGGATTGGCGTTGAGCATGCCCATGGACTCACGCTTCTGAGCCTTCATCAGTTGCTCGGGGTAGAGCGAATTTGCCACTTGCTGGCCCTGAGTGGTGTTGACGCGATCCAGGGACCCATCGGCACCCGTGAGAACCTGGAAACGATCAGGACGGTTCTTCTTCACCGGCGCCTGCAGACCCATCTCGGTGATGTAAAACTTGCCCGGGGTCGGCTGAGACGTGTAGGTGACCTTCTCCTGTCCGACTACACGAAGCTCGTCCGTTGTCTTGGGCATGGCATACTCGCGCGCGGCATCCTGCTGGTAGCCACCCGACGGCAAGTTGGTGTAGCCGTCATTGACACCGGGTCCAACCTGAATTTGGTTGATCGGAAAGGTGTTCTTGGTGGCCAGCGAGGTCACCTGACGCTCCTGCTCCCAGTCTGTCTCCACCGGGGTCTTCCACGGGCGACCGTTTCCTGCTTCGGGCTTGAAGAAGGCCGGAGTTTCTTCCTTGTGGAAAAAGGTGGTCGTTCCCTTGCCGGTGTAGAGATCCAGCACTCCCTCGGTGGCACCCGAGTACATGGACTGCGTCTGCTTTCCACCGAAAAAGGGCACCATGTTTCCATGCCCCGTCGGCTGCTGCAAGACCGTCACTCTGTCCGTAGCCGACTCTCGAAGCTCCGGATTTATAAAGGTCTCCATTGGGCTAATCTTGGGCTTCTGAGCCGTATGTTGAGCACGAGGCTGCGTTGACACCGCATATCCGAGGGCAGCTAAGCCAACAAGCATTGCGACCTCCATTTGTGTATCGCGCGAGACAAAATGGAACTGCCTTTTGCCAAGAAAGTCAACCCCATACAAAATGCCTACTACCACTCGTTCGTCTACTCGCACCGCCCGCGCCACTGCCGCCGCCGCCATCGCCGCCCTTGAGGGTCCGCGGTTCGTTGTCATTGCTGCTCCGGTTAACAACAATAAGAAGTGGACGGTTACCGATCAGCGGACGCTCATTCGTATGTGCCGTCATACGGAGATGACACCGGACATCATGGCGGCTACGCTGGGTCGCTCGGAGGAGTCAATCCGCTACCGCCTGGCTAGGCTCATCCACGAGCACCTGGACGGTCGCACCGATGATGCGTCTATCCGCGAGGTCTCGGATTGGCTTCTCCCGAACTAGCCTCGGGATGTATTCGTAAGCCGCGATTGTTCATTCGTAGGAAACGGAACCACCGCATGCGACTGGGGCTTGAACAGTAGCCACTGAAAAGCATACGAGCTTCGTTTCCCATTCTTCTCAACAGGCACATCCGTTGCCACTTGCATTTTTTGCCGATGAAATGTGGGTGTTGGAACAACTTCTGGGAGCCTAGGATCCATTAAAATATGACGTCAAAATAATGTTGTGGTTCCTTCTCGGGATCATCGTCGTTCTTTTTCTGATTGACAACGGAATGCGCCTCCAACGGGAGAACTTTATCAGTTTGCCTAAGTTCATGGGTGGAAAGGAAATCCTCAACATCGGTCCCTTCATTGGCGACAACACCTGCGGTCCGGATGAAAGTTTGGAGGCAGGGTTGTGCTACAAACCCTGCGACCCAGGGTTTTATGGCCGCCTAACCATGTGCATAGCCGAATCAGAGGACCGAGGAGCCGGAACCATGGTCGGACTTGAAGATTGTCCCTCGGGATGGAACGACGACGGTTTGATCTGTCGCGAACCGATCACGGGAGGTGATTGTAGAACGTGGTGGGATGGATGTTCAAGCCGTGCTCCCGGATGGCTTGGCGGGGGCTGCATAGGAGGTGCAAAAACAGAGTGCAATCCGATCAAGGGAGGTCGCCTGAAGGGTCGTCTTGATGGTGGTGGCAAATGCCCGGGTCCCCAAGGAGGTGACAAGCCCGAGCGCTACCAGGGAATGTGCTACAGCAAATGCCCGAAAAAGTACCCAGTCCCCATGCCGGGACTGCCCTATCGGTGCTACAAGGGTGGTAACATAATGTATGATCGTGGCGGTGGAAAGGTGCCCTATATTGTGCGTGTTGCTGGAAAGTATGGCTTCTTAGGGCGCCTGTAAGTTAGACATCTCTGTAGCGTCCATTGTACATTGCATACCGCTTGTCGCCACCCGACAGTTGATCGCGGAATACAAGCGGTCCGCCCTCATCTGAGATTGTCCAGCGGTCGCTAATCTTCAGAGGACCACTTGTCCAGCCGCTCCATGTCGTTGTTCCGGTCCGACTGAGGCCTGTCGGCGTAGACTGAACCACAGGACCGCCCGTTGTATCCCACCAAGGAACCGTCGTCTCCACTTCAGAATACCCGCCACCGGGGAGTCCAACTGTTGATGTGCTCTTAAACTCACTATACTTGCCCATGCCTTTCGCATAGTACTCTGCAGGCGAAAGGTTGATCGCGCGTGTATCGGAGATAGGAGTCTTACCGGGATAGGTTCCGTCCCTGCCCGCAGCACCCGCCGGTCCCATATCACCCTTGGGGCCACCCGGTCCCGCTACGCCCTGAATTCCCTGATCACCCTTGGGTCCCGCCGCGCCCGGATCTCCCTTGTCACCCTTGGCACCTACGACACCCACCGCCGACCCAGCTGTTCCGGGAACTCCCTGAAGACCTCGGTCACCCTTGTCGCCTTTATCGCCCTTGTCGCCCTTGATGCCTTGGGGTCCAACACCGCCGATTGGTCCAGCGGGTCCAGGCGATCCCGGGGGTCCAAGAGGTCCAGCGGGTCCAGCGGGTCCAGGAGGTCCAGGAACCGTGCTGGCAGGTCCAGCGGGTCCAGCAGGTCCAGCGGGTCCGGTGTCACCCATCAATCCATACGGAGCCGCTGTTCCCCCACTGCTCGTGGTCGGCGCCTCCGACACTGACGAATCACCCGGTGTAAAATTCTCCGTAACGTTTCCCTGTGTGAACTGCGTTCCGTAGTTGGCAGCTTGTCCAGCAACCGTGGAATCATATCCTGACCACTCTCTGCGTGAATACGGGGCCATGTTGATGCTATTCAGCATTGCCTTGAACCGTGCGACTGCTGCTCTGCACGCCGTCGGATCCGAGCCAGGAGGAGGAAGAGGCAACTCAGCTGTGCCTGAAGGCTTGAATCCAAAGCAATTGACACCGAACTTGGTGTTCGGATCAAAGTAGCCGCCGTTGACTCCTGGACGACCACAGGCCGTGCGACGAACCGTATCCGGCTCACTCTGAAGAGATTGCCATGTTCCACGCTGTGTAGGATAGAGAGCAAATCCACCAGCCGACCATCCGTAACTGCACCACTCGGCGCCGTGGTTGTATGCGTCGATTATTTGTTCAAGCGTAGCCAGCTCGGCACCGTAGGCAGCACAGACGGCAGGAGCGTCTGCATATGTAAACTGCGCATCATCAATGTGAAAGACTTCGCTGCCCACCTGAGGCCCTCCGACAGTTCCCGTGTCGGCCGGTTCGGGTGTCTCGGCGGCCGCCGGCGGGTCGGGCTTCACTGTGCTTAGTGTGAACAGTCCGAGGTCAATGAATCCATAGTACCAAAGAACAAGCACGATCATTGATGTTACGATCCACAATGCAAGCACCGCAACGAGAGATCCAGTTGTAAAAAGAACAAAAAGGGTAAGGATCCCGACGAACCCCGCCGAGATTAAAAGGGTTGCTTCAATGGACTGCATGTCTTATTACTAGTTGAGGCGATAATACATTAGCAGCCGCATCGTATCCGCCATAGGGAATTGCTGAGGTCCATGTGTGTGGATGTGGTCGTCATTGTAGGTGACCCATGTCTTCCCGGGCGGCATATCACGGCCGTACGTCCACCAGTGACCCCCGTTATAACAGACCACGGCAAAGAGCGCATACTCAATCTTGTTCAAACTCAGAATGCTAGAGTACGTCACTGTAGAGCGCAGCGAAGTCACGTGAAAGGCGAGGATCTTCGGAAATCCGGCCATCAGAAACTGCTTCGTGCACCCCTTCTTGCCGCACTTCTCGCACGTCCAATCAGGAATCGCATGCGGCTGGGCGGCGGCAATGATTGCATCCACCACGGCCTCCTTCGGCTTGGAGGGGACGATCGGAAACTCAATCATCGTGTCTCGCTTGCCGTCTGTATAGGGACAGTTGTTACACTTGAGGCGATTCTCCACGCCAAATCGGAAGAGCTTGTCCAGCATCGGGACCTTGTCACAGAGGAACTCCAGCAGTTCGTGCGAATCACCAATGCCCTCTCCAGCCGGCATGAGCGTCGTGTTCACACATGCATACAGATCCTTAAGACCCATCGCGCCCAGGGAGGACCAAATGGTGTAGAGGCACACTTCAATCGGATTGTCTGTGTCGTGCTTTTCATCCTGGAAGCGCTGTTGCAAGTCCGGGATGCGAAAGATAGCCTGAAGTGCAGCATTGACCCAGCAGGATCCCCGCTGGTTGCGCAGGCCAAATGACTTCATTGTTAGTGGTTGAGACTCCATGTTTACCGGAAGAACGCTGAGAAGTCAGATAAGAACGGAATTGGTTCCGTTTTGGACGAACCGGTGCTTGGTGTGAATTCTATGTAAGGATTAGGGAAGAGATCCTTGTCTCCAGGAACTCTAGACGAACCAAAATACTGACTGCTGGGATCGGATCCCGTTCCCATAGCACCCGGCAATCCCGCTAGAAGCGTTTGGTGCTGCGAAGGTCTTACAATTCCCGCACCTTCTACCATGGATGATTCTTTCGGTTTCGGTCCAAGAAGGGTAGGGTAATCACGAGCTCCGCCGGCGACTGCACCAGGTCCAGAATTGTTTCCCATTCCTACAAAGGCAGGTCCCCAGATGTTCCCCTTGTTGCCACCTGAATTGGACGTCAGGAATGTTGAGGATCCGCCCGTGGTACTGGTCAACGTACAGGCTCCGGCAGCATACGTGTATCCCGAAATACACGTTGGCGGTTTTGTGTCCGTTGCAGTTGTTCCCGTGCACGTTTTCTTATCGGCTGACAGCGTGTATCCCGACGGACATGTCGGGGACGGCGCCGTGCCACTGCCGGAGCCACTGCCCGTGTCCGAGGACGACGAGTACCCGGCATCTTGTCCAAGCTCGTCTAGGATATCTGCATACCCACTCTCACTCGCAGCGTCGGCGGACCGTGCGGCTGCATCAAGTGCTGCTTGTTGAGCTGCAGCGGACGCACCGCTTCCAAGAAGAGGGCCATTTGCAGCCCCCGCCGTTTGAGTGACAAAATAGGACACAAGCAGGGACTTAATATCCGCCTTGTTTGCCGTTACGAACGCTGAGTTTGTGCGCGTTCTCAGAAAGGTATCCACATTTGCTGTTGACAAAGGAGTGGTTGCCGGTTTATAGAACGTTGTATGGAAATCTCCCATCACGCTAGAGATCTCGCCATCTACGAGCTTCCTTTGGTACTCAAGAAGATCCGCATTGTATGCCGACATCTCACTTGGGGTCGGCGCGGGTCTTCCCGCCCGCTGGGTCGGCATTACGGGCTTTGTTACGGACTTCTCCGTTTCAAGGGCTTTTACGAGGGTAGCCGGCATGTGGTTTTCAACGATGGGTTTGTAATCTTCATTTCCATACGGCGGACCACGAAGAGCAATTGTGTCCTGAAATCCTTCGCGTGAAATGGACCAAAGAAACAGGAGCGCTGCAACAAACAGTAGAGCCCAAGTCCACGCCTTCATTACACTCTTACAAGACATTTCGCGCCGGAAGAAGAAGTGTGATGAGCACGGCAAAGAGTGCGGTGGCTGAGATGCCAATGGCTACGTACATCAGAGTATTATCTACCGGCGCCGGTTTGTCTGCATCCTTCTTCTCCTCCGGCTTGGGCGCTGCCGCCTGGATGGCCATCTGTCCCCACACAGTGTTCAGAGCATCCAAGTATCCAGACTGTGCCGCACCGTTTTGACCTTGAATGAAGTACCGTTTCAGGAACTCACGCACATCCGAGATGTTTGCCTTGACCCACGTCTCATCGTATGTCTCAAAGAACTTGTTAAGCTGAGCAAGGGTAATCGTGGATGTGGCCGGCTTATACACCTGCCAATAGAAGGAGCTCATCACTTGGGCCACCGGACTGCTGTTCGTCCCGCTTCCATAGACGATCTTGATTTTTTCAGCATCAGAAAGCGTTTCCGATGTGACGCCCACCTGTTTCTTGATACTCGTAAGCATTGACGGAGACATGATGGCAATCAATCTTGTTGCGGAGGCTGCCGTGTTTCCATAGGGAGGTCCTTGAACCGAGGCAGTGTCCTCAAACGATTCGCGAGCTGTCCAGAGAAACAGGGTCACCGCTGCGGCGGCAAGGAGAAGCCACTTTGTCTTTGGTATCTTCATTGTCTTCTTACGAGAGGTTTTCTAAGCAACCAGGGCTTTTTGTTTCAGAACACACGTCGTAGAATAAAGCCCCTGTCTTTCCAACCGTTCCGTAGTCTGCCTCACCTAACCGGCGGGGCTTTGTCTGTTGAACCAAGGGAGCATAATATCCTTCGGGAAGCGGCCCGCCTTTGCGAGGATCTGCAGGGTTGTAGTTTTCTTCTTTGCGCCTATAGACTTCATCGCGCCCATTTCCCGGCTCCAGTGCTTTGCTTGGGTTGAATTTCACTTGTTCACGTTCCTTGGCCGCCGCACTTCCCCCGGGCTGAATGTGAAACCCGTCTGCTAAGACCACGCGGAGTGCACCGGGATCAATAGGAGTTCCCGTGACGTCCGAGCTGGCAAGAAACCGTTCAATATCGGCAACAGTTGGCTTTGTCGTTGCTGGTTCGTAGACCTTGTCGTAGAAGGCTCGGATTGCCTTCATATAATCGTCATCGTTGGCGCCGATGGGAACCTGCGCATCAATCTTGCTTTTCCACACGGCATAGATCGGGGACTTTGGGTCTTCAGGCGGGCGCTGGACTGCAGTGGCAACACCCGCACTGCCTACGCCAAATTTGGCATTGCCTTCCGTAGAGGACTGGAACTCTGTGTCTACAAATGTTTCGCGCAAAGACCACACGACAAGAATCAAAAAGACAGCGAGTGCGAACCACTCAATCATTATTATTGAACAACACAAAACCAAGTCTCCGTCTTGGGTGGAGCGGCGGGTGGTAGTATGGGCTGTGTCTTAGGACGAAGACTTCTGTCATCCGACGCATAGTCAAGCGCATAGATCCCCGATGCAATGGCCTTGTCCGACGACTCAACACCCTCCCACGAAGAGTTCATTGCGTCATACTTTGCCTGCAGTTCGGGGTTGCGAGGTGAAAATTCCTTGAATCCGGTTGCCGGCGTTTGAATCTCCAGCGCCCGGGTATAGGCTACGTACTGGTCTAGCGTTCGTCCACCATGGGCCTTGACAGGTTTTGCAGCATTCAACTCAGCGATGGACGTCATTTTTGTCACTTGCTTATATAAATGCCCACAACAGTTCTCCGTGGTGACGACAAGAAAGAGGAAGCCAAGGAGCTCCTGAAGAAGCAGCCTCTTCTTGTGTTGTTTTTTATGGATGGATGTCCCCACTGTGAGGCCAATAAGCCCGCGTGGGAGGAGGCGAAGAAGAAGGCGAATGTCCCGACAGTTGAGATTGAGGCCTCGGCAACCCCCGAGGAGGAGGCAAGTGGCTTTCCGACCATGAAGTACAAGAGCAGCGAAGGCACGAAGGAGACATCTGGTAAGAAGAATTCGGGCGACGAAATTCTGGAGGAACTGAAGGTTCCCAAGAAATCAACGGGAGGCAGACGACGTCGTCTGCGTTCCCGTCGGGACGTCAATAGACGGGGAGGGAGGAAGAGCCGGCATCGTACCCTTAGCAGCTACGTAACCTTCTGAGAGCAGCTTGTCGGTGCGCTGTCCCTTGCCCATGAACTTCAGAAGGCCCCCGTGATCATCCGTGACCACGGTGTGGAAGTTGCGCTGGGCCTGAATCAACTGAAACACATCTGTTGTGTCCATATAGATATTGGACGTCTTGGCAAAGGCCGCATTCACTTCATCGCGAATGTCCTTGCGCGTGACATCGGCGGCCGGAGGCAGCATAGGATTGTCCAAAATGTCTGTGAGATGAGGATTCATAAACGGGTTCTCATCCGACGGGCGGGTCTCCAAGTCTCCAGCATAGCCCGAAACAACAAGACCATTGCCGAAGGACTCCACGACCTTTCTCGCCTGCGGAAAGATAACATTCAGCACAATCGTCATGGCCATAACCAGGGGAATAATAAAAAGGTACAGCGGCTTCATACTGGACAAAAACAGCAGAACTCCGAGATACACAGAGAATCGCACGACTGCATTCAGTGCCTCAGAGACCGGCATATTGGCTGTAGGAACAAATTTATACCATGTATCCCGGCTGAGAAGGACACTTGGTTCGGAAAACCAAAAAGGTTCGGCTGACATCTCTCTTATCTTCACTTGCGAGACTTTTCACCGAGCTTCCTCTGTAGGCGTGCCATCATGCGAGCACGGCGAGCCTCAGGCGAGTTGGAAAGGATTTGGCGAGACGTGTTTCCCGTGGCCGGCTGCTCGCGCTGTCCAACCACCATCTCGTTCATATACTTGCCAAACGAAGACGTCATCTTTGCCCGAAGCATTTCAATCTCGCGAATGAGCTCCTGTTGGTTGATCTTTCCCGACGCAATACGATCCTTCAGGATCTCCTGTGCGCGGTTCATGATCTCCTTCAGTGCATCGCTGTCCTGGGGGTTGCGCATGAGACGAATAAGTTCATCGGGATCTTCCATGTTGATGTCCAGGTCTTCAAACCGAATAGACTGCACAAGATCGCCAATCACGGCAGCGAGGCGAGTGTTCATAACCAAATCAAGAATCTCCTTGAGAGAGTTCTGCGTTTCCTCGTCTTCCAGAATGGACATGACCTCGTCTTGGCGTCCACCGGGAATGGCGCCCTTGATCTGCTCAAAGATCGCAGCAAACTTCTCCTTCGGGTTTCCATTGAGCACCGAATACATGAGTGCCATGCGGACCTTCTGCCACGCCTCGTCCGATCCGTCCCACTTCACCTGAATACCCGGAAACAGCTCAGGCGCAGTGTCCTTGTCCGTGAAGAGCGTATTGTCCTTCTTCACAATCATCATCAAATGGGGAAGGAGTTCCTTCTCAATGTGAGCAAAGAGTTCATCGGTTGCCTTTGGAAACTTCGTCTCCGGCATGCGGTCCTTGAAATACTGAAGCAGGGACCTCAGGTGCTCCATTTATAGTTGTAGGAGAGTAGTCTTGTAAGCAAATTATAACTCGGGGCGTGCCTTGGTCGCAAGAAAGTGATAGAACAGTGCGAAAAGGAACACTGCGAGAAACATCAAAAGCCGTGTCTCAATCTTCATCTCGTCCTCGTCGTCGTCC
>Ga0114974_10003756_pt1 | contig 11423 bp, 9 predicted proteins | sample S_130206_EF_Meta_FD_87318 | JGI IMG/M metagenome (GOLD analysis project Ga0114974, IMG submission 87318) | Freshwater microbial communities from Lake Simoncouche, Canada to study carbon cycling - S_130206_EF_MetaG | ecosystem: Environmental > Aquatic > Freshwater > Lake | place: Lake...
ACGAGCGCCGTGCTCGCCGGCTACGACTGGGGCGGCCGGGCCGCCTGCATTGTGTCGGCGCTGTGGCCTGAGCGGGTGCGCGCCCTGGTAACGGTCAACGGCTACAACCTGCAGAACATAGCGCTTGCCGGCACGCCGATCGCGCCGCAAGCCGAACTGCGCCTGTGGTACCAGTACTACTTCCACGGCGCGCGCGGACGCACCGGACTGGAACGCAACCGCGATGCCCTGTGCAAGCTGCTGTGGAGCCTGTGGTCGCCGAACTGGCGTTTCGACGACGCCACGTTTGAGCGCAGCGCAGTGTCCTTCGCCAACCCCGACTTCGTCGACGTCGTGATCCATTCCTACCGCCACCGCTACGGACTGGTCCCGGGCGACCCGGCACTCGAATCGATCGAACAGCAGCTGGCCGCGCAACCGCCTATCCGGGTTCCCGCCATTGCGATGGTCGGCGCCGCAGACGGCGTGATGCCCGCCGATGGCTGCGAAAACCATGGACGACATTTTTCTGCCCGCTACGAGCGTCGGGTTGTACCGGTCGCGGGCCACAACCTGCCGCAGGAAGCCCCACAGGCATTTGCCGCGGCCGTGCTGGCGCTGTTGTAAGGCTGCCGGCGCCGCGTCAGGCGCCGCCCTACGCCGGCGTCAGCGAGCGCACCATGGTCTGGTGGGCAAGCCCCGCCTGCAACACGGCTTCGCCGCTAGCGACAAAGCCCATCCGTTCCCAGAATCCCTTGGCGCCCATCGTCGTGCACAGGGTCAGCCTCCGGTCGCCGCGCGCACGGGCCTGCTGCACCAGTGCCTGCACCACCGCGCTGCCCAGGCCGCTGTCGCGCATAGAGCGCGTCACGGCAATCCAGGCTATGCACGCATCACCGCAGACTGCCAGGCCTTGCTGCGCCAAGCGGCCGGTCGCCAGCGCCTGTCCGAGCCGATTGCGCAGCAGCACATGGACCGCCGCAGCATCCTGCGCGGCATCGTTTGCGCAGTCGGCCATGCGCAGCGCGTCGCCCAATACCTCCTGTCGCAGCGCGCCGGCCTGCGCGCCGAGTTCGGCCCCGCTTCCAATCGCTGTGTCGAACATCGTCGCGCCCGCCTCAAAGTCCTGCAGCATCGCGCGCAGAGTTTGCGGTATCGGTCTGGCACTTTGCGCAGCCGGGTCGGCAAACACATAAACCAGTTCGCCGCTGACCAGCAGCGTCTCGCCGCAAAACACGCCGCAACGAAAACCCATCGACGAGTTGCCGACGCGCTCACAGCGAACGCCGATGTCGAGCAGGTCGTCCAGATGCGCCGACCCGTGGTACTCCAGCGTCGACTTCTTCACGTACAGGTCGCCGCCGAGCAGCGCAGGTATCGATTCATAGGGCATCGCCATCGCGCGCCAGTACGCGGTGAAGGCGGTGTCGATATACATCAGGTAATGCGGATTGAAGACGATGCGCTGCAGGTCGATCTCGGCCCATCGCACGCGCAGGCGATGCAGCAGGCGAAACTCGGAACGATGGGGTTGGCTCATGGCAGGCGGTTACAGTCGTACGGGTCCGCCCATCCTAACCGTACGCAGCCATGGCCCTGATCCATTACCTGACCCAGATCCAGTTCGAATTCGGCGCCATCCGCTTGCTGCGCCAGGAATGCGAGCGCGTCGGCATCGAACGGCCGCTGCTCGTCACCGACCCCGGCGTGCGTGCTGCTGGCATTGTGCAAAAGGCACTTGACGCAATGCCCGCTATGGAGGTCGCGGTGTTCGATCAGACGCCCTCGAACCCGACCGAGGCAGCGGTGCGTGCTGCCACGGCAGCCTTCCACGCCGGCCATTGCGACGGGCTGATCGCCGTGGGTGGCGGTTCGGCGATCGACTGCGCCAAGGGCGTGGCCATCAGCGCGCGCCACGACGGCCCGCTCAAGCATTACGCGACCATCGAGGGCGGAACCAACCGCATTACCGAGCGGGCCGTTCCGCTGATCGCGGTGCCCACCACCAGCGGCACCGGTAGCGAGGTCGCGCGCGGCGCGATCCTGATCCTGGACGATGGGCGCAAGCTGGGTTTCCATTCGTGGCATCTGATGCCGCGCGCCGCCATCTGCGACCCGGAACTGACGCTGGGACTGCCGGCGCGGCTCACCGCGGCCACCGGAATGGACGCGATCGCGCACTGCATGGAAACCTTCATGGCGCCGGCGTTCAATCCGCCGGCCGATGGCATCGCGCTCGACGGACTGGAGCGTGGCTGGACGCATATCGAACGCGCCACCCGTGACGGCGGCGACCGCGAGGCCCGGTTTAACCTGATGAGCGCGTCGATGCAGGGCGCGATGGCGTTCCAGAAGGGACTGGGCTGCGTGCATTCACTCAGCCACAGCCTGGGCGGCGTCGACCCGCGCCTGCACCACGGAACGCTCAACGCGATGTTTCTGCCCGCCGTACTGGCCTTCAACGCCGGCGCCGAGTCGATGCAAAAAGAGCGCCGTCTGCAGCGTATGGCCCGCGCGATGGGGCTGGTCAGCGCCACCGACATCGGGGCCGCCATCACCGACATGAACGCGCGCCTCGGTCTGCCCAAGGGCCTGTCCGCTATGGGCGTCGAGAAGGCGCAGTTCGAGCAGATCGTCACCGGGGCGCTGGCGGACCACTGCCACAAGACCGGGCCGCGCAGCGCCAGCGCGGACGACTACCGCGCCATGCTGGACCAAGCCATGTAGGCCGAAGGGCCGGTCAGCCCGGCCCCTTTGCTGCTGCGGTTCTGGCTGGCATCGTCGCGCCCACATGCAATTGCGAGCGTCCGCGCGCGATCGCGACTTGGCGCTGGCGCTCGGCAAAACCGCGTTTTTGTTCCGCGGTCTTGGACGCGAAGCAGTGCGGGCAAGCGATCCCAGCCTCGTATTGCGGCGAAGACCGCTCGGCGTCGCCCAGCGGTCTGCGGCACGATCGGCACAGCTCCAGCGGACCCGGCTTGAGTCCGTGCCCGACCGACACCCGCTCGTCAAATACAAAGCACTCTCCCTGCCACAGGCTGTTGTGCGGCTCCACCGTTTCCAGGTATTTCAGGATCCCTCCCTGCAGGTGGTAGACCTCTTCATAGCCCTGCATGCGCAGGTAGGCGGTCGACTTCTCGCAGCGGATGCCACCGGTGCAGAACATCGCGACGCGCGGCTTCCTGCCGTCCTTGGCGGCCAGCGCACGCCCGTCCTGCGCCTGCGCCTGCAGCCAGGCCGGCAGTTCGGAAAAACTACGGGTTTTGGGATCAAGCGCGCCGCGAAAGCTGCCGATGGCCACTTCGTAGTCGTTGCGCGCGTCGACCACCACCACCTCGGGGTCTGCGATCAGCGCGTTCCAGTCCTGGGCCTTGACATAGCGCCCTGCCATGCGCGAGGGGTTGACGCCCTCCACATGCATGGTGACGATTTCCGCCTTGAGCCGGACCTTCATGCGGTGAAATGGCGGCTCGCTGGCCCATGCCTGCTTGTGCTCCAGGTCGGACAGGCGCGGGTCGCTGCGCAGCCAGTCCAGCACCGCCTGAACGCCCTCGACCGATCCGGCGATCGTTCCGTTGATGCCTTCGCGCGCGAGCAACAGCGTTCCCTTGACCTGATGCTGCTGGCACAGGTCCAGCAGCGGCGACTGCAGGCTGGCGAAGTCCGGCAGTTCGACGAACTTGTACAGGGCGGCTGTCAGGTAGCGGGTCATGGCGGGCTTGCGGGTTGGCGATACAGGCAGACCCCGATTGTCGCTTGCCACCGGCCGCGTCACAGCGGGCGCAGCCGCGCCGGGTCGGGACGACGCAGCCACTGGGCGAACTCGTCGGCCAGTTGCTCGCTCGCGCTGGCGCAGGCGCTCCAGGCCTTGACCCGGCCCGCCAGGTCCCGACCGTAGTGCATGAAATCCTGGCGATCCGGCAGCTTCGCGTTGGGCAGCGTGCGGACCCATTCGGGATTCGGCGCCAGAAGCAAGGTCGTGGCCAGAAATCGGGTCGGCTTGTGGCGCCAGTAGAGGCTCTTGTCAAGCCATCCCGGAACCACGGCGCGCTGGAAATGCGGGTACAGCACCAGACCCTGGCTTGCACCGGCGTAATCCAGGTGCAGGTGGTAGTCGGTAATTCCTCCGTCCCAGTAGGCGCCGGCAGGCGCTCCGGGAATGTTGCTGACCGCGCGCAGCATGAAGGGGATCGCGCAGCTGGCCTGCAAGGCGGGGTGGAAATTGTCCATCGTGAGCGCCAGGGCGCGCGTGCGGTAGTCGTTGCTGCGAAAAGGCAGGCCGGTGTCGCCCGTCCCAGGCACCTGGATCGGGCTGGAAAACACCACCCTTTCGAGCCAGGCACCCATTGCCCTGCGAAGCACCAGATTGCTGACGAAGGCGCCGAGGTAGCCCAGCGGCGTTGCGAGTGCATGCTCGCGCCGAAGCAGATGACGTCCGCGCGCCGCGATCATGTGCAACCGGTAGCGCGGGTGCTGCAGGACCTCCTGCGCGCGCGGTCCGTAGAAAGAGCGCAGGCTGGCGCCGAAGGCTTGGCTGACGCTATCGGGGCTCGGCCTTGTCCTGCCTGGCGGCGGTTCGTAATGCTGGCGGATGTAGTCCTGCTCCAGCCGCTTGAAGGCCGAGGCCGGGTCGTTCAGGCAAGCGGTCGCCATCCGCCATGCGCCGATGGACGCGCCGACCAGGTCCAGCGGCTGCTCGCTGCGGGCCAACCAATCGCCGAACAGGAAACGGTCCAGCGGCCCCAGTACCAAGCCTTTGGGGCCTCCCGCTGCTCCCGCCATGGTGCGGACATGCTGCGCCAGCAGCCCGTCGCGTGCAATCTGCCGCATCGCCAGCGGACCGGCATAAAGGCATAGCGCCTGCATGCTGCTTCGGCCGGCCTCAGCGCGGCCCGCTCCAGTCGATCGGGTCCTGCTGCAACACCATGTCGATGTCCAGCCCCAGCACCTCGCCCACTGGGCCGGGAAAGCTGACGGCCATCTCGCGCTGGCTCAGCCCGCCGGCCCGGGAGCGCGCACGCCATGCCGCCAGATGCACCACCGCTGCCAGCGGCTCGCAGTCCGCATGCGCCAAGGGCGCCTCGTGCTGGGCCAGCGCCGCGACGATGGCCGGCGGAAATTGCCACTGGCGGGCGAGTCCGGCGCCGGCGTCGGCATAGTTGTATCCCAGGCGCTGACGCTGCACGAGCGCGCGCAGCGGATCGAGCGGCTGGCAGGCGCCGTCCATCGCCGCCATGGTCTCGGGCATCGTCCGCCACATGGCCAGGTCGCCCGCGCAGTGCAGCAATCCGGCGCTGCAGGCCGACTGCTGGTTCAGATGCAAGGCGCCGGCCAGCGAGCGCGCGACCCTGGACGCGTCGGCGCTGTAACGGCTGATCTGCTGTAACCGGCCGGCGGGTAGCGCGCGCGGCGCCACTGCGCTGGCACATGCGGCGGCAATCGTTCGCACATGGCCTAAGCGCACCAAGGCCAACGCCTCTGCCACGCTGTGCACGCGCTGCTGCATCTTGAAGAAGGCCGCGTTCGCCAGTTGCAGCAGCCGCATGGCAAGGCCCGGGTCGCCCCCCAGCAACTGGGAAACCGTCTTGAGATCGGGTTGCGCTCGACCGAGCTCGCTGAGCAACAGGGCTACGGTTCGCGGCGTTGCCGGCAACTGCGGCTGCGAGGCGAGCAAGGCCCCCAACGCCACCGGGTGCGGAACAGCACTACTGCTAGTCGGGGTCATGCGCAGGCGGGCCTGGAAGATGGCGTCGGCGGTGCCTGCAATCGGTCGGCTTGCGGGCCCCGGTCAACGCCCAAGGCGGGCAAACGCCGACGCCATTGCAGTGGACTGCGCAGGCGCCGCGCTGCGGGGCTGGCGCTGCCTGGCGCCCGCAGCTTCAAAGCGCAGTTCTGCGCCGCCGCGCTCGGCAGGGGCGTCAAGCTTCATGCTCAGCGCGATGCGCTTGCGCTGCAGGTCCACCTCCAGCACCCGGACCCGAACGATCAGCCCTGTTTTCACGATCTCGCGTGCGTCGCTGACGAACTGGTGGCTGAGCTGGCTGACGTGCACCAGACCGTCCTGGTGAATTCCCAGGTCGACGAAGGCGCCGAAAGCCGCCACATTGCTCACCGTTCCCTCCAGCACCATCCCCTCGCGCAAGTCGCCGATGCTGTGGACGCCCTCGTTGAGCCGCGCGGCCTTGAAGTCAGGCCGCGGATCGCGTCCGGGCTTCTCCAGCTCGACCAGTATGTCCTGCACCGTCGCCAGACCCAGGCCAGCGGCGCTGAACAGCTCGGGCGCCAGCCCCTGGAGCAGGTCGCGCCGCCCCATCAACTGCGCCACCGGCAGTCCGGTATGGCGCAGTACCTGCTCGACCAGTGCGTAGGTCTCCGGATGCACGCCGGTCATGTCCAGCGGTTGGTCGCCGCCGCGAATGCGCAGAAAGCCTGCGCTTTGCTCGAAGCTCTTGGGTCCGAGGCCGGGCACCTTGAGCAACTGCTGGCGGTTGCGAAAGCCGCCATGGGCGTCGCGCCAGCGAACCAGCGATGCGGCAACGCCGGCCGACAGGCCCGACACCCGGCCCAGCAGCGCCACGCTGGCGGTGTTGAGGTCGACGCCCACCGCATTGACGCAGTCCTCGACCACGGCATCAAGGCTGCGCGCGAGCTCGCTCTGGTTGAGGTCGTGCTGGTACTGTCCGACGCCAATGGCCTTGGCGTCGATCTTGACGAGTTCAGCCAACGGGTCTTGCAAGCGCCGGGCAATGCTCGCGGCGCCGCGCAGGCTGACATCGACGTCGGGCATCTCCTGCGAGGCAAATGCGCTGGCCGAATAAACCGAGGCGCCGGCCTCGCTGACCACCATCTTCTCGGCGGGCGGCTTTGCGCTGGCTCCCGTGTCGGCGGCATCGGCGGCGCTTTGCGCAAGCTGGCGCAGCAGCTCACCGGCTAGCCGGTCGGTCTCGCGGCTCGCGCTGCCGTTGCCGATCGCGATCAGGTCGACGCCGTGCTTTCGGCACAGATGGCCGAGCTGGTGCAACGCGCCGTCCCAGTCGCGGCGCGGCTCGTGGGGGAAGACAGTGGCGGTGTCGACCAGCTTGCCGGTGGCGTCGACGACCGCCACCTTGACGCCGGTGCGAATTCCCGGGTCCAGTCCCATCACCACCCGCGGGCCGGCCGGTGCGGCCAGCAGCAGATCGCGCAGGTTGTCGGAAAACACACGGATCGCCACCGCTTCGGCGCCTTCGCGCAGCCGGGTGAACAGGTCGCGCTCGGTAGAAAGACTGAGCTTCACGCGCCAGGTCCACGCCACGCAGCGCGCCAGGAAGTCGTCGCCGGGTCGGCCGCGGTGGCTCCAGCCGATGTAGCGAGCAATGCGCACTTCGGCCAGCGCGGGTGCGGTTTTTCCAGCGCCCGCGCTGGCGCTCGCAGCGGCGTCGGGCAAGGCGAGCTGCACATCGAGGATCTCGAGCGAGCGGCCACGCAATACCGCCAGCGCGCGGTGCGACGGCACCCTGCAGATCGGCTCGGCGTAGTCGAAGTAGTCGCGAAATTTCGCTACCTCGGGCTGGTTTTCATCCTGACCGGCGCGCAGACGGCTGGTGAAAAACCCGCTGGCCCACAACCATTCGCGCAGCTCGCCGACCAGCGTGCCCTGTTCGGCCCAGCGCTCACTCAACAGGTCACGCACACCGTCCAAAACCGCCTGCGCGCTGGAGAAGTCGGGCTGCTTGTCTTCGCCTTCAACCGCCTCGCGCAGGGGAATCACGAAGGCCAGCGCTTCGTTCAGCGGGGCCAAGCCGGGGTCGGCGAGCAGGCGGTCGGCGAGCGGCTCCAGGCCCGCGGCACGCGCCAATTCGCCCCGGGTGTGGCGCTTCTTCTTAAACGGCAGGTACAGGTCCTCGAGCTCCTGCTTGCTCAGTGCCGCCTGCAGGGCCAGCAGCAGGCCATCGCTGAGCTTGCCCTGCTCGCGCACCGCCTGGATCACCGCGGTGCGGCGCTGCTCGAGCTCGCGCAGGTAGACCAGACGCGTTTCGAGCGTCCGCAAAGCGATATCGTCCAGGCCGCCAGTCGCCTCCTTGCGATAGCGCGCGATGAATGGCACGGTCGCGCCACCGTCCAGCAGATCCACCGCCGAGCGCACCTGCGCCTGGTCGACGCTGAGTTCGTCGGCAATGCGGCGGGTGATGCTTTCCACACTAGGCTTATCAGGTACCGGCGCGCAGCGCCTTTTTAAGATCCGCGCCGATCTGCGGCTTGTCGGCGAAGGGATCGGTCGGATTGCGCGCCAAAACGATGTCTTCCATGCGCGTCTGAACCGACCTGATCGCCTGCGGATGGCTGTAGATGTAAAAACGCCTCTGCGCCACACCGTCGAATACCTGCTGCGCGACCTCTGCCGCCGAAACCTTTCCCGATCCAACCGCCTTGTCGCTCATCGCCTGGCCGATACGCTGGCTTCGGGTCGGTCCAGCGTCGGCATCTTGAAGCCCGGGCGGTCGGTTGCGCTGGCTCTGGTTGATGCCCGTGGGCACAAAAAACGGACACAGGACGCTGGCGCTGATCTGCTCGGTCACCAGCGCCAGGTCCTGGTACAGGGTTTCGGACAAACTGACGACCGCGTGCTTGCTGACGTTGTAAACGCCCATGTTCGGCGGGTTCAGCAGCCCCGCCATGCTCGCGGTGTTGACGATATGGCCGCGGTAGCCCGGGTCGGCCCGCGCCGCCTCGAGCATCATCGGGGTGAAGACCCGAACGCCGTGCGCCACGCCCATCAGGTTCACGCCAAGCACCCATTCCCAGTCGCGGGCGCTGGTCTCCCAGATCAAGCCGCCGCTGGCCACGCCGGCGTTGTTGAAGACCAGGTGGGGAGCGCCAAAACGTTGCTGCACCGCGCGCGCCAGCGCGTCCATTTCATCGGCCCTAGACACATCGACCCGAAAGGCCATCACATCGGCGCCTGCGCCAAGCAGCTCCTGTTCGGCGCTTGCGAGCGCGTCGGCTTGCACATCGGCGAGCACCAGGCGCATACCCAGCCTCGCGCCGATGCGCGCGCACTCCAGCCCAAAGCCGGATCCGGCGCCGGTCAATACGGCGGTTCTGCCCTTGAATTTATCGTCCATCGCCTATGTACCTAGTCGGGCTTGGCAACCGCATTTCCAGATGCGCTATGCCGTCTTCCATGTAGGGGCAACCGGCGTCCAGAAAACCGTGTTGTTCATAAAAAACCTTGAGCCGTGCCTGCGCGCCGATGCGAATCGGCTGCACGCCCCAGGTCTGGGCCACCGCCGCAATCGCGCGCGCGACCAGCAGGTGGCCCAATCCGGTGGCGCGCACGCTGCTGCGCGTTACGATGCGGCCTATGCTGGCCTCGGGATACTTCACGCCCGCCGGGAAACAGCGCGCGTAGGCCAGCAATTCGCCACCGTTCTGGGTCGCGTCGGCCGGCGCACCGTCGCCGCTGCCGACTTGCGGTGCGCGCCCTCGCCCGATCAGATGCAGCGCCAGTGGGTCCGATCCGTCGAGGTCCTGGAAGGCGCACTGCTGCTCGACCACGAAGACGTCGGCGCGCAGCTGCAGCGCCGCGTAGAGCTCGTCCGCGCCCAGGCTCTCCCAGGTCGCCAGCCGCCACACCAGTTCCGGCGGTCGATTCATGCCGCAGCGACCGCGCGCAGCGTGTAGCCGATGCGTGGAAAGTGCAGGTGCATGGTGCCCGCGCGCGGGTCGACGCGGCGCAGCGTGTAGTGCATCCGCGTAGCCGCCATCAGGACACCCTCGGTAGGCTCGGTCCCCGAGCTTTCGCTGGCGATCGTGACCCGGGAACCGAGGGCGATGCCGTGCTCATCCTGAAATACCTGCTCTGGCAGCGCAGCGGGTTCGCAGCTTGCTGCGATGGCGATGGCCTGCTCGGCGCCCCATTGCGCCTTGGGCGTTGCCGGCAGCGCTGCCATCCGGTCGAGCCAGTGCTTGACACCCGGCGTTGCGTCGAACACGCCGGCCACGTCACCGGTGTGGGTACGGGTGTACCACAACGGGTGGTAGACCGAGAAGTCCGCCAGACAGGGTTGCGGCCCGAGTAAAAACGGATGGGTTTCGAGCATGTTGGCGATGCGCCGCAGATAGGATTTGTAGGCGCCGGCTGCGTCGGTATGGGACGCACGCGGCGCGCCGCCGCGCATCGCGCTGCGGTCTTGGGTGAAAGGCCCGACCTTGTCCGGCGCCATGCGGGAATAGAACTGCGCCGCCCCCCGGGGACCGAAGTTGAACGCCATCGCGGTGGTGAACAGCGTCGTGTCGGCCCATTGCGCCACCACCCGCGCGATGCCTTTGGCATGCGCCGGATAAAGCGCGGGCTCGGGTTGCAGATGCTCGAGCAGGTCGCAGATCAGCGCCGTGTCGCAGTACACGTCTGCGCCCAGTTGCAGGATCGGCGTTCGGCGGTAACCACCGGTCAGCGCCATCACGTCGGGCTTGGGCAGCATATCTGGCACTTCCACCGCATTCCAGGCCAGTTTCTTCCAGGCCAGCACGCGGCGAATTTTTTCGGCAAAGGGCGAAAAAGGATAGTGGTGCAGGATGATGTCACTCACCGATGAAAAACCCTTGTGTCGACTAGAAGTTGCATTTCGGTTTGGGGGGGAGTCGTGGCGTTCCCCAAGCATACCCTGCGGGCGCTCCCATCAAGATCGTGCGGGAAGCCCCCCCGGTGAAGGGGGGCTGAAGAAGCCAGCACGGCGCCCCCGCCCCTTGCTGGATCAGCCGCGCGCAGCCCCCAGAGAGGGTCGGTTTAGCCCAGGTACCTATTGCCTTCGACCAGGGCGGGGTCGATCAACGCAGTCAACCAAGCTTAACTTGGCGGTATTCCCATGGAAAACCGGGAGACGATAGGCGCGTAGTTTTTAATGACTTCGCCCATGATCGGCGTGTCCGGCGTGCGCTTGTGTAGCTTATTGCGGCTCGATACCCGCTTCACGCGCAAACGCCGAAAAGCTCTGAATCTCAACCTGAATACGGCGTGCAATCCCGGCCCCAGGTTCGAACACCGGGTCGATTCCCGTTTGCCGGAACCGATCCTTTATCTCGACCTTCGCCATCACGCGCTGCATGGCGGCTTCCAGCCTGGCAGCGATTGGCTTGGGTGTGCCGGCAGGCGCCGCGAGTCCGACCCAAGAGATCATGGCCCCTTGGTCCAGCGTGGGCAAATGCTCTAGCAGCGTCGGCACGTTCGGCACGAGTTGCCAGCGCGTGGCCGACCCGATTGCAAGCAGCTTCAACGTGCCCGATGTGTATTCGGCCAAGGCGAAGTCCGGGTTAATGAACGCAAAGTCCAGCCGGTCACCCTTCATGTCGAGAATCGCCTGTGCGGCAGTCTTATAGGGAACACTGAGGATTTCTATCTTTGCCGCCCGCTTTAGCTCGCCCATGCAACGCTGCGTATTGTTGGTGAAATAGCCGCCACTCAG
>Ga0114974_10003757_pt1 | contig 11422 bp, 21 predicted proteins | sample S_130206_EF_Meta_FD_87318 | JGI IMG/M metagenome (GOLD analysis project Ga0114974, IMG submission 87318) | Freshwater microbial communities from Lake Simoncouche, Canada to study carbon cycling - S_130206_EF_MetaG | ecosystem: Environmental > Aquatic > Freshwater > Lake | place: Lake...
CACAAATGACCTACGAAAAAATAGCCGAACTCCTCGGGTTGACCAAACAACGGATCATGCAAATCGAGGCCGAGGCATTGAAGAAACTGAGGATACGCTTAGCAGATGTGAAAAAGGAATTAACCTGATGAGCGACCTAGAACGTCTTCAAAAGAGTTTGTTGGAAGACCAAGGTTACAGATTCCTGCGTATTGAAAATACAACTACGGGTGTCAGATTGACTGCCTACCAGTTTCCGAGCATGGAAATCGCTGCGGTATTTGAGTTCGATCAGCACGGTAATTTCCCCGACAAATGCCTTCTTTAAAAGAATAAATCTTTTTACTTTACACCTAACCAGAAATAGTTTTTCCCTCTTCTCGTCCGCAACGGACAAGATTCCTAAAACATCATGAGCATCACCATCAACATCACGGGCGACAATGTCGCTCAAGTCATCAAGGACGTAGCTGCACTTGCAGCTTCTCTCAACGGTAACACCGTTTCTGTCACTCCAAATTACGATAACTCTAAAGCCTGCGTTTGCGACAAAGCAGATCCCGTTGCTTCTACTTCTCCCACAAAAGAAGATGAAGCCGCTGCCGCTGCCGCGATCAAGGCCGAGTCTGATGCAGCCGCTGCCAAAGCCGCTGCCAAAGCCGAGAAAGCCGCAGCCAAAGCCGCAGCCGAGGCTAAGGCCAAAGCTGACGAGGTCAAAGCCGCAGCCGAGGCTAAGACCGCTGCCCCAACTGCTGACAAGCGTTCGCTTGTTCGTGAGGCGGGAATGAAGCTCATCCAGGCCCAGCGTTCTGCTGAGTTAAAGGCTGCGATCACTGCGCTCGGATCCCCAAGCATCACCGCTTTGGCAGAAGACAAACTCGATGCTGCCCTTGCCCAGCTTAACGCCTTGCTGGAGGTTGCTTAAAATGAGTAACCGCTCATCTTATCCCACACTCGACATTGGCCAGAACCAACTGGTCGAGCGTGCCGAGTGTGGCAAGACTCGGCGTTTTCTACCCATTAAAAAAGGGCAGACTACTTCAGTTACCACTCCATTTGATGGGGTGTTCATATTCAAACGACGCTCCGGTGCGGTTGCACGTCGTAGCAAATATATGCCGCACGTTGGTAACAAACAGCTATCGAAACTTTGCGTAAACGCAAAGATGATCTAACATGAAACTCTCTCTCAGCCCATCCGCTGCATCACGCTGGCTCGTTTGCCAAGCATCTCCTCGGTTCATATCCGAGAACGAAAACAAACTGCCAAAAGACACTTCGGTATGGGCTGAAGAGGGTGGTATTGCCCATGAATATGCCGCTGCCTCAATCCTTATGGGTTGGGACGACGGCATATTTAAGGCGGATCACGCTGACATGGTGGAGCCAGTAAAGACCTGGCATGACTATGTTCGAGCCCATATCCTTTCAGAGAACGACACGGTTCTCGTAGAACAAAAACTGCCTTTGTTCTATTATCCAGAACGCAATGGGATCACAGACCTTGCTATCGTTAATCGAAACGAAGACCTGCGACCCACTCGCCTAGTTATCCTAGACTACAAGCATGGAGTTGGTGTGACCGTGGAAGCGGTAGGAAATCCCCAGCTAGTCATCTATGCTGTGAATGTCATGCGTAATCTGCCAGAAACCCTTTCTGGAGATGTCCATGTTAAACTTGGAATCGTCCAGCCTCGATGCCGAGAGGGTGACGTAGCAAAGGTCTGGGAACTCACGGTTGATGAACTCCGCAACGAGGCCGAAGCAATCGAATCCTGCGCCAAGAACATTCTTCTTGATGCAGCGACTGGAGAACCCGCTTTGCCTTTTGTTCAATCAGACAAGACCTGCCAGTTTTGTAACGCCCAGGCTGTCTGTCCAACCTTTGCCAAAGCTGCATTGGCGGAAGTTCCAGAGGCTATGACAACCTTTGAACTACCCTCGGTAGAGGCACTTAGCATTGAGCAACTCGGCAAAATCCAGGCTTCCGCCTCCACCTTGACCAAGTATCTCGGAGCCGTAAAAGAGCACCTGCTCAATCTCGGACTTCAAGCCAAGTTGCCCGAGTCCTCGGGCTTCAAAGTTGTGCAGGGTAAATCCAATCGCCAGTGGAGTGACGAGGCCGAGGCTCAACGCCTGCTGGTCAATGCTCTCCGCACATCGAACCCGGATCTATCCATACACGAATTGCGTGACATGGCTGCGCCAAGGTCAGTAGTTAGCCCATCCGCTGCGGATGCTTTACTAAAGCCTATCAAGGCAGACCTATCGACTCGCAGTTTAAACATGATACAGAAGCTGATGGTAAAGCCAGAAGGCTCTCCCACGTTGGCTCCTATTGGAGACAAACGACCTGCTCTTAATCCAGTCAGCGATTTCGTTGACGAATCCCTTTTATGACCAGTCCGGTCATGAATCCAAAACCGTAAAACATCAAAAACAGTAATCAAATGAGCAAAGTAAAATTATCAAACGTCCGCTTGTCATTCCCGTCGCTTTTCGAGGCGACTTCCTTCGAGGGTTCCAAGCCTTCTTACAAGGCTACATTCATCTTGGATAAAGCCAAAGATGCCGCTGCTATCGCAACGATCAACAAGGCTATCGACGCCGAGATTACCGATAAGTGGAAGGGCAAACTGAAGCGTGCCAACCTCAAGGGAGTTTGTCTCCGTGATGGCGCAGAGAAGTCCGATATGGATGGCTACAGCGACAAGGTTGTGTTCATCTCTTCCTCATCGTCTAAACGCCCTCCAGTGGTGGACAAGGATCTGTCGCCTCTTACCGAGACCGATGGAAAGCCTTACGCTGGGTGCTACGTAAATGCTACGATTGAGCTATGGGCGCAGGATAACAACTTCGGAAAACGCATCAACGCCCAGCTTCGTGCTGTGCAGTTCCTGCGCGATGGTGAGCCCTTTGGTGACAAGGGTGCTAACCCCGAGGAAGAGTTCTCCAAGGTTGAAGATACCGACAACGTCCTCTAACATAAACCCGCCTCACTTCTTCGGAAGTGAGGCACTATTTTCAAATCATGAATCCTACACAAATCGCCAAGCAAATCGCGGATCTTATCCGCCAAGATCCCATCGCTGCCTCCCAGGTGCGCGAGTTTATTCCCGAGTCAGAACTGGTGGAATTGCTAATCCCCGGTCTCTACGCCAAGCATTCGCAGGAGTTGGCTGATGCCTACGCCGCAGTAGAGAAGTCCGTCAACGAGTAACTATCATGCCCTTCCATATCGACTACGAAACCCGCAGCCGTCAGGACTTGCCCAGCGTTGGCGCATATCGCTACGCCGAATGTCCAGATGCGCTAGTGCTGCTGGCTGCGATTTCGCACGATATGGAAGGACCATATCTTTGGGTCCATCCTGATTACCGGACTGAACTCCTCGACTCGGATCCCCGAGCACTAGATTTGATTGTCCGCATGGCTGGGAGCGAAGACTTGATCTATGCTCACAATGCCCAGTTCGAGCGTGCAGTCACCATGTTTGCAGATGGACCCGTATCTTCCCATCGCATAAACTCGAAGCGTTGGCGTTGCACGTCCGCTATGGCTCGCAAAGCCCAGATTCCAGACAGCCTAGAACTCGCAGCCAAGACCTTGGGCCTAGACGCCCAAAAGGATAAACGAGGAAAGGAACTAATTAAGCTGTTTTCAATTCCCCAGGAAGATGGGAAATTCGCTACGGCTCAGGACTATCCTGCCGAGTTTGCCGAGTTTGGAGAATACTGCCTGCAAGACGTTCGAGTAGAGCAGGAGTTACACACTCGTCTCAAGCCCTTCGAGTTGGCTGGAATAGCCCTCGATGCCTTCCTCCTAGACATCTACCTCAATGACCGGGGACTTCCCGTAAACGTGCCTGCGCTGCGTAACGCCAGCCATATACTGGCTGAATGCTATCTGGAGTCCAATGCCGCTTTCCGTGCGCTTACTGGGCTCAATCCCACGCAGCGTGAAGCGGTGCGCCAGTGGTGCAATGACCGAGGCGCAAGCCTAGATAATATGCAGGGAGTCACGTTAGACGCCTGGCTCGATGCCCACCCAGAGCAGACCGAAGGAGTCGTTATAAACGGCAATCTGCGTCAAGCTATCCAGATGTATGCGGAACTCAATTTTGCCGCTGCAAAGAAGGTGGACGTTATGCTCGATTGCGTGAACTCGGACGGTCTGGTTCGAGGCACTCTGCTATGGCATGGTGCGGGGACTGGGAGATGGTCAGGACGGTTGATCCAACCTCAAAACTTTAAGAAGCCCTCAATCAAACAAACAGAATTAGCATACCAGATGATTTGCGATGGTTGCACCCGAGAGGAACTCGAACTTGTATTCGGAAATCCGTTGGAGGTTATTGCCTCCTGCATTCGGCACTTTATTCATGTCCCTGGTGTAGAAATGCTGGATGCAGACTACAACGCTGTGGAAGCACGCATAGCCAATTGGGTAGCGGGTCAGGACGACGTGGTAGCCCTATTTGACAAAGCAGATAACTGGACGGGATCCAAGGAGTCTAAACCGGATCCCTACAAGACTATGGCAGGCTTCATTTTTAACAAGCGTCCAGAGGCAATTCAGAATCCTTCAATGGAGCGAGATGTAGGTAAGACCGTTGAATTGGGATGCCAATTTGGTTTGGCTGCGGATACGTTTTACAAGAAAAGCGTAGAGAAAGGCGCAGCATACATGACCCCAGACATATGCGCCAAAGGTATAGATGCGTATAGGCAAACACATGACAGAGTAGTAAAGTGTTGGTGGGATTGCGACACGGCAGTAAAACGTGCAATAATGCAGCCTGATAGGTGGTTTAATGCAGGCAGCTATCTGTCTTTTTCAGTAAAGCAGTTGTCGGGATTTACCGTTCTTCTTGCACGTCTTCCCAGTGGCAGATGTCTTTCGTTTCCGTTGCCAGAAATAGTAAAGGAAACAGACGATGAGTTTAAAGCTAGGACAGCCCGAAAACCGAAGGAGAGTGCCGAGGACCACATCAAACGTGTAAAACGCACTACCCGCAGAGAAGGCATCACATTTTGGGGAGTCATAAAGGGGAAGACTTGGGGACGCTGCCGTCTTTATTCCTCGCTCATCTTTCAAAACTGCGTTCAAGCCATCGCTGGAGATTTGGTAGCCTACGGATCTTGCGAAGCACTACGCCAAGGATTTGACATATTCACTCTCATTCATGACCAAGCCTTGGCCATGAAGAAGGTAGGACAGACTGCTGCCAATTATGCCATAGCACTCGCCACTCTTCCACCCTGGGCAGGAGGTCTTCCGCTCAAGGCCGAAGCCAAGACGGTCAAGTTCTACAAAAAGTAATTGACCCATAAATTAAAACTGTTTCTGTGCGACCCAACCCACTATGTCCTCGATAATTAAACGTGTATCCTACTCTGACGCAAACCGTCTCAAACCGCATCTCGCAAATTGGAACGCTCTATGCGACGTGCTTTCCGCTTTTGAGTTTTCCCAAACGGATCTGGAACAGATGCTATCCTTGGAATTAAAAGGCAAACAGCGTAAACCCGTCATTCATAAATTGCTTGGACGCTTGCACACCGTCGAGCGCAAGATGCGCCTTGCTGAAGTCCAGGAACTGCTAAAATGACCGAGTTTCTACATTACTTTTGTGCTACGATAGGCATCTTATCTGGCCTATTCACTTTTCTATTTTTGCTTAATGGTTTACGCCAGTTATTAGGTAAAGAATAACCTCAAAACTGAGCCGCACAGAACACCAAAAAATGAAAGTCTATATCGTTTGTGGAAGCATCACATGTAACCCGCTATTTGCTGATTGGATAGCAGCCGTTTATTCGTGCGAACAGGCGGCGAAATCTCACTGCGAAGCCGCGCAATTTCAGGCTAACCTACTATGTAATGAGCGGGACGCGGAAAACTGTTTTGACCGCGAAGCCGGAGACAACGGAGTGCATCGCGATACCCGATATGCGGTAATGGAATTTGTCGTGGATGACTCATTTCTGCCCAACACAAAATTATGAGTAACCTAAAGAAATCTATAAATGGGGTTCAAACCCGAGTAGTGTTTAGCGGTGGAGATCATTATCCACAATTCTCTACCGATGGACTTTACTGGTTCCCGTTGGAATGCCATTGGCAAGCATCCAATAAAGAAGCCATTGAAGCCTGCGAGGTATTTCAAGCCGTAGCAGACGATCTTCCCGAGCAAGGAGACGTGGTTTGGAGTTCTAAGAAGTGAAAGAATCCGTCGTAGAACTAGCCTTGGTGCGTGAAGCCAACAAGCATGGAGTGATGTGCCTAAAGTTTGTCAGTCCATCTTGTGCTGGAGTCCCAGATAGGATCTTATTGGCAACTGGGAAAGTAGGCTTTGTGGAATTAAAACGTCCAGGTGGTAAGCCAACTGCCCTGCAACTCCGTTTTGCATCTAAACTCAACGCACTAGGCATCTTCTACGCACTTGCAGATACACCTGAGAAAGCCAAAGAATCTTTACATAATTTCCTACTAACATGAGAGCTACCGGAGTAAAAAATAACCACGCTGGAAAAATCGCCGGGATCAAACAATCCCACGGTAAAAAACCACCCGTTTATAAAGTGTCAGACAAACGCTGCTGTGCTGAAATTGATGCGGCATTCGAGGACTGGAAACGTCGCAAAGGTAAATCGTGAGTCCGATTCCATTCACCCCAGAGGTGTATCAGAAGGACGCGAAAGAATGGCTCCTAAGCCATGACAGGGCTGCGCTATTTCTAGGCATGGGCTTGGGCAAAACTTCGGTGACTCTATCTGCGATACTACATCTATTATCCGAGGGTTCAAGCCGAGGAGCCCTTATTGTAGCTCCCAAGCGGGTAGCCACCATAACTTGGCCCGAGGAGGTGAAAAAGTGGAAAGAGTTTTCGTGGATGAAAGTAGTTGTTCTTAGAGCCTCGAAAGACTACGATGAGCTACGCAAAGGCCGAGCACATCTTTACGTCATAAATTACGAACAACTACCCAATCTATGCGACAGATTCTTGAACAAATGGAAGAAGGCTTTGCCGTTTGATACCATCGTATTTGACGAACTTACCAGAGCTAAGAACCCCTCGTCATCCCGTATGCGTCAGTTACGCGAACACCTTCCAAAGATCCCGCGCAGATGGGGACTTACTGGAACACCAAATCCCAACTCGCTACTTGAATTATGGGCGCAAATAAGGTTGCTAGATGACGGTGAACGGTTGAGCAAATCTTACACCCATTTCCAGCAAACCTATTTTCAAGCGAACGATTATCACGCTTACGAATGGAAACCACGTCCAGGATCCGAAGCGAAGATATACGCCAAGTTATCGGACTTGGCTCTCGTCCAGCGCAGCAAAGACTATTTAAACATTCCTCCTACCATCACTGAGGATGTTTCCGTCACGCTATGCGAAAAATCCAGAGGACTTTACAAGACAATGGAAAAAGACCTTCTCCTTTTACTTGGAAAAGGTGTGGAAGTTGTCGCGTTGACTGCCGCAGTTTTGGTCACGAAATTGCAGCAGATCACTTCTGGATGCGTGTATGAAAGTGTTGAGGAAGGAAGCACCGGACCAAAGCCTTGGCACAAGTTGCACGAAGTAAAAATTTCCGCACTTCGTAAACTGTCAGAACTGGGAGAACCTCTTTTGGTAGCTACCAATTTCAAACACGAACGAGATATGATTCTTGCAGCGTTTCCCCAGGCTAGGCTCTGGCAAGATGACATCCTACCAGAGTGGAACGCAGGAAAAGTTCCAATGCTGATAGCGGATCCACGTTCCATTGGTCACGGTCTAAATTTGCAAGCCGGGGGTAGGATAACAGTGTGGTTCTCCCTGACATATTCGAGAGAACTGTATGACCAGTTTAACGCTCGATTGGCTCGCAAGGGTCAAGGACAGGAAACACAAGTTTATCGTATCATTGCTACGGATACAATAGACGAGGCAGTCGCTATGGTTTTGAAGCACAAAGATGAGGGGCAGCAGGCTCTGCTTTCTGCGCTTCACACCTACCAGCAAATGGTAGGTTAAATCTTTTTAGTTGACGAATTAAAAACTTCGTCCACGGTGGGCGATGCAACACCTGCACTTATATGAAAAACCCATTGGATATATGCCGTGAACTGGTTCGTCTCAGCGATGCTGGGATTCGCCCCCAAGTATGCCGAGGAATGCTCCGTGAAGAGCAGGACTTTTACGAACTTGTAGAGTTTGCTCGAAAAATCGTATCAGAGTCTTTTGATGAAAATAAGGAATTCAGTGTCGAACTGGTCGATACCGATTTTGGAGATTTTATCGAAGAGATTCCCCAAGAAATGGGGTGGGTAGATTCCCAAGGTCATCCATAACTTAAATTTACCAACATGACACACATACCACTCGCACTCATAATCGCACTCATCACCGTTGAGTCAAACGGGGATGATCTAGCTATAGGTGACAACGGTAGAGCCCTTGGATGCCTGCAAATCCACAAGGAAGTAGTGGAGGACTGCAATAGGATTTCAGACCGTCTTTTTGACCGGGTATTCCTACTAAAGCATCGAGCCTCTCGGGATCGGTCAATAGAGATGTGCCAGCTTTATCTTTCTTATTACGCCTCGAAAGATCGCATAGGCCGAGATCCTACCATTGAGGATATGGCTCGCATCTGGAACGGTGGTCCCAAGGGCTGGAAGAAAGATAGCACCAAAGCCTACTGGGAAAAAGTTAGATCCCATATTACTACCGAAGCAAAAGGTGCTGTTCTAGTTGGTGAAGAGCGGAACTATTTCATCGACCAGCCGAAACTAGATAATAAGTATTCCCGATTAAACTTTTCGGATCCTGTCCCAGATAACCTTCGCCTCCGTCCAGATGGGACACTATATTGTGCTGATGGTGGAGATGTGGAGGAACTGTTAGCAGGTCTTTACCAACGTGCAAATAGAGGTATCCTGGATGATATGCCAGTTTGTGTGTTACACCGTGAGACCTTGGCTATTTTATGCGAGGAAGCCTTTATTGGGAGGAATATGGGAGTATGAGTAACCGAGTCTTAATTACCGTCGAACTTAACGCCCACGGGTCTTTGGAAGAGACTAGGCAATGGGTGCAGAGATGCTTCGATTACTACCATGCCAAATTAGATGCTAAGGTGCGACCAAAGGCAGAAATAGTGGAGCCACCTAAATCAGATCCAATCGAGAATCTGCTCTAATTCCCAGCCCCATAACTCACCAAGTTATGGGGCTTTTTGTTTCCACTTTTGGCTATCTTCCTCATCGTCATCGTCTGAGGAATCAGTAGCCTGAGCATCAAGTATTTTAAACATACTTGAGCAGTGGGCCTCGATCATTTCCGCTCCCCACTTATCGGGGAGTTCGGCTGCATAATTATATGCCGAAGTAGTTCCGGTATCTGCGCTGGTCACTTCGATTGAGAGTTCGACGCGCATTGGGGAGTCTCCGTTGAGTTAAGCCCAGGTGGGGACTGGGCGGAAACGCACGCTATATCTGCGGTCTTCGGTTCCAGCACGCTCCGCTTGGAACTCAAGCCACCATCCGCCAACTGGACGCTCTCCACGTCCTTTCTCAACGTGCCAGCCGCTGATGTCGTTCTCCACTGCCCCGGTCTCCTGTTTGTAGGTAGAGGAGCGTAAGAACCACTGCGAGCGACGACGAATCACGTTACGGTGCTCATCCAGTTCCAGCAGGATGTTCTCATCGCTATTTCTACGATGGATATGCCCACCGATGTAGATGTCAGCGTAGGCTTGGGAACGAGTGCGGGAATGGTCGATCATGCCGCGAGTCACCTCACCTCCGCCACCGTAACCGTGGTTCCAGGCTATGACTGTGTTGAGTGCGCCACCAGAACTACCGAGGGATTTCTGTGTCTGGACTTTTAGAAATCCAGCGTAGGAACCGAGATGACCTTTGTAGTTTTTAAAATGCGTCAACTCCTGGTGGAGCCGTTGCAAAAGATCAGTCTGGTGGTGGGCAAGGATACTGGTTTCATGATTGCCGTAGGTGATGAGAGCTAGGCATCCCGCATAGGGCTCCAACCACTTTGCAGCGGTGGACACCAGTAAGTCTAAATACCTGCTTCCACGATGCTCTTCACGAAGTTGCTTGGGATCTGCGCGTTTGTCCCATTTTCCCTGCATAGCGCAGAAAAAGTCGCCTATCATGATGACCGGATGCCCACCAGCTTTGGCTTCGTCTAAATCGCGTTTTAAGGCATCCCTATCGCAGTGTTTATTATCCCAGTGAGCGTCACTGATTTCGAGGATGCGATGGGACGTTCCAGCCACAAGCGTCATAACGCTCGGATGATGTTTCTCGATGCGCCATGTAGGTTTTGTCATAGAATTAGTGTTTCGGCCCGAATCCTATCCACGCCAAAACTGCACCTATCGCTCCAGCAGCGGTAGCGGTGGTCGTTATGACCCAGACCGCACCCTTCTTTTGCTCGGACTCGGAACGTCGCTCGGTCTCGATGATTGATACTCGGGTATCCAGTGTGGCGACTCTCTGGACTATGCCATGGTGTCCCATAGCCTCGTCGCCCACTAGCGCACGTTCCATGCGGGTTAGCTGGGCTTTCAGTTCATCGAATTGGGTATCGTTGATAGCCATTATACTTTGTCTTTCGAGTGGAGATGGTTCGCGGCTGCGAGTGCGGCTGCAACTGCCAAAAACAAGAGAGCTATCCCAGTCACCCAAGGATGGGCTTTTGTCCACTGGTATGCTTGAAGCATAGCGAATACCGATGCCCCGGCTCCGATAAGCGCATACCCAATGCGTGGACCCAGAAATGCAAGTTGCGCCATGAGAAAGAATGTGGCGACTCCGAGTGATACAAGTAAAGCCGATAACGCATAGCCGCTAACGAGGATGGTGCGGTCAGTCTGGTTGCGTGCCTCTTCCAGCAATTTCGTCAGGTCTGCAATGCGCTCTGCCTGCTCTTTCAATTTCGCCTCGTAGTCTTTGGACAACTTGGCTACGTCTGCGGCGGGAGCGGCGGCGACGGCAGCACGTTGAGCGTCCGTGTGGGGTTTGGCGGCGGGTGCGATGGCGTCTATTTTGGCAGCTTCAGAAATGATGGTAACATCTTTCCCTGTCTGGCTCGCCAAAATGGGCGCAGATTCAACGGTAGGCTGGATAGGACGTGGAGTGTGATTGCATCCAGAGGATACAAACAACAGCAAAACCAAAATAACGGCAAACGCTACTCGGCCAATGTTAGTCCGAGCCAGAGCCGTTATCGTCTTCCAGGTATGAGCTACCGCACATCCAGCGTGGAAGCCAGCTTGCTCGTAGTCTGAAAGGGTGGGTTTCATGTTAGGCTATGGCTTTATAAATAGCGTATCCAATACTGCCAACAAAGACCAGCATCAGGAGGACGATAAACGCTATAAAACAAGCGGCATCCTGGTCGTCGTTTTTCATGGTGCGAGTA
>Ga0114974_10003758_pt1 | contig 11420 bp, 20 predicted proteins | sample S_130206_EF_Meta_FD_87318 | JGI IMG/M metagenome (GOLD analysis project Ga0114974, IMG submission 87318) | Freshwater microbial communities from Lake Simoncouche, Canada to study carbon cycling - S_130206_EF_MetaG | ecosystem: Environmental > Aquatic > Freshwater > Lake | place: Lake...
GGAGCAACCTTTGGTTATCCGTTTACTATCGGAGATGCTAAGTACGGCGTTCTAGGCACAGGCACGCTTGCTTCTAGCACTACTCCAGAACCAACTGTTGACTTAACTCCAGATGTAAGACAGATCAGGATTACTCGCGGTCGCAATCTAATGCGCGATACTTACGAGGCTGGCACTTGCACAGTTCGCGTACTTGATCCTTTGTCCTACTTTAACCCACAGAATACTTCATCACCTTATTTTGGACTTTTAAGCCCACTACGCAAGCTGCGTGTCTCAGGCACAGTAGGCGGCGTTGGTTACTTCTTATTTTCTGGCTACACAACCGAGTATCTTTATACTTATCCTCAAGGTCAAGAAACTGGCTACGTAGATATTGTCTGCTCAGATGCTTTTAGACTTATGCAGCAAGCAACAGTTACAACAGTTGCCAGCGCAACAGCAGGGCAAGACACAGGCACACGCATAGGCAAGATACTTGATCAAGTGTCGTTTCCTGCCAATATGCGTACGGTCGATACCGGAAACACAACCTGTGTAGTTGATCCAGCCACAGCCAGAACTGCCCTTGATGCAGTTAAGAACGCAGAGTTCTCAGAGCAAGGCGCGTTCTATTTTAACCAAGAAGGCACAGCAGTATTCTTGAACCGTACCAATGTAATTAAGAAGTATGGCGAGACTCCTATTGAGTTTAATCAATCTGGCGGCATTCCTTACACAAACTTAGTCTTTGCCTTTGATGACAAGCTGATCATAAACTCTGCTGGTATGACTCGCGTAGGCGGCACAGAGCAGGTATCAGAAAACGCAACTTCTATTGCTAAATACTTCCCACACCAACTTAATCAAACCAACCTTGTAGCACAAACAGATGCAGACACTCTCAACATTGCTAAAATCTATGTGGCAACTCGTCAAGAAACAACCATCCGCATAGATGCCATGACGGTTGACCTACTTGATCCAGCAGTTCCAACTGCGACAATGCTAGACTTGGATTACTTCTCAAATCTAAAGATAACAAACATTCAACCTGATGGATCAACCATCGTCAAAACTTTACAAGCACAAGGTCTTGCATGGGATATTACGCCAAATTCATTCAAGGTTGTTGTCACCACGCTCGAACCTATAGTCGAAGGGTTCCTGATCGGGAGCAATATTTCGGGTATAATCGGCACTAACATAATGGCGTACTAGGAGATAAAATGGCAACAGGTTTTCCAGCAAGCACAGGCGATGTCCTAAGCTCGGCTATGTTCAATGGGCTAGTAGCGTTCACGCTCAATGCCCAGACAGGCACAACTTACACAACAGTCTTAAACGACTCGTATCAGACCCTTATTACCCAGAGCAATGCCTCAGCCAATGCGATCAAGATACCTACTAACGCTTCTGTGGCTCACCCTATTGGCACAGTAATAACTGTCCTAAATATTGGTGCTGGTACTTGCACTATTTCAGCAGTTACTAGCGGCACAACTACAATTCTTTCAGCAGCTGGAACAGCAGCCGCTCCTACACTTGCACAATACAAATCAGCAGCCTGTATTAAGACTGGCACAGATGCTTGGTATGTTGTGGGTGCAATAGCATAATGATTGCCAATGTAATTACAGGGCTTTTCGGCTTGCCTGCTCCAGCAGGATTAACTGTTGACTATTTAGTAGTTGCAGGCGGCGCAGGCGGTTCTCGAGGAATTGCTACTGGATACGCAGGCGCAGGCGGTGGAGCAGGTGGACTTCGTTGCACCGTTACCGCTACTGGCGGCGGTGGAAGTTTAGAAAGTGCTTTAAGTCTTAGCCTTGCAACAAATTACACCGTAACCATAGGCGCAGGTGGTGCAGGTGCAACTGCCGATAATACAAATTCATCAGCAGGTATTGCATCAACTTTTTCTACAATTACATCTACAGGTGGTGGTTTAGCATCTGCAAATCCAAACAACGGTGGTAATGGTGGATCAGGCGGTGGATCGCAAGCCACAGGTGGAAGTGGGACGGCTAACCAAGGCTTTGCTGGTGGAAGTCGTATTGGCGGATCAGTTCCTGGTGGCGGCGGTGGAGCAGGCGCAGTTGGACAAAGCACCCCAACAGGTACTGGCAACGGCGGCGCAGGTGTATCAACATCTATAACTGGTTCATCAACATCTTATGCAGGTGGCGGTGGAGCAGGATACTACAACGGAACAATTCCCGAAACTGGCGGATCTGCCACTGACGGTGGCGGCGCAGGCGGAAACGCATCTGTTGGAGCCAACGGAACTGCTAACACAGGCGGTGGTGGTGGCGGTGGATCTATTTCAACAGTCACACAATTTAGCGGTGGCAATGGCGGCGCAGGTGTCGTAATTCTGCGTTACCCAGATTCTAAAACTATAACAATTGGTGCAGGTTTAACTGGTACAGAAAGCGCAGCAAGCGGCGGATATAAACGCGCAACTATCACTGCTGGTACTGGAAATGTGAGTTGGGCATAATGGCACATTACGCATTCTTAGATGATAACTCGATCGTTACTGAGGTCATTACTGGCATTGATGAAACTGAGTTAATTGAAGGGCTAGACCCTGAGACTTGGTACGGAAACTTTAGAGGACAAAAGTGTGTCCGTACTTCTTACAACTCAAAAATCCGATATAACTTTGCTGGGGTTGGCTTCACTTATGATCCAATAGACGATGCTTTTATTGCATCTATTCCTTGCGATCATTCAGAATTGCTACTAAATGATCTTAAACGATGGGAATGTTCTAATGTCGAGCATCAAACCACGATTAAGTAAAGCGGCAGTTCAACTACGTGAGCAATTCGATGACTGCTTCAGCGATCGTGATCGTACCTCGGACGGCTGGATCGGCGATAGTAAACACGCAGCTCGTAAGTCTGACCATAATCCAGATGAGCAGGGCTGGGTACGTGCCATCGACATTGACCGCGATCTATCGGGGAAGCCCAAGCCAGACATCATGCCCGATGTGGCAGATCAACTTCGTGCATTGGCAAAGTCTGATAAACGTATCTCGTACATCATCTTTGATGGCAAAATCGCATCCGCTAAAAGCCTATGGCGTTGGAGAGTTTATAAGGGCATTAACCAGCACCGCCATCATTGCCATATATCTTTCACTAGCAAAGGCGATCAAGACGGTTCGTTCTTTAATATCCCACTACTAGGAGCAAATAATGGCTGAAAACTATTCATTCGTAATCGACCAAGGTGCTGACTGGTATCTCAACATTGTCTATAAAGACTCTGCTGGAACTGCAATCAACCTAACTGGCTACACAGCAGCGATGCAGTTCCGCCTGACAACAACAAGTGCGACAGCCGCGATCAGTCTTACTCAGGCATCTGGCATAACCATTACTGGCGCTACTGGAACTCTGGCAATTCGTGCCACAGCAGCTCAGACTGGCGCACTCGATGACTCAGCCAAGTATGACTATGACCTTGAAATCACTTCACCTGCTGGAGTAGTAACTCGCTTAATCCAAGGGGTTGCTAGTGTTAGTTCACAGATAACTCGATGAGCGATCTAATTGTTATACAGCCTACAGTTCAACAGATTAGTGTTACTGAGGATGTCAATCAAGTAGTTGTCTCATCCGTCGGCGTTCAAGGGCCAGCAGGCACGAACGGCACTAATGGAACTAACGGAACTAACGGTGCAACTGGTGCTACTGGAGCAACTGGGGCTACTGGAGCGCAGGGCATTCAAGGTATTCAAGGTATCCAAGGCGTTAAAGGTGATACAGGCGCAACAGGCGCAAAAGGCGATACTGGAGCAACTGGTGCTACTGGAGCAACTGGGGCATCGGGCGTAGTTACAGTCAACGCACCGCTGACCAATGCCGGAACTGCGTCAGCTGCTGATCTCTCAGTCTCAGTAGGTTCGACTTCTGCTGCTGGAGTCTTACAACTAACTGACTCAGTAGCCTCAACTTCAACTACAACAGCGGCAACGCCTAACGCGGTAAAAACTGCTTATGACTTGGCAAACCTAAGAACACCAATTATTAAACGCGGATCAACAGTTTATTTTTCTAGCCCAATGCAGGGCAATTCTAACTTTACTGTCGGAAATGAGACCGCTTACTACACTCCAATTTACATCGACCAAAGCACCACAGTCGATCGCATAGCAGTAAGAACTGGAAGCACTTTTTCAGGAACTGCCACGCTAAGATTAGGTATCTACAATTATGACAGCGCAACTGGTCGTCCTTCAACAGTTTTGCTAGATGCTGGAACGGTATCCGCTACAGTTGCTTCGACAAATTATCAAATTACAATATCTCAATCTTTAAGCACAGGATTTTACTTTGTTGTTGTATGCCAGCAAGGTACTGCTCCAGGGACTGGTTCTTATTTTGCAAACACCCCAGCAGGTACTACTAACAACATTATTATTGGTACAACTACCGCTCCCAATACAAACACAATTATCGGCTTTTCACAAACTTCCGTAACTGGAGCATTTGCTACAGCAAGCGGTACATCTAATGCGCAACAAAGCCCCTATGTATGGTTAAGGACTGCGTAATGGGAAAAACAGTTACTTACGGCATCGGCGGCTATGACCCAACCAAGCCAAATAACAACATCGTTGAAGAAATCGACATTCCAGATCAGGAGACAGAATGAACATGAAGCATCCAGCAGTTATCTCTATCGGCGCATTTCTAGCCGTATGGGGAACAACCTCTAACTTCGATCTAAACTATCGCTCAATTTTGGGCGCGGTTGTTGCCGGTATCTTCGGATATGCCACCCCTAAAAAATGACAGCGCAGGATTATGCTGCACTTGCAGTAGCGATCGTGACGGTTCTGGGTGGTGTTACTGCCATGCTCAACTTCATGATCAAGCACTATTTAGCGGAACTGAAGCCCAATAGCGGTGCATCCATAAAGGATCAAGTTAATCGACTTGAAGCGCGTGTCGATACAATTATCGAGATGTTAGGTAAGTAACACTTATCCCATGGCTCGCAAAAAGGTCATCGACCTAGACACCTATTCAGCTCTCGATGCTTACTGCATCTCATTAAATGAATACTTTAAGTCATTGCGTAGGGCTGGTTTTACCGAGGATCAATCCTTCTGGTTAATCACCGATCCTGAGTCATTCCCTTCTTGGATACTTCCTGTCAAACCACTAGAAAAGATCGCAGATCAACCCTACGATGATGACGATGAGGATTAGCAATGAAGCGCACCGTAATAGTTCCAGACTTACAAGTCCCCTATCACGATGAAGTAGCAGTAAGAAATGTTGCAAGTTTTATTAAGGCTTACCGTCCCGATAGCGTCATTACTTTGGGAGATGAAATCGATCTCCCACAGATCAGCCGATGGACAGAAGGAATGCCGGGCTGGTTCGAGCAGACCCTTGGAGATGATCGAGACCAAGCAGTAGAAGTCTTATGGTCTTTGGTGGAGCATTCTAAAGAGGCTCACATGATCAGAAGCAATCACACAGATCGACTCTATAACGTGATCATGAAAAAGATACCTGCATTCCTAGCATTGCCAGAGTTGCGCTTTGAGAAGTTCCTCAAACTAGATGAACTTGGCATTACCTATCACAAGAAGCCTTATGCCTTCCAGAAGGGCTGGGTGGCAGTTCATGGAGACGAGCAGGGCATTAACCCTAACGCAGGCCTTACAGCCCTTGGAGCGGCTCGTAGGCATGGTTTAAGCGTCATCTGTGGTCACACGCACAGGGCAGGTCAATCAGCCTTTACAGAGGCTTCTGGGGGCAAGATAGGGCGTATCCTGCGCGGTGTAGAAGGTGGGCATCTTATGGATGTTCGCAAGGCTGGCTATACTAAGGGAACTATGAATTGGCAGCAAGCATTCGTTATAGTCGAGGACACGCAAGTGACCTTAATTAACTTAGAAAAGGACGGCACATTCGTAGTCAATGGGCGCAGGTATGGACGATCTAGATAACGACATTAAGTGGACAATAGACGATGCGGTGGACGAGATGGAATTGTTACCGTTTCGTTATATTAGATACCGCAGATCTGTCTGATATTTATGCAACACTTATGCCAAGAAGCTGCGAAGGGCGCAGCAGAAGGGCAGTAAATGTCAATACTACAGTTAATACTAGTAGCAGGATCAATCCTCATATTCTTTATGGGGTACAAAATAGGTCACAGAGATGGCTACATTGTCGGGCGCAAGGCAGTACGCAAGTTCTACGAACAGCGCGATCAGGTGAGAGCATGAAACATGCTGAAATCCTACAAAGTGCAACAGATTTATATCGAGAACGCGGATTACATTATGGTCATCCAAGTGACAACATGGCAAGAGCAGCAAGACTTCTCAGCGCCTATCTGGAAATGCCGGTTGAGGATTACCAAGTTGCAGTCATTCTCGCGCTTGTTAAGGTGGGACGCAGCATCGAGGACAGCCAGCAGATTGACACATGGATCGACTCAGCTTCTTATCTTGCCATCGCTGGACAATTAGCAACAGAGGAGAATGAACTCTATGTATAAATTAGATGATTACGAGACAGTTGCCATGTTGAATAAATGGTTTATTGAAAACTATCCCATGGGAAGGACAAACATTGAAATTACCTATCACGACGTTGAAAAGGGTTACATCACCTGCAAGGCAGAAGTCTATAGAGATGCTAATGACCCTTACCCTGCGACTTCTAATATCGCTCATGGGGTTAGGGATCAGTATATCCAGAATATGCGTAGATTTTACGCAGAGGATATTGCTTCATCAAGTCTTGGCAGAGCAATCACGTTACTTAAAGGCGGAAATACAGCAACTAGAGATGACATGGAAAAAGTCGGACAAGTAGCAGGTCAAGCAACACCTAAGCCATTTACTGAGAAGTTAGCAGACAAGATAATCATGCCAGTTGAAGATGATCCTTGGATTATTAAAGCTGTTGAACCTGCTGGCACAATTACTGATGCTATTGCACTTATGACTGAAGTTATGGGTGCAAGCAAGATCGACAAAGATATTCCACGTTGTAGAAATTGTCATGATCACAAGCCTATGGACTGGAAAACAGGAGTAAGCGCCAAGACTAAAAAGCCATGGGGCAAGTTTGATTGCTATGTATGCCGCGATGTCATCTGGTACAACATAGCGCCAGACGGATCATGGAAGCCACAAGAGGTTAGATCATGACCCTGCAATTTATGAACCAAGATGGCGAATGGGAGCAATTCCCTAATGACTCAGAATTATATGAAAAGGCTAGAGCGCGTGAGATGCTCAATGCGTTACAAGTTAGGATACTGTGCCATCTATGCAACGAGCCAGTACCAAGCACAGAACTAGCATTTTGGGTAGAAGGTCAAGCTCTTACTTGGTCATGCAAAAAATGTCACGCAGTCAATGAGTCAAAGCCGCAAGCATAGGGGCTTTCGCACCGAGCGTGTGGTAGCAGATTACCTACGGCGCTGGTGGGAAGGTGCTGTGGTAGGTCGAGGTTCTGGGCGTGACATACTCAATGTCCCGTTCGACTGCGAGGTTAAGGCGCGCACAGGACTCGATGTAGTAGGGACACTCCGCCAGATTGAAACTAGGACAGCCAAGAGCGGCTTATTGGGGTTCGCTTGCTTTAGGCTTAATGGACAAGGTGAGAAGGCTGACGATTATGTAGCCATGCTTCGCCTTGGCGATCTGGTGGAGTTACTACTAGCTGCTGGCTATGACAAGCGCAAGGAAATTATCCAGGATAAGGATATTAAACGATGTGGGCAATGTGGCGAATGGACAATCAATGATCCTTGTAATTGGTGTGAGGATCAGTAATGCCCATCTATGAATTTGAATGCACTAATGATCTATGCGAAAGCAATCTTAGGTATGACAAGGAGTTAAAGATCAATGAACCACACGATGTTGAATGCGGTTTCTGCCATGAACCGATGCGCAAAATCTATAGCAGCTTTGGTATTTCATTTAAGGGAACTGGCTTCTATTCTACGGATAAGTAGTTTGACACGCCCTTTGAGCAGGACTTATGCAGATGTATTAGATCGCTTTGGTACACTATCGGCTAGAAGCCATCAAGGCTTCAACTCGCGCCTGAAAGGCGTAGCGCGAGAGTTAGCCGTTGTTATTGGGCTATCTCTATCTATATCAGGTATGTCTAGAGTAGAGGCTTCAATAGTGCCAATTAAAGTATTGGCCAATAAGCAATTAACAGATAAGCAATATACCTGTCATAACGAGATTATCTATCGTGAGAGTAGATGGGATATAAATGCAGTCAATGGTAGTCATCATGGGTACTATCAGCTAAAGATCAAAGCTGTACAGGGTAAGCCTTATGACTACCAGTTCTGGATGTATTGGTACTATGTAGCACATAGGTATGGGATCACTAAGTATGATGAGCCTAACTACTGTAACGCACTACTACATCTAAAGACTAAGGGTTGGCAATGACTATGCCTAAGTCGAAAGACCCAAGGGATAGTAGGCAATGGAGAGCTTTACGCATACGCATACTACAAAGGGATGGCTACACATGTGGGTACTGTGGTGCAGATGGAGCAGACACAGTTGATCACATACTCTCAATCAAAGACCATCCTGATCAAGCTATGAATAATGATAATCTGATAGCAGCTTGTAAAGCCTGTAACTCACGTAAAGGATCACGCTCACAAGGCGTTTTTTTAGGTAGAGAGTTCACCCCCCCTATCTTTCCTTCCTTCCTCTCTCCAACACGCTCGGAAATAGCCCAAGACAGTCCATTTACCGCTCGACCAGTCCAAGATTAACCCGATGGCAGCCAAACGATCCCAAGCCCTACGAGGGGCAACAGAACCAAGGCTTCACAGCCCTTATCTCAAAGGCGCTTCTAAAGTCGATGATGTAATTGAACTTGCTGACCTAATCGAGATGCCTTTATTGCCTTGGCAGAAATTCGTCCTAACTGACATGCTCAGAACTGACAAGAAGGGCTTCTGGATACGCAAGACGAACCTATTACTGGTCGCTCGGCAGAATGGCAAGACTCATCTGACTCGAATGCTTATTTTGGCTCACTTAATCAAGTGGGATAGCAAGAACGTGATCATTGCATCGTCAAACCGCTCGATGGCGCTAGATACCTTTCGCCAAGTAGCCCATGTCTTTGAGAATAATGAAAACCTTATGCAGCTAGTGAAACAGATTAGATACGCCAATGGAACTGAGTCGATTGAGATGAAAGATGGTCGCAGACTTGATGTAGTGGCAGCAACTAGAGATGGCGCACGCGGTCGATCAGCAGATGCGCTATTCCTCGATGAAATCCGCGAATGGTCAGAAGATGGTTATCGTGCAGCGATGCCGGTAACTCGTGCTCGACCTAATGCGCACACTTTCCTAACTTCTAACGCTGGAGATGCTTTCAGCCAAGTACTTAATCAGCTGAGAGAACGAGCCTTAGATAATCCGCCTAAATCCTTTGGTTTTTACGAATACTCCGCGCCTCAGTACTGCAAGATCGATGATCCGAAGGCTTGGGCGCTTGCGAACCCTGCAATGGGCTATTTAGTAACAGCCGAGACCCTAGAGGAGTCCGTAGCAACTTCTCCGATAGAAAATACGCGCACAGAGTTGCTCTGCCAATGGATAGACTCCCTAAGTAGTCCTTGGCCGCATGGAGTCCTTGAGGAAACAAGCGATAGCGAATTACAAATACCAGTTGGCGGCTACACAGTCTTTGGCTTTGATGTATCACCATCTAGGCGCAATGCTTCGCTAGTTGCCGGACAATTACTCCCCGATGGACGAATAGGTGTCGGCATCTTGCAGACTTGGGAGTCGGCAGTCTCGGTCGATGATCTAAAAATTGCTGCCGATATTAAGGGCTGGGCTGATCAGTATCGCCCTCGTCAAATCTGCTACGACAAGTATGCAACCCAGTCAATAGCCGACAGACTTTCAAACGCTGGCTGTATAACTCAAGATGTATCAGGTCAACAGTTCTATCAGGCTTGCGGAGACTTATTAGATGGCTTAGTCAATTATCGCGTGGTACACAATGGTCAAGCCAATTTAATCCAGCAGATGAATAACTGCGCAGCTAAAGTTAACGATAGTTCTTGGAGAATTGTTAAGCGTAAATCTAGTGGCGATATATCAGCCCCTATTGCTTTGGCCATGGTTGTATCAATGTTGATGAAACCACAACAGGTAGCGGCTATCTACACAGAATAATCTACATGTAGTGTATAATTGCGGTCTATGGGTATATTCGATCGCAAGCCAAAAGTAATTGAAGCGCAATACGCGCCACAGGTCATGGGCGAGAATATGCCCAGCCTTTACAATGCGATCGTTGCTCGCGTTTCACGTCACGATGCTATGACGGTTCCCTCAGTCGCTCGCGCTCGTAACTTAATCTGCGGAACTGTTGCATCTATTCCGCTTGAGTATTACAAGACTTCAACCGGCGAAGTTATTGCACCGCCGCGTTGGATCAAGCAACTATCAAAGAACCAACCCTCATTTATTACTATCAGTTGGATCGTGGACTCTCTACTATTTTACGGAGTTAGTTATCTTCTTGTAACTGAGCGTTATGCCGAGGACGGCCGCCCAGCTTCTTTTGAATGGGTTGCTAATTCACGAGTTACATTTACGACTGATCTTGAAGGCATAATGGTTACGCAGTATTACGTAGATATGTCCCCAGTATCTATGAACGATATTGTGACTATTCAAGGCTTTGATGAAGGCGTTTTAGATCGCGCTGGTCGCACAATTCAAGCCGCGATCGACGTTGATCGCGCAGCAGCGTTAAACTCCGCTAATCCACAACCAGCAGGCTTCTTGAAGAACTCTGGCGCGGACTTGCCACCTAATGAAGTTCAAGGCTTAATCTCTGCGTGGAAGCGCGCTCGTCAAAATAACTCGACTGCTTATTTAACAAGCACCCTCGACTATTCTCCAGTTTCATTCAGCCCTAAAGACATGATGTACAACGAGGCTGTTCAAAACCTGAGTACTCAAATTGCCAGAGCAATGAACGTGCCGGCTTATTACCTTTCAGCTGATCAGAATACGACTATGACTTATGCCAACGTTCAAGATGAACGCAAGCAATTCTATGCGCTATCTATTGAGCCTTATATTCAAGCGATCCAGTCTCGCTTTTCAATGGACGATATTTCTACTGCTGGCCATGAGGTCAAGTTTTGCGTAGGCGACACATTCTTAAAGCAAGATCCTCTCGTCGAGATCCAAGTTCTAGAGAAGTTGCTCAGCCTTGGTCTTATTACAACTGAACAAGCAATGGCAATGACTGACTTAACACCAAACGGAAGTGAAGGTCTATAATGGATCAACTTATTATCGAAGCATCGTCGATCGAGTGCAGCGAAGACCGCCGCGAAATCAGCGGCAAAATCGTTCCAATGGGAACTGGCGA
>Ga0114974_10003760_pt1 | contig 11418 bp, 6 predicted proteins | sample S_130206_EF_Meta_FD_87318 | JGI IMG/M metagenome (GOLD analysis project Ga0114974, IMG submission 87318) | Freshwater microbial communities from Lake Simoncouche, Canada to study carbon cycling - S_130206_EF_MetaG | ecosystem: Environmental > Aquatic > Freshwater > Lake | place: Lake...
AAGCGCCTCGAACAGATCGACCTCACCTGCGAACTTGTTGGCATTGCAGTAGCGGCCGTAGGGGTGGAGAACGAATGCTCCCTTTGGAGTGAATTCCCCGGCGCTCTTGCGCCGCTGGTCCAGGAAACTGAGTTCGCTGAGGTTTTCACCCCGCCCGTGACACCATACGTCAAGTCTGTGGGCCACGCCGCTTTCCTGCTGATACCCGCCCGGAATCACCAAGCCGTAGGGCTGCACGGAACCGTCAATACGCGAACGGTATCCGCGCACAACCAGGCCTGTCTGCGTGGTCCACGGTGACTGCCCCTCGCGGAGGCTTTTTGCCCGTGAAAAACCTTCTTCCAGAATTGAATTGGCCGTCGCTACTTCCTGGGGTTTGAAGAATTCGTCGAACCGGAGAGCCCAGTCCACCGCCTTGTGGAAAATTTCGACGTCAGGCAAAAGCGCCAGCAGGGCGGGCTTTTTCGCCAAGTCTGTCTGCAGGTTTGCGATCTGTCCGGCGAGCGACGTGATTTTCTCCTGGAGCGCCTTCCTGTCTGGCTCTGGAATCGCCACCCCGGGAGGAGGGATGGGTCGCACTTGATCGGCAATGTTGTCTTTAGGCCCGTCGGCGCGGGCTGATAGGACTGCGAAAAGCGCAGTGAGGGCGGTGAGAAGGGTGGGGGAACGCATAGAACAAGCTGCCAGTATGCGGAACACGGACAAAAACTCCAGCACGCAGGAACGCGCTGTGATGGCCGTTATAAAATGAGCCTCCAGACTTTAAGGTCGAGAAGTGTCCCCACCAGCAGCGTCATACTCACCAGCGCGTTGATCTGGAAAAACGCCTTGTTGATCTGGCCCGGATCCAGAGTGGCAGCAAGCCGGTGTTCCCACACCAAGGCACACAGCGTGAGCAGGCAGGCAGCGCCGTAAAAGACGCCCAAACGGGCGCTTATGCCGAAGGCAATAAAAGAGAGAGCCGCAACAAGATGGAGGGCCTTTGCGAGCTTAAGGGCAGCCGGGATTCCAAATCGCGCAGGAAAACTGAACAGGCTGTGTGTCTGGTCGAATTCAGCGTCCAGAGTGCTGTAAATCAGGTCGAACCCGAATGTCCAAACAAGCACCGCGAATCCAAGGAGGAAGGGTTCCGGGGATGCCAGCGACGAGCGGACCGCGATCCACGCTCCGGCGGGCGCGACGGCCAGAGCTAGCCCGAGGAAAAAATGGGAAAAGGGGGTGAAGCGTTTTGTGAGGGAATAAAAACTCAGAATGAGGAGCATGAGGGGCGAGAGAGCAAAACACGCGGCGTTGAGCTTGTGGGTCGCCCAGATTGAGGCTCCCGCAGAAACCAAGAGCGTCGCCCCGGCCTGGGGCCTCGATACCAAGGTGTGGCGTTCGGAGGTGCGCGGATTCAACTTGTCGACGTGCCAGTCTGCCAGACGATTAAAGCACATCGCAAACGTGCGTGCCGAAACTGCGCACAAAAGAATCCAGCCTAGAGTGGCTGCCGAAATGTTGCCATCACTTGCCACCAGCATTGCGATCAAGGCAAAGGGAAGGGCAAAAACGGTGTGGGAAAATCGGATGAATGCGCCAAGTCGCAGCAAAAACGGCGGCCTCGCCGCAGGGGTGTCCATTCCTAAAACCTGTCCCAAAACGGACGTCGGGGCAATCATTCCTCGGGGTTGCGCGGGCCCAGGCGCGGGACTCTTGAGCGGATTGCTAGAAAACTACAGGCGTGTTAGTTTGTTAAAACACCTTATGGAAACACGCGAACGCATCCGCTCGGCTTTTGGCGAACACCTGCGGGAACACGGGCGTCCCCCGGAAACCGTTTTTGCATTCTGCAAACAGATTGAAATCCCCGAGCGTGATTTCTTTCGCGAGTTCGCGTCCTTTGATGCGGTTGAAAGTGATTATTGGGAGCACCTAGTATCTTCGGTAGTAGGTGCCGTTGAAGGGGGCTCGGAATGGAAAGAATTTAACGCACGCCAGAGGCTTCTGAGCTTCCTCTACGCATTTTGCGAAGCCTCCCTCGATCACCGTTCACTCATGCTCTCCCGCCTGGGGCCGCTTGGACCGCTGGCCAAACCCAACTTTCTCAAAGGTTTTGAGCGGAGCTTCCGCGTATTTGCCAAGGGGGTTTTGGAGCACGGTATGAGCGGGGGCGAGGTTGCAGAACGCGGTCGGCTTGCAGGCCTATACCCGGACGCGCTTTACACCCACTTCCGCAGCGTTGTTGATTTCAATCTGAAAGACGACAGCATTAACTACGAGCGCACAGACGCGTTTATTGAAAAAACCGTGGCGGTGGCCTTTGATCTTATCCGCACTCAGGTCGTCGACTCAGCCTTGGACCTGGCGCGGTTTTTAATTCCATGCCGCGACAGAAATCCGGCATGATTGAGCAAGATTCGATTGAAAGCACGCGGCTCTCGCGTGTTGCAGCGATGGCGGGCACCGGGGTGCGCATCGGTGTAAACTACCTGAAACATTACGGCAGGCGGGCTGTCGGCTCGGCCTCGGATTCCGACGTCCTTCAGGAGGCGAATGCCAAGGCCGTCTACGACACCTTCAGTCGACTCAAAGGCGGACCGCTCAAACTTGCGCAGATGTTGAGCATCGACCGAAACCTGCTTCCGCCGGCTTATGCGGCCCAATTTGCAAAGGCGCAGTATTCCGCTCCGCCCCTCTCCTATCCATTGGTAGTTCGGACGTTTCGCCGTGAATTTGGAAAAGAACCGTCTGAGATTTTCACGAGTTTTTCCAAGAACGCTGCCCACGGGGCGTCTATCGGACAAGTTCATCGGGCTTCAAAGGAGGGGCGCGATTACGCTGTTAAAGTTCAGTACCCGGGGGTCGCAGACAGTCTGCGCACGGATATTAGCGTCCTCAAACCTATCGCGCTCAGCCTTCTGGGGCTCAAAGAGCGGGATGTCGCAGAGTATCTGGCAGAAATCGAGGTGCGTCTCCTCGAAGAGACTGACTACGCGTTGGAGTTGCGCCGGTCCATGCAGCTTTCTTCGCAATCTGCGCAGCTTAAAAACGTCCGTTTCGCGACGTATTATCCGGAATGGAGTTCAGCAAGGATCCTCACAATGGACTGGGTCGACGGCATGACCCTCGACAAATTTGCCGATGGCCCGGCCTCCCAGGCCGAAAGGAATGCGGTGGGCCAGGCGCTGTGGGATTTTTATGAGCACCAAGTCCACGTGTTGCGCGTGTTCCATGCCGATCCGCATCCCGGCAATTTTCTGGTAAAGGAGGGTCAGTTGTGGGTGTTGGACTTCGGCTGCACGAAAGCTTTGGAAGAGACTTTTTATCGGAAGCAGTTTCGCTTTTTGGACCCAACCCTCGCTGAGGATCCCTTCCGTTTTAATGCCGCTTTGGCCGCCCTTTCCATTGTTCTTCCCGAGGATGGTCCCGAAAAAAGGGCCCGCATCGTGGCCCTCTGCGCACGGTCCATTCGCCTGTTGGCGACGCCATTTTGGAGCGACTCCTTTGATTTTGGGGATCCGGCGTTCCTTCAGGCCATTTATGAAATGGGCGAGGCCAACGCCAGGGAACAACAAAGCGCCGACCTAAAGGGCCGCCGAGGGTCTGCGGACAGCGTTTACGTTCATCGAGCCTATTTTGGTCTCTACAGCTTGCTTAGCCGTCTGCGGGCACGCATTGATGTCTCTTTGCCTGAATGGATTAAATCAGGGACGTGACGCGGCCGCGTTTTGTTACCACCCCCCTTCATGAATCCTCTTCTAGAATCCTCCCTCCGCTGGTTGTGCGGGCGGTTCGTCCGTTTGTTTTATCGCCTGCACCTGCTTCCCTCCCACCGCCTGCCTGAGGGAGGCTGTTTGTTGGTGCCAAATCATTTGAGCTGGGCGGATGCCGTGCTGCTGCAAGTCGCCACACCGCGGCCCATCCGTTTTTTGGTGGATGATGCTATTTATCGCCGCAGAACACTGCGTCCCTTGTTCGCGGCAATCGGCGCACTGCCCATTTCGCAGACACGAGCCAAGGAGGCCATCCGCACGGCCGCTGCGGCGCTCAAAAAGGGAGAGGTTGTCTGCATCTTTCCGGAGGGCGAAATCTCGCGTTCCGGGAGTTTGCTGCGCATTCAGCGCGGGTTTGAGTTGATCGCGCGGGAGGCACAGGCGCCCGTTGTGCCCGTGTGGTTGGATGAATTGTGGGGCTCTATTCTATCGTTTTCGGAGGGACGCTATTTTTTTAAGTGGCCCCGGCAGTGGCCTTATCCGGTGACCGTCGCCTTTGGGGAGCCGCTCCACGGGTCAGACGCTGCGGCTGGTTTGGTGAGGGAGCGGCTTTTGGATTTGGGCGAGCAGTGTTTCCAGCAGCGAGCCGTGATCAGAGGGCATCTGGGGCGCGCGTCGATAGAGGGGTTGGCACGCCAAGCGGGAACCGAAGTGCTAGTGGATGGAAACGACGACAGCCGTTTGACCCGGGGGATGCTTCTGGCTTTGGGATTGGCGCTGGCAAACCTCTTGCGGCGCCAGTGCGCGGAGTCGCGGATTGCCATCGTGCTCCCGCCGGGTAAGGGGGCGACGATCGCGAACCTTGCCGTTGTCCTTGCAGGGAAGGTTCCCGTGAACCTGAATTTCACGGCGGGGCGCTCATCGATTGAATCTGCCTGTCGGATTGCAGGTCTGCGCTGCGCAATCACAGCCCGGGTCTTCCAAAACAAGCTGCCCGATTTTGCGTGGCCAGAGCAGGTTTTGTGTTTGGAAGATTTGGCACCGCGTTTAAAATTGAAAGCAGTCGCGTGGCGCGGGCTCATTAGCGTCTTACCCACAGCATTGCTGGCTCGTTTGGCCGGGATGCCTGCGACGGGAGACCGCGCCGAGGCTGTGACTCTTTTCACGAGCGGTAGTTCAGGTGAGCCCAAGGGGGTGGTGCTTTCCCATCGAAATTTGTTGAGCAACGTGCGGCAGTTTTCCCACATGATTGGATTGAAAAAGGGGGATAGCATTCTAGCGTGCCTGCCCTTGTTTCATTCTTTTGGGAGCACAGTCACGCTCTGGTACCCGATCTTGGAAGGGTTGCGCATGGTGACCAATCCAAGCCCGCTCGATATTCCGAAAAACGCGGTGCTGATTCATAAGCACCAGGTTAAACTAATGTGTTCGACCCCGACGTTTTTGCGGGGCTACCTTCGCAAGGCTGAACCAGAGCAGTTGCGCAGTCTTCAACTCATTGTTACGGGCGCTGAAAAACTGCCAATGGACCTTGCCGAGGCTTTTGAAAGCCGTTTTGGCAAAGAGGTTCTGCAGGGCTACGGGTTAACGGAAACGTCTCCGGTCGCGAGCGTGAATGTGCCCGATCCCGCGGCTCCCTGGCAGGGTTGTCCTGTGCAGTCTTCAAATCGAAAGGGGGCTGTGGGAAAACTGATGCCCGGAATGAGCGCGCAAATTCGGGATCCTGAAACCGGCAAGAAACTAAGCCTCCACACGACAGGGATGCTCTGGCTCAAGGGTGCGAATATTTTCGAGGCGTATCTTCATGATCCGCAGCGCACTGCTGACGCCGTGCAGGATGGGTGGCTGCGTACTGGAGATCTGGGGCGCTTTGACGAGGACGGCTTTTTGTTCATTGAAGGAAGAATGAGCCGGTTTTCAAAGATCGCAGGCGAGATGGTGCCTCACGAAACCGTGGAGGCGGCCGTCGTCCGTGTGCTTGAATTTTCAGGAGAGGAGAGGATTGTTGCGGTGACCGGCGTTCCTGATGAATCCAAGGGCGAGGCACTAGTGCTGCTCGCCTCGCGTGACGTCGACCTCTCGCTGTTGCGTGGCAAACTTGCGGCGGAAGGGTTGCCCAATTTATGGATTCCCCGCCGTTGGGTTTTGGTTGAAGAGATCCCGCATCTGGCGAGCGGCAAATTAGATCTTAGAAAACTTCAAGAGCTCGCAGCCATAACTTCCTGAAGACAGTTTTCATTCGGGTAGGAGTTCCGTTTGTTTGTTTAGTTTCCTTTATCGCCGCTATGAACGAGGCCGCTGAAGAGTTTTTGTTTTGTACGCCGGAACCCCGCCTTTTCGCGGGTTCGGGGGTGCCACACGCCTTGGCGGTCGCTTTCGAGGGTGGAGATGCGGCGGGCGTATTGCTGCTGGCCACGGCTCTTCTCAAGGATGAGCTGCCGCCCGAGTGCTGCTGGGCAAGGGAATGGGGTAAACGTTTTTTTGCGCAGTTGTGCCAGACTCGAGATCCGGCAAAAGTAAAAGATCCGGATGGGGATGAATTGGGTGCTATGTTGGCGTGTGCCCCTCCGATGCGGGGTGCAGAATACTTGAACGAAGATCTCTTGTTGCGACTCTGGGCTGAGTTCAGAAGTGCCGTCGCTTCGGCTTCGGCGGATCATGCGGGAGGGCTTGAAGGCTGGCTGAGGGAGGCGGGTGCGCTGTGGCACCTTGTCGGACGCGTGACGTTTCATTTAGCCGAAAACAAAAGGAACGCTGAACTGCCATTTGCTTTTTTGGCGACCTACACGGATCAATTGTCTGCCGATGGACGGGTGCAGCACACCCCTTTGGGGAGGGCTTTGCTGGCCAGTCAAAAAAATCAAACCGCACTGGATGCCGTGCTTGAGCCCGTTCGCGCGGCGGCGCAAGCGAGTCCGCTAGTGCGGAATTTGTTGGAAACGAAGCGGCTTTTCCAGGCTCTGGCCTGGAGCCCCCAGGAAGCCTTTGAATTACTGCGTCAAATCCCTTTGCTAGAGGAGTGTGGTCTCGTGGTCAAACTTCCCGATTGGTGGAAGGGGCGTCGTGCCGCAAGGCCTGTTGTGAGTATCTCTGTGGACGCGCCTGAAGGAGCAGGTCTGGGGGTCGCGTCGATGTTGTCCTTTCGAATGGAACTGAGTTTCGGGGGAGAAAAGTTAACGGCCGAGGAGCTCAAGCAGATTCATTCCTCCCCTTCCGGCTTGGTGAATCTCCGAGGACAATGGGTGGAGGTGGATCGCAATCAATGGCAAGAGGCGATTGATCACTGGGGCAGGGTGCAGAGCGCCCACCAGTCTGGGGGACTCTCATTTCATGAGGGAATGCGATGGTTGGCAGGCTTTTCGCCCGGAGCTGAGGGCGATGCGGATGCCCCGGATCTGGATTCTGGACGGAACTGGACCGAGGTCGTTGCTGGGAAAAATCTGAAGGCCTTGCTGGAGCGCCTGCGCGAACCGCAGGAGGTTTCCGAAGTGCCAGGTTTGTGTGCGACGTTACGGCCCTATCAGGCGCGTGGCGTGGCGTGGCTGCACTTTGTCAGCCAGCTGGGACTGGGAGCCTGTCTGGCTGACGACATGGGTTTGGGCAAGACGGTGCAGGTCATTGCGCTCCTGTGTTTGCGTCGTTCAGAGTCGCGAGGGAAGGGGCCGCCCAGCCTTCTTGTGGTTCCCGCCTCACTGATGGGGAACTGGATGCGAGAGTTCCAGCAGTTCGCTCCACACCTGCGAATTTTGCCTGCGCACCCCTCACTCGTTTCCAAAGAAACACTGTCGTCGCTCGAGACCCATCCGGCGGAGGCGCTCGGCGGCTTTGACGCATTGCTGACCACCTACGGCCTGCTCCAGCGCAATGCGTCGCTCCAGAACGCACATTGGGACATTGCTGTTTTGGACGAAGCTCAAGCAATTAAAAATCCCGCAACGAGGCAGTCTCGATGTGTGAAAAAACTCAGTGCGAGGGCGCGCGTTGCACTCACTGGGACGCCTGTAGAGAACCGCCTCGGGGATCTTTGGAGCCTGTTTGATTTTTTAAATCCCGGCCTCCTCGGCAAGGCCAGCGAGTTTTCCCACGCCGCATCGCGGATGGCAGCGAGTCCTAGCGGGTACGCTTCGTTGCGCCGTTTGCTCGGGCCTTATCTTTTGCGTCGCCTTAAGACGGACCGCCGGATTATTTCGGATCTGCCGGATAAAATTGAGATGAATGCCAGCTGCGTCCTCACTAAAAAGCAGGCGGTTCTTTACGGCAAACTGGTGGCGCAGCTGAAGGATGATCTGGAAAGCGAGTCGATCGATCCCAACCAGCGCCGGGGTCTGGTATTGGGATACATCATCAAGTTCAAACAGGTGTGCAACCATCCCAGCCATTGGAGCGGTGACGGGCGCTTCGGGCCTGAAGATAGCGGTAAGTTCCAGCGCCTTGGCGAAATCGCCTCCGAGCTCGCAGAGAGACAGGAGCGCTGTCTGGTCTTTACTCAATTTCGTGAAATGACCGGACCCATCGCAGCCTACCTCTCCGAGGTTTTTGGCCGGCAGGGTCTCGTTCTCCACGGCGGGACTCCGGTCGGACAAAGACAGCAGCTGGTGGAAACGTTCCAGCAGCCTGGAGGCCCTCCATTTTTTGTTCTGAGCGTCAAAGCGGGAGGAACCGGGTTGACTCTGACGGCAGCAAGCCACGTCATCCACTTTGATCGGTGGTGGAATCCCGCCGTAGAAAATCAAGCGACCGACAGAGCCTTCCGTATCGGACAAAAGCGGAACGTGTTAGTGCACAAATTTGTTTGTCCCGGCACCATTGAGGAAAAGGTGGACGCTCTCATTGCAAAGAAGGGGGCTCTCTCAGAGCAACTCCTGGGTGGGGAAGGGGGAGCGGAAAAGCTTCTTACCGATATGAGTAACGAAGAGCTCCTTGAGTTTGTACGGTTGGACATTCGTTCCGCTGCAATGTAGACCGGTTTTTATATGTCCTGGTACCAATACGAAGACGATGGCGCACGCAAAAGGCAGTTGATGGCGCAGATTGAGAAACGCCGGAAATTTGGGGAGGCCTTTGAAGTAGTGGCAGCCCCTCAGGGGAGCCAAAAGCTGGTGACCACATTTTGGGGGAAAGCCTGGTGTAAGCATCTTGAGGCCTACAGCGATTATGCTTACAGGCTGCCAAGAGGCAGATCCTACTTGAGGCAAGGTCACGTTTATAACCTGGCGATAGGGCCGGGAAGAGTGGATGCAAACGTGTCGGGTTCCTCCTTGTATGAGGTCCGAATCACCATACAGCCTCTTGCGGAATCTTATTGGAAACGAATCCAGGCCGAATGCGCCGGACGCGTGGGCAGCCTCTTGGATCTTTTGGGCGGCCATTTGGGGCAGGGTGTGATGGAGGTGATTTGCGATCGGGACAATGGCATTTTTCCGGCGCCCAAAGAAATACGGATGTCATGCTCCTGCCCGGATTGGGCGGACATGTGCAAACACGTGGCCGCCGTAATGTATGGCGTTGGGGTGAAGTTCGACGCAGACCCCTCGTTGTTTTTTAAGTTGCGCGGTGTTGATCCCCTCGACCTTCTGGCGGCTGGGGCTCAGGAGGTTTTCGCTGGCGCCTCTGAGGACTCCCCCGAGCTCGCAGGAGAGGATCTCGGAGCCATGTTCGGTATCGACTTGGACGAGGGAACTACCGTGCCCAAAGGAGATTCTGAGCCGCCGGAACCGGCCAAAAAATCAGTGCCCGCAGCGAAGGTCTCGCCTCCGAAGCGTGGCAGGAAGAAGCCTCTCGTGGAAATCGCTAAGACGTCTGGAAAAACGGCATCAAAAAAAAGCAAAGCTTCCCCTCTGAAAAAGACGACGAAGAAGGTTCTTCGGAAGCGAGAGCCTAAATCTTAGGGGGGCTTCCTTATCCCGGAGAAACGTTGACTGCGCTTGGCAAAGTGGAAGGGTGAATCGTCCTCCCATGAAAAAACGGCGTTGTGCTTGGGCTGATGGGCTTCCATAACAACGCGGTGTAGGATTGACTGGGCTCCGACTCCCTTTTGGTTCTCCAACCGTTTTAGCGCATGTCTTTTATAACAAGTCACAATTTGAAAAAAGCCTACGATGTGATTGTCGTCGGTTCTGGAGCGGGCGGCGGCCAGACGGCCTACGCGCTGACGATGGAGGGCATGCAGGTCCTGGTTCTTGAGGCGGGACGTGCGTTTGATACGGCCTCGGAGGTGGCGATGTTTCAGTTGCCAAGTCAGGCTCCGCTGCGCGGCGTTAGCACTCCGGACAAGCAATACGGTTTTCACGATTGCTCCATCAATAGCGGCTGGGAGATTCCTGGCGAGCCGTATACTAACGCGGGCAAGGAGCCCGCAAACCAGTTCCGCTGGTGGCGCCAGCGGATGATGGGTGGACGCACAAACCATTGGGGCCGCATCGCCCTGCGAAACGGACCTTACGATTTTAAGCCTCACACGCGTTTTGGAGCGGGTTTTGATTGGCCCATTGGGTATGAAGACATCGCCCCTTATTATGACAAGGTGGAGATGTTGATTGGCGTTTTTGGAACCAATGAAGGGTTGGAAAACTCGCCGGATTCCTCGCCCGGAGTTTTGCTGGCGGCCCCAAAGCTGCGTGTAGGCGAGTTGTACGCCCAGAGGCACGGCGCAAAGGCCGGAGCTTCTGTGAAGTCAATTCACAGGGCAGTTCTCACGCAGCCTCAGGATGCGGACACGGTGCCGATAAAACTTCATCCAGGGAACGCTAAGGCGCAGCGAATTCTTGCCGAACACATGCGAATGCGCTCTCCCTGTTTCTGGGCGACGGACTGCCACAGAGGGTGCTCCATTCGCGCAAACTATGATTCCCAAACCGTGCACCTCCTGCCTGCGCTTGCCACTGGGAATCTCGATGTTTTGCCAAACGCGATGGCCAGGGAAGTGACGCTCAATAACGAGGGCAGGGCGACTGGGATCACATTTATTGACAAGACAAGCGGCAAAGAGGCGCACGCCACTGGCCGCGTGGTTGTGCTTGCCGCGGGTTCACAGGAGTCTGTGCGGCTCTTGTTAAACTCGAAGTCGAACCTTTTTCCAAACGGTCTTGCAAACTCCAGTGGGAAGGTCGGCCGATACATCACGGATTCGGTTTCAAGCAGCCTTGGTGCCCACATTCCCGCATTTGAAGGGATGCCAATCCACAATGAAGATGGGGCGGGGGGACCCCATGCGTACGTGCCTTGGACAATGCACCAGCAAAACCGAAAGGGCGAATTCGGCTTCCCTGGCGGATATCATCTGGAGTTTACAAGCGGTCGGCAGATGCCTTCGCTCACAACGCTCAGCGGAATCGACACGTTTGCGGGACGCGGGGGAATTGTTTTCGGTCATCAACTCAAGGAGGATGCTCGCCGTTTTTATGGATGCAGTTTGGGGTTTGGTGCGCAGGGTACGATGCTGCCGAATGACGATACGTTTTCGGAGTTAGATCCGGAAACGAGGGATCAATGGGGTATTCCAGTGTTGCGCTTTCATTGGAAATGGTCGGAGTTCGAGCTGAATCAGGTGAGGCACCAGCAACAGCATATTCGCGAGCTTTTAGAGGCGATGGGCGGCCGGGTGAAAAGCGCAGTTGAAACGGATGTTTTTAAATCCATGAAACCCGGTGGCTCGATCATTCACGAAGTGGGCGGTGCGATCATGGGAGCGAAAGCCGCCACTTCTGTGACCAACGAATGGAGCCAG
>Ga0114974_10003763_pt1 | contig 11413 bp, 10 predicted proteins | sample S_130206_EF_Meta_FD_87318 | JGI IMG/M metagenome (GOLD analysis project Ga0114974, IMG submission 87318) | Freshwater microbial communities from Lake Simoncouche, Canada to study carbon cycling - S_130206_EF_MetaG | ecosystem: Environmental > Aquatic > Freshwater > Lake | place: Lake...
CCAACTTTTCTATGCCGGATACGGATTAACTCTTGATGATTTAAAAAAGTTCCGTAAAAAAGATTCGGCTACACCTGGACATCCTGAATATGGTCATACGGCAGGTGTTGAAACCACAACTGGTCCACTCGGTCAAGGAATTGGAAATGCGGTTGGCATGGCAATGGCTGCTCGTTTTGAGCGTGGACTTTTTGATCCGAATGCCGCTGTAAATCAATCAGTATTTGACCACCATATCTATGTCATCGCATCTGATGGCGATCTCCAAGAAGGAATCAGCGCTGAAGCTTCTTCCATAGCGGGTTTGCAGAAGTTATGTAAGTTAATTGTGATCTATGACGATAACAGAATCACGATTGAAGGAGATATCGGACTTTCATTCACCGAGGATGTAAGTGCTCGATATCGTGCCTATGACTGGAATGTTATTGAAGTTGGAACTTTACCAAGTGGTGAAGTTGATCTAATTTCATTAAACAATGCAATCAATGAAGCGAAAGCTCAAGATGATGCACCAACTCTCATTCGATTGAAAACTGTTATCGCATGGCCCGCTCCAAAACTGCAAGGAACTTCAAAATCTCATGGTGCCGCACTAGGCGCTGAAGAAGTGGCAGCAACCAAGGTTGCATTGGGCTTAGATCCTGAACAAGATTTTGCGATGCCAGCAGAAGTACTCTCTCATGCTAGAAAAGTATTAGACCGTGCTGCAATTTCACGGGTTGAATGGAATCAGAAATTCGAGAGCTGGCGAGGTGGCAATAAAGTCGCCGCAGAATTATCTGACCGCTTAGTACGTAAAGAGTTGCCAAAAAATTGGCGCTCAGCACTCCCAGAGTTCTCAAGTGAAAAAGAAATCTCCACACGCAAAGCATCTGGGGATGTAATCCATAAATTAGCAGCTGTTCTGCCAGAAATGTGGGGTGGATCTGCTGATTTAGCCGAGAGCAACAACACCACTATTGAAGGAGCAAAATCTTTCCTTCCATCTTCATCTTTATCTTCATCAACTTCTGCTGATCCTTATGGCCGAGTAATACATTTTGGAATTCGTGAACATGCAATGGGCGCCATAATGAACGGAATAGCACTTCATGGTGGAACAAAACCATTTGGTGGAACATTCTTAGTTTTTAGTGACTACATGCGACCTTCAGTTCGCTTAGCTGCGTTGATGAAATTGCCGGTTACTTATATTTGGAGTCATGACTCAATTGGTTTGGGTGAAGATGGTCCAACTCATCAACCAGTTGAACATGCTGCAGCACTTCGTGCCATTCCTGGTCTTGATGTAGTTAGACCCGCAGATGCTAATGAAGTGGCGCAATGTTGGGGTCAGATAATTGAAAATGAGAGACCTGCAGGATTACTGCTATCGCGGCAAAATTTGCCAGTATTTGACCGCAGTGAATGTAATTCTGCATTGGGTGCAACAAAGGGTGCGTATGTTTTAAGAGACCCACTATCCGGTGAAAAACCTAAAGCAATATTGATTGCAACAGGCTCCGAAGTTGCCTTGGCGCTGGAAGCGCAAAATGAATTAGCAGCTAAGCAGATACCCGTACGAGTTGTAAGCATGCCGTGTTGGGAATGGTTCCGTTCTCAACCTTCTGAATATCAAGAAAGCGTATTGCCAAAATCCATAAGTGCGCGAGTCAGCATCGAAGCGGGCATCTCCATGGGTTGGGCAGAATTTACTGGTAGCTCTGGTAGATCTATCTCACTTGAGCATTTTGGCGCCTCTGCTTCAGCAAAGGAGTTATTTGCCGCCTTTGGATTTACCACCGAACGAGTTGTCGCACTCGTTGAAGATGTTTTGTAATGTCAAAGGCACTCCAGAATTTATCCACCCTTGGAACATCAATATGGCTTGATGATCTATCTAGATCCCGCCTGAAAAATCCTGGAAGTGATTCCTCCCTAAAGAACTTAATCGAGAATTATTCGGTCGTAGGCGTAACCACCAATCCTTCAATTTTTGATAACGCTTTAAAAGATTCGCTGACCTACGCTGATGCATTTGCTGCATTGAAGAACGCCGGCGCCTCAGTGGATCAAGCCATTAGGAAAGTAACCACAACAGATGTGCGCGATGCCTGCGATCTACTACTTGATACTTTTCGTAAAACTCAAGGTATTGATGGTCGAGTAAGTATTGAGGTTGACCCGAGGCTTGCGCATATGACTCAGGAAACAATCGAACAAGCCCGGGAACTCTGGACTGAAGTTGGGCGAGAAAATCTTTTCATTAAAGTTCCTGCGACATTGGCTGGGCTGCCTGCCATTGAGTTGCTGATTTCTGAAGGAATTAGCGTAAATGTAACCTTGATTTTCTCAACAGAAAGATACGAAAAGGTTTTACTTGCCTACGTTTCTGGATTGGAAACACGATTAGCGGCTGGATCTGATGTTTCACAAATTCAATCTGTAGCGTCCTTTTTTGTAAGTCGAGTTGATACCGCAATCGATCCGATCTTGGACAACATGTCAACCACTGAGGCCACCATGCTGCGAGGAAAAGCTGCAGTCGCGAACGCGCATTTAGCATATGAGATATTTCTAAATTTTCACCAAAGTAAACGGTGGAAGAAATTAGCAAATTCTGGCGCGTGGCCGCAACGTCTCCTTTGGGCATCCACAGGTGTTAAAGATCCGCAGTATGCAAAAGATAAATATGTGACCGAACTAGCTGCACCATTAACTGTGAATACGATGCCTGAGGCAACTTTGAGAGCGGTCCACGATCTCAACCCGACCATTATCGATGCGATATCAAGTCAAATAATTAACGCTCACCAAGTACTGCAAGATTTGAGCGGTCTTGGCATTGATTACAACAAAATAGTTTCCAATCTGGAAGTGGATGGAATTATGAAGTTTGAGGAGTCTTGGGTAAATCTGCTTCAAACAGTTAAACAAGCACTAGCGTGATCTCAATAACTGGTGTACCGATTGACTCGGCACGGAACAGTGCACTTCTTGAGAAATTGAACTCAGCAAACCAAAGATTGCAAAGTCACGATGTGCTGCTTTGGGGTAAGGCAGCAGAACAGGAAGCCTCGAATCGTTTAGGATGGATTGACTTACCTACAAAATCCAATCAACTCTTACCTAAATTTGATGCCATTGCTGCACTGCGCCGTAAAAATTCGATTAATCGAATCTTTCTGTGCGGTATGGGTGGATCCTCTCTAGCACCTGAGGTTATTTCAGCTTCAAATCTAGAATCGGAACTTCCTTTGATTATCATGGATTCGACCGATCCAGCGGATTTACTTCCAATTCTTGAATCGGACTTGAGTTCTACATTATTTATATTCGCTTCTAAATCTGGAAGTACTATCGAAACTAACTCTCATCGAGCGCTTTTTCATGCTGAGTTGGTAAAGCAGAATTTGGCCATTGGCGACCATCTTCTTGTGATAACTGATCCTCACTCTGCGCTGGAGATCTGGGCAAAAGATCACAGCGTGCAAGTATTAAATGGATTTGCTGATGTCGGTGGAAGATTTAGTGCCTTATCTGCCTTCGGCCTAGCACCGGCAGCTATTTGCGGAATAGATGTCTCAATATTGCTTGATGAAGCACAGGATGCCGCTCTGGAATTATCCAAACCAAATAACCCTGCAGTTTTGCTAGCACTGGCAATTTTTGAAAGTGGTATGAATTTTATTTCACTCCCAGATTTGCCTCTGAGTCAATGGATAGAACAATTGATAGCAGAGTCAACCGGGAAAGAAGGTAAAGGGGTATTACCGGTAGTTGAAAATAGCCAACCTGAGAACCCTAAAATTTTGAGAATTTCTTTTACTCAATTAGCAGGTCAAAGTTCAAACAACGACGTTTATTTATCCGCGACCCTTGGCGGCCAATTTCTTTTTTGGGAATGGACCACCGCTCTCCTGTGCTATTTAATTGAAGTTAATCCCTTTGATCAGCCAAACGTAACTCTCGCGAAGGAGCGGGCGAATTTGGTGTTATCTGAAAAAAGTTTCACGATAACGCCAGTCGCGGTCAGTGAAATCCCATCACTTCTCAAAAATTTTATTTCAAAAATTGAACCCAATGGTTATCTTGGGATAATTGCTTTCTTGCCCAGATCATTTGAAGCGCAAATTAATGAGATAGCGACTGACTTTCGAAAATCATTTGGATTTCCAATTACGGTTGGATGGGGTCCGAGATATCTTCACTCGACTGGTCAATTTCATAAGGGTGGAGTTCCAACTGGTTCATTTCTAATACTCACTAATGAAGTTGAAAAGGATTTAGGAATTCCAGATCAGGATTATTCTTTCGCTCAATTGCAAAAAGCACAGGCTCTTGGGGATGTAGCTGCGTTGACTGAAAGCAATCTAAATATATTGCACTTGACTTTATCGAAGGATTTAACCTTAAATAAAATTAATCAATCTCTCCGCGAAGTCTTTTAAGGGCCTCTTCAAGTAACGCCGCACCTTCGGTATCTGTTCTGCGTTCTTTTACATAAGCTAAATGAGTTTTATACGGTTCATTTTTGATTGGCTTTGGTGGAGCACTGCGGTCGCGACCGGCTGGAAACCCACAACGAGGGCAATCCCACTCATCTGGAGGCGTTACTGAACCGTCATCTGCAAAGGATGGTCTGGTTTCGTGATCATTTGCGCACCAGTACGAGATGCGAAATCTAGCTATTGCATCGCCACGTTCCGCTTCACCCATTGGGCCTGCTCCAACGCGACTTCCGCGAATTGCGCTTCCACCAGCCATTTACCGCTCCTTTTGATTACCTTAATAAAAAGTTAATTACTTCTTTAACAACAAACTCAATGCCACGATAGATGCAAACCACAAACCACCAGCGACAATTGTGATGCGGTCAAGGTTTCGTTCCACAACGGAGGATCCGCCGTAATTCGAGGAGACCCCTCCACCGAATAAGTCAGATAATCCGCTGCCTTTTCCTTTGTGAAGCAGTACCAGCAAAATCATCAATGCGCTCAAGGCCATCAAAAATATAGACAATCCCAAGACCATTGCAGCTCCCTAATTTTCCTCATCCGTTGGCTTTAGATCCTAAGCCAGGAGGGGTGAGTCTACCTGTGAAACTTGGCGATCCGGGCAAACTCCTCAGATTCAAGGCTCGCTCCCCCCACCAAAGCGCCATCCACGTCAGCCCCAGCCATAATTTCACGAATAGTTCCAGATTTAACTGATCCGCCGTAGAGGATTCGCATACCTTCCCCGATTTCAACCCCGGCTGATTTTGAGATTTGAGCCCTGATTGCGACAGCCATATTTTGCGCATCTTCAGGCGTTGCCACATTTCCGGTACCTATTGCCCAGATTGGTTCGTATGCAATCACAATTTTTTTAACTTGCGCTGGCGTTATTCCGCTCAAGGCTGCTTTTAATTGTGAAATCACGTGAGCAACTTGCCCATTTTCGGCTCTAATCGCAGCACTTTCGCCGACACATAAGATCGGTGAGATTCCATTTGCTAACGCTGCTTTTAATTTGCTGTTAATTAACGAGTCATCTTCATGGTGGTGCTCTCGTCTTTCGCTGTGCCCCACAATTACAAAGGTACAGCCAAGCTTTGCCAGCATCACTCCAGAAATATCACCTGTAAACGCACCTGAATTTTTTGGGGATAAATCTTGCGCTCCGTAAAGTAGGCGTAATCGATCTCCGTCAATCAACGTTTGCACTGAACGAATATCTGTGAAAGGTGGGATTACGGCAACGTCGACGGCTTCAAAATCTTTGTCGTCAATCATGAATGCCAATTTTTGTACGACAGCAATTGCCTCGAGATGATTTAAATTCATCTTCCAATTGCCAGCTATTAAAGGCTTACGCGACATTAAGACTCCAGTGCAACTAATCCAGGAAGGAGTTTTCCTTCAAGGTATTCCAATGACGCTCCGCCTCCAGTTGAAATGTAACCGAATTGCGAATCCTCAAAGCCCATCGTACGGATAGCGGCCGCTGAATCTCCGCCACCCACGACACAAAAACCAGATATTTCACTAAGGGCTTTTGCCACGGTTTTTGTTCCATTAGCAAATGCTGGAAATTCAAAAACTCCCATCGGGCCATTCCAGAAAATAGTTTGGCATCCTTGTAGCGCCAAAGCGTAAGCTGTTGCCGAATCTGGACCAATATCAAGCCCCATTTGATCTACAGGGATCATATTTACTGGAACTACTGTCGCTGGAGCATCCTTTGAAAAAGTTGGAGCCACAACAACATCAGTAGGTAGTAACAATTTAACATTTAGTTCTTCTGCACGCTTAATAAGTAACTTAACATCCTCAATTAAATCTAGGTCGACCATGCTCTTGCCAATTTCATGGCCAAGTGCTCTGATAAATGTAAAAACCATGCCTCCGCCGATGGCCAGTAAATCAACTTTTTCGATTAAGTTTGAAATCACACCGATTTTGTCAGAAACTTTTGCTCCGCCCAGAACTACTGCGTAAGGCCTATTCGGATTTATAGTTAACTTCTTAAGAACTTCAACTTCGGCAGAGATTAAATTCCCGGCTACATTTGGTAATAATTTCGGCAATTCGTAAACAGATGCATGTTTGCGATGAACCGCACCAAAACCATCTCCTACGTATATTTCGCCGAACTCTTCCAATTGCTTTGCAAAAGCTATGCGCTCTGTATCATCTTTGCTTGTTTCTTGAGAAAAGAATCTGATGTTTTCTAACATGCGGACTCGACTCGAATCGCCTGAATTAGCTTTTAATTCAATTAAGTCTTTGGCTAAAACCACTGGTTCATTTAATAATTCGCTTAATCTTTTTGCCACGGGGGCGAGGGAAAAAATACTTTCAAAACCATTTTTTGGGCGCCCCAAATGAGCCAATATTGTGATTTGTGCGCCAGCGTCTAATAAATATTGAATAGTAGGTAATGAGGCTTTAATTCGGCCATCATCTGTGATCCGATTTCCGTCTAGAGGAACATTTAAATCACAACGTAAAATGACCGATTTAGCCGAGAAGTCAACGTCACCAAGAGTTCTCATTACCTACTGCTATCTATAATGATTTAGCAACAAAACTTGTGAGATCAACTAACCGATTTGAATATCCCCACTCATTGTCATACCAACCAACAACTTTTGCAGTTTTGCCTATTGTCTTTGTTAACTGACTATCAAAGATACAAGAGGAAGGGTTTGTCACAATGTCGGCTGAAACGATTGAATCTTCGGTGTACTCAAGCACTCCCTTTAGCGCACCTTCGCTGGCTTTCTTCATTGCAGCATTGATATCTGCCGCTGAAACTTCCTTGCTGAGTTCAACAGTCAGATCTGTTACTGAACCAACTGGCACAGGTACGCGTAAAGCGTATCCATCAAGTTTTCCCTTTAGCTCTGGCAAAACTAAACTAATTGCTTTAGCCGCTCCAGTACTACTTGGGATTATAGAAATAGCAGCTGCGCGCCCGCGACGTAGATCCTTATGTGGCAAATCTAAAATTACTTGGTCATTGGTGTACGCGTGAATTGTGGTCATCATTCCACGTTCAATTCCAAACTCATCTTGCAAAACTTTAGCCATAGGTGCCAAACAATTTGTTGTACATGAAGCGTTTGAAATTATGTGATGTTTGGCTGGGTCATACTTGAGATGATTAACTCCCATAACCACTGTTATATCTTCATCAGTTGCCGGGGCTGAGATAATAACTTTTTTCGCACCAGCCGTAATATGTTTACTGGCATCTGCTGCTTTAGTAAAAATTCCAGTGGATTCAATTGCGATATCTACGCCTAGAGAAGACCAGGGTAATGCGGCTGGGTCTCTTTCGGCTGAAACCTTGATGGTTTTAGTCCCGACAGTGAGGGAATCAGACGTGAAAGATATTTCCTGACCTAAGCGACCAAGAATTGAGTCATATTTCAAAAGGTGTGCCAAAGTGGCGGTATCGGTTAAGTCGTTAATTCCGACAATCTCAACACCTGAGTTAGAGGCAAGTGCTGCCCGGAAATAATTACGGCCAATTCTTCCAAATCCATTGATTCCTACAGCCACCATCTGGCACTCCCTAAATTAAAATGCAATTGTTTCTAAACAAAAACTTCACTTAAAACGTTACTGATTTGCCAACCTTATCATTTAGACAAAACTTGCTACTCGCTTATTCCTGAGAATCTTCTAGCAATTCAGGTGGAATTCCAGCTTCTGTATCTGCAATCCCTAATTCAGTAGCTCTTTTATCCGCCATGGCCAGTAAGCGTCTAATTCGACCGGCAATTGCATCTTTTGTCATTGGTGGCGAAGCAAGAGATCCTAATTCTTCAAGACTTGCTTGCCCATGCTCGATCCGAAGTTGACCGGCTTCTAAAAGATGTTGCGGGATATCCTCACCCAAAATTTCAATAGCACGAGCAACTCTTGCGGCTGCGGCTACGGCAGCCCTGGCTGATCTGCGTAAATTTGCATCATCAAAGTTAGCTAATCGATTTGCAGTTGCACGCACTTCACGGCGCATCCTGCGTTCTTCCCATGCCAGAACACTCTCGTGCGCTCCCATTAAAGTGAGCAGTGCACCAATTGCATCTCCGTCACGAAGAACGACTCGATCGACACCGCGAACTTCACGAGCTTTTGCGGTTATGCCCAGGCGCCGTGCAGCACCAACCAAAGCTAATGCAGCTTCTGGTCCAGGTGCAGTTATCTCTAAAGCTGAAGATCTTCCTGGTTCGGTCAGAGAACCATGCGCAAGAAATGCACCGCGCCATGCAGCTTCTGCATCGCATTTGGCAGCTGAAACAACTTGTGGCGGAAGCCCACGAATAGGCCTGCCATTTGAATCGATTAATCCTGTTTGTCTCGCAAGAGCTTCGCCGGTTTCGGCAACTCGCACCATATAACGACTTGCTTTGCGCATTCCACCTGGAGATACAACGGTTAAATCGCTCTCATGTCCATAAACTTCTGAAATTTCTTTTCTAAGTCGTCTAGCACTCTGCGCTGTATCTAACTCAACCTCTACAACAACTTTCCCGCCTGTTAAATGTAATCCGCCGGCAAATCTTAGCAATGCGGACACTTCTGCTTTTCGACAGCATGGTTTTGAAACCGCTAAACGGCTCAACTCATCCTTGACTGCTGCTGTCATTGCCATTTGTTTATCCAATCAATTTCTTTAGGGTGGAAAGTACCTTGAAACGATCATGTTGATCGCTTCCTGGATGGTGGGCTAAATCACTTAGAATTAATTGCGCTGAATATTTTTTCGCAATTGCTTCCAGTCCAGAGGTTTTTATGGAGTTGTCAGCGACAAGGTAGTCGATTTCGACCTCTGGTGCATGGGTTTTCAGAAATTCAATTTGAACTTCAGGTGAAATAGCACTTGCTTCACCTTTACCAATACGGGCATCAAGGTTCAAAAAAACGATTATTTTGGCATTTGAATTAGCTAAAGCCGTCCGAATTTGCGGAACTAGTAGATGAGGTAGCACGCTCGAATACCAGGAACCAGGTCCAAGAGTTATCCAATCAGCATTCGCAATTGCAGCAAGCACTTCTGGTAAGACTGGTGGGGAATCAGGAATTAAGCGGACACTGACAACCTCACCTGCAGCTTCGGCAACTTCAACCTGGCCACGAATCACTCTTTCTGGTTGACCCGTTGATAGCGGTTTTAAAGTTGCTTCAATCTCAATCGGGATAGCAGCCATTGGGAGCACTCTCCCAACAATTTTTAAAAGTTCCCCCACTTTGTCTAAACCAACTACTGGGTCATTGTTTAAATTCCAGAGCGCAGTCAATAATAAATTTCCTAAGGCATGGCCATTTAACGGTCCTGTACTTTCAAAACGATGTTGTAATGCTTGCGCCCAACTACTTCCCCACTCATCATCTGAGCACAAAGCAGATAGCGCCATCCGCAAATCTCCTGGTGGCATAACACCAAATTCAGAGCGAAGTTGACCGCTTGAACCGCCGTTATCAGCAACCGTTACAACCGCAGTTATTTCGCTACTAATATCCCTTAAAGCGCTTAACATTGCTGCTAACCCGTGACCACCGCCAAAAGCAACAATTCGAGAGTTCATTATCTATCCAAATCCCGATGATTCAACGTTGAGTCAATTTTCTGATTTTTAAACTCATTAGCTAAAAATTCGCTAACTGCCACACTTCGATGCCGTCCACCAGTGCAACCGATCGCAATAGTTAAATATCTTTTTCCTTCTTGTAAAAATCCATCCTTTGTCCCGTTAAACAATTGCAAAAAATTATTAATAAAATCTTTTGTCGCTGGATTCTCTAAAACCATCTTTGCGACTGCGCCATCTTTACCTGACAATGCCTGTAACTCTGGAACCCAATGTGGATTGGGAATAAATCGGCAATCTAAGATGAAATCTGCATCATAAGGAATTCCATATTTGTAACCAAAAGACAGCAGCGACAGATGTATTCCTCGATCACTTGCCTGTGCAAAAACTTCGCCAATTTTGTTCCCAAGTTGATGAACATTTAAATCACTAGAATCCAAAACAATATCCGCTGTCGCCCGTAAGTCTGCAAGTAATTTTCGCTCTCGCGTAACTCCATCAAAGATTCGATCTCCGGATTGCAACGGATGTGGGCGTCGAGTCGCCTCATATCTCCTGACCAAAATCTCATCAGTCGAATCCAAAAATAAAATTCTCACATTTATTTTCATTTGTTTGAGTGCAGATAATGATTGTGCAAGCTCTTCAAAGAAAGCTTGGCTGCGCACATCGATGACTACCGCGACTTTTTGATGCTCACCTTCGACCTCTTCAATAAGTGGAAGTAACATCGCAGGAGGTAAATTATCGACCACATACCAATGGCTATCTTCAAGCACATGTGCTGCCGTGGATCTACCAGCACCTGACATCCCACTAATAATTACTACTTCCACGACCCCTCCTCTTTTGAAGATTGATAGATAATCTCATCTCTCATATCTGACTCACTTGACTATCATCCTCGGCTGTCAAGTATCTCCCCTGTGGCCATATCAATTCCAGAAACCATTGAATCTTTTCCCCCAGCTGCCCCTAAATATTCAACAATTATTTTCGCCAATTTACTGCCAATTCCAGGAAGTTGGGAAACCTGCTCCTCCGATGCCGCCTTGAGCTTTGTTACTGATCCAAAATGGGTGATGAGTGAACGAGCCCTTGCTTGACCTAATCCTGGAATATCTTCCAATGTAGATTCCAACATAGCTTTTGATCGCTTCGAACGGTGATAAGTAATTGCAAATCGATGTGCCTCGTCACGAATACGTTGAACTAGGTACATAGCCTCGCTGTTGCGTGGAAAAATTATTGGATCTTTTTGATTTGGTAGCCAGACTTCTTCTAACCTTTTTGCTATACCGCAAAAAGCAATATCAAACCCTTCTAAAGCTCTTGCTGCGGCGC